>Ga0207773_100069_pt1 | contig 104829 bp, 111 predicted proteins | sample TtaePargueraPR_2_FD_187281 | JGI IMG/M metagenome (GOLD analysis project Ga0207773, IMG submission 187281) | Aerobic enrichment media microbial communities from Bioluminiscent Bay, La Parguera, Puerto Rico - Tt and M1 (3) (SPAdes) | ecosystem: Environmental > Aquatic > Marine > Unclassified ...
GGGGCCCCGCCGGTCCCTCATCGTCCCCGACGAGTGCGTGATGGGGGGAAGCGCCGGACGGACGACGATGAATGCTGGCGATTGTCGCTCGGGTTGAGCGGGTGTTGTCTCGTTTCTCCTAGCGCCAGACAGGATTGCCGAGATTGATGTCGTTGCTGTCGGTCAGCGCGCCCGCCGCGGCGCCGATGCCGGCGCCGATCAGCGCGCCCGTTCCCGGGCTGCCATTGGTGAGCGCCGCGCCGGTGGCACCGGCCGCCGCGCCCAGCGCGCCGCCCGACAGGGCACGATCGGTGGGATTGGTGCCGCACGCGGCCAGCGCCGCGCCGACGATACCCAGAATCACGAACCGCTTGATCATCCTTCAACCTCCTGAGCGCCGTGGCGCCTGACCATGAAGAAAGCACAGTTCCGCATACTGATCAATACTTTATTCGACAATATGGATGTTGAATGGCAAGAATACGGTCTTCAAGCGTTCCCTGCCTGACCATTGCGTGGCCGAAATCGGCTGGAAAGCCGGCCTTGACGTGACCAGTGCGGTACGGCCCACTAGCGGCGACGAGGCCGCCGCCGGGTTTCGCGGACATCGGCGGCAGCGGGCGCGGACCCGCCGGAACAAGGGATCGCCCGAAACATGGGACCGCCCGGAACACGGTCGTCCAAACCAAGGTCGCCCAAAAACACAACTGAATCGCCCGAGAGGAACCCCCGAGACCGATGGCCAGATCGCTCGACGAAGAAGCGCTTACCCTTCACGCCGCCGGCCGGCCCGGCAAACTGGAAATCACGCCGACCAAGCCGCTGACCACCCAGCGCGACCTGTCGCTGGCCTACTCGCCGGGTGTCGCCGCGCCGTGCCTGCGCATCCATGCCGATCCGACCACCGCCTACGACTACACGGCCAAGGGCAACATCGTGGCGGTGATCTCCAACGGCACGGCGGTGCTGGGCCTGGGCGACCTCGGCGCGCTGGCCTCCAAGCCGGTGATGGAGGGCAAGGCGGTGCTGTTCAAGCGCTTCGCCGATGTCGACGGCATCGACCTCGAGGTCGACACGTCCGACGTCGACGAATTCGTCAACTGCGTGCGCTTCCTCGGCAAGAGCTTCGGCGGCATCAATCTCGAGGACATCAAGGCGCCGGACTGCTTCGTCATCGAGGCCCGGCTGCGCGAGCTGTTGGACATCCCGGTCTTCCACGACGACCAGCACGGCACGGCGATCATCGCCGCGGCCGGCCTGATCAACGCGCTGAACCTGACCGGCCGCGACTGGGCCGACGTGCGCATGGTGATCAACGGCGCCGGCGCCGCGGCGATCGCCTGCGTGGAGCTGTTCAAGTCGATGGGCCTGCCGGCCGACCAGGTGCTGCTGTGCGACAGCAAGGGCGTGATTCACCAGGGCCGGGAAGTCGGCATGAACCAGTGGAAGTCGGCCCATGCGGTGGCCACCGACCACCGCACGCTGGAGCAGGCGATGGTCGGCTCCGACGTCTTCATCGGCCTCTCGGTCAAGGGCGCGGTGACGCCGGAGATGGTGGCCTCGATGGCCGACAAGCCGATCATCTTCGCGCTGGCCAACCCGGACCCCGAGATCACGCCCGAGGAGGTCGCCGAGGTGCGCCGCGACGCCATCGTCGCCACCGGCCGCTCGGACTATCCCAACCAGGTCAACAACGTGCTGGGCTTCCCCTACATCTTCCGCGGCGCCCTGGACGTCCGCGCCAGCACCATCAACGAGGCCATGAAGATCGCCGCCGCCGAGGCGCTGGCGGCCCTCGCCCGCGAGGACGTGCCAGACGAGGTGGACGCCGCCTATTCCGGCCGCCGCCTGCGCTACGGCCCGGAATACATCATTCCGGTGCCGTTCGACCCGCGCCTGATCTCCGCCGTGCCCTCCGCCGTCGCCCAGGCGGCGATGGACAGCGGCGTCGCCGGCCGGCCGATCGAGGACATGCTGACCTACCGGGAGGAGCTGTCCTCGCGCCTCGACCCGACGGTGGACAGCCTGCAGTTCGTGCTGCAGCAGGTGCGCAACAATCCCAAGCGGGTGGTCTTCGCCGAGGGCGAGGAGGAACGCACCATCCGCGCCGCCATCGCCTATCGCAGCGCCGGCTATGGCGAGCCGGTGCTGGTCGGCCGCGAGGAACGCATCCGGGATTCCATGCGGGCCCTGGGGCTGGAGGGCATCGAGCCGATCGAGATCCAGAACGCCGCGGTGAGCAAGCACAACGAGCGCTACCGCGACTATGTCTACCGCCGCCTTCAGCGCCAGGGCACGCTGCTGCGCGACGCCCAGCGCATGGTCAACCAGAACCGCAACGTCTTTGCCGCCTGCATGGTGGCCATGGGCGATGCCGACGCCATGGTGACCGGTCTGACCCGCTCCTTCTCGGTCAGCTTCGAGGATATCGAGCGGGTGCTCGACCCCAAGCCCGACCACGTGCTGTTCGGCCTGTCGATCCTGATGAGCCGTGGCCGCACGGTGTTCGTCGCCGACACCACCGTGCACGAGCGGCCGACGGTGGACGAGCTGGTCGACATCACCATCGAGACCGCCCGGGTGGTACGCCAGATGGGGGTCGAGCCCCGCATCGCCCTGCTGTCCTTCTCCAATTTCGGCCAGCCCATGCGCGAGCGCGCCCAGCACGTGCGCGACGCCGTCGCGGTGCTCGACGGCATGCAGGTCGATTTCGAGTATGACGGCGAGATGTCGGCGGAGGTGGCGCTGGACGCCACCCTGATGCACCAGCTCTACCCCTTCTGCCGGCTGTCGGGTGCCGCCAACGTGCTGATCATGCCGGCGCTGCACGCCGCCAATATCGGCGCGAAGATGCTGCAGAAGATGGGCGGCGCGAACCTGCTGGGCCCGCTGCTGATCGGCCTGGAGAAGCCGGCGCAGGTGGTGCAGATGGGCGCCACGGTGAACGAGATCGTGACCGCCGCCGCGCTGGCGGCGCGCGAGGCCGGCAGCTGAGCCGCGACCGGCGGGAGACCCCATGGCGACCGAGGGACAGCACCGCCACCCGGCCGGCGAGGCGCTCTACGACCTGATCGTGGCGCTGCTCCACGCCCGCCGGCGGCTCGACGATTCCGGCCCGCTCGGCGTCACCGAGGACGTCCGCGACGACTGGTGCGTGCTGCGCGCGCTGATCGCCGACGGACCGCGGAGCCTGGACGAGCTGGCACAGACCGGGCCCCTGCCGCGCCAGCGCCTGGAGGCAACCGCCGCCGGGCTGGAGCGCGAAGCCTTCGTCTACCAGACCGAGGGGTCGGCCCCGGAGGGCGAGGGACGGCTGGAGATCACGGCGGCTGGCGAGAAGCACTTCGCCGAGATCGAGGCGGCGCTGATCGCGGCGATGGACACGCTGGCGACCGGCTTCGACCCCACCGCACTGGCCGCCGCCGCCCGCGTGGTCGGCGAGGTGAGCGACCGGTTCGCCGAGGCCGACGCGGAGGACTGAGACGACGGCCCGCTCTCGGCGGGCCGCGGCGCCGGGCCGGGCCCGGTCCGGATGAAGATTTCATGAACCGGTTGCGCGAATCCGCGCCTGCCGCCATTTTCGATAAGTCGGACCCGCTCCGCCACCGGTCGCGCGAGAGTCATCGAGAGACCTGCGGGCGGACGGCCGCCGATCCGTTCGACAACTGGTCAGGACCGCTCCAGGACACCGGTGCCGTGATGCCGCGCCTCCCTATTGCCCGTATCGCCGGTACCGCCCTGCTGGTCAGCACGCCCCTCCTGCTCGGGCTCGTGGCCCTGGCCATCTGGTCGGGCCTGCATCCCGTCCTGGCGCTGGCCGCGGGCGTGGCGATCTGGGCGGCGCTGTTCGCGGCGCTGGCCAGCCACGCCACAGACATGGCCAAGGTCGACGCCTATATCGCCGCCATCGCCGGTCTCGATCCGCTCTCCGCCGACGCCGCCCTGCCGCGGGCACCGGAGATGACCGGCGAGCGGGCCCGGCGCCTGGCGCTCTCCCTGGCCCAGCTGTTCCGCACCTGGCGGCGGCGCGACCGGGCGAGGCAGCGGGCGCTCGACAACGCCAACGCCATCCTGAACGCGCTCAAGGACCCGCTGATCCTGATCGACGCCGACCGCACCGTGGCCCGGGTCAACGGCGCGGCGCGCGGTCTGTTCGGCGACCACATGGCCGGGCGCGACCTCTCCGCCGTGGTGCGCCACCCGGAGGTGCTGAGCGCCGTCGACCGGGTGATCGCCGGCGGCCCGGCCGAGGCGGTCGAGTTCACCCAGCGGGTGCCGGTCGAGCGCGTCTTCGAGGTTTCCGTCCAGGCCTTCGGCGACACTTCCCGCCGGGCCGGGCGGGACAGCAGGCTGGAGGAGGCGGGCGGGGATGGCGCGTCCGACGGACCGGTGGCGTTGCTGGCCTTCCACAACATCACGGCGATGAAGCGCAACGAGCAGCTGCGCTCCGACTTCGTCGCCAATGCCAGCCACGAGCTGCGCACCCCTCTGTCGGCGCTGATGGGCTTCCTTGAGACCGTGCGCGGCCCGGCCCGCGACGATCCGGAGGCGCGCGAGCGCTTCCTCGACATCATGACCGACCAGGCGAACCGGATGAACCGGCTGGTCGCCGACCTGATGTCGCTGTCGCGCATCGAGCAGGACGAGCACACGCCGCCGACCGCGGCGGTCGACCTCGCGGCCATTGTCGAGCGCACCGCCACGGCCCTGGAACTGACCGCCCAGCGGCGGCGCACGCCGATCGAGATCGACCTGCCGGCCGACCTGCCGCTGGTCACCGGCGACGAGGACCAGCTGGCCCAGGTCTTCCAGAACCTGGTCGACAACGCGGTCAAGTATGGCGGCGAGGGCAAGCCGGTGCGCGTGGAGGGCAGCGTCGACCGCTCCGGCCGCCGGCCCATGGTCGCCATCACCGTGATCGACCGCGGCCCCGGCATCCCGCGCGAGCACATTCCGCGCCTCACCGAGCGCTTCTTCCGGGTCGACACCGCGCGCTCGCGCACGCTGGGCGGCACCGGCCTCGGCCTCGCCATCGTCAAGCACATCATCAGCCGGCATCGCGGACGGCTGATCATCGACAGCGAGATCGGCCGCGGCAGCCGCTTCACCGTGCTGCTGCCCCTGGCGGAGCGGCCCCGCGCGGCGGCCGAGTAGCTGCGCCTGGCAGCGGACGCATGACGGCCGTGCGGGCGCCGCAGGGCGCCGTAACATTTTCGTAACCCAACTGTCGTAAAACCATCGCCGCCCACGGATAGGGTCGCGTCGTTCCGTCGGGGGCTCGTCCGGCCGGCGGCAACGCGCGGCCGGCGCCGAACGGCCGGTGGGGGTCCGATCTCGACCGGGCCCGGCCGTCACCGCCCGCCGCGTCTCGCATTCGCGACCACTCTCAGAGCGGAGCTCTTGAACCATGCAGAAATCTCTCACTCTCGGCGCGATCGCCGGTCTGGCGCTGGCCACCGTCAGCACCAACGCCCTGGCCCAGCGCGACACCATCCAGGTGGTCGGCTCGTCGACCGTGTTCCCGTTCTCCAGCATCGCGGCCGAGCGTTTCGGCCAGTCGAGCGACTTCCCGGCCCCGGTCGTGGAGTCGACCGGCACGGGTGGCGGCATGCAGCTGTTCTGCGGCGGCGTCGGCACCGAGCATCCGGACGCCACCGGCGCCTCGCGGGCGATGACCGAGAACGAGTGGGGCACCTGCCAGGCCAACGGCGTCACCGAGGTGACCGAACTCCAACTCGGCTATGACGGCATCGTGCTGGCCAACGCCGTGGAGTCCCCGGAGCTCAACGTCACCCGCGCCCAGCTGTTCCAGGCCCTGGCCGCCGAAGTCGTGGTCGACGGCGAGATCGTCGAGAACCCCTACACCAACTGGTCTGAGATCGACGCCTCGCTGCCCGACCAGCCGATCATGGTGTTCGGCCCGCCGCCGACCTCCGGCACCCGCGACGCCTGGGTCGAGCTGGTGATGGTCGAGGGCTGCGAGACCTTCGAGGAAATCGCTGCTCTCGAGGAGACCGACGAGGACCGCTTCGACGAGGTCTGCGAGCGGATGCGCGAGGACGGCCTGTTCATCGAGGCCGGCGAGAACGACAACCTGATCGTGCAGCGCCTGACGGCCGAGCCCGACGCCTACGGCATCTTCGGCTTCTCCTTCCTCGACGTGAACCGCGACTCCCTCAAGGGCTCGCTGATCGAGAATGTGCCGCCGACCTTCGAGAACATCCAGAGCTTCGAGTACCCGGTGGCGCGGCCGCTGTTCCTGTACATCAAGAATGCCCACCGCCAGGTCATTCCCGGTCTGACCGAGTTCGCTTCCGAGCTCGTCTCCGACCGGGCGGCCGGCTCGGAGGGCTACATGGTCGATGTCGGCCTGATCCCGCTGTCGCCCGAGGACCGGGCGGCCGAGCAGGACGAGGCCGCCAACGGCACGCAGTTCGATCGCTACTAAGTCCGGCGATCCCCGGTTCGGCATGGGGCGGTTCGCCGCCCCATGCCAGCGACCGGGAGCGCTTCTTCCTTGACCAACCGGATCCGACCCGTACCGGCCGCCCCCGAGACAACACGCCTCTCGCTCCCCGGTGAGGACGTGATGACGACGCCGGAGAACCGGAGCCGGTCCAGGCGGACCCGGGTCCACGAGGCAGCCACGGCAACGAAGGTTTAGACGGCGATGTCCTTCTCGCTTCTTCTCGGGGTGCTGCTGATCCTCTCGCTGATCGGCTACTTCCTCGGACGCTCCCGTGCCGTGGCCGTGGCGCCGGGCGGGATCGCCCCGAGCCTGAGGGCGCACAGCCGTCCCGCCTATCACGGCTACTACGTGGCGCTGTGGGCCGGCATTCCGACCTTCCTGATCCTGCTGCTGTGGACCGCGCTGGGCCCGACCATCATCGACCAGCTGGTCCTCGCCAGCCTGCCCGCGTCCGCCATCGAGGGGCTCAGCGACTCCGAGATCGCGCTGCTGCTGTCGAATATCGGCAACGTCGCGCATATCGAGACCTTCACCTCGGAAGACCCGGTCGTCATCGCGGCGGCCGCCTACATGAGCGAGCTCGAGACGCTGAATGCGTGGCTGCTCACGGTCGTGGTGCTGGTGCTCGCCATCGCAGGCCTGGCGCTCGCCTATCGCCGCGTCCATGCGCAGCGGCGGGCGCGCAACGCCGTGGAGCGGACCATCAGGATCGTCATGATCGTCTTCTCGGCGATCGCCATCCTGACCACCTTCGGTATCGTGCTGTCGCTGTTCTTCGAGTCGCTGCGCTTCTTCGCGCGCTACAGCCCCATCGACTTCCTGTTCGGGCTGCAATGGAGCCCGCAGACGGCGATTCGCGAGGACCAGGTCGGCTCGTCCGGCAGCTTCGGCGCCCTGCCCGTGCTCTGGGGCACGGTCTTCATCGCCTTCATCGCCATGCTGGTGGCCGTGCCCATCGGCCTGCTCTCGGCCATCTACCTTGCGGAATACGCGCCCAAGCGGGTGCGCGGCGCGGTCAAACCTGTGCTGGAGATCCTGGCCGGCGTGCCGACCGTGGTCTACGGCTTCTTCGCCATCCTCACCGTCGGCCCGGTGCTGCGCGATTTCGGCGCGGCGATCGGCATCGACGCCGCCTCCAACAGCGCGGCCACAGCCGGGCTGGTGATGGGGGTGATGATCATCCCCTTCGTCAGCTCGCTGTCCGACGACGTGATCAACGCGGTGCCCCAGAGTCTGCGCGACGGTGCCGCCGGCCTCGGCGCCACGAAATCCGAGACGGTTCGCCAGATCATCCTGCCCGCCGCCCTGCCCGGCATCGTCGGCGCCGTCCTGCTGGCGGTCAGCCGGGCCATCGGCGAGACGATGATCGTTGTGATGGCCGCCGGCCTGGCCGCGCGCTTCACCATCAACCCCTTCGAGGAGGTCACGACGGTCACCGTCCAGATCGTCTCGAACCTCACCGGCGATACCGCCTTCGACAGCGCCAAGACGCTGTCGGCCTTCGCGCTCGGTCTGATGCTCTTCGTGGTCACACTCTTTCTCAACGTCGTCGCCCTGCGGGTGGTGAAGAAGTATCGAGAGAAATATGACTGACATTCCGGCCTCCGCCGCCCATCCGGCGCTCGGCTTTCACACCTCCGAGGCGGCCCAGGCGCGCCTGCGCAAGCGCTATCGCGCCGAGGGCCGGTTCAAGATCTACGGCATCGTCGCGATTCTCATCGGTCTCGCCGTGCTGGCGACCCTGCTGGTTTCGATCGTCAGCCAAGGCTACACCGCCTTCGTGCAGACCACGCTCACCCTCGACGTCTATGTCGATCCCGAGCAGGTGAACGAGGAGAACCCCGGCGCAGCCGACTATCAGGGGCTGGTCAACGACGCCATCTACGCACTGTTCCCGGAAGACACCACACGCGACCAGCGGCGCGACCTGCGCGGCATGGTGTCGATCGGCAGCGGCCTGATCCTGCGCGACATGGTCACGGCCGACCCCTCGCTGATCGGCCAGACGGTGTCAGTGACGGCGCCCATCGCCTCCAACATCGACCAGCTCCACAAGGGCAATCTCGACCGCGACGGCCGCATCCCCGTGAGCGAGGCCCAGCTCGGCTACTACGACACGCTGCTGGCGGACGGCGCCGTCGACACGCGCTTCAACTGGAGCCTGTTCACCAACGCCGACAGCCGGGAGCCGGAACTCGCCGGCCTGCGCGGCGCGCTGCTGGGCTCGCTCTACCTGATGTTCGTGACCTTCATCCTCGCCTTCCCCATCGGCATCGGCGCCGCCATCTATCTGGAGGAGTTCGCGCCGAAGAACCGCTGGACGGACCTGATCGAGGTCAACATCAACAACCTCGCGGCAGTGCCCTCGATCGTCTTCGGCCTGCTGGGCCTGGCCGTGTTCATCAGCGTCTTCGGCCTGCCGCGTTCGGCGCCGCTGGTCGGCGGCATGGTGCTGTCGCTGATGACCCTGCCCACCATCATCATCGCCACCCGAGCCAGCCTGAAGGCGGTGCCGCCCTCGATCCGCGAGGCGGCGCTGGGCGTCGGCGCCAGCCGCATGCAGGCGATGTTCCACCACACCCTGCCGCTGGCCATGCCGGGCATCCTGACCGGCACCATCATCGGCCTGGCCCAGGCGCTGGGCGAGACCGCGCCGCTGCTGATGATCGGCATGAACGCCTTCGTCACCCAGGCGCCGGACAGCCTGACCAGCGCCTCCTCCGCCCTGCCGGTGCAGGTCTATATGTGGTCGGACAGCTCGCAGCGCGGCTTCGTCGAGCGCACCTCGGCCGCGATCATGGTACTTCTCGGTTTCCTCATCCTGATGAACGCGATCGCGGTGCTGCTGCGCCGCCGCTTCGAACGCCGTTGGTAACGGGAGTAGACGACATGGATGCACACCCCGCCGCCCCCGCGAAGACGGCACAGCCCGCGCCCAGCGCACCGCCGGCCACGGTCAAGATGGCGGCCCGCGACATCAGGGTCTTCTACGGCGAGAAGGAGGCGCTGCACGGCGTCGACTGCGACATCCTGGCCAACGAGGTGCTGGCCCTGATCGGCCCCTCGGGCTGCGGCAAGTCGACCTTCCTGCGCTGTCTGAACCGGATGAACGACACCATCGACGGCTGCCGGGTGACCGGCGGCATCACGCTGGACGGCGAGGACATCTACGACAAGCGGCTCGACGTGGTGCAGCTGCGCGCTCGCGTCGGCATGGTGTTCCAGAAGCCCAACCCGTTCCCGAAGTCGATCTACGACAACATCTGCTACGGGCCGCGGATCCACGGCATCGGCTCCTCGAAAGCCGATTTCGACGAGATCGTCGAGCGGGCGCTGCGCAGCGCGGCGCTGTGGGACGAGGTGAAGGACCGCCTGACCGAGCCCGGCACGGGCCTCTCCGGCGGCCAGCAGCAGCGCCTGTGCATCGCCCGGGCGATCGCCGTCAGCCCGGAGGTGATCCTGATGGACGAGCCCTGCTCGGCCCTCGACCCGATCGCCACGGCGCATGTCGAGGAGCTGATCGACGAGCTGCGCGTCGACTACACCATCGTCATCGTCACCCACAACATGCAGCAGGCCGCCCGCGTCAGCCAGAAGACGGCCTTCTTCCACCTGGGCGACCTGGTCGAGCACACCGAGACCGAGCAGCTCTTCACCAATCCGCGCGACGAGCGCACCCAGGGCTACATCACCGGGCGCTACGGCTGAGCCCGGCCGGTCACCCCTTCCCCGGAACTTGCTGCGAAAAGGCACGGATCTCACAATGTCGACCGAGCATATCGTCAAGGCCTTCGGCCAGGAGCTGGAAGGCCTCAGCCGCATGATCGTCGAGATGGGCGGCGTCGCCGAGACCCAGATCGACAAGGCGATCCAGGCGGTGACCCGCCGCGACGTCGCGCTGGCCGGCGAGGTGATCCGCGAGGACCAGCGCCTCGACCACATGGAGAGCGAGATCGACCAGCGCTCGGTCCGCGCCCTGGCCCTGCGCCAGCCCATGGCCTCCGATCTGCGCGAGGTGGTCTCTGCCCTGAAGATCGCCGCCGATCTGGAGCGCATCGGCGATTACGCCGCCAACGTCGCCAAGCGGGCCATCGCCATCGCCCAGACGCCGGTGGTGCGGCCCGTGAAGACCCTGCCGCTGATGGGCCGGATGGCGCTGGAGAACCTGAACGAGGTGCTGGAGGCCTATGTCGAGCGCGACGCCAAGCGGGCCGAGCAGGCCTGGCTGCGCGACGAGGAGCTCGACGACATCTACAACGGCATGTTCCGCGAGACCCTGACCTACATGATGGAGGATCCGCGCAACATCTCGCCCTGCACCCATCTGCTGTTCATCGCCAAGAACATCGAGCGGATCGGCGACCACGCCACCAACATCGCCGAGACGATCCACTTCCTGGTCACCGGCACGCCGCTCACCGACGAGCGGCCGAAGGGCGACGCCACCAGCTTCTCGGTGGTCACGCCCGAGGACGGGGCGGTGCGCGGCGGTGTCGATGACGAGGCCGGGACGAGCGAGGACTGATCGAGGTCATGCGCGGTTCGGAGCAACCCTTCATCCTCGTGGTCGAGGACGAGGTCGATCTCGTCACCCTGCTCAGCTACAACCTGGAGCGCGAGGGTTACGCCGTCGGCACCGCCTATGACGGCGACGAGGCGCTGCTCGCCGCCGCCGAGCGCCGGCCCAACCTGATCCTGCTCGACTGGATGCTGCCGCACAAATCGGGCATCGAGGTCTGCCGCCAGCTGCGCCGCTCGCAGCAGACCCGGAACGTGCCGATCATCATGCTGACCGCGCGCGGCGAGGAGGGCGACCGGATCCGCGGCCTCGACAGCGGCGCCGACGACTACATCACCAAGCCCTTCTCGGTGAACGAGCTGATGGCCCGGGTACGCGCCGTGCTGCGCCGCTCCGCCCCCGGCCTCTCGGACGAACGCCTCGCCTATGGCGACGTGGAGATGGACCTGGCCGCCCACCGGGTGCGGCGCAACGGCCGCGACATCCATCTCGGACCCACCGAGTTCCGCCTGCTGCGCCATTTCATGCAGCATCCGGGGCGCGTCTTCTCGCGCGAGCAGCTGCTCGACACGGTCTGGGGCCACGACGTGTACGTGGAGCCGCGTACGGTCGACGTGCACATCCGGCGGCTGCGCAAGGCGCTGAACGACGCGGCGGAGAACGACATCATCCGCACGGTGCGCTCGGCCGGCTACGCGCTGGACGCCCGACTCTGACACCCGACCGGCCGGCATCAGCCGAACCGGTGGCCACCGATCAGCGTAGCGTCACCAGCCGCATGAAGCGCTCGAGGTCGGGTGGGCGCGGGCCGTCCGCGTCGGCCGGCCGCGTCCCGGCGAGCCGCGGAAGCAGCGCGTCGACGAAGGCTCGCGTCTCCGCCGGCAGGTCGTCCTGGGCGAACAGCAGGCGCCCGTAAGGCACCGCGCCCAGGTGATAGCCGGCCAGGAAGCCGGGCTCGCCGAACATCTCGTAGAGCATGCGCAGATAGGCGGCGCCGACGAGGATGGCGTCGGCCTCGTCCGGTTCGCCCGCCGGCTCGCTCAGGTCGAAGGCCTGGGCGAGGGTGCGGTAGGTCTCCGCGGGTACCGGCAACACGCCGATGCCGTCGGGCGGGTCGAGCGCCGGGGCGTCCGCCGCCCACAGCACCGCCGCGACCCAGTCGGCCGGCAGGTCGAAGGTCTCCGCCGCCGCCGCGATCATGCGCTCCCGGGAGGCCAGCGCGGCGTCCTCGCGCCAGGCGCCGGGCTCCAGCACCGCCGGCGCCGCCGCTCCGCCGGCGAGCGCCAGCGTCGCCGCTCCCTCCGGATCCGGCGCCGGGTCGGTGGCGGTCGGCTCGGCCGGCAGATCGCCGGCATCGAGAACGGCGTCGGGCGCCCCGGTATCGGACGACTCGGTATCGGACGCCTCGGTATCGGACGCCCCGGCATCGGATGTCCGCGTCCCGTCGGTCGGCGGATCGGCGACGGTCTCGTCCGCCGCGCCGGCCGGCTCCGCCGCGAGCTCCTCCACCGCGAGTTCGGCCGCCGCCTGTTCTTCATCCGCTAATCCGGGCCACGCCACCTCGAACCGCACCGCGTCGGGCAGGCCCCGCACGGTCAGCGCGTGCAGCAGCCAGAGCCCGGCGACCAGGAGGAGCAGGGACCAGAGGACGGCGCCGAGGCGGATGGGCGAGACGTGCATGGGCGCGGAGTATAGTTGTGCCCTTGCGCGAATTCCAAGGCCCGCCATGCGCCAATGGCGTGTGGGGATGCCCCGATAACGCCAGGTCGATAAAACCTGGCCGATCGCGCCTGTTCGACCGCGCCTGTTCGATTACGCCTATTCGATTATGGGGCGATTGGCGTCGTCCGCCCGGATGGTCCGGGGCTGGTCGAAGATCGAGACCTGCCCCTTGCCACCCACCGGGGTCGGCGGCAGGGCCCGGCCCCGCGGCCGGGGCCGGAAGCCGGGCCGCAGGAAGAGCGAGGTCACCTGGCAGTCCGTATGCGTCGGCTTGAAGCCGGCGAAGTCGACCTGGATCAGGTCGGCCGCGCGCAACAGGGCGGTGGTGCGCGGATAGTAGTCCGCGTTGTCGAAGACCACGATGCCGCCTTCCGACAGCAGGCCGGGCACCGCCGCCGCGCAGTCGTAATAGTGCAGACCGTCGAGCGCGATCACGTCATAGGGACGGTCCCTCGGCACGGTCGCCAGATAGGCGGCGCCGGTGCGGATGTCCTCGCGCCGGGCGAAGACGATGTCGAGATTGCCGAGCCCGGCCTGGCGCAGGCGCGCCACCCAGTGGTCGTCATGCTCCACGGCGCAGATCCTGGCGGCGCGCTTCGCCCACCACAACGTCGACTGGCCGCTGCCGAACTCCAGCACGCGCGCCGTGCGGAAGTCGGGGGCGGCGAGATATTCGATCGCCGGATAGGTGTACATCGGCAGCGGGTCCCCGCCCTCCCCGACCGCCAGCTTTCCCGAAAGGCTGCGGAAATAGCCATGGGCGCGGAATACCGGCGCGATGACGCGGGTGAGAAACTCGGACACGCCGATGCGGATGGGCTGAGCCATTTGGAAGCCAGGGGCGCCATGGGCGCCGGCAAGGGAACGCGGGATCAGCCGTCACTATACTCGCGTGCCGGATGATGCCTAGATGGCATGGCTCTCGCCAAGCGCGATGGCAACGTCCATCAGCGACGGGTCGTCGGGATCGTTGACGACGGTGAAGCCCAGCTCCCGGGCCATGCGCAGCATCTGCGCGTTCTCCCGCAGCACCTGGCCCTCGATGCGCTCCAGCCCGCGCCTGGCGCCATAGGCGATGATCGCCTGCATCAGCTGGTAGCCGAGACCCAGGCCCTTCATGTCGCTGCGCACCATGATGCCGTACTCGGCCCGGATGTTGTCCGGGTCGGCGGTGATGCGCACGACGCCGAAAATGGCGCGCCCGTCCTCGGCGTCCGCGCCCTCCGCCACCAGGGCCATCTCCCGGTCGTAGTCGATCTGGCTGAACCGGGCCGCCATCTCGTGGCTGAGCGTACGCAGCGGCGCGAAGAAGCGCAGGCGCACGTCCTCCGGCGAGGAGCGCTCGACCAGGCGCTGGATCATCGGCTCGTCCTCAGGCACCACCGGGCGCAGGGTCAGCGTCCGGCCGTCGCTGAGCGTGATGGCGCGGGTCAGGTCCTGCGGCATCGGCCGGATGGCAAGGCGCCGTCCGGGCGCCGGCTCGGCCACGGCGATGCGAGCGTCGAGCGCGATCACCCCGTCCGGCCCAGCCAGCAGCGGGTTGATGTCGAGCTCCGCCACCTCCGGCAGGTCGACGGCGATCTGCGCCAGCTTCACCAGGGTCAGCGCCACCGCGTCGATATCGGCCGGCGGCTGTTCGCGATAGCCCTCCAGCAGGCGGTAGACCCGGGTGCGCCGCATGCTGGCCCGGGCCAGGCTGAGATTGAGCGGCGGCAGGGCGACGACGGTGTCGTTGACCACCTCCACCGCCGTGCCGCCCTGGCCGAACAGCAGGGTGGGGCCGAACTGGCGGTCGGTGCCGATGCCGCAGATCAGCTCCACCCGGCCCCGGCCGGAGACCATCTCCTGCACGGTGAAGCCGCGCACCGTCGCTTCCGGGCGCAGCCGGGCGACGGAGTCCAGCATGGCGTGGGCGGCCGTGACCACCTCCTCCGGCGTGGCGAGGTCGAGGCGGACGCCGCCGACCTCCGTCTTGTGGCTGAACTCCGGCGACAGGATCTTCAGGGCCAGCGGCCCGCCCAGGCGCTCCGCCGCCGCCCCGGCGGCGGCCGGGGTGTCGACCTCCACCGTGCGCACCACCGGGATGCCGTAGGCGGCCAGCACCGCCTTGGCCTCGGGCTCGGTCAGCTGCTGGCGTCCCTCGGCCCGGACCCCGGCGATCAGCGCCCGCGCCGCCTCGACATCGGGGGTGAAGGCGTCGGGCGCGGCCGCCGGCGTCTCCATCAGCTGTTCCTGGTTGCGGCGGTAGCGCACCATGTGCAGGAAGCCCCGCACCGCCAGGCCCGGCGTATCGAAGGTCGGGATGCGGTTGTCGTGGAACAGCCGGCGGGCTGCCTGCGCCGCCTCCGCTCCCAGCCAACTCGTCAGCACCGGGCGACCGCGCTTCTCGCCGACCACGCCGACCACCGCCTCGGCCGCCTCGATCGGGTCGGCGACGGCGGTCGGGCAGTTCAGCACCAGCACCGCGTCGCTGCCCGGATCGTCAATCAGCGCCTCCAGCGCCTGGGCGTAGCGCGGCCCGCCGGCATCGCCGATGATGTCGACCGGATTGCCATGCGACCAGGTGCCCGGCAGTGCCGCGTCGAGCCGGGCCAGGGTCTCCGGCGCCAGGTCGGCGACACGGCCGCCACCCTCCTCCAGCGCCTCGGTCGCCAGCACGCCGATGCCGCCGCCATTGGAGAGGATGGCGAGCCGGTCGCCGGTCACCTTGACCCGGCTGGACAGGGTGGCGGTGGCGGCGAACAGCTCCTCCAGGTCGAAGACGCGCAGCATGCCGGCGCGCCGGAAGGCGGCGTCGTAGACGGCGTCGCTGCCGGAAAGCGCGCCGGTGTGGCTGGCCGCCGCCCGGGCAGCCGACCTTGTGCGTCCGGTCTTGATCACGATCACCGGCTTGGTGCGCGCCGCGGCGCGGCCGGCGGACAGGAACTTCCGCGCGTCGGTCACCGTCTCGATATAGAGCAGGATGGCCCGCGTCGCCGGATCGCTGGCGTAGTAGTCGAGCAGATCGCCGAAATCGACATCCGCCATGTCGCCCAGCGAGGCGACGGCGGAGAAGCCGATGCCGCGCTCCGCCGCCCAGTCGATCACCGAGGTCGCCATGGCGCCGGACTGGGTGAGGAAGGCGATGTTGCCCGGGGCCGGATGGCGGTGGACGAAGCTGGCGTTGAGGCCCAGCGGCGGCACCAGCAGGCCGACGCAGTTCGGCCCCAGCAGGCGCAGCAGGTGCGGCCGGGCGGCATCCAGCATGCGCTGCATCAGGGCCTTGCCCGCCGCCCGGTCGGCATCGCTGCCGGCCTCCCCGAAGCCGGCGGAGATCACCACCGCCGCCTTGGTGCCGCGCCGGCCCAGCCGGTCGACGAGGTCGGGCACGCTGGCCGGCGGCGTGGCGATGACGGCGAGGTCCGGCGTCATCGGCAGGTCCTCGACCGTGCGCCAGGTCAGGCTCGATTCGATCGAGGCGGCCTCCGGATGCACCGCCATCACCGGCCCGTCGAAGCCGCCGCGGAACAGGTTGCGGGCCAGCACCTGGCCGACCGACCCCTGCCGCCGCGAGGCGCCGATCACGACGATCGAGCGGGGCTTCAGGAGGGCGGGCAGGTTGCGCACGGACATGGGGGGACGCTTTCGCTCGCGGGGCTGGCCGGTTGGCGATGATGGCCGGCCGGCCGGGGGCGGCACAAGCCCCGGACTCGACCGCCCAGACTCGACCACTCCGACTCGACCACCCTTGGTCGACCACGGCCGCATGCCCATGCGCGGCGTTCCGTCGCCGCGCCGCGACCTGCTATCCTCGAGCGGTCTTCACCGTGACGGGGTGGCCGCTGATGGATCCCTACATCCACTGGTTCGATCTCGCGGGCGTCGCGGTGTTCGCGGCGTCCGGCGCGCTGACCGCCTCGCGGCAGCGCATGGACGTGATCGGCTTCGCGCTGATCGCCATCGTCACCGGCATCGGCGGCGGCACGCTGCGCGACCTGCTGCTCGGCATCCGGCCGGTGTTCTGGGTCGCCGAGCCGACGCCGCTGCTGCTGTGCAGCGGCGTGGCGGTGATCGTCTTCTTCACCGCCCACCTGGTCGAATCGCGCTACCGGCTGCTGCTCTGGGCCGACGCGCTGGGCCTCGCCCTGTTCGCCGTGGTCGGCGCGGAACGGGCGCTGGAGCACGGGGCACCGACATCCGTGGCCCTGGTGATGGGGGTGATGAGCGCCACCTTCGGCGGGCTGGTGCGCGACGTGCTGTGCAACGAGCTGCCGCTGATCCTGCGGCCGGAGATCTACGTCACCGCCGCCCTGGTCGGCGCCGGCACCTTCCTCGCCGCCGATTCCCTCGGGCTCGACAGGGAGCCGGCCCTGCTGGCCGGCTTCGCGACCGGCTTCGCGGTGCGGGCCGCGGCCCTCCTCTTCGGCTGGACCTTTCCGGTCTACAAGCCCCGGCCCGGCCGCGACTATCCGCCCGACGACCCGGTCGGCCGGCGCTGAGTCGGCCTCGCCGTCACGCCGCGTCGAGCAGACGCCGGTAACCCGCCGCCGTCTCCCCGTCGAAACAGGCGAAGACGACACGGGTCACGCCCGGCTTCTCGGCCACCGCCTCCCGGCAGGTGGCGACGGCGATCCCGGCGGCCTGGTCGGGCGGATAGCCGTAGATGCCTGTGGAGATGGCCGGAAAGGCCACCGAGGCGAGGCCGAGATCGGCCGCGAGCGCGATGGCGCGGCGGTAGCAGTTGGCGAGCGAGAGGGCCTCGCCTCTACCGCCGCCCTGCCAGACCGGGCCGACCGCGTGGATGACGTGGGCGGCGGGCAGGGCGAAACCGGGGGTGATCACCGCGTCGCCGGTGGCGCAGTAGCCGATCGCCCGGCAGGCCGCGGCCAGCTCCGGACCGGCCGCGCGATGGATGGCGCCGCAGACGCCGCCGCCCGGGCGCAGGCCCTCATTGGCGGCGTTGACGATGGCGTCGACCTCGAGCCGGGTGATGTCCCCCTCGACGACCTCGAACCTCGCCTGCGTCATCCGATCCTCCCTTGCCTCGCGGTTCAGCCCTTCTCCTGCTGCGGGCCCGGGGACTTGCGGCGCTCGACGAAGGGCTTGGCGGCCTCGCGCTCGACCCCGGCCATGATCATCCGGTGCGCGTCCTCGACGCCGCCCCAGCGCAGAATCTTGGCCCACTTGCCCTTCTCCAAATCCTTGTAGTGGGCGAAGAAATGGGCGATCTGGTCGCGCAGGATGGGGCGCAGCTGCTCGTAGCTGTCCACATTGTCGTAGTAGGGATGCAGCTTGTCGACCGGCACGCAGATGATCTTCTCGTCGTCGCCGCCCTCGTCCTCCATGACCAGCACACCGACCGGCCGGGAGCGGATGACGGCGCCGGGCATCACCGGCACCCGGCCGATCACCAGGGCGTCCACCGGATCGCCGTCGCCCGACAGCGTGCGCGGGATGAAACCGTAATTGCCGGGATAGTACATGGCGGTGTGCAGGAAGCGGTCGACGAACATGGCGCCCGACTCCTTGTCGAGTTCGTACTTGACGGGATCGCCGCCCATCGGGTTCTCGATGATGACGTTGACGTCCTCCGGCGGGTTGCTGCCGGTGGGGATCTGGTCCAGCTTCATGATGGCGTCTCCATGGGGCCTGGCGCTGTGGTCGCTGGGCGGGAGTGTTTAGGCGCAAGGCATCTCGCGGCCAACCGGAAAGCAGGCGCACCCTCTGCCAAGGATTGCAGGCGGGTCCCGACTTTCTCACGCCCGCCATCGCCGGCCCTTGCCTTTGCCCCGGCACCGCCGGAGACTCCTGCCCGAACCGGGCGAATCGCCGCCAGGTTGGGCCGGCGACGAGGCCAGGCACCGGCTCAGAGACCGGAACCGAGGGAGACCGAACCATGCCGTTCCGCCGCCTCCGCAATGCCGCCATCGTGCTGATCGTCACGCTCGCGGCGGGCGCCGGCGCGCTGGCGCAGCTGCCCGAGCCGATCGCCGGCGGCACCGTCTCCAACGGCATCGCCATGCATGGCGACCCGAAATACGGGCCGGATTTCGCGCATCTCGACTACGCCAACCCGGACGCGCCTGTCGGCGGCGAGCTGCGCCAGGCGGTGATCGGCGCCTTCGACAGCGTCAATCCCTTCATCGTCTCCGGCCGCACCGTGGCGGGGGTGCGCGAATACGTCTTCCCGCAGCTGATGATCCGGGTCTGGGACGAGCCCTTCTCGCTCTACGCCTATGTGGCCGAGGCGATCGAGGTGCCGGAGGACCGCAGCTGGGTGATCTTCCACCTTAACCCGGAAGCCCGCTGGGACGACGGCACGCCGATCACCGTCGACGACGTGATCTTCTCCATGCAGACGCTGCGCGACCGCGGCCTGCCGGGCTTCCGGCGCAACTACGCCCGCATCGCCGATGTCCGGCAGCTGGGCGAGCACACGCTGCGCTTCGACTTCACCGACGAGGCCGACCGCGAGACGGTGATGCTGATCGCCATGATGCCGCTGATCAGCGAGGCCTGGTACACCACGCACGACTTCGACGCCGCCACGCTGGAGCCGCCCCTGGCCGGCGGGCCCTACCGCATCGCCGCGATCGACCCCGGCCGCTCGATCACCTATGAGCGGGTCGAGGACTGGTGGGCCGACGACCTGCCAGTGATGCGGGGCCACTACAACTTCGCCAGCCTGCGCTACGACTACTACCTCGACAGCGACGTGGCGCTGGAGGCGTTCCGCGCCGGCGAGTACAACCTGCGCCGGGAATTCTCCGCCGAGACCTGGGCGACGGGGTATGACGACATGCCGCCGGAGGTCACGCTCGCCACCCTCGGCCAGTCGCGGCCCTCCGGCCTGCGCGGCTTCGTCTACAACACCAGACGGCCCCTGTTCGCGGACAGGCGCGTACGCCAGGCGCTGACCCTGCTGTTCGACTTCGAATGGGTGAACGCCAACCTGCTGGCCGGCCAGTACGCCCGCATCACCAGCATGTTCACCGGCTCGCCGCTGCAGCCCGAGGGCGTGGCAGCAGGGGCGGAGCTGGCGCTGCTGGAGGACCATCGCGGCGAGGTCGACCCGGCGGTCTTCGGCGAGGCGTACGCGCCGCCGGCGACGGAGGGTTCCGGGAACATCCGCCCGCAGCTACGCGAGGCGCTGGGGCTGCTGGCGGAAGCCGGCTGGGAGGTGCGCGACGGCGTGCTGACCAGCACCGAGACCGGCGAGCCCTTCGCCTTCGAGATCCTGCTGCGCAATGCCGCGGACGAGCGGGTTGCCCTGGCCTGGGTGGAGAACCTGCGCCGCGCCGGCATTCAGGTGAACGTGCGTACCGTCGACAGCGCGCAATACGCCGAGCGCACCGAGACCTTCGACTTCGACGTCATCGTGCACCAGTACATCGTCACCCTATCGCCGGGGGCGGAGCAGTATCTCTACTGGGGTGCCGACAACCGCGACAATCCGGGCAGCCGCAACTATGCCGGCGTCGCCGACCCGGTCGTGGACGCGCTGATCGACGATCTGGAGGACGCCCGCGACCGCGAAGCGCTGACCGCCGCGGCCCGGGCGCTCGACCGGGTGATCATGGCCGGCGACTACGTGCTGCCGCTCTACTATCTGGAGGAGGATTTCTGGGCCTGGCGCGGCGACTTCGCCCATGTGGACGTGCAGCCGCTCTACGGCTACGTGCTCGAGGCCTTCTGGCTGGCGGAGTGAGTGACCGGCGTTTCGGCCCTGCCGCCCGGACGTGGTCACCCTCTTGAAGGCGGCGAGGCCGGCCTGGATTCCCGGTCAAGCCGGGAATGACAATGAAATCAAACCGATACCCAGGCTTTTAGCGCGGAAACCGACCCTTACAGCTCCTCCTCCATCAGGCGGGCGAGCGGGCGTTCGGGGCGGGCGCCGACATGGGAGATGATCTCGCCGGCGGCGATGACGCCCATCTTGCCGCATTCGGCGAGGTGGCGGCCCTGGGTGAGGCCGGCGAGGAAACCGGCGGCGAACAGGTCGCCAGCACCCGTGGTGTCGACGACGCGGCCGAAGGTTCTGGCCGGTATCTCGTAGTGCTGCGTGCCGGCGAGGATCACCGCACCCTTCTCCGAGCGGGTCAGCGCGACCATCTCGCAATCGCCGCGCACCGCCTCCACCGCCGCCTCGAAGCTGTCGACCTCGTAGAGGGCCATGATCTCGTCCTCGTTGGCGAAGAGGATGTCGACATGGCCGCGGACGAGATCGCGGAAGCTCTCGCGGTGGCGCTCGACGCAGAAGGTGTCGGACAGCGTCAGGGACACCCTGCGACCGGCGTCGTGGGCGGTCGCGGCGGCCTTTAGGTAGGCCTCCTTGGCCTCCGGCCGGTCCCACAGATAACCCTCCATGTAGGTGACCTGGGCGGCGGCGATGATCTCCTCGTCGACGTCGTCGGGCGTGAGCTCGACACAGGCGCCGAGATAGGTGTTCATCGTCCGCTCGGCGTCCGGCGTCACCAGGATCAGGCAGCGCGCGGTGGGCGGCTGTCCCTTGATCGGGGCGGTGTCGAAATGCACGCCCAGCGCCCGCACGTCGTGGGCGAAGACGGCACCCAGCTGGTCCTCGCAGACCTTGCCGATATAGGCCGACTGGCCACCCAGCGAGGCGATGCCGGCGATGGTGTTGGCGCAGGAGCCGCCCGACATCTCGATGCCCGGCGGCATCAGGGCGTAGAGCTCCTCCGCGCGCTCGGCCTCGATCAGGGTCATGGCGCCCTTGTTCAGGGCGTGCTTGGAGATGAAGTCGTCCTCGCAGGTGGCGATGACGTCGACGATCGCGTTGCCGATGCCGGCAACATGAAAACGGCTGCTCATGGACCTTTCCGGATGGGTCTTTCTGGACGGAAGCGCTGATGCTTAGAGCATGACCGGGCGCGCGTCCAGCCGGGCAGCCCGGGGATTCCGGCGATCTGCACCGCCCGAGGCCGTGTCGCCCGTGCCCGGGCGAACCCCCGCAAGGGCACCGCTGATGCGGGATAGCGGCGCGAACGCCGGCGCCGTTCGGCGGCGGTCGATCGGGGGCGGAAGTTTTTTCCCGCCCTTGTCCGCAGGTCAGCGATAGCCGGTTGCGTCGGCGGGCAGGCCGGGGTCCACGACCTCGTCCAGGTAGCGCCAGCAATCGGGCCGCGACCCGTCCAGGTCGTCGAAGCCGTAGACCTGGGCGAGGCCGCCGCTGGACAGCGACTGTCCGATCCAGCGGTCACGCTCTGGATCGGCGGCGAGCGCGGCGACGGCCCGGCCGACGAAGCGCGGCGTCTCGGAGATCACGAAATGCGGCTGCTGGGCCGTCGCCTCGCGCCAGGTCGCCTCGGTCACCTTGAAGGCGTCGAGCATCATCTCCGAGCGCAGCCAACCCGGCGTCAGCGAGACCGCCGTGCCGCCGTGCTTCTCCAGGTCCCTGGCATGCGCCCAGGCCATGCGGGTGACCGACACCTTGGCGAGGTCGTAGAAGGGCGAGAGGCGATAGTGCGTGCGGTTGTACGCGTCCGTACCGTCCGTCATCTCCACCAGCAGACCGCCCGGCCGCTCGACCATCAGTTTCAGCGCGTGGTGGGCGGTGATCAGGTGGGTGTCGACGGCGCGGTGCAGCAGGGTCAGGCCGCGCGACAGGTCGTGTTCCCAGACCGACTTGTTCCACTCCATCAGCAGCTCGCCGCCCCAGATGTCGTTGACCAGGATGTCGAGCCGGCCCTGCTCCGCCCGGATGCGCGCCACCAGCGCGGCCACCGCCTCGCTGTCGAGGTGGTCGACGCGCTGGGCGATGCCGGTGCCGCCCGCCGCCGTCACCAGCGCCGCCGTCTCCTCGATGGTCTCCGGCCGGGCGTAGTCGGAGGGCGTGTCGCGCGTGGTGCGCCCGGTGACGTAGACCGTCGCCCCGGCGGCACCGAGCTCGACCGCGATGCCGCGTCCGGCCCCGCGCGTGGCGCCGGCAACCAGAGCCACCCTGTCCCGCAACGTCATGGGGTTCCCTCCTTCACGGTCCACCGATTGCGCGCCGCGCCGCCGGCCGATAATGCTGGCTGCCGGCGACGCGAATGTTTATAAACGACTAGTCGGTTATAAATTAGGAGTCAAGATGCCCCGGCCGAAGAGCCTGTCCGACACCGAGGTGCTGAAGACCGCCAACCGGCTGCTGCACGCGCACGGGCCCGAAGGGTTGAGCTTCGGCAAGCTGGCGCGGGCCTGCGGGCTGTCCTCCTCCACGCTGGTGCAGCGCTTCGCCAGCAAGGACGGGCTGATGCGGGCCACGCTGATGCATGCCTGGGACGGTCTCGACACGCGCACGGCCAGCCTCGCCGCACGCCTGCCGCGTAGTCCGGAGGGCGCGGTTCGGCTGCTGGTCGCGCTGTCGCGGGACTATGGCGATATCGAGCGCTATGCCGACAATTTGCTGATCCTGCGCGAGGATCTGCGCGACCCGGTGGTGCGGGCGCGCGGCAAGGCATGGAAGGGCGCGCTCTCCGCCGTGCTGGAGGAATGTTTCGCCGGCCAGCCCGGCGCGGTGCCCGGTATCGGCCTGATGCTGGCGGCGCAGTGGCAGGGCGCCCTGCTGTGGTGGAGTTTCGACCCCGAGGGTCCCGTCGAGCGCTTCGTGGAGGAACGACTGCGCGCCTTCGTCGCCGCGCTGGGCCGCCCCTAGCCCCTGCCCAGCCCGTCCCTGCCCAGCCCGTCCGTGCCCAGCCTGTCCCTGTCCGGCCCGTCCGTGCCCGGCCCGCTCCTGTGCAGTACGGACCCGTCAGCCTCCCCCGCCGGCGGCCGGGCCTTGAACGGATGCTTCAAACGTGATGACATTTTCGCGGCCCGGTGGCGCCCGCCGTTGCCAGTTCGCCCGAAATCGTGCCATAACAGGGAGGCATTAACATAAGTATGTGAAGCAGGGGTGAGCCGGCTCGATGAGCCGGGTCGGTTTCCGGACCCGGTGCGGGGTGGATCCCGCAGAGCCTGCCTCGCGGTCGGTGACATGCGCCGCATCCGTCGGCCGCTGCGACGCGAACAGCAAGGGGGACCGACACAAGCCCGCGGTCGGCGTCCCCGCCCGACATCGCGGCGGGCATCCGGTGAGAGAGGGTTGGAGCGCAGCGCCATGTTCCGGCGACGACCATCGCAAGACACCGCAAGACAGCGCACGGCCGCGCCGGCGGCCGAGCGCGGCGCGCCCTCGCCCTTCGCGCCGGCAGCCGCGGAGCTCCTCCCCCTGCCCTCCGAGAGCGACCCGCCGGAAAGCAACCCGCCGGAAAACAACCCGCCGAGAAGCGTTACGTCGCACAGCAGCCTGTCGGAAATCGACCCGCCGGTGAAACCGGCGCCGGTGGTGAACGGGACACCAGGTCCCCGACCGTCGCGGACCGCCGCCGCCAGGACTCCCGACCAGGTTCGGAGCGTGGCGGCGGGCCAGACGTCGGGACCGGTATCGGGTCCAGCCTCGGGCCCGGTCCTAGGCCGGATCTCCCGCACCAGTCCCGGCATGCCGGGCAGCCACATCACGAAGGACCGTCGCATGGCGAGCAGCAGCAATGGAAGCAATGGCGGCGGCGCGGCCGGCGCGGGCGGACAGGGCTTCCGCCCCGACGTCCTGCAACGCCGGGTGATGGACATACCGGGCCTGCCCCGCCGCCAGGGCCCGGCCGAGATTGAGACGCCGAACAAGCTGACCGTCTCGCGCGAGGTCAGCCTGTCGGGCGAGATCGCCGAGTGCGACCATCTGGTGGTGCATGGCCGGCTCGACGGCAAGGTGGCGGGGGCGGAATCGCTGGAGATTTCCGCCTCCGGCCAGTTCAAGGGCGAGGCCAGTGTCGACGCCGCCAGCATCTCCGGCCGCTTCGAGGGCGACCTGCAGGTGCGCGGCCGGCTGACGGTGCATGATGGCGGCTGCATCGCCGGCACCATCGCCTATGGCGAACTGATGGTGGAGCCGGGCGGCCGCGTGGCCGGCCAGCTGACCCATCTGGAGGGCGCCACGGTCATGCCGATGCCCGAGCGGGGCGACGCGCCGGCCCCGCGCCGCTAGCCCCCTCGCGGCGGAGGCCCGACCGTCGAATTCCAACGCGGCGCCGGTGAACCGCTTGACGGAGCCGTCCGGCTGCGTCATTGGCAGCAGCGGCGCCGGGGCCAGCCCCGCGCAAGGAGACCAGGCCAGATGACAGCACCGAGAGCTCCGCTTCCGGCCAGCCCGGCACGGCTGCCGACGCTGCTCGCCGGCGCGTTGCTTCTGCTGGGCGTCGCCGCCTGCCAGGGTGGCGCCACCACACCGGCCGCCGCCGTGGCGAGCGCCGCGCCGATCCCGCCGGACCGGCTGATGGGCCTCGACGAGGGCGGGGTAACCGCCCTGTTGGGCACGCCCGACCTGGCGCGCAGCGAGGCCGATATCCGCATCCTGCAGTATCGCGCCACCGGCTGCGTGGCCGATATCTATCTCTACCCGGCCGAGGGCGGTGGCCGCAGCGTCACCTATACCGAGGCCCGCACGACGAACGGGGGCGGCACCGACCAGGCGGGCTGTCTAGGCGCCATCGCCGCCGGCCGCTAGGACCGGACATCCCCGGACATCTGCCCAAAATCCGCGGACATCGGCCGAACGCGTGGCGCCCGCCGGCGGCGGGTCGGCCCTATTCCCGCCGGCGCACCCGCCGGGCGTTGAGCGCGACCAGCAGGGCGAGGCCGGCCGGGATGGCGAGCGCGCCGCTCAGCGTCAGCCACTCCGCCGCCAGGCCGATCACCGCCGGTCCGGCGAGCGCCCCGGCATAGCCGGTACTGGCGACGGCGGCCACGCTGGTGCCTGCGGCCATGCCGGGTGTGCGCGCGGCGGCGCGGAACAGCACCGGCACGATGGTGGCGAGACCGAAGCCGACGAAGACGAAGCCGGCGATCGCCACATAGGGCTGGGCCAGCAAGAGCACCACGCCCAGCCCGCCGGAGGCGAGGAGGCCGCCGAAGGCGACCATGCGGCTGGGCCCGAAGCGGTCGATCATGCCGTCGCCCAGCAGGCGCCCCACCGTCATGCCGCCGGCGAACACGGCATAGCCGGCACCGGCCATCCAGGAAGGGCCGCCCATCTCGTTGACCAGATAGACACCCGACCAGTCCGCCACCGCCCCTTCCGCCAGGAAGGCGGCGAAGGCCATGCCGGCCAGCACCAGGATGGCGCGCGAAGGCAGGGTGAAGACGGCGCCGCCATCGCCCAGCGGCTCGCTGACCCGGGCGAGCGGCCTGAGCAGGACGACCGAGACCAGGCCGAGCCCACCGACCAGCGCCAGGTGCAGCCCCGGCAGGACCGTCGCCGCGCCCAGGCTGCCGATGCCGGCGCCCAGGAAGCCGCCCAGGCTCCACATGGCGTGGAAACCGGACATCATCGACCTGCCCCGCCGCGCCTCGACGATGGCCGCCTCCGTGTTCATCGCCACGTCCATGGTGCCGTTGCAGAAGCCGAGCAGGACCATCGCGACGAAGAGCTGCCAGCCGCTGGTCACCAGGCCCGGCGGCACGATGGCGAGCGCGCAGAGGCCGGCGGCGACGACCGTCGCCCGCCCGGCCCCGAACCGCGCCGTGGCCAGGCTGACCACCGGCATGGCCAGCGCCGAGCCGAGCGGCATGCCGGTGAGGATGAGCCCGAGCGCGCCATCGCCGAGGTCGAGATCGCGCTGCACCGCCGGGATGCGCGCGAACCAGTTGGCGAACAGCATCGCGTTGAGCATGAAGGCCCAGGCGACGGCGGCGCTTCGCCGTTCGGCGAGGATCAGGCGGAAGGGCAGGAGCAAGGGGACGCCCGGTCGGAAGGAAGGTTGCGGACAGGCTCGGTGGAGCCGCCCCAATAGACGGTTCGTTGGCGCCAGGCAATGGCCGCCGCACGGGCGTTTGCGACGACTGTCGAGACGGCTGGCGAGACGGCGGCGAGGACCGGGCACTGCCCATAAGACGGCCACATTTGGCCGCCACGGCTAGACCCTGCCCTGGCCCTTCCGCGACCGCGGGGGGCATTTCCGGGTCCGCCCTTCCCGGCGGCGCCCGCGACCTCACACCCACGACACCCCAGCAACGGAGACATTTCATGCGGAACCTGATCATTCCGGGATTGGGCCTCATCGCCCTGGCGCTCGGCACCCCGGCCCTTGCCCAGGACGACACCGGGGCCAGGCTGATGGAGTCCTGCATGGCGGCGCCGTCGACGCAGGAGATCCCGGAAGGCGCGCAGGAGCCGGCCTGCACCTGCCTGGTCGACGTGATGACCACCGCCGATGTCGATCCCGCGCTGATCGAGACGGTGATCGCCGAGTTCGACGGCGCCGTCGAGGAGTTCAGGGAGTCGGCACCGGAGGTCCTGGATCAAATCCGCAACGAGTGCGCCCCGAGCTGATCCGACGGGACGATGTGGCAGGGCCGGTCGGTCCCGGCCCCGCCCGATCCCTGCTGACTTCGCTTATAAGGTGTAGTACTCTACCCATAGTTGATGCAATCGGCTGGGGAGGGTGCGATGCCGACGATCGTGGTGCCGCCGGGAGGCGGGGTTTCCGGCTATGAGCGGCCGGCGCTGATGGCGCTCGGGGATTCGCTGTTCAACGGCGTCCGGGCGATGAGCATCACCGCGGAGATGGCGGAGCATTCGGTGCCCGTCATGACCGCCCGCGCCGTGGACCTGCCGTTCATCGGCGTCAACTACCCCGACGACCGCGAATTGCTGCTCGACGTGGAGGAGGCGCTGCGCGGCGCCCTGTCGGTCAGCGCCCTGCGCCAGCGCGTGCGGGACAATGCCAGGCGCTGGCTGCCCTGGGCCAGGGGCGGCACCCTGCCGACCCATCGCTGCGTCGACAATCTGGGCATCCTCTCGGTCAACTATGACGAGGCCAACGGCACCACGGCGGCCGCCTGGCTGCAGCGTGCGGTGAGCGCGCTCGAGGCCATCGTCGACGGCACGGCCGACCCGCTCGAGCGCGTCTACGAGGCGACGATCACCACCAACGCCGCCTTCATCCTGAACCCGCGCCACGATCCCGACCTGGCGGGACTGTCCGCGGTCGACCAGGTGGTGGCGCGCAAGCCGCGACGGCTGATCATCCATCTCGGGAACAATGACGGCGTCTTCGCAGCGGCCTTCACGCTCACGGATCTCGACCGGCTGAAGGGGGAGATGGCGAAGATCCCGGGCAAGGCGGCGGCGCTGATGGCCCGCATCGCCGCGGTGCCGGAGATCGAGCACATCTACTTCAACCTGCTGGTGCGGCCGCGCTGGATCACCAACCTGGTGCCGGCGAACTGGATCGCCGAGCCGCCGGTCAATGCCGGCTATTTCCAGCGTTACCGCAACAATCTCGACGACAGCCGCTCGGTGCCGGGCAGCGTGGTGCGCGAGCTTGACGAGCACGTGCTGCGGATCAACGAGGAGACGGTGAGACGCGTCACCGAGCGCCTGGGCGCGGCGGCCGGCCGGGTGGTCTTCAACGATCTCTACACCCTGTCGACGCAGTTCGACGGCAAGCACTACGGTTCGCGCGTGCGCGGGCTGGAGATCGCCGAACTGGGCATCGCCCTGCGCAACACGCCGCTCCGGGTCAGCGCCTTCGGCGGCGCGCTGGACGGTGGCGCCTCCAGCCTGGACAACATGCATCTGAGCGTGCCGGGCTACGCCCTCCTGGCCAACGACATCGCCGACGCGATCTGCGACCACGAGGGGCTGCCCGGCATTCCGCCGAAGCCGGGCATCGGCCGGCCGAAGCAGCGAATCGGCTATGACTGGGCCTTCCGCGCCGACCCGGTGCTGGCCAGCCCGCCGCGCGACTTCCTGATCAAGAAGATCCTGATCAAGGCGGCGGCGGGCGCGTTGTTCCGCTGAGCGGGCGCGCTGCCCGGCATGTTCAGACTGGCAGCGTTTTCGCCTTGTAGGCGCAGAGATCGGCGACCGGGCAGGCCGGGCAGTCGGGCTTGCGGGCCTTGCAGACGTAGCGGCCGTGCAGGATCAGCCAGTGATGGGCGTGCAGGCGGTAGTGCCGGGGCACGTAGCGCAGCAGCTTGCGCTCGACCTCCTCCGGCGTCTTGCCGCGCGCCAGGCCGGTGCGGTTGGAGACCCGGAAGATGTGCGTGTCGACGGCGATTGTCGGCTCCTGGAAGGCGACGTTCAGCACCACGTTGGCTGTCTTGCGCCCCACGCCGGGCAAGGCCTCCAGCGCCTTGCGGTCGCGCGGCACCGCGCCGCCATGCCGCTCGACCAGGATCGCCGACAGGGCGATGACGTTCTTGGCCTTGGCGTTGAACAGGCCGATCGTCTTGATGTGATGCTTCAGCCCCTCCTCGCCCAACGCCAGCATGCCCTCGGGCGTGCGCACAGTCTCGAACAGGGCCTTCGTCGCCCGGTTGACGCCGACATCGGTGGCCTGGGCGGACAGCACCACGGCGACCAGCAGGGTGTAGGGATTGACGTAGGCAAGCTCGCTGAGCGGCGCCGGGTTGGCGGCCGACAGCCGGCGGAAGAATTCCTCGATCGCATCGGCCTTCATGGATCAAGGGCCTTACAGCCTTCCCCACCTTTCGACAAGCCGCGTCGCGGCGATTCCGACCGCGCTTCGGCAGCGGCGGCGGGGCTCCGTCCGCGTCGATCCGCCCCGGCAGACCGGACGCATCTGGAAATGCCGGCGCGGCGGCGCCACTATCCACGGTCATGACCCATGCCAGCGCGGACAGCAATAATCCCGGGTCCGGTGTCGGGACCCAGACTGGGGTTGAAGGCGGCAGCGCGCCGGAGAGCGAGCGCGTTTTCGACGCCCTGCTCTATCCGCACCGCAGCCTGAGCCCGCGCGGCTTTTTCTGGCTGATGGCCGTGATCGCCTCGGTCAGCTTCACCGTCGGCGGATATTTCTATCTCAGCGGCGCCTGGCCGGTGCTCGGCTTCTTCGGCCTGGACGTGGCCGTGGTCTGGCTCTGCTTCCGCGCCAACTACCGCGCCGGCCGGCTGTTCGAGCGGGTGCAGGTCTTCCCCGACCGGGTGGTGGTCGAACGCGGGCAGGACGGCCGCGTGGTCTCCCGCGAGACGCTGGAGACGCACTGGGCGCGCATCACCCTGTCGAAGGAGCCGCGGCCCGGCGAACCGGCCCGGCTGACGAGCCGCGGGCACGAGGTGGCGCTGGGCGGCTTCCTGTCGCCGGAGGAGACGCTGGACTTCGCCGCGGCGCTCGGCGCGGCGCTGGAGCGCGCCCGCCTGCCCGACCATCTGCGCCGGATCTGACGCCGCCAGCAGGCCCCGACGCCCTGCCCAATGCCCTGCCCGATACCCCGGCAGCCCTACGATGGTAGGTGCGGGTTGATTTGCCCTTGCGCCAGGCGGCGGGATTTGTGATCCTCGCTATGGTTCAATCTCCTCCGTTCTCGGCACGTTTTACGAGAACAAGATTGCCTTGTTGAACGACGCCGTCGGCCCGACATCCCCCCTCAGTCGAGCCGGCGGCGCGTTCGTTTCGGGGCCGCGCCCTGCCGCCGCCCGTACGACCCGCCTCTCGAAAATTTCCTCGCGGCCCGCAAGAACCGGGTGTCGCCGACGCGCGTGGACGGGCACACAGGGTCCATCGTGCCGGCCCTGTTGCCGGACTCACCTCGCCGGATCCATCGCACCGGATCCATCGCACCGGGCCCATTGCGCCGGAACATGGGGGAGTATGACATGCTGAGCGAGACCACGCGCCCGATCGAGGAGGTTCGCACGGTGGTGACCCAGGAGCAGCCGCAGACGCTCGCCGGCATGCCCGACGCGGAGATGTCGGATGCCATGCTGAGGGCGCTCGCCGAGTCCCCGGCGATCACCGCGGCGATCGATCATCTGGTGCGCCATGCCGAGGAGCCGCCGGGCCTGGAGGCGCTGGCTGCTGAAGTCGGCCTGTCGCCATATCATTTCCAGCGCGCCTTCAAGCGCCGGGTGGGGTTGAGCCCCAAGCGCTTCCAGCAGTACCTGACGCTGAACCACGCCAAGCGGCTGCTGGACGGGGATGCCAGCGTGCTCGACGCGGCGCTGGAGGTGGGTCTTTCCGGTCCCTCGCGGCTGCATGACCTGTTCGTCGCCTGCGAGGCCATGACGCCCGGCGAGTACAAGAGCCAGGGCGCCCTGCTGACCGTGCGCTGGGGCATCCACGACGCACCCTTCGGCAGGGCCCTGATCGGCGTCACCGAACGCGGCGTGTGCTGGCTGGGCTTCGTGCCGGAGGCGGGCGAGGCGGCGGCGATCGCCGAGTTCGAGGACGAGTGGGGCCTGGCCCGGCTGATCCGCGACCAGGCGGCCACCGGCCGGGTCGCCGAGGCGATCTTCTCCGCCGCCCCCGATGCCGCCAAGCCGGTGACCCTGCTGCTGCGCGGCACCAACTTCCAGATCAAGGTCTGGGAGGCGCTGATCGACATTCCCGCCGGCACGGTGTGCAGCTATGGCACGCTGGCCCGCGCCATCGGCCAACCCGGCGCCAGCCGGGCGGTGGGCGCGGCGGTGGGCGCCAACCTGATCTCCTGCCTGATCCCCTGTCACCGGGTGATCCTGGGCAGCGGCGTGGTGCACCGCTATCGCTGGGGCACGGTACGCAAGCAGGCCCTGCTGGCCTGGGAGGCCGGCATGACCGCGCCACAGGCCGCCTGACCGGTGTCGCGCCTGGACGCGGCGCGACACCGCAGGACGTGAGATTGGTCACCGCGCGCCGGGGCCCTTCCGGTCTATGACTCCGCCCGTTCGGCGCCGTCCTGGCGGCGCCCGGGAACGGCGGAGTGACGGACCATGCGGGAAGGCCTCGCCATCGCGATCAACCTGGCGCTTCACCTGGTGCTGATCGGCTGGGCGATCTACGTCGTCCTGGCCGCCGCCTCCGTATGAGCCGGCGATTCAGCCGGATAGGCGGTCGCGCGTCGGGTCGTGGCCCAGCGCCACGGCGAGCGCACGGTGGTGGTCACCGACCGCGTAGCAATAGGCGCAGCCGTGCCCGCAGGTGTCGTAGGCGCCGATATCGCGGCTTTCCGCGCACAGGCAGCCCGGCCGGTTGCCCTTCACCCGGGCGGCGATGTCGCGGCCGGCCACCGCCGACAGCCGCGCGGCGTCGATGCAGCGGGCTGGCGGCAGGTCAGGCAGGTCCGGCATCGTGCAGGTGGTGAGGCGCATGCCCATTTCGCCGGCGATGGCGGCGAGGTCGCCCAGCAGGGACGCCGCCGCATCGGCCGCCGAATCTGTTGTCGAATCTGTTGGCGAATCCGCCGACACCTCCACCCGCTCCCCCGGCAGCAGGACGGGCTTGAGGTTGCGCCGCGTCTTGGCGAAGGGCGCCATGACCGAGACCACCACCTCGTCGACGGCGCCGCGGAGGCGGCCGGCCAGGCGCGCGAAGTTGCGCTTGTGCCAGTCGCGGTCGAGCGTCGTCGTCAGCACCACCGGATCGTAGCGCCAGACCGCGGCCTTCGGACCATATGCGCGGGCGAGGCGGCGCACCTGGCCGACCGCCACCGCCGGATCCGGCACCCGGGGATCGAGACGGCGCGGATAGCCGGTGATCGTGAACTGCACGACGAAGGGCGCGTCGAGCGTCCCCAGCACCCCCTCGAAGGGGCGCAAATTGCGGGTCCAGAAGACAAAGCCGTCGACCGCCGCGCCGGTCAGCGGCACGCGATAGTCGGGCCCGCCATAGGGATTGCGCACCATGGCGAAGCCGGCGGCGAGGCGTCTGGCGAACCAGCCCGCGTGGAAGGCTGGAATGTCGGTGCGGTAGGAGGCGGAGACGATCATCGCCGGCGACCATCGGCGATGGCGGCAGCGCATCGCAACCCGGTTTCGCCGCATGTCGCGGCGGCGGGACGTCGAGGCGTCGGCGGTGACGGCTGCGGCGGCACGGGACGTGACGAGAGAGGTGTGACGGCGAGGGGCATGGCACCATCGGCAGTAAAGGCCCGCTGCGGGGGGATAGCAGCGGGCCTTTCTGTTGCCGGTCGGCAGCGTGGCCGCCGGCGGGACCGGCACCGGGTCGTGCCGGCCCGACTGTCTTTTTGAATGTCCGCTCGCGAACCGGCAAGACCGGCTTTCGCAGGCCTTCCCTGCCGCAGACGCGCCGGCGGCTGCTCAGCCGATCCGATCGAGCGCCACCTCGATCACCCGCCTGACCCGCTGGCGGTCGGCCGACCCGGCCCGGGCGCCGACCCGGATACCGGTCAGCAGCGTCATCAGGAAGGCGGCGATGGCGTCGGCCGGCTGCGGCGCCGTGATCGAGCCATCCGCCTGACCGCGCGCGACGGCGGCGAGCAGCGCCGCTTCGATGGCCTCGAGACGGTCGGTCACCGCGTCGAAAATGTCGGCGTCGATCTGGCTGGCGTCGACCGAGGTGTTGACCAGCAGGCAGCCAAGGCACCAGCGTTCGTCGTCGCAGGCCTCCACGAGGGCGTGGAAGAAGCCGTAAATCGCCGCCGCCCCGGGTTGAGTTTCCCGCAGCCCGGCCACCGCGGTGCTGACCACGTCGGCGCAGTAGTTCTCCAGGGCCGCCAGGAACATGGCGCGCTTGTCGCCGAACCCGTCATAGAGGCTGCCCGGATTGAGGCCGGTGCCGTCGACGAGATCGCGGATCGACGTGCGCTCGTAGCCCTTGCGCCAGAACAGCTGCATGGCCTGCTCGAGTACGGTCGCGCGATCATAGCTGAGGGGTCGTGCCACGGCGACAGGCTTCCCCGTTCGATGTTCCACCGGAAATCAGAACCGTTTGCATGTGGCGTGGCGCTGCACACCCGTCAAGCGAAAGGCGGCTGCCGTCACGGCGTCGTGAAGACCGACCTGTGACGCCCGGCGATCCGCGTGGGCGGCGCAATTGCCTGATGACGCGCCGGGCGCTTCGCGGCATGGTGCGCGCCGACCGGCAGCCGGGCGCCGCCGGGCTTGTCCGCGAACGGGGATGGACCATGGACGAAGGCCGGGCGACGGAGAGCCGCCCCAGCGAGGACGGCGCGGGCGGCGACGGACACGAGCCGATGGTCAACGTACCGCCGGTCACGCTCGGCTTCTTCGTGGTTATCGCCATCGCCTTCGCCGCCGTGCAGCTCGACCCCGGCGGCGTCGGGCACTGGCTGTTCGCCCATCTCGGCCTGCTGCCGGGGCGGGTGGCGGATATTGCCCGGACCGCCCCCCTCAGTCTGGACATGGGGCTGGCGCTGGTGCCGCTGGTCAGCCATGCGCTGCTGCATTTCGGCTGGCTGCATTTCGGCATCAATGTCGGCTTCCTGCTGGCCTTCGGCTCGCCGACGGAGAGGGCCTACGGGCCCTGGCGCTTCGGCCTCCTGCTGGTGGTCTCGGCGGTCACCGGCGGCCTGGCGGAGCTCGCGGTCAACTGGGGCACCAACACCATCCTGCTGGGCGCCTCCGGCGCGGTCTGGGGCTGCTTCGCCGGCGTGGTGCGCCTGATGTGGGCGCATCCCGATCCGCGCCGGCGGGCCCTGGGCTGGCGGTTGCTGGCGACGCTGTCGGTGCTGAACCTGGTCTTCGGGCTGGGCGGCGGCTATCTCCTGGGCGGCGGCGCCAACATCGCCTGGCTGGCCCATTTCGGCGGCTTCGCCGGCGGGCTGGCGGTCGCCTGGCGGCTGCCGCCATGGAATCTGCCGCGCGGCAGAATCCGCCGGAAAAGCCGCACGGATGGCTTGACCTGACGGCTTGTAGGGCTAATGACCCCGTCCTATATGACCCGAGGAATGACGGCGCCGGGCTGTGGAACCCGCGCCATCGCTTCTCCGAAGAGGGGATCCCGACCGGGCGTGCTGCATCGGAACCAGGCCCCACCCGGGACTCCGCCAACAGACTTTCGCAGAGGACATCATGGCTAAGGTAATCGGAATAGACCTCGGGACCACCAATTCCTGCGTCGCTGTCATGGACGGGTCGCAGGCGCGTGTCGTCGAGAACGCGGAAGGGGCCCGCACCACGCCCTCCATCGTCGCCTTCTCCGACTCCGGCGAGCGCCTGGTCGGCCAGCCGGCCAAGCGCCAGGCGGTGACCAACCCTCAGAACACCATCTTCGCGGTCAAGCGCCTGATCGGCCGGCGCTACAGCGATCCGACCGTGGCGAAGGACAAGGACCTCGTCCCCTACAAGATCGTCAAGGCGGACAATGGCGACGCCTGGGTCGAGGCCCAGGGCGAGAACTACGCGCCCAGCCAGATCTCGGCCTTCATCCTGCAGAAGATGAAGGAGACGGCGGAGAACTTCCTCGGCGAGGCGGTCACCCAGGCGGTGATCACCGTGCCGGCCTATTTCAACGACAGCCAGCGCCAGGCCACCAAGGACGCCGGCAAGATCGCCGGGCTGGAGGTCTTGCGCATCATCAACGAGCCGACGGCGGCCGCGCTCGCCTACGGCCTCGACAAGAAGAACACCGGCACCATCGCGGTCTACGACCTGGGCGGCGGCACCTTCGACGTCTCGGTCCTGGAGATCGGCGACGGCGTGTTCGAGGTGAAGTCGACCAATGGCGACACCTTCCTCGGCGGCGAGGACTTCGACGCCCGCATCATCGACTACCTGGCCGACGAGTTCAAAAAGGAGAACGGCATCGACCTGCGCGAGGACAAGCTCGCCCTGCAGCGCCTGAAGGAGGCGGCCGAGAAGGCCAAGATCGAGCTCTCCTCGGCGGTGCAGACCGACGTCAACCTGCCGTTCATCACCGCCGACCAGTCGGGGCCGAAGCACCTCAACATCAAGCTCTCGCGCTCGAAGCTGGAGAGCCTGGTCGACGACCTGATCCAGCGCACCATCGAGCCCTGCAAGTCGGCCCTGAAGGATGCCGGCCTCAAGGCCTCGGAGATCGACGAGGTGATCCTGGTCGGCGGCATGACCCGCATGCCCAAGGTCATCGAGCAGGTGAAGCAGTTCTTCGGCAAGGAGCCGCATCGCGGCGTCAACCCGGACGAGGTGGTCGCCGTGGGCGCCGCCATCCAGGCCGGCGTGCTGCAGGGCGACGTGAAGGACGTGCTGCTGCTCGACGTCACCCCGCTGTCGCTGGGCATCGAGACGCTGGGCGGCGTGTTCACCCGCCTGATCGACCGCAACACCACGATCCCGACCAAGAAGAGCCAGGTCTTCTCGACCGCCGAGGACAACCAGACGGCGGTGACCATCCGGGTGTTCCAGGGCGAGCGCGAGATGGCGGCGGACAACAAGCTGCTGGGCCAGTTCGACCTGGTGGGCATCCCGCCGGCGCCGCGCGGCATGCCGCAGGTCGAGGTGACCTTCGACATCGACGCCAACGGCATCGTCAACGTACAGGCCAAGGACAAGGCGACCGGCAAGGAGCAGGCGATCCGCATCCAGGCCTCCGGCGGCCTCAGCGACCAGGACATCGACAAGATGGTCCAGGAGGCGGAGGCCAACCGCGACGCCGACCAGAAGCGTCGCCAGCTCGTCGAGGCGCGCAACCAGGGCGAGGCCATCGTCCACGCCACCGAGAAGCAGCTGAGCGAGCTTGGCGACAAGGTGGAGGCCGGCGACCGCCAGGCCGTCGAGAGCGCCATCGCGGAGCTTAAGCAGGCGCTCGAGGGCGAGGACAAGGACGCCATCGAGGCCCGGATCAACACCGTGCAGCAGGCCGCCATGAAGATCGGCGAGGCGATGTACCGCGCCTCGCAGGAGGAGGGCACCGCCGGCGCGGGGTCGGCTGGCCAGCAGGATGCCGGTCAGCGGGATGAAGGCGTGGTCGACGCCGATTTCGAGGAAGTCGACGACGACGACAAGAAGAAGTCCGCGTAAATCCGCGGGATGCGACGAGGGAGGATGCCGGCCGTCACGCCGGCATCCTCTCGTTTCGGGTGCGGCCAGGCCGGAATGCATCCCACCGGGATGTGACCTGAAGTGGCTTTGCCGGCGGTCATGGCGACGCCATGCTGCCGCGGGCCCGCACGCGAACGATCGTCGAGGTCCATCGGCAGCGAGAGCGACGACAAGCATGACAAGAACAGGCTGAGACGCGGACGGCACCATGGCGAAGCAGGACTATTACGAGCTTCTCGGGGTCGACCGCGGCGCCCCGGCGGACGAGATCAAGAAGGCCTACCGCAAGGCGGCGATGCGCTACCACCCGGATCGCAACAAGGACGATCCGGCGGCGGAGAAGAAGTTCAAGGAGATCAGCGAGGCCTACGACGTCCTGAAGGACGACCAGAAGCGGGCGGCCTATGACCGTTTCGGCCACGCTGCCTTCGAGAATGGCGGCTTCGGCGGCATGGGCGGGCGCGGCCGGGCCGGCGGCTTCGACTTCGGCGGCGGCTTCGCCGACATCTTCGACGAGATGTTCGGGGACTTCATGGGGGGCCGGCGGCGCCAGCGCGGCGGCCGCGGCGCCGACCAGCGCTTCAACCTGGAAATCTCGCTGGAGGAGGCCTTCCAGGGCACCCAGGCGTCGATCAAGGTGCCCTCGACCGTGGCCTGCGAGACCTGCGCCGGCAGCGGGGCGGAGCCCGGCTCCTCGCCGGTGCCCTGCTCGACCTGCGGCGGCCAGGGCAAGGTGCGCGCGCAGCAGGCCTTCTTCACCGTCGAGCGGACCTGCCCGACCTGCGGCGGCAGCGGCCAGACCATCGAGGACCCTTGCCGAAAATGCGGCGGTGCGGGTCGGACCCGCAAGGAGCGGCAGCTGCAGGTCACCATCCCCGCCGGGGTGGAGGACGGCACCCGCATTCGCCTGGCCGGCGAGGGCGAGGCCGGCATGCGCGGCGCCCCGCCCGGCGACCTCTACATCTTCCTCACCCTGAAGCCGCACCGCCTGTTCCAGCGGGAGGGCGCGGACCTGCTCTGCGAGGTGCCGATCCCGATGACCCGGGCGGCGCTCGGCGGCTCCATCGAGGTGCCGACGATCGACGGCAAGTCGGCCAAGATCAACGTGCCGGCCGGCACCCAGTCGGGTACCCGATTCCGGCTGCGCGGCAAGGGCATGTCGGTGCTGCGCTCCACCGCGCGCGGCGACATGTATGTCGACGTCGCCGTGGAGACCCCGCGCAACCTGACAAAGGAGCAGAAGCGTCTGCTCGAGCAGTTCGACGAGGAAGGCGGCGGCGCGGAGTACACCCACCCCGAAAGCCACGGCTTCTTCGCCAAGGTGAAGGAGTTCTTCTCCGGCGACGGCGAGGAGAAATAGCGGGCGCATCGACGCCGCTACCGGTCATTGCGGAAATTATGGTAAACTTCCTGTCTTCGGCCATCGTGGCGAGGGGGCGGGAATGGCGAGCGTCGCCGGGGGAACGGGCGTCAGGCGCCTCGGGCTGCTGGGCCTGTGCGGGCTCGTCCTCCCGCTCGCCGCGAGTTGCACTCCCGGTGCGGTCACCGTGGGCGGCGGCATCGGCGTCTTCGGGGGCGAGGACATCGCCGGCCACGAAATCGGCGACAATCACGGCGAGGAAGACGGCTTCGACGCCACCGGCCTCGGTCTCGGCCTCGGCCTGACGCTCGGCAACGTCCTGACCGGCGGCGAGGGGACCACCCCGACGGTCGCCGGGACAGCGCCATCCGGCGGCACGACGTCCGGCGACGCGCCGTCGGCCGCGCCATCGCCGGGGACAACGTCCACGGGTGGCACGCCACCACCACCTCAAGGTGCGCCCCAGGGTGCCGCCTCGGGCGCCGCCGCCGGCGGCCTGATCGCCGCCTCGAGCCCGGGTACGAGCGGCGGCCCGGGCGGCACGACGGCCTCCGGCACGCCGCCGCCGGGCGCCATGATCTGCGGGCCCGACGTGACCGCCAATGTGGAGGCGGTGCTGGACCAGATGACGCGCGACTTCCGCAGCTGGTCGGCCAGCGACCGCTTCAGCCGCTGCACCGCGCTCTACGCGCCGACCAGCTACGAGGTGGCCTGGGACATCCTGCAGCTGAGTCCCCGGGTGACGCCGCTCAGGGACGACCCGGCGACGCCGGAGGACGAGTCGACCTGGTCCGCCTGGTTCGAGCGCATCTCGCCCAACTGCGCCATCCCGCGCTTCCCCTGCGGGCCGACCGTGACCTTCCACGGCATGTGCGTGCATTCCCAGATCCTGAACTACATGCAGTGGGGGTTGATGAACCGGCTATGCGGCGGCGGCCGGGCGCAGGACTACTCGCTGATCGACTGGGACGCCGCGGCCGGCCTGTCCGCCCGGGCGCGCACCCTGGTCAACGGCCTGTCGAGCGGCAATTTCGCCAGCGCCTCGGCGACCTCGGAGGAGCAGATCCTGTTCTCCGAGCTCGGCGCGCGCTATGCCGACATCACGGCGACCCGACAGGAGGCGCTGGAGGACTACTATATCGACCAGGACGAGGGGCCGGACATCCGGGCGCTGGAGCGTACCTACTCGGCCGAGCTCGCCACCGCCATCACCACGCTGGCCGGCATGACGGGCAGGGCGGTCAACCAGTGCCTCATCGCCTGCCGGCTGACGGCGGCGGAGCAGGCCGAGCTCGACGGCATGAATTTCGGCTACATCTGGGGCGATCTGCGCTACGAGGGCAGCGGCGATCCCTGGTTCAGCCCCGACAGCCCGGGCCCCGGCGGCGGCCGCCGAGGCCGGGCGACGACCAATGTCGTGCCGAGTGGCGGTTAGGCACCGACCGATTTCGCGGCCGCCTGGTACGTGTGACTCCGCCCCCGTCCGACAGCCGGACAGCATCCGCAACTCACCGGGACAACCTTCATGATCCGACAGTGCCTGCTCGCCGGCCTCGCGGCCCTCATCCTGATCACCGGCGCCTGGGCGCAGAAACCCGCACCAGGCGACGGTGGGGCCGAGATCGCCGACGCCGCCACGCTCGAGGATCTGCTGGCCGCCGCGCAGGCGGAAATCGACCACGCGGAGGCGGTACTGGCGGCCGTGGCGGCCGATCCGGAGCATCTCGTCGCCATCGAGGTCGACGGCGCGCTTGTCGCGCTCGACCGGCGGGACGTCGACACCGCCGTGACGCTGGCCGCCGCGCTGGCGCACGAATATGTCTCCTCCGGCGACACCGCGCTCGGCCTGTTCCGGTCCGTCGCCCAGCGCGCGGTCGACGCGCGGCTGCAATCGCTTGACCGCAGCCTGCCGTCGCTCGACCTCTCGCGCATGACGCTGCTGGTCTCCGCCGCCGTGGGCACGGTGATGGGCGAGAGCGGCCCGCCCGGCGAGGCCATGCTGCGCGACCGCATCGCCGGCCTGGTCGAGGCGCGGCTCGCCGCGCTGTCGCTGGACGAGGCGGCCCTGGCGGAGGCTCTGCTGCTGCGCCAGCAGCTGCACGGCCTGATCGATGACCGCCTGGACGCGGCCACCGACGGCGGCGACGGGTCGGAACTGAGCGAATGGGAGATGACCATGCAGGTGCTGGGCGCGGAACTGCCGGCCGGCGCCATCCTGTTCGAGGGCTCGGTCCCCGGCGCCGTCCTCGGCCGCTGCGAGCCGGTGGCCGCCGACCCGTTGCATATCCACGTCGTCGACGGCGCGGCCTGTACCGAGTTGTGGCGCAATCTGGGCGCCTCCCAGCGCGACAACTTCCAGGGCGCACGCTGCGTCTGGTGCCCGGCCGGTACCGCCTGGCGCAGCGGCAGTGGCTGCTGCTACGCGGTCGAATAGGGCGCGGCGGCTCCACCTCGCAACAGCCTGCGGCGGGCCGGGGGAATCGGCCGATCCGGAGCCGGCCGATGGCCGGGCCGCCATGGGCGGGCTGGCCAGGGCCGGTCAAACGTGCATACTCGCGTATCACGCGTTGATTTCACGTTTCAATTCCCGTAATTCGGTTGCTGCCGCCGCCATGCTCGCCCGGGTCTCCACAGTCGCCTTCCAGGGCATCGACGTGCTGCCGATCACCGTGCAGGTGCAGGTGGCCGCGGGCATGCCGGCCTTCGGGCTGGTCGGCCTGCCGGACAAGGCGGTGGGCGAGAGCCGGGAGCGGGTGCGCGCGGCGCTGCACGCCATGGGCCTCGCCCTGCCGCCCAAGCGCATCACCGTCAACCTGGCGCCGGCGGACGTGATGAAGGAGGGCTCGCACTACGACCTGCCGATCGCGCTCGGGCTGCTGATCGCCATCGGCGCCCTGCCGGCCGACGCGGTGGAGGGCTTCGCGGTGCTGGGCGAGCTGGGCCTCGACGGCACCATCGCGCCGGTGGCGGGCGTGCTGCCGGCCGCCATCCACGCCGCCGGCCGCGGCCTCGGTCTGATCTGCCCGGAGCCGACCGGGCCGGAAGCCGCCTGGGCGGCCGATCAGGCGGGGCGCATCGCCGTGCTGGCGCCGGGCAATCTGCTGCAGCTGATCAACCACGCCAAGGGCCACCAGGTGCTGCGCCCGCCCGAGCCGCGGCTGGAGCGCGCCGACGGCCCCCTGCCGGACCTCGCCGAGGTCAAGGGCCAGGAGGCGGCCAAGCGGGCGCTGGAGATCGCCGCGGCGGGAGGCCACAATCTGCTGATGGCCGGCCCGCCCGGCTCCGGCAAGTCGCTGCTGGCCGCCCGCCTGCCGGGCCTGTTGCCGCCACTGACCCCGGCCGAGGCGCTGGAGGTCTCGATGATCCATTCGGTCGCCGGACTGCTGGCGGGCGGACGGCTGCTGACCCGGCGGCCGTTCCGCGACCCGCACCATTCCGCCAGCCTGCCGGCCCTGGTCGGCGGCGGCCTGCGCGCCCGGCCGGGGGAGATCTCGCTCGCCCATCGCGGCGTGCTGTTCCTCGACGAACTGCCCGAGTTCGACCGCCGCACGCTGGAGGCGCTGCGCCAGCCGCTGGAAAGCGGCCGGGCGGTGATCGCCCGGGCCAATCACCACATCACCTACCCGGCCCGGGTGCAGTTGGTGGCGGCGATGAACCCCTGCCGCTGCGGCCATCTGGCCGACCCGGAGCTCGCCTGCAGCCGCGCCCCGCGCTGCGCCCAGGACTATCAGGGCCGCATCTCCGGCCCGCTGTTCGACCGCATCGACCTGCATGTCGACGTGCCGGCGATGCGGGCGGGCGACCTCGCCCTGCCGCCACCGCGCGAGGCCACCGCCGACATCGCCGCCCGCGTCGCCCGGGCCCGTCAGGCCCAAGCCGCGCGCTATGCGAGGCTGGCGCCTGAGGCCGGCCTCACCGCCAATGCCGAGGCCGACGGTGCGGTGCTGGAGAAGGCGGCGGCGCCCGACCAGCCGGGACAGGAACTGCTGACCCAGGCGGCCGAGCGCATGAAGCTCTCCGCCCGCGGCTATCACCGGGTGCTGCGGGTCGCCCGTACCCTCGCCGACCTCGACGGCAGCGACGCCGTCCGCCGCATCCACATCGCCGAGGCGCTGAGCTACCGACGGGCGCTGCCGGGGCGGTAATGCCGACGGTCTTGCGCAAAAACGGCTTCCGGTTCTACTTCTTCTCAAACGAAGGCCAGGAGCCACCACATGTTCACGTGGACAATGCGGACCAGACCATGAAGGTCTGGCTCGAGTCCCTGGCGATTGCCAGTGCGCGAATGCGGCACATCGACCGGAACGCGGCTCTCGCGATCGTCGAACGACATCGCGTCAGCTTTTTGGAGGCTTGGCATGGCTTTTTCTCAGGCTGGTGAGCGAACCCCGGCCGCTCCAGTCCCGATCGACGTCAGCGTGCTCAACGATACGCTCGTGGTCCGCCTGAACGACGGCGCTGTCCTGCGCCAGCCCATCGCCGATTTTCCCCGGTTGGCGCGGGCAAGCGATGCCGAACGCGCGCGCTGGGAACTGTGCGCCGGCGGAGCCGGCATCCACTGGCCGCTGATCGACGAGGATCTTAGCGTCGCCGGCCTGCTGCGGACCGCCACCCGAACCCCCTCACGCTGAGCTGTCGACCGCGCGCGATGTCAGCCAAGATTGCCAACGCCGCCTTCTTCACCTCGCTGCACGCCGAGTTCTGGCGCCAGGCGCTGCCCGATGAGGTGACCGACGCGCAGGTCGACCTGCTGGTCGAGCTGCTCTCGCTGCCGGCGCGGGGCCTTGTGCTGGACACGCCGTGCGGGCATGGGCGGCACGCGGTCAGGCTGGCGGAACGCGGCTACCGGGTGACGGGGCTCGACCTCTCAGACGAGCTGCTGGCAACGGCGCGCGAGGCGGCGGCGGACCTGCCACGGCGGGCCGGCAGAGTCGAGCTGATCCGCGCCGACATGGCGGCACCGCCCCGGGGCATGGTTTTCGACGGGGCGATCTGCCTCGGCAATTCGCTGGCCCTGCTCGACCGGCCGGGGCAGGCCGGCTTCCTGGAGGCGGTGGCCGGCGCGCTGAAGCCGGGCGGGCGCCTCGTCGTCGAGACCGGCTTCCTGGCCGAGAACCTCTATCCCGGCATGGACGAGCGGCTGTGGCTGCCGGTCGGCAACCTGAAGATGCTGATCGAGTACCGTCTCGACGCGCTGACGGGCGCCTGCGACTGCGCCTACACCATCGTCTCCGGCGACGGCCGTCAGGAGACGCGCACGGCCCGGATGTGGGTGGTGACGGCGGGCGAGCTCCTGGCCAAGCTGGACGCGGCCGGCTTCGAGGTCCTGTGGACCGCCGGCGACATCGAGGGCACACCGTTCACCCTGGGCAGCCCCGACCTCTGGCTGCTGGCCGAGCGACGCTAGACAGGATCACGGCTTAGCGGAGCCGGCCTCGGCTCCGTTAGGCCGTGTGAATCCTGTCTATTATCAATCAATTTGTGCCATCGACGCCTGCGCGCGGTCGGCCGATCCCCGTCAGGCGCTGCCGCCCCCGCCGGTGTCGAAGAGACGCCAGGTGCCGTCGGCCTCGCGGCAGGCGATACCCGTCGACGCCATTACCCCGGCCGGCGAGGCGACGCTCTGGCGATAGGCGCGGCAGAAGCGGCCGTCGGCGGCGCGGTAGGTGCGCTCGATCTCGAGGGTGACGGCGCCGAGGGGCCCCGGCAGATCGGCCAGGGCGACGGCGCCCCCGCTCGGCTGGTTCTCCAGCGCGTGCTGTAGCCGTGCCGTCCAGGCGACGGTGGAGCCGTCGCTGCCTGCGGCGAGCCAGGTACCGCCGCCGAGGCCGATGGCGAGGCCGAGGAAGCCGGCCGCGAGGGCCGCCCAGACGGCGGACCGGCGCCACCATTCGCGCCGCCGCAGGCCCGGGCCGTCCACCCGCCCCGCGTGGTCCTCGGCCAGCGCCCCGCGCAGCCGCGCCTCCTCGGCGAGCGCGCTGGCCATCGCCGCCGCCAATGCCGGGTCGGCGGCGAACCGCGCCTGCCAGTCGGCGAACTCCGCATCCGCCATCGCCCCGTCGAGCATCCGCGACCGGGTTTCCGGGTCGACTGCCACCAAGCCGTCTCTAGTCATCGCCCCCACCTTCCGCGCCGGTTGCGCCGGCCTTCCGCGATGTCCGGGCCTCCTCCGCCTCGGCGGACCAGGAGGCCGCCGCCGCGACGGTCTGCCGGGCCCGGGCCACGCGGCTCGTCAGCGTGCCCAACGGCAGGCCCAGCCTGTCCGCCGCCGCCTGGTAGCTGAGGCCGTCGAGAACCACGGCCAGCAGCGCCTGGCGCAGATCGATCGGCAGGGCATCGATCGCCCGACGGACCCGGCGCAGCGTCATCTGCCCCGACGCCACCCGTTCCCCGTCCACCGTGGCGATGGCGAGCGCGCCGAGCGTTGCCCGAGCCGCGCTGTCGCGCTGCCGGCGTCGCCACTCATTGCGCTGGATCGACTGCATGATGGCGAACAGCCAGGCGGCTATCTCACCCTCGCCGCGCCACTGGTCAAGCCGGGCCAGGGCCCGTTCGTAGGTCGCCTGGACGAGGTCGTCGGCTTCACCCTCGTCCCGCGTCAGGGCCAGCGCGAAGCGGCGCAGATCCGGGCCGGCGGCCACGAACTTCTGCCATGCTTCCCTGCCCAGTCGCTGCACCGCCGCCCCTTCCAGAAGGAGCGGCGATCGATCGCAGGCTCCGTCCCCGCGCGCGGAGCCGAACGCCGGGCTTCCCCGGGGCGCCACGCTTTCACCTATGGACATCCGGAGACGGAAAAAAGTCCCGCGGAGCCAACTAAATTTTTTCACGATTCGCGGCGGACGTAACTCGCGTCAGCGGTGTTATCGTCGCGGAGGGCGGGCAATTCCCCTCCTGCCCATGAGACAGAGGAGACAGGCGTCGATGCGAAATCCACGCTTCCTGCGCAAGATGATGCTGTTGTCCGGCGCCAGCGCCATCGCCATGACGGTGACGGCCGTCCCCGTCAGCTTCGACGTGACGCGCGCCTTCGGTACCGACCAGGCGGCCTGGGCGAATTCGTGTTTCATCGCCGGTACGCCGGTGCTGATGGCCGACGGCTCGCAGCGGCCGATCGAAACCCTGCGCGCCGGGGACACGATTGCCGGTCGCGGCGGGCGCCACAACCGCGTGGTCGGCTTGGAGGAGCGTCCGCTCGGTTTCCGCCGGCTCTACCGGCTGAATGGCGGCGCCGCCTTTGTCACCGCCGAGCATCCCTTCCTCACGCTCGGCGGATGGAAGGCGATCGATATCGCCGCCACCGCGCGCGAGAACGCCAGCCTGCCCGTCAAGCCGCTGGCGGTCGGCGATGTTCTCATCGCCGCCATGGCCGGCCCGCCCGCGACCCATGGCGCCCTGGCTCTCGACCCCGCCCGCGCCGTCGTCGAATTGCCCGTGCGCCTCGTCTCGCTTCAGCCTGTGGCGGCGCCGGCCGATACGCCCGTCTTCAATCTGCTGCTGGACGGAGATCACAGCTATGTCGCGGGCGGCTACATCGTCCACAACAAGGGCGGCGACGATGGCGACGACGATGACGACGACAGCGGCGGATCGGACGACAGCGACGATTCTGGTGGCGATTCTGGTGGCGATTCGGGCGACGGCTCGGGGAACGATGACGACGGCGGCGGTTCCGGCAGCGGATCGGGCGATGACGACGACGACGGATCGGGCAGCGGATCGGGCGACGATGACGGCAGCGGGTCGGGATCCGGCAGCGGTTCCGGCTCCGGATCGGGCTCGGGGTCGGGCGCAGGGTCGGGCGCGGGCAGCGGCGCGGGTTCGGGCGCCGGGTCCGGATCGGGAAGCGGCGCGCCGCCACAGATCGGCCCGGACCTGACGCCGGCCCAGGAACGTGCCCTGATCGAGAACGGGTGGCGGTCATGAGCGCGGCCACCGGTACCGCCGGTCGGTTGGCGGCGCGCCGGCGTCTGGCACTGCCGGCGGTCCTGGCGCTGGCGCTGCAGGCCTGCGCGACCGCCTCGACCGCGCAGCAGGCGGGCACGGCCGGCTCGATCCAACTCAGCCTCGCCGAGCGCAGCGCCCTCGACAGCGTCGTCCAGGACACGCTGGAAAGCCGCCTGAGCGGCGAGAGCGCCGCCTGGCGTGCGGACGAGCGCCCGCTCAGCGTCGTGGTGACGCCGGTGCGCACCTATCCCGCCGACAGCACCTATTGCCGGGAGTACGAGGAGGTCATCTCCTTCGCCGGATCCAGCACGACCGCACGGCGGATCGCCTGCCGCGCGGGCGACGGGGTCTGGCTCGTCCATGATGGCTGACCCGGTGGTTCACCCGGCGGCTGACCCGGCGGCGTCGCCGCCGGTGATGGACATTCAGGATCGCGGGATCGGCGACGTGGTGCTGGCGGCGTGGCTGGCCGCCTCCGCCCGCGCCGCCGGATTGGCGATGCGCGTCAATGTCCGTGGCCACGAGGCGCTGGCCCGCGCGCTCGGCATGACCGAGGCCGAACTCAGCGACGCCACCGGGCCGTCCTGGACGCGCACCGACGGCCTCGGCCTGAAACGGGAGTACGCCGCCGTCGCCGGGGGCGATAACCGGTCGCGGTTCGCGCTGTGGGCGGACAGTCTGGGCCTCGGTGCCCTGCCGGCGGTGCGCCCGACACCCCGCCTGCCGGCCGAAGCCCGCGCCTGGGCAGAGGGCGAGTGGACGGAGGCCAGCGCCGACGGCCGGTCCGGCAGGGCGGTACTGCTGCCCCAGGCGGCCTGGCCGGTCCGGCAGTGGCCGCTGGCCTATTTCATCGACCTCGCCGATGCGCTCGAACGGCGCGGCTACACCGTCATCCTGATGGGCAGCCGCAAGGACGTCGTCGCGCGACATGGCCGGCGCTGGTACGCCGGGTTCGAGCTGACCCGAAGCGCCGCCTTGCTGTCGGCCGCCGACCTGGTGGTCGCCAATGACAGCGGACCGGCCCATCTCGGCGGAGTCCTGGGCGTCCAGACCGTGGCGCTGTGCGGACCGACACGGGGCGGGACGGTTTTCGCCCACGACCCGAACATCCACCCCATCGCCATCGCCCCGTCCACATTACCCTGCGTGGGATGCCATTTTGACCAACGCGCGGGATACCGGCGGGCCTGCCGGAGCGGCGGCTGCCGGGCGCTGTTCCTGCTGACCCCCGAGGAGGTCCTGGCGCGCATGGACGCGCTCGACCTCGGACCGGAGCTCCCGGCCGAACTGCGCATGCCGGCTCTGCCGACACGGCGGCTAACGGCTCCGTGATCTCAGTTGATCACCCTCTGTGATGCCGGTCACGGGCCACCTGGCGTCGCTCGACCATTGTCTCCGCCATCGTTGATGCCATCAAAGGAGGCCATCATGTCGGCACGAGGAGCACGCGTCACCCGTATCACCACATTCACCGTGGCCGCCTTGGCGCTGGCCGCTTGCGTGGGCAAGGGGCCGGCGGAGACGGGCCTGGGCGGTGCGCAGGCCGGCGTCTGGGACGCCCCACTGGGCAATGACTGGACGCACCCGGTAAACCGGTTCCAGGACAACCAGCAGGTCCTGCCTGTCGTCACCGACCGCTTCGCCGCCAACGAGCAGGTGATCCCCGTGACCCAGCAGCAGAACTGCTTCAACCCGCCGACTGAGAACGGCCGGCTCGGCGACTGGACCTGCGAGCCGCTGGTGCTGCCGGTACGGTGAGCCGCGGTAACCGGGCTGGCGTCCGCCGCGCCGTCAGGCCGCGTCCTCGCCCTGCTGGGCGGCGAAGATCGAGGTATAGCCGCCCGACCAATCCGGCGGGATCGGGCAGGGGCGCGGATCGTGATGCGCCATTCGCGCCGGCTCGCCGCGGATCAGCTCGTAGGCGTGCACGGTCGGGTCCGGATGCGGCGTGTAGGCCCGGGCATCCGCCGCCGCGTAGACGTTCAGCAGCAGCGGCCGGGGCGTCGGGTTAGCGCTGGGCGGCGAGAAGTGCAGGGTGCGGCAGTTGTGGATGGTCAGCGACCCGGCCCGCCCGGTGAGGTAGACGGCCCGGTCCGCCGGCAGGGCGGCGGCGTCCTCCGGCCGGAGGTGGCCGGTCCAGCGGCCGGCCGCGTCGTAGAGATCGTGGAGCGGCCCCTCATGGCTGCCGGGCAGCACGGCGAGCGGGCCATCGGACATGTCGGTGTCCTCGAGATAGCAGCCGATCGTCAGCACCGCGTAGTTGGTGTGCGGGAAGAACTGGATATCCTGGTGCCAGTCGACCTGATCGGGGGCCACCTGGTCGGGGGACACCGCATCCTGGGCGCCGGCATCGGCCGCGCTCGCCGCCTGCCATTTGAAGTTCAGCTTGGAATGGTGGAAGACCAGATCGCGGCCGAGCAGGTCGGCGGCGATGTCGGCGACGAGACCGCGGGCGAAGTCCCAGTAGACCGGCGAGCGCTCGTCGGGCTTCTTCAGCCGGCGCAGCACCGGCCGGTCGGGCCGGTGCCCGGGGCCGATGTCGGAGACCGGTCCGGAGCGCGTCTCGCGCCGGCTCGCCTCGACGAAGCCTGTGGTGACCTCCCTCAGCGCCGCCACGGTTTCCGGCGGCACCGCGTCCTCGACCAGCAGGTAGCCCTCGCGGAAATAATGCTCGCGCTGGGCCCGGGAGAGACGGACCGGTGGCTGGGCGAGGACCGCCTCGGGCGTCACAGCCGGACCTCCCGGCACCAGCGCCGGAACTCCGCCGTCTCGTCGGCGAAGCGGGCGATCTCGGTGACCAGGGCCGGGCTGGTGATCGTGGCGACATCGAGCGGCCGGGTGACCAGCATGTTCTTCCACTTGAGGTATGGTGCCGCCTCGCTTTCCGCCTGATGCTTGAAGGCCGGCGGCAGGCGCTTCAGCTCGTTCCAGGCCTTGAGCACGAGGCCGTTGCCGGCGAGATCGTCGCGCATATCCTCGAAGCGGTCTAAATGGGCGACCAGCCAGTCGCGCACCTTGGTCAGCACCTTGGTCTCCGGATCGTAGAGCCCGGTCGCCAGGAAACTGTCCGCCGGGTCGACATGGCAGTAGACGCCGCCCGGATCCAGGCGCTGGCCGGACGGCGTGAAATGCATGCCGACATGGGTCTTGTAGGGACTCTTGTCCTTGGAAAATCGGACATCGCGGTGGATGCGGAAGGCCGAGCGCTTGGGATCGGCGGTGATGTCGAGGCCGGCGGCGTCCGCCATCTCCGCCAGCGTCAGGCACAGCTCGGCGATCGGCGTCTTGATGCCGTCCTCGTAGCGTTGCCGGTTGGCCTCGAACCAGTCGCGCCGGTTGTTGGCCTTCAGCTCGCCCAGGAAGGCGAGACCGTCGCGCGGAAAGCCGTCGAAGCCCATTCTCGTCCCACTCCCGTTGCCGACCCGCGTCCGACTGGAGGCTGGTCTGCGCCAAGCACCACACCATAGAGCGGAACGCCGATTGACAAAACACATCCGGGAGCGGATATGTCGCGCCTCTGCACTTATCGAGGACACCCGCCATGTTCCGCTTTCGCCGCCGGCGCCTGGCGCGCCGGACCGGAAAGGGTGGTGCCCGGCTGCATCGGCTGTCGAGCCATCTCTGCCGCGACATCGGCATGGCTGGGGAGATCGCGCCGCCTGTCACCCGCCGTCCCCGCGAGGACGGTTTTTCCGGGCCACCCCCGGCCACCTGGGTTGACAAACCAATCCGAGGGTGGAATTAACACGCCCACACATCCATCCCGCCGCTGCTGCGCGGGGTCGGATGCCGCCGCCGGCCAGGGTGCCCGCCGGAGCGCGTACGGGGTCTGCCCCCCGACCGCTCCTCCAAGGCAGGATCACCCGCGAGGCCGGTATCTCCAACCTCCCCATTCCATGGAGGGTTCGATGACCAGGATGATGACCACTCAGATCGACCGTCGGCCCCTCTGCGCAGGGACAATTCCGGATCCGCGATTTTCCGCGCGCCGACGCGCCTGGACGCGATTCCGAGAACAGCGATTCCTCGAGGTTGGAGTACACAATGCCATTGTTCATCAAGCTGCCCGGCGGTCGACAACTCTACGCTGAGTGGGCCGGCTGGGCGCGCGGCGCCCGCGGTATCCACGCCACCCGGGAGGGGGCCGAATGGATCTTCTGGATCGGACGACTGCATCTCATCTACACGCCGCCCCTGTCCTGGCGGCGCATGGCCGGAGGACGGTCTCGTGATCTGGCCAGTCCACGGACCGGGGGCCGGCCGGGCCGGGCGTTCACCCGTTGAGCCGGTCCGCCAGGCCGGGGAGCGCAGCGGCGGCGGGGCGGCGGAAGGCCGGCGCCTCGCCATCGATCCCGACGCGATCCCGGTCGACCGGTTGATGCATATCCTGGAGATCTTCCGGGAGCTCGACCCCGACATGCCCATCCAGTACGCGCTGTCGTTCCTGACGCTGGCGCGCAATCCGGGGCTGTCGATCCGCGATCTCGCCGACCGGCTGGGCGTCGCCCAGTCGTCGGCCTCGCGCAACGTGGCGGCGCTCAGCGCCTGGCATTCCTTCCGCAAGCCCGGGCACGACCTGGTGGTGGCGCAGGAGGATCCGCGCGAGCGGCGGCGCAAGGTCGTGACCCTGACCGCCAAGGGCGAGGCGCTGCTGGAGCGTATCGCGGCGGTGCTGGAGCGCGGCCGCGACAACGGCAACCAGTCGGTGACCCGGGTCGGCGTCACCGGCCAGCCGGGCCGGCAGGCCCTGGCCCCCGCCAAGGCGCGCTGAACCGGACCTCTCAGCCCGAGGGGAGGCCGGTGGCGCCCCCGATGACAAGAGAGGTCCCAAGACCCATGCAACCCTTCGATTTCACCGGCCATACCGCCCTGGTGACCGGTGCCGCCTCGGGCATCGGCCGGGCCGCGGCCGAAATGCTGGCCATTGCCGGCGCCCGCGTCGTCGCCGCCGACATCAACCAGGGGGCGGTCGCCTGCCTGGCGGCGGAGCTCGCCGATTGCGGCCTCGCCGTGGAGCCGGCGGCGCTGGACGTCGCCGAGCCGGAGGCCTGGCGACGGCTGTTCGCCGGCCCGGCCGACGGCGCCGATCTCTTCGTGCTGAATGCCGGCATCGCCCAGGCGGGCGATCTCGCCGGCACCACGCTGGAGGACTGGCGCGAGGTCTTCGCGGTCAATTGCGACGGCGCCTTTCTCGGCCTCTCCCACGCCTTCGCCGCCCTGCGCCGGGCCGGCCGGCCGGGGCGCATCGTCGTCACCGGCTCCGCCGCCGCGCGCAAGGCCCAGCCCGGCGCCATCGCCTATGCCGCCTCCAAGGCGGCGCTGGAGAGCCTGGTGCGCTCGGCCGCCAAGGATGGCGCGGCGGACGGCATCGCCGTCAACCTGGTGGCGCCGGGCGGCGTGAAGACCGCGATCTGGGACAGCCCCGCCTTCGCCGAGATGGCGGCGGGTCTGGGCGGCCGCGAGGCGGCCTTCGCCGCCATGGCCAAGGCGGACACGCCGCTCGGCCGCTTCGCCGAGGCCGACGAGGTGGCGGCCGCCATCGGCTTCCTGCTGTCGCCGGCCGCCGCCTTCATGACCGGCGCGGCACTGGTGCAGGACGGCGGCTACACGCTTTGAGGCGGACGGGTCCGCCGGCGGATCCGGGACCTGGGACCGGGAACGGCGGTGGCGGGAAAGCGATCGGGCGCCTCTTTCAATCCGCGACGCGGCCGCCTATCTGTGGCCGGTCCTCGGCGTCCCTGGCCAGCCCGTTTCCCGAACCCACCCGCATGAGCCCACTCGCATGACCACTGGCCCGGCATCCGCCGGTCGCGGAACCGTCTCCCAGCGCCTCGCCCGGCTCGTCGAGCGGGCCTGGTTCCGCCACACGGTGACGGCGGTGATCCTGGTCAACGCCGTGGTGCTGGGCCTGGAGACCAGCGAGACGGCGATGGCGGCGGCGGGCTCCCTGCTGCTGGCCATCGACCGGCTCTGCCTCGCCGTCTTCGTGGTCGAACTCGCGCTCAAGCTGGCCGCCTGGCGCCACCGCTTCTTCACCAGCGGCTGGAACATCTTCGACTTCCTCATCGTCGGCATCTCGCTGGCGCCGGCGTCGGGTCCGCTCAGCGTGCTGCGCGCGCTCCGGGTGCTGCGCGTGCTGCGCCTGCTCTCCGTGGTGCCGCAGCTGCGCACGGTGGTGCAGGCCCTGCTGGGCGCGCTGCCGGGCATGGCCTCGGTGATCGCCGTGCTGCTGCTGGTCTTCTATGTCGGCGCGGTGCTGGCCACCAAGCTGTACGGCGCCGACCCGCATCCCGACATGCAGGCCTGGTTCGGCACCGTCGGCCGCTCGATGTACACGCTGTTCCAGGTGATGACGCTGGAGAGCTGGTCGATGGGCATCGTGCGACCGACCATGGCGCTCTACCCCAATTCCTGGCTGTTCTTCGTACCCTTCATCGTGCTGACCAGCTTCGCCGTGCTGAATCTGTTCATCGCGCTGATCGTCTCGGCCATGGAGAAGGAGGCCCGGGCGGAGGCGGAGGCCGAGCGCGCCGCGGCGGCGGAGCTGGCCGAGGAGACCGCCCACAAGGTCGCCCACGAGGAGGCCGCGCCGGTGCTGGCCGAGCTCTCCCGCCTGCGCCGGGAAATCGCCGATCTACGCCGGGACCTGCGCCGGGACGAGCCCGCCGGCGGCTGAGCCGCACCGGCTTTGGTTAGGCCCGGCGCGAGGAAGCGGGGACGCCCCGGCGCGGTGCCCCTATTCTTGTCCACGGGTCCGGGCCGCGCGAACGCCGTGCATGCCTTCCGGCCGGTGGAGGAAGCGGGACATGGGAGGCAAGACGAGGCTGCGCCAGGCCCTGCGCCGCTTCCTGCGCATCGACGGGCCGATGGCCGCCCTCGCCGCGACCGCTCCCTCATCCGCGCCGCCATCTGTCCCGCCATCTGTCCCGCCCGGGCCGCCCGCCGGCTATCCCACGGCGGACGAGCTGGCCCTGCTCACCGGCAATGTCCGCCTGCTGGCGGGCGAGCTGTCGCGCCACGCCCTGGGGCCGGCCGCCGTGCCCGACAGTCCGCCGGCGCGGCACTTCAGCCACTGCCAGCCGGCCCGGGCGGCCGACTTCGCCAGCCCGGCCATGGCCTATTGGTGCCAGCGGACCGGCCAGCCCCTGCGCCATTACCGCAAGCTCTGGGAGCACGCCTACATCCTGCAGATCGCCCACCAGGAGGGCATCCTCGCGCCCGGCCGGCGGGCGCTGGGCTTCGGCTGCGGGCGCGAGCCGCTGCCCGCCGTGCTGGCCGCCGCCGGTGTGGAGGTGGTGGCGACCGACCTGCCGCCGGACCGGCCGGAGGCGACGGCCTGGACCACCACCAACCAGCACGCCGCCGGCCTGGAGACACTGCGCCGCCCGGGAATCTGCCCAGACGAGGTTTTCGACCGGCTGGTCAGCTTCCGCGCCGTCGACATGACGGCGATCCCGGACGACCTCGCCGGTGGCTTCGACTTCTGCTGGTCGAGCTGCGCGCTGGAGCATATCGGCGGGCTGGCGCCCGGCATCGACTTCCTCGCAGCCCAGCTCGCCTGCCTGAAGCCGGGCGGCGTGTTCGTGCACACCACGGAGTACAACGTCTCCTCCAACGAGGAGACGGTGGAATCGCCGCTGCTCAGCGTCTACCGGCGGCGCGACATCGAGGCGGCGGCGGCCCGGCTGGAGGCCGCCGGGGCGCGGCTCTACCCGCTCGACTTCGACACCGGCGACAGCGTCCTCGACGCCTATGTGGACCTGCCGCCCTACGCCAAGGCGACCGGCCTGCACCTGAAGCTCGCCCTCGGCCGCTTCGTGATCACCTGCTACGGCATCGCCGGACGGCTTGCGGCGGACGGCCGCTCCGGGTAACGCTGGGGCCCGCCCCGCCACCCCCCGAGAGCGCGCCCATGCTTGGTTCCACCAGTCTCTCCATCCCCCGCCTGATCGGCCATCGCGGCGCGGCCGCGCATGCGCCGGAGAACACGCTGGCCGGCATCGACGCGGCAGTCGATCTGGGCGTCGCCATGGTGGAGTTCGACGCCAAGCTGACCGGCGACAACGTGCCCATCATCATGCATGACAGCACCGTCGACCGGACCACGGACGGCAGCGGCGAGGTGGCGGAAATGGATTTCGCCGACATCGCCCGGCTCGACGCCGGATCGTGGTTCGACCCCCGCTTCAAGGGCGAGGCGGTGCCGCGCCTAGAGGAGATGCTGCGCCATTGCCGGGCGCGCGGCCTTTCCATCAACATCGAGATCAAACCCTGCGAGGGGCGCACGGAGGCGACCGCCGTCAAGGTTCTGGAGACGGCCCTGGCGGTCTGGCCGGCGGACGCGCCGCCGCCGCTTATCTCCTCCTTCCGCTGGGATGCGCTGCTGGTCGCCCGCGAGCTGGCGCCGGACTGGCCGCGCGGCATGCTTATCGCCGTGCGGCCGGAGGACTGGGAGGACTGGCTGGAGCCGATCGCGCCGACGACGCTGAATGCCGGCTGGAAATCGATGTCGGACGCGGAGCTGGCCGACTACCGCGCCACGGGCTTGCCCATCCTGGTCGACACGGTGAACGAGGCCGGCCTGGCCCGACGGCTTTTTGGCCACGGCGTGCACGCGCTGTTCACCGACGCGCCCGACCGGCTGGCCGGCGTCGTCGCCGACCTGCCCGACTGACACCAAGCGCAAGGACGCGCCGCCATGGCCAAGCCCTATGTCGACCTCGCCAGCTTCCTGAAGGCGCCGCGTCTGCTGCCCGGCGAACAGGCGATTCCGGAAGGGCCGAACCCGACGGCCTTTCTCGGCCTCGCCTTCGACCTGGCGACGGAGTACCGGCCGGGCGCCCGCTTCGGGCCGAACGCGGTCCGGGCGATGAGCGGCACCTTCACCAATGACGACCACCCGGTCCTCGGCGTCTCGCCGGGCGACCGGCTGACCCTGGTCGACGCCGGCGATGTGGAGGCGGCTTGGTCGGTGCCGGCCTCGCTGGCCGCGATCGAGGCCAGGGCCCGGGCGCTGACGCGGGCGGGCGCGCATCTGCTCGGCTGCGGCGGCGACCACACGGTGACGCTGCCCCTGCTGCGCGCCGCGGCGGAGCGCGACGGCCCGCTCGGCCTCGTCCAGTTCGACGCGCATATGGACACCTGGGAACCGCCGCCGGGGCTCGACGCCTATCACGGCAGCTTCGTGAGGAACGCCGTGGAGGAGGGCATCGTCGACCCCACGCGCTCGGTGATGATCGGCATCCGCGCGCCGCACGACCGCGACGTGGTCGCCTGGACCCGCGACCGGGGCATCACCGTGATCGCGGCGGAGGAGGTCCACCTGATGGGCCCCGGCCCGGTGCTGGCCCGCATCCTCTCGGTGGTCGGGATGGGAGACGGGACGGGGGAAAGCGAGACTGGCGGCGGGACGGGAAGCGCCGGCACTGACGGCAGGGATGCCGGCTCACGGCGCGGCCCGGCCGCTGCGCCGCCGGCCTACATCACCTTCGACATGGACGCCATCGACCCGAGCCAGGCGCCCGGCACCTCGACTCCGGAGCCGGGCGGGTTGTGGACCTGGCAGGCCCTCGCCCTCATCCGCGACCTCGCCACCGCCCGCCCCTGGTCCGGCTTCGACACCGTCGAGATCGCCCCCGCCTACGACCACGCCGACCTCACCGCCCTGACGGCGGCGAACCTGCTGTGGGGGTATCTGTGTGGAGTTGCAAAAAGCTTAGAATAAATCCCGCATTGCGCGTATTGAGTACCCCGGCTATCTTGATCTGTACCACTGGGTGGTATAGAAGGATGGTTCGGCGTGCGGGTGTTCAAGACCAGGGCGTTCGATCGCTTCGCCAGACGCAACGGGATCGTTGATGCCACGCTATTGACCGCAGCGGCACTGGCCGCGGAAGGCGTCGTCCAGGCCGATCTGGGTGGTGGACTGATCAAGCAGCGCATCGCCCGCTCAGGCCGGGAAAAGTCGGCGGGATTCAGGACGATTGTCGTGTTGCGACAGGGCGACCGAGCGATCTTCGTTCACGGATTCGCCAAGAAGGATCGCGCCAACATCTCTCGGGCTGAGTTGAGCGCGCTCCGATTGCTCGCCCGCTCGCTGCTCGCGTTGTCCGACACCGACATCGACCGAGCGCTTAGGACCGAGGCCCTTCTGGAGTTGAGACAATGACCAAACAGTACCGCAGCGACCTCTCGGCCTCGATCCACGAAACCGCCGGCGATCTGGCCGCCGCCGGCATCCTCGACCGGCGCACCATGCGTGAGTTCGACGCGCTGTGCCTGACGCCGGTCGCACCACTGGCGCCCGACGCGATCAAGGCGCTGCGCGAGGGCGAGGGGGTCAGCCAGGCGGTGTTCGCGCGCTATCTCAACGTCTCGACCAGCGTCGTCTCGAAATGGGAGAGCGGCGAGAAGCGGCCTTCGGGCGCCGCCCTGAAGCTGCTCAGCCTGATCCGGGAGAAAGGCTTGGCGGCGGTGGCCTGACCGGCTCGGGCACGGCCTATCCCACCACCTCCCACACCCTCTCCGGCGGGCGGCAGATGACGGCGCCCTTGTCGCCGACGACGACGGGGCGCTCGATGAGGATGGGGTGCTCGGCGATGAAGCCGACGAGGTCGGAATCGCTCCATTTCGGGTCGTCGAGGCCGAGCTCGTCATAGGGCGTGCCACGCCGGCGCAGCAGGCCGCGCGGGCCGGTGCCGAGGCGGGCCAGCAGGTCCTCGATCTGCGCCCGGTCGGGCGGCGTCTTCAAATACTCCACCACCTGCGGCTCGATGCCCCTGTCGCGCAGCCAGCCCAGCACCTTGCGCGAGGTGCTGCATTTCGGGTTGTGGTAGATGGTGACGGGCATGGCTGGGGCTTTCGCGAGGGGAGACCTTGGCGACGGCCCATCCTAGACCGGCGGCGGAGACGGGAAAAGTCCGGCGCGGCATGGCCGGCGGGACATGACTGGCGGGACATGGCCCGCCGAACATGACGGGGCGGCGGCGCCCGCCGTCGTCGCGCCGCTTGTCGCCGCCGCCAGATGTTGCCATTATGTTCTGCATGAGCGGCAATCCGACGACCGACGCCCTGACGATCCGCCCGGTGGCGGCCGGTGACTGGCCGCTGGTGGAGGCGTTGTTCGGGCCGGAGCGCGGCGCCTATGCCGGTTGCTGGTGCCAGTGGTTCCGCTCGCCCCGGCGCGACTTCGTGGCCTTGGCCAGGCCCGAGCGCAAGTCGGCGCTGCGGGCGCAGTGCGCCGGAAACCCGCCGGCGGGCGTGCTGGCGCTCGCCGGAGTGGGCTCGATCGATCACGCCGGTGGACGGGATGGGCCGGTCGCCGTCGGCTGGTGCGCCGTGGCACCCCGGACGGCCTATCCGCGCCTGGAACAGGGCCGCGCCAGTCCGCCGCCGCTGCCGGGGCGGCGCGGGCATCGGGCGGGAATGGCGGATGGGGATGCGGCAGCGGGCGACAAGCCGCTGGCCGGCGTCTGGTCCATCACCTGCTACTATATCGACCGGCGCTGGCGCGGCCGCGGCGTGATGGCGGCCCTGACCCAGGGCGCGGTCGACCTGGCGCGCGACAACGGCGCCCGGTTGATCGAGGCCTTCCCGCGCGACCGTGGTGCCGAGACCTCCGCAGCGGCGGCCTATGTCGGCATCTCCTCGGTCTTCGAGCGCCTGGGCTTCGCCAAGGAAGCGGCGCCCATTCCCGGCCGCAGCGTCTGGCGCCTCGACCTCCGGTGAGAGGCGCGGCCGCCGTCATCCGATCCCGCGCCGCCGGTGTTTGCGAAAACTGGAGGCCGGCGCATGCGAAGACGTGTGGCCGGTCCCGGGTCTGCGAAGCGGCACTTCGCGCCGCATCGCGCACGGGACGACGATGAAGTATCCAATTTGGTAATTTTTCAATTACTTGCGTCGTCCCGGATGCAGTGCGGCACGCCATGATGCGCTGCTGATCCGGAGCCGGCCGGGCGTCTTCGCCAGCGATAAGGCGGCCGGGCTGGATCGGGGGGATGCGTTATCGGCATTGGACCGGGGCGGCGCCGGGCGGTCAGTCTGGCGGCCGGGAAAGTCAGGACAGGTCTGCTGCTGGTACCGAGCTGCCGGTGCGCAAGGACGGAGATGGGAATGACCGGCGCGGAGAGGCGAGACGGAACGGGGGGCCGGGCAAGGGCCGCCGGGGCAGCCGATACGAGAGCCGGCACGAGGTCGGGGAAGAGCGCCGGGACGGGCGCGGAAGGGGAGGCCGGCGCCGGGGCGCAACGCTGGAGCCGGGCGGCGCTGGCCGCCATGATCGGTGGCGCCGTCGCGGTCGCCATCGCCTTCGGCGTGCGCCAGTCGATGGGCGTCTTCACCCAGCCGGTCAGCCTGGAGATCGGCGACGGCCGGGAGGCCTTCGCCTTCGCCATCGCCCTGCAGAACCTGTTGTTCGGCGTCGCCCAGCCCTTCGTCGGCGCCATCGCCGACCGCTGGGGCGCGGGCCGGGTGATGGTGGCGGGCGCCGCGCTCTACGCGCTCGGCCTGGTGATCGCCGCGATGGCCCAGGACCCGCTCGGCCTGCACGTCTCGCTGGGCGTGCTGATCGGCCTCGGCCTGTCGGGCACGACCTATGTGACGGTGCTGGGCGTGGTCGGCAGGCTGGTGCCGCCGGAGCGCCGCTCGATCGCCTTCGGCCTGGTCACCGCCGCGGGCTCCTTCGGCATGTTCGCCATGGTGCCGGGGGCGCAGGCGCTGATCGACTGGCTCGACTGGCGGGGCGCGATGTGGGTGATGGTCGTCCTCGTCTCGGTGCTGGCGGCCACGGCGCTGGGAGTGCGCGGCCGCTCGGACAACCCCGCCGCCGGCTCGGGCGAGCTCGGCTTCCGCGCCACCCTGGCGCTGGCCGCGCGCTACCGCAGCTACTGGTACCTGGTGGCGGGCTTCTTCGTCTGCGGCTTCCACATCGCCTTCGTGGCGGTGCACCTCACACCCTACCTGACCGATGGCGGCATCGGCCTGGAGGTGGCGGTGCAGGCGCTGGCGCTGATCGGGCTCGCCAACATCGCCGGCTCCTACCTGTTCGGCCAGTGGGGGCAGCGGCATTCCAAGCGGCTGCTGCTGACCGGCATTTACGCGGCGCGCGGCGTGACCATCATCGTCTTCGTGCTGCTGCCGCTCAGCCAGGCGACGGCGCTCGCCTTCGGCGCCGTCTTCGGTTTCCTCTGGTTGGCGACGGTGCCGCTGACCAGCGGGCTGGTCGCCACCATGTTCGGCACCCGCTACCTCTCCACCCTCTACGGCTTCGTCTTCTTCAGCCACCAGGTCGGCAGCTTCCTCGGCGCCTGGCTCGGCGGTCTCGCCTACGACGCCATGGGCAGCTACGACGCGGTGTGGTGGGCGAGCGTGGCGCTGGCCCTGTTCGCGGCGCTGATCCACTGGCCGATCCGCGAGACGCCCGCCGGCCTCGCCGCGCGCCGGCCGCTGGCGGCGTGAGGTCCTGACAATGCGTTGGCTGGCATGACAGGGATGACGCGGCGCCTGGCGCTCGGTGCCGGCGTGGCCCTGCTGATCGCGGGCGGGCTGGCGCTGTGGGCGGAATGGGGCGTGGAGGTGCTGCTCGCCCAGGCGATCCTCAACTGCTTCTGACGTCTCCGGCGGGGAGCGGCCCGGGGGTGACGGCGTAGACCCGCATCTCCTCGCTGCGGCCGCGCAGCAAGCGGGGGCCGAGATCGACCAGACCGGACGGCCGCTCGGACAGCGCCTCCAGCGTCGCCTCGGACAGCAGGATGGCGACGTCGCCATCGGCCGCCAGCCGCTCGCCGGCCAGCCGCTCGATACGGTTGCCGACATTCACCGGGTCGCCGACCACGGTGTAGTTCATGCGGTCGGTGGCGCCGATATTGCCGACCACCACCGGACCCGTGTGCAGGCCGATGCGCAGGCGCACCGGCGGGCGGCCGGTGGCCTGGCGCTCGCGGTTGTCGGCGGCGATGGCGGCGCGGATGGCGACGGCCGCCCTGAGCGCCCGGTCGGCATGGTCGCGCAGCTTCTCCGGCGCGCCCCAGAAGGCCAGCATGCCGTCGCCGAGGAACTTGTCGATCGTACCGCGCTCGTCCTCGACCGCGCGGGCGAGGATGTCGAAATGGTGGTTGAGGAAGGCGGCCGTCTCCGCCGCCTCCGTCCCCTCGGTGGTGGCGGTGAAGCCGACGATGTCGGTGAACATCACGGTCAGCGGCCGCGTCACCGAGACCACGCTCTCGCCCTCGGCCTTGTCGACCAGCCGGCGGACCAGGGATTTCGGCACGTAGGTCTCCAGCCAGCGCAGACCGCCGACCATGCGGTTGAAGGCGTTCGCCTGGCGGTCGAGCTCGGTGAAGATGCTGCCGGGCAGGGGCTGGGCGTTGGCGAAGTCCAGGGTCTCGGCGATATGGCCGGCGCTGTTGGCGAGCCGGATCACCGGCCGGGCGATGCGGCGTCCCACAAGGACGCCGAGCAGTACCGAGGCGATGAGGATGGCCAGCCCGATGCCCAGCGAGCCCATCAGGCGGCGCACCTCGTCGGTGATGGTGCTGGCGGCGAAATGCGTGCCGAGCCAGACCTCGTTGCCGCCGTCCAGCGCGAAGCGGCGCATCAGGAACAGGCGGTCGAAGGAATCGCCGACCTCCACGAAGCGCGCGGTCAGCGCGGTGGAGGTGAACGGGTCGGCCTGTCGCGAGCCGCCGCCGCCGCTTCGCTCCGCCTGCAATTCGTCCCAGAAGGCGATCAGGGCCGGGTCGCCGATGTCGCGCAGGCTGGGCAGCGGCCGGTCCGGCGAGAGCGCGCCGATGACTGGCTGCAGATCGGTCGGCAGCGGCGTTACACCGAGCCGGGGATGGGCCACCACGGCGTCGCCGTCGAGGATGAAGACGCGCCCGTTCTCCACCGAGCGGCCGACCTGGGCGAGAAAGGCGGAGAGCTGGCGCACCGAGACCGAGGCGACGAGATAGCCCGCCAGCTCGCCATCCTCGAACACCGGATGGCGCCGGTTGAGCACGGCGCCGCCGATCTCCGGCGAGAAGATGACCTCGCCCCAATAGGGTTCGCTGCGCTCGATCGATTCGGCGATGGCGCGCTCGATCTGCGGCGGCGGCGGGCCGCTGGCGCCCATCGGCAGGATGCGGTCGCCCTGCCGCGCCGCGCCGACCATGTTGGCCTCGGCGTCCCAGTAGCCGATCGACAGCACCTGCGGCTCGGCCAGCAGGCCGCCGCGCAGCGTCTCGACGAAGCCGTCGCCATCCGCGGGGTCGAGGCGGCCGGCCTCGATCTCCCGCGCCAGGCCGGCGAGCATGGTTTCGGCCGGGCGCAGATAGTCGAACAGCGCCGACTGCACGTTGTCGAGGACGAGATTGGCCTTGTCCTCGAGCAGCGACAGCGTGTTGCGGACCGAGGCGGTGGTGGCGATGCCGAGCGTGCCGGCGACGGCGATCAGCACCAGGAGGCCGATGCTGACCGCGAGAGTCAGGGACAGCGACAGGGAGCGCGGGAGGATCCTGGGGCGCCGGCGTGGCGGCTTCGCGGTCGCGTCCATCGCCGGGCGCTCAGGCGGGCGGAGGCGTCAATCGCCGTCCGGCAGCATGGCGCCGAGGCGCGTGCCGCCGAAGATATGGACATGCAGGTGCGGCACCTCCTGATGCCCGTCACGGCCCATGTTGGAGAGCGCCCGATAGCCGCTCTCCGCCAGGCCGAGCTCGCGCGCCACCCGGCCGACCGTCCGCACCAGCGCCGCCTGCTCCGCCTCCGAGGCCTGCTCGGCGAAATCGTCCCAGGAGGCATAGGCGCCCTTGGGAATCACCAGGACGTGGATCGGCGCCTTCGGGGCGATGTCGTGGAAGGCCAGGGTGTGCTCGTCCTCCGCCACCTTGCGGCAGGGGATCTCGCCACGCAGGATCCGGGCGAAAATGTTGTTGGGATCGTATGCCATGGCGCCCTAGTCCTGCTCCTTGCGTTTGGCCTTCTCCTCGAGCCCGCTGGTCCCGGCCCGCTTCTCGAGCTCCGCCCAGACGCGGCCCGGCTCGATGTCGAGCGCGGCCCAGGCGACGAGCAAGTGGTAGAGCAAGTCGGCGCTCTCGGAAACCAGCTTGTCCCGGTTGCCGCGCACGATCTCGATGGCCGCCTCGACGCCCTCCTCGCCCAGCTTCTTGGCGATCTGCTCCGGCCCGCGGGCGTAGAGCCGCGCGGTGTAGCTGCTCTCCGGATCGGCGCCCTTGCGGGCGGCGATGACCTGGAACAGGGTCTCGACGGTGTGCTTCGACGCCATTGCGTCCCCTCAATCCTGACCGTGCAGCGGCCGCACGGGAATGCCGGCGCGCGCCATGAATGCCTTGGCTTCTTCTATCGTGTGGGTGCCGAAATGGAAGATCGAGGCGGCGAGAACCGCCGAGGCGTGGCCGTCGCGCACGCCCTCCACCAGGTGGGCCAGCGTGCCGACACCGCCCGAGGCGATCACCGGAACCGGCACCGCGTCGGCGACGGCGCGGGTCAGGCGGATGTCGAAGCCGCCCTTGGTGCCGTCCCGGTCCATCGAGGTGAGCAGGATCTCGCCGGCGCCGAGCTCGGCCATGCGGCGCGCCCAGTCGATGGCGTCCAGGCCGGTGCCGCGGCGGCCGCCATGGGTGAAGATCTCCCACCGCTCCGGCCCCGTGGCCTTGGCGTCGAGCGCCACGACGATGCACTGCGCGCCGAACTTCTCCGAAGCCTCGGCGACGAAGTCCGGCCGGCTGACCGCAGCGGTGTTGATGGAGACCTTGTCGGCGCCCGCCAGCAGGAGCCGGCGTATGTCCTCGAGCGTACGCACGCCGCCGCCGACGGTGAGCGGCATGAAGACGCGTTCAGCCGTGCGCCGCACCACGTCGTACAGCGTCTCGCGCTCCTCGTGGCTGGCGGAGATGTCGAGGAAGCAGAGTTCGTCCGCGCCGGCGGCGTCATAGACCGTGGCCTGCTCAACCGGATCGCCGGCATCGACCAGGTTGACGAAGTTGACGCCCTTGACGACGCGGCCGTCATGCACGTCAAGGCAGGGGATGATGCGGGTCTTCAGCACACCTCGGTCCTCAGCGCGCACACAGGGCCAGCGCGGCGGCCGGGTCGATGCGGCCGTCATAGAACGCCCGCCCGACGATGACGCCGGCGATGCCGGCCTTCTCCTCGCGCTTCAGCGCCTCCAGGTCGTGCAGCGAGGAGACGCCACCGGAGGCGATCACCGGCGTGGTGATCTGGAAGGCGAGATCGGCGGTGGCGTCGACATTGACGCCGCCCATGGCGCCGTCGCGGTTGATGTCGGTGTAGATGATCGCCGAGACCCCGGCATCCTCGAACTTCAGCGCCAGGTCGAGGGCCTTCACCGCCGAGGTCTCCGCCCAGCCCTCCACGGCGACGAAGCCGTCGCGGGCGTCGATGCCGACCGCGATGCGGCCCGGATGCCTTTCGCAGGCCTGGCGCACCAGGCTCGGCTGCTTCACCGCCGCGGTGCCCAGGACGACACGGGCCACGCCCTTGTCGAGCCAGAAGTCGATGGCGTCGAGGCTACGGATGCCGCCGCCCAGCTGCACGGGCAGGTCGGTCGCCGCCAGGATGCGGTCCACCGCCTCGCCGTTCACCGTATGTCCGGCGAACGCGCCGTTCAGGTCGACCACATGCACCCAGGCGAAGCCCTGCTCGGCGAAGGCGCGGGCCTGGTCGGCCGGGTCGACGTTGAACACCGTCGCCTCGTCCATCTCCCCGCGCACCAAGCGGACGCAGACGCCGTCCTTCAGATCGATGGCCGGATAGATGATCATTGCGGGCGGTCGCCGTCGGTGAGGCTGGTCAGCATCTTGCAGAAGAAATGGCCGGCGAGCAGCCTGCCGTCCACCAGGGCGTAGGCCGGGTTGGTGCCCCAGCGCTGGTAGCCGAGATTCTCGTAGAGCCGGATGGCCGCGCCCTGGGTTTCCCGGACGTCGAGCTGAACGGCGGCGAATTTCTCTTCCCGGGCCAGCGCCTCGGCGCGCATCACCAGGGACTGGGCCAGGCCATGGCCGCGCGCCCAGGGTGCTACGAAGGCCGAGGCGATGTTGGCGGCGAAGGCCTGCGCCTCGTTGTTGGGCGGTGGCCGGACGAGCTGGATCGAGCCGACGATGACGCCATCGAGCCGGCCGACGAGCAGCGTGCGCAGCGGCACGGCGAGGACGCCCTTCCAGTAGCGCTCCATCACCTCGCGCGCCGGCGGACGCACCCAGCCGAAGCCGCCGCCGTCGAGGATCGCCGCCTCCGTGGCGTCGCAGAGATCGTTGAGGTCCGCCGCCTTGAGCTGGGAGACCGGCTCCACGGCGGTGGTCGGCGCGGGCCGTGGCGATCCGCTCTCGTTCTCCTGTCGCATCGGGCCCTCCTCGCCGCCATCGCCGGTCGTCATGTCCCCGGTCGACTCGTCTTCGGTCGTTCTCTCTCCGGGCATCGTGTCATGGACTCCAGGTGAGGAAATTGCCGATGAGGCGCAAGCCGGTCTCCTGGCTTTTTTCCGGGTGGAACTGGGTACCCACCATGTTGTCGCGGCCGACGGCGGCGGTGACCGTCTGACCGTAATCGGTGGTCGCCAGGACACAGCCGGCCATGTCGGGCACGAAATGGAAGGAGTGCACGAAATAGGCGTGCGCGCCGTCGGCGATACCCGCCATCACCGGGTGGTCGGACCGGGTGATCGCGAGGTCGTTCCAGCCCATGTGCGGAATCTTCAGTGAAGGCTCCCGCGGCTGCAGCGCCACGACAGTGCCGGCGATCCAGCCGAGGCCCGGATGGCGGCCATGCTCCAGCCCGAGGCTGGCCATCAGCTGCATGCCCACGCAGATGCCCAGGAAGGGGTGACCCTGCTCGACCACCCGCTCGGTCAGCGCCTCGACCATGCCGTCGACGGCGAACAGGCCGCGCCGGCAGTCGCCGAAGGCGCCCACGCCCGGCAGCACGACGCGGTCCGCCTCGCGCACCCGCTCCGGATCGCTGGTGACCAGCACCGGCTGCTGGCGGCCGACCTCGCCGGCGGCCCGCTCGAAGGCCTTGGCGGCGGAGCGCAGATTGCCCGATCCGTAGTCGATGATCGCGACGGTCATCAGCGGGTCACCTGGGGGTGCCGTCCGGCGGGGTGGAAGACGGGAGTGGCGAACAGGGGTGGCTGGCCGCGGCGCGGCGGCCACCCGGCGGATGCGGTCTTCAACCCCCGATCGATCCCTTCGTTGACGGCACGGACCCGGCCCGCCGCGGGTCGATGGCGATGGCGTCGCTGAGCGCCCGGGCCAGGCCCTTGAAGCAGCTCTCGGCGATGTGGTGGTTGTTGACGCCGTAGAGCGTCTCGACGTGCAGCGTGAGGCCCGCGTGCTGGGCGAAGGCGCCGAACCACTCGCGGAACAGCTCCGTGTCCATGTCGCCGAGCCGGTCGCGGTCGAAGGCGACGCGCCAGACCAGGTGGGGGCGGCCGGAAATGTCGATCGCCACCCGGCTGAGGGTCTCGTCCATCGGCAGGTAGGCATGGGCGTAGCGGCGGATGCCCTTCAGGTCGCCCAATGCCCGGCGCACGGCCTGGCCGATAGTGATGCCGACATCCTCGACCGTGTGGTGGCCGTCGATATGCAGGTCGCCACGCGCCTCGACCGCGAGGTCGATCAGCCCGTGACGGGCCAGCTGGTCGAGCATGTGGTCGAGAAAGCCGATGCCGGTGGCGATCTCCGCCTTACCGGTACCGTCGAGGTCAACCGAGACCGTGATCTCGGTTTCCTTGGTCTTGCGGCTCACCGTGGCGCGGCGGCCGCTCGTCTGGGGCAGGCTGGTATCCATGCCGGTGTTCCTATCAGAGGGCGTTCGGGCCCGCCAGCGGATAGGCGCCATGGGAGGCTTGCATCGGGTTGGCTTCCTGCCTAGCATGCACCCGTATTACGAGAGTAACACGCAGATGTATTCGCGCATTTGGCCGCTTCTCGCCCTTGGGGCGCTTCTGGGCGCCTGCACCGGGACGCCGGTCGCCGTCCCCGACGCGATCGTCGACGTCGCCGCCTATGACGTGACAGCGCCGGTCGCCATCCGGGATCCCGTGGTCGATCTCCGGCAGTCGGAGCCCGTGGGTGCCTATGTGCTGGGCTGGCATTGCACGTCCTGGCCGCGCCCGGTGCGTTATTTCTCCATCCGCCGGGAGGTGGCGCGCGCCGATTTCGGGGACGTTCTCGCCCAGACCCTGCGCGACGCCGGCATGCGCCTGACGAATGATCCCACCGACCTGTTCAGCGCCGAGCGATCGATCGATGACCCGCTTGCGGGGGAGACGACGATCCTCGACATCGCGGCGTGGCGCGCGGAGGACCAGGCGGACGACCGCGAGCCTCCGGGCGATGGCCGGCGCTTCGAGATCGGCGCCCGGATCACGGCGCTCGACATCGCCTTCTGCCCGGAAATCGATCCCTGGTCGGGGGCGCGCCTGGGCCACAGCGGCGACATGACCCTGACCGTCGACTGGCAGGTCTTCGACCACCACCGGGACGAGGTGGTCCTGCGCCAGCAGCATGACGGCGGCGCCACGCTCGACCTGCCGGACCCGCAGAACGTCGCCTTGCTCGCGGAGGCCGCCTTCCTGGTCGCCGCGCAGCGCTTCCTCGCCGATCAGCGGAGCCGGGCGCTCCTCACGGGCGGACAGGTGGACTAGCGGCACCCTGGTCGCGCGACCCGGACCAGGCGGGATCGGGCGGGCGGATTTCGCTTGATCCCCACGGCGGGCCTTGCCACATCACCTGCCAGTCCGCCCATGCCCGCCCGCGCGGGCCCGCGGCCTTCGAGCAAGAGCGCCTCCTTCGCAACCGTCCGAGCACGTCCCCGCATGTCATCCCCCACCGCCGACGGATTTCCCGGCTGGCACGGCACCACGATCGTGTCGGTCAGGCGCGACGGCCAGGTCGTCATCGCAGGCGACGGCCAGGTCACGGCCGGCAACACCATCATGAAGGCGACCGCGCGCAAGGTGCGGCGCCTCGGCAATGGCGATGTCGTCGCCGGTTTCGCCGGCGCCACGGCCGACGCCTTCGCCCTGTTCGAGCGGCTGGAGGCGCAGCTGGAGAAGCATCCGGGCCAGCTGACCCGCGCCTGCGTCGAGATGGCCAAGGACTGGCGCACCGACCGCTATCTACGCCGGCTGGAGGCGATGATGCTGGTGGCGGACAGGGGCGTCTCGCTGACGCTGACCGGCACCGGCGACGTGATGGAACCCGATGACGGGCTGATGGCCATCGGCTCCGGCGGGCCGATGGCGCTGGCCGCCGCCCGGGCGCTGATCGACCTGCCCGGCCTCGACGCCGAGGCCATCGCCCGCAAGGCGCTCGGCATCGCCGCGCAAATCGACATCTACACCAACGACAAGATCGTCGTGGAAAGCATCTGACCCTTGCCCATGCCCGACACCACGCAGCCCGGCACCACGCCGACCGAGACCGCCCGGCCCGCCGCCGAGGCGAAGTCCGTCTCATCCGCCTTCTCGCCGCGCGAGATCGTTTCCGAGCTCGACCGCTACATCGTCGGTCAGAACGAGGCCAAGCGGGCGGTCGCCATCGCGCTGCGGAACCGCTGGCGGCGCCAGCAGCTCGACGAGGACCTGGCGGCCGAGGTGCTGCCCAAGAACATCCTGATGATCGGCCCCACCGGCGTCGGCAAGACCGAGATCGCGCGCCGGCTCGCCAAGCTGGCGCAGGCGCCGTTCCTCAAGGTCGAGGCCACCAAGTTCACCGAGGTCGGCTATGTCGGCCGCGATGTGGAGCAGATCGTCCGCGACCTGCTGGAGATCGCCATCACCATGACTCGCGACCGGCTGCGCAAGGCGGTCAAGGCCAAGGCCGAGGTGGCGGCGGAGGAGCGGGTGATCGACGCCCTGGTCGGCTCCAACGCCGGCAGCGACACGCGCCAGAAGTTCCGCAAGATGCTGCGCGAGGGCAGCCTCAACGACCGCGAGGTCGAGGTCGAGGTGGCCGATACCGGGTCGGGCCTGCCCTCCTTCGACATCCCCGGCATGCCGGGCGCCCAGATCGGCATGGTCAACCTCGGCGACATGCTGGGGAAGGCCTTCGGCGGGCGCACCAAGAAGCGCCGCATGAGCGTGGCCGACAGCTACGAGGTGCTGGTCAACGAGGAGTCCGACAAGCTGCTCGACCAGGAGACGGTGACCGCCGAGGCGATCCACCTCGTGGAGCAGCACGGCATCGTCTTCCTCGACGAGATCGACAAGATCACCGCGCGCTCCGAGCGCGGCGGCGCGGATGTCAGCCGCGAGGGCGTGCAGCGCGATCTGCTGCCTCTGATCGAGGGCACCCAGGTGGCGACCAAGCACGGCACGGTGCGCACCGACCACATCCTGTTCGTCGCCTCCGGCGCCTTCCAGCTCGCCAAGCCGTCGGACCTGCTGCCCGAGCTGCAGGGCCGGCTGCCCATCCGGGTCGAGCTGCAGGCGCTGACCAAGGAGGATTTCCGGCGCATCCTGACCGAGCCCGACTACAACCTGGTGCGGCAGTACACGGCGCTGATCGGCACCGAGGCGGTGACGCTGGAATTCACCGACAGCGCCATCGAGGAGCTCGCCAGCCTGGCGGCGGATATCAACGAGGCGGTGGAGAACATCGGCGCCCGGCGCCTGCACACGGTGATCGAGAAGCTGCTGGAGGAGATCAGTTTCACCGCATCGGACCGCGGCGGCGAGAAGATTACCATCGACGACACCTATGTCCGCGAGCGCGTCGCCCCGCTGGCCAAGGATTCCGATCTCAGCCGGTTCATCCTCTGATCGGGCTCTGACCGGGCTCGGGCCAGCGATCTCGGGCAGGAGTTCCTTGGCCGGGACCGCTCGCCTCAGATAGACGATGGATGTACGCCTGGTCAGCTTTCGGTTGCACTTTGGTGGATCGGCAGGAATTCTGTCATTCCGACGCGTCCCGCACCCACCTCCCCGAAAGCCTCGCCATGCTGTTCCCGTTGCCGGCGCGCGCGATCGCGACCGCCGCGCCACTCCTCGCCGTCGCCCTGTCGCAGACTTCCGCGCAGGCCCAGATCGAGTCGATCGACCTCGTCTTCGAGGGCGCCTATCGCTTCGGAGAGGAGGATGCGGTCATCTTCGACGACCCCGACAGCCGCGTCGGCACCACGGGGACGGGCGACGGTCCCGGGGGCGCCTTCGCCCTGGCCCTCGGCGGTGACGGCTGGCACGGCCTGTTCCGCGTCGGCCATTTCAGCTCCAGCGACACGGACAGCGGCAGCGACGTCACGCCGTTTCCGCCGTTCGGCGACACCACCACGGTGGAGACTCTCGACCACAGCCTGAGCGGCACCACGGTCGATCTGCTGGCCGGCACCGATCTCATGCTCGGCGACAGCACGCTGCGCCTGCTCGGCGGCCTGCGCTACGCCCGCATCGAGCACGGCCTGTACGGCATGACCGACAACACCGGCGGGCTGTTCGATTCTCAGATCATCGCCGACGACAGCGTCGTCTTCAGCGGCATCGGGCCGCGCGTCGAGGCCGAACTGACCACGCCGCTCGGCGACGGCGTCGCCCTCGTCATCGGGGCCGGCGGCACCTTCTTTCGCGGCGAGGCGGAGGCCATCCGCCGTTTCGGCTTCTCGCTCGGCGGCGACCCGTTCACGTTCGGCGAAAGCCGCTATGACGAGCATCGCACGGTCTACCAGCTCGACGGCATGATCGGCGTCGAGGTCGAGCTGGCACCCTTGCTCGGCGACACCGGCGCCGTGCTGGCCGCCGGCTACCGGATCGATGCCTGGTGGAACACCTACGACCTCCGCGCCTTCGCCCCCCTCGCGCCGGAGACCGAGGACCGCCTCTGGCAGCACGGCCCGTTCGTCCGGTTGACGGTGCCACTGCTCTGAGCGCCGGCACCGTCACCGGCCGGTCGAAGGACGAGGCACGCTTGCGGCAAGGCCGCGGGCGCGCTACCTCATGGCCGCCATGGACCGCCCGCCCTTCGACCCCGCCGACAGCGCCGCCGACCCGACCGTGCCCGATGCCGGGTTCGCGCTGGCGCGGCTGAAGCCCCGGCTCGAGGCGCGCTTCGCCGACCGGCTTGGGCCGACGCGATGGCGGGTGGCGCAGACCCGGCTCGACCGGCATTTCCCGCGCCTGTTCGACCGGCTGCTGAGTCTCTATGGCGGGCAATACGACTTCTTCTGGCATCTGGAGGAGATCGTGGCGACCGCGCTCAAGGCGCTGGCGGTGCGCTCGGAACCCCTCGCCGAGCGCGACCGCGCGGCCGAGGCGGAGGAGGCGGCGGGCCGGCCCTGGTTCGCCGACAACCGCCAGGTCGGCGCCGTCGCCTATGTCGACCGCTGGGCCGGCAGCCTCGCCGATATCGGCGCGAAGCTACCCTATCTGCGGGAGCTCGGCGTCACCTACCTGCATCTGATGCCACTGCTGCGCGCCCGCGAGGGGGAGAATGACGGCGGCTATGCCGTCGCCTCCTACCGCGAGGTCGAGCCGCGGCTGGGCACGATGGACGGGCTGGAGGCGCTGGCCGGCAGCCTGCGCGAGGCCGGCATCCGGCTGTGCATCGACTTCGTCTTCAACCACACCGCCGACACCCATGACTGGGCGGCGCGGGCGAGGGCGGGCGACCCCTGGTACCAGGCCTATTACCGCATGTATCCCGACCGGGCGCTGCCGGACGCCTATCAGCCCTATCTTCGCGAGATTTTCCCCGACCGCGGCCCCGGTCAGTCGCAGGAGAACTTCCTGTGGGTCGACGGCGTGGGGAAATATGTCTGGTCGACCTTCTACCCCTATCAATGGGATCTGAACTTCGGCAATCCGGCGCTGTTCCGGCAGATGCTGGCGGAGATGCTGTTCCTCGCCAATCGCGGGATCGAGGTGCTGCGCCTCGACGCCGTGCCCTTCCTGTGGAAGGTGCCGGGGACGAGCTGCGAGAACCTGGAGGAGGCGCACCTGCTGATCCAGGCCTACAACGCCGCCGCGCGCATCGCCGCCCCGGCGCTGACCTTCAAGTCGGAGGCCATCGTCCACCCGGACGAGGTCGCCCGCTATGTCGGCACGGGCGAGGCCCAGCTCTCCTATTTCCCGATGTTCATGGTGCTGCTGTGGGAGGCGCTGGCGACCCGCGACACCCGCCTGATGCGCCACGCCGTGATCAAGCGCTACCGGCTGCCGCCGGGCACCGCCTGGGTGACCTATCTGCGCTGCCATGACGACATCGGCTGGGGCTTCGCCGACGAGGACGCCGCCGAGCTCGGCATCGACGGGGCCGGCCACCGCCGCTTCCTCAACGCCTTCTACACCGGGCGCTTCCCCGGCAGCTTCGCCGAGGGCCTGCCCTTTCAGGAGAACCCGCGCACCGGCGACGCCCGCATCTCAGGCCAGGCCGCGAGCCTCGTCGGCCTCGGCCGTGGCGGCGAGGAGGGCAGGCTGGGGCTGCGCCGGCTGGCCATGCTCTATGGCCTGGTATTCACGATCGGCGGCCTGCCGTTGATCTATCTCGGGGACGAGCTGGCGCTGACCAACGACCCGTCCTACCTGTCCGACCCGACCAAGGCGCACGACAACCGCTGGGCGCACCGGCCGCTGTTCGACTGGCACGCCATCGAGCGCGATCTCGCCGATCCGGAAAGCCCGGCGGCTGTCACCCGGGCCTGGTTCGAGGCGCTGGCGCGGCTGCGCCGGGCCGAACCCGCGCTGTCCGGCCAGGATGGAGAGGTGGTGCCGCTGCAGAACCCGCACGTGTTCGGGCTGTTTCGCGGCCGGACCGGCGGCGACCGCGCAGACGGCCGGCGGCTGCTGATACTGGCGAATTTCAGCGAGCGCGCTCAGGCCCTGGCCGATCCGGCCCTGCCGGTGGTGCTGGGCCCGGAGCCCTGGACCTGCCTGCTGACCGGCGAAACCTGTCGCTGGGGCGCCCAGGGCCTGGTCCTGGCGCCGTACGCGTTCGCCGTCCTGCCGGTGCCCGCCTGAACGCGGACTCCGGCGGACGGACGCGGCTGTTTCGTCAGGCGTTCCCGACCGGCGTGGTTCCGGCGGGAGCAGAGCCCGCGGGCGCGGCGCCGGCCGGTGCCGTGCCGCCCTGTCCCTGCTGGGCCTGGGCGAGACGCTGCACCTGGCGGCGGAACAGGTCGGTGAAGTCGATCGGCTGGATCAGCAGCGGCGGGAAGCCGCCATTGCGCACCGCCTCGGCGATCACCGCGCGGGCGAAGGGGAACATCTGCCGCGGCGCCTCGATCAGCAGCAGCGGCGCGTGATGCTCCTTCTTGGTCGACGGGTCGAGCGCGACCACGCCGCCATAGGACAGCTCGACGATGAAGGCCTGGGTGCCGTCGATGGTGGCGTCGGCCCGCAGGTTCAGCGCCACCTCGTAGCGGTTGTTGTCGAGCTGGGTCGGCCGCGTGTCGACATTGACCTTGACCTGCGGCGGCTGCGTCTGGCCGGTCAGGATGCCGGGCGCGTTGGGATTCTCGAAGGAGAGGTCCTTCACGTATTGCGAGACGATCTGGATCTGCGGCACCGCCTGGGCGCCAGCCTGGTTCCCCGGGGTCGCGGCGGCCGCGCCCTGGCCGGCGGCACCGGCGGTGGCGGCGGCGTTGCCCGCCTTGTTCGCGTCATCGGTCATCTACACTGCGTCCTTCGTTGGAATGCGGGTCTCGCCTGAATTCGGCTCATCTGGATGCGACATCTCCGGCGCCTGGGCTTGGCTCCACCGCCGGCATCTCCCGAGGCTGTCGGCCGGCCCGTCGGGCGGCGTTCCCGGCATGGGAGATCGAAATGCTTGCGCGCGGGTGCTACCACGCTTGGGGCGCAGGCGGCAAGGCGGCAGGCCCGCCCCGTCCGCCGGCGCCGGTTTCCTGCGCGGCGCCCGCTGGTGCGGATCATAGACAGGATTCACACGGTTTTATGGAACCTAAGTCGGCTCCTTCAAACCGTGATCCTGTCTAGCGGCTGTTGCGGCCCCAGCGCGACTGGCCGATGGCCGGCGTGCCCGGCGCCTCCGGCGGCGGCGGGCCGTCGCCATCCGTGGGTCGGCCGGAGGGCTGGTGAGGCCCGCCATTGTTGTGCCGGCCGTCGATGGTCACCGATACCCGCCCGCTGCGCTCCAGCCAGCGCCAGATGACGCGGCCGAGCACCTCGCGCAGCGGCGGCACCAGCAGCATGAAGCCGAGCGTGTCGGTGACGAAACCCGGGGTCAGCAGCAGGGCGCCGGCGACCAGCAGGCAGACGCCGTCGAAGATCGCCTTGACCGGCGGCCGGTGATCGGCCGCCTGGGCGCGCGCCTCCGCCAGTACCCGCAGGCCCTGGTGGCGGATCAGAAGCGAGCCGGCGATGGCGGTGATCAGGATCCCGGCCAGCGTCCAGCCGATGCCGATGATGCCGCCGACCCAGATGAAGACGGCGATCTCCAGCAGGGGGATGGCGATCAGCGCGAGAAGGACGAAGGGCATGGGCTTTCACTTGCTCCGGCGGTCAGACCTACCTATTTAGCGCATTGTGTTGCCGTACAAGCACTTTTAGCGGCACGGCATCGCGGGAGGGACCGGGCGTCCCGTTCATCGCGGCGGTCTCTACGGGTGACGTTCCGCACCCAAGCGCCTATGATGGCGCGATCTCGGCCCGAAGGATGGGCGTAAGGACGGTATGGGTATCGAATATCTCGACATTCTGATCTTCGCGGTGATCGCGGGGTTCCTGATCTTCCGGCTACGCAGCGTGCTTGGCCGGCGCACGGGCAATGAGCGTCCGCGGTCCAATCCCTACAGCCGGCCGAGCGAAACGGAGTCGGTCGCCTCCGACAACGTCGTCACCCTGCCGGGGCGACAGCGTGACGCGGGGCAGCAGTCGGGCATCACCCAGATCCGCATCGCCGACCCGGATTTCGAGCCGACGGAGTTCCTGGGCGGCGCCCGCATGGCCTTCTCGATGATCATCGAGGCCTTCGCCAAGGGCGACACCGCGACCCTGCGGCCGCTGCTCTCCGACGAGCTCTATGACAGCTTCGCCGACGCGATCCGCGAGCGCACGGCGCGCGGCGAGACGCTGGAGACCACGGTCGAGCGCATCGACGAGGCCAAGATCGCCGCGGCGCGGATGGATCACAGCACCGCCATCGTCACCGTGCGCTTCGTCAGCGAGCAGGTCTCGGTCACCCGCGACAGCGACGGCGTCGCGGTCGACGGCGACCCCGACCGGGCGATCACCGTGACCGATCTGTGGACGTTCGCGCGCAACACCCGCTCGACCGATCCGAACTGGATGCTGGTGGAGACCGCCACGCCGGAGGAGGAGGACGAGGACTGGGACGGCGGCGAGGAAAGCGGTGAGGCCGGGCCGGCAAAGGCCGGCCACTAGCTCCTGGTTTGGGGCCGCCACGTCGCCGGCCGGCCCTCGCCGGCGCTTGCCAGCACCGGCCGCGCCCGGCATCCTTGGGCCCGCCCTTGCAATCCGCGCCCTGACAATGCCCGCCCCTTCCCAGGATCCAGGACCCGATGCCGACATCGCAGACCCGGCCGACCAGCACACCCCGCGTCGGGCTGTTCGTCACCTGCCTCGTTGACCTGTTCCGCCCCAGCGTCGGCTTCGCCGCCATCGCGCTGCTGGAGCGCGCCGGGTGCACCGTGGAGGTGCCGCCGAGCCAGACCTGCTGCGGCCAGCCCGCCTGGAACACCGGCGACGTCAAGGACACGCGCGCCATCGCCGAGGCGGTGATCGAGGCCTTCGAGGGCTATGATTTCGTGGTCGCGCCCTCGGGCAGTTGCGCCGGCATGCTGAAGGAGCACTATCCGCGCCTGTTCGTCGACGATCCCGCCTGGGCGCCACGCGCCGCCCATCTCGCCGCCCGCACCCACGAGCTGGTCAGCTTCCTCGTCGACCAGCGCGGGCTGGAGCGTGTCGAGGACGTCGCGCTCAGCGCGCAAGTGACCTATCACGACAGCTGCTCGGGCCTGCGCGAGCTCGGCGTCAAGGCGCAGCCCCGCCGCCTGCTGGCCAGCATCCCCGGCCTGTCGCTGACCGAAATGTCGACGCCGGAGACCTGCTGCGGCTTCGGCGGCACGTTCTGCGTGAAGTATCCCGACATCTCCAACCGCATGGTTGCCGACAAGACCGCCGACATCACCGCGACGGGCGCCGACACGCTGCTTGCCGGCGATCTCGGCTGCCTGCTGAACATGGCCGGCAAGCTGAAGCGCGAGGGCAGCGCGATTGCCGCGCGCCACGTCGCCGAGGTGCTGGCCGGCCGGCTGGACGTGCCGCCGATCGGCGACGCGCCGCCGCGCTGAGAACCGACGGGAGCGACCGCCAATGCAGCCGCAGAGCCACCGCTTCGTCGAGGCCGCCAGGGAGGCGGTGAACGACCAGCGCCTGAGAAAGGCGCTCGGCAACATGAAGGCGGGCTTCCAGAACAAGCGCGCCGCCACCATCGCCAAGCTGCCGGAATTCCAGGACCTGCGCGAGGAAGGCCGGCAGCTTAAGAACCACGTGCTGGCCAATCTCGACGCCTATCTCGAGCGCTTCGAGGCCAAGGTCGAGGAGAGTGGCGGCACGGTGCACTGGGCACGCACCGCCGGCGAGGCGCGCGAGGCGGTGGCGGCGATCTGCCGGGCGGCCGGTGCGCGGACGGTTACCAAGGGCAAGTCGATGGTGGCCGAGGAGATCGGCCTCAACGAGCACCTGATCGCCCAGGGCTTCACCCCGATCGAGACGGATCTGGGCGAATACATCATCCAGCTGCGCGGCGAGCTGCCGAGCCACATCATCGCCCCGGCCATCCACCTGAACCGGGAGGATGTCGAGGAGACGTTCCGGGCCCACCACACCGAGCTCGACCCGAAGCGCCAGCTGATCGAGGTGCCGGACTTCACAAACGAGGCGCGGCTGATCCTGCGCCGGCGCTTCCAGGAGGCCGATGTCGGCATCACCGGCGCAAACTTCCTGATCGCCGAGACCGGCTCCACCATCATCGTCACCAATGAGGGCAATGGCGACCTGACGCAGAACCTGCCCCGCGTCCATGTGGTGGTGACCTCCATCGACAAGGTGATCCCGACGCTGGAGGACGTGTCGACCCTGCTGCGCCTGCTGGCGCGCTCGGCCACCGGGCAGGAGTTCTCCGCCTACACCACGCTGTCCACCGGGCCGAAGCGGCCGGGCGATCTCGACGGGCCGGACGAGTTTCACGTGGTGCTGGTCGACAACGGCCGTTCCGCCCTGCTCGGCACCGAGGCCCAGGACGTGCTGCGCTGCATCCGCTGCGGGGCCTGCATGAACCACTGTCCGGTCTACGGCGCCATCGGCGGGCATGCCTATGGCTGGGTGGTTCCGGGCCCGATCGGCGCCGCGCTCGACCCCGGGATCATCGGCGTGGAGGAGGCGCACCACCTGCCCAACGCCTCGACCTTCTGCGGCAAGTGCGCGGAGGTCTGCCCGATGAAGATCCCGCTACCGAAGATCATGCATTACTGGCGAGTGAAGGAGTTCGAGAGCAAGGTTCAGCCGGCCAGGTACCGCCGCGGCATCGGCTTCTGGGCCTTCTTCGCCCGGCGCCCCCGACTCTATCGCCTGGGCGCCCGGCTGGGCATGGGGCTGCTGGGCCGGCTGGGGCGCCGCCGAGGCCGCTTCCGCAGCCTGCCGCTGGCCGGGGCCTGGACCCGCTATCGCGACTTCCCGGCACCCGAGGGCGGCACCTTCATGGCGCGCTACCGACAGTCCGGAAAGAGCGGGCGGTGAGCGCACGCGAGCAAATCCTCGCCGGCATCGCCAGGGCGCGCGGCAGCGAGGCCGACCGCGCCGCAGTGGAGGAGCGCATCGCCCGGCACCGGCGCAACCTGATCCCGGCGCGTGCCGACCTGCCGGCGGCGGAGCGCGTCGCGCTGTTCGCGCACATGGCCCGGGAGAACGCCGCGACCGTCGCGGAGGTGGCGAGCCCGGCTGACGTGCCGGCGGCGGTGCGCGATTTCCTCGCCGGGCACAACCTGCCGGCGACCGTCAAGCTGGCGCCGGACCCGGCCATCACCGGCATCGACTGGTCGGTGGTGCCGACGCTGGAGACGGCGACCGGGCGGGCGGAGGACGCGGACGTCACCTCGGTCACGCCGGCGACCGCCGGCATCGCAGAGACCGGTACGCTGATGCTGACCGGTGGGCCCGACAGCCCGACGACGCTGAACTTCCTGCCCGACAACCACATCGTGGTGCTGCGCCGCGACCAAGTGCTGGGCAATTACGAGGAGGCCTGGGACGTGGTCCGGGCGCGCCATGGCGAGGGCGTGTTGCCGCGTACGGTGAACATGATCACCGGCCCGTCGCGCACCGGCGACATCGAGCAGACCATCCAACTGGGCGCGCACGGGCCGCGCCGCCTGCACATCATCCTTGTCGGCGGGGGCGAGGGGGCCTAACTCTCCGCCAGGCGTTCCAGTACCACGTCGCTCTCCGCCACCGTTCTTCCGGGTCCCATGTCACGTCGCGGCCGGCCGCAGAAACCCACCGCCGAGGAATTGTGGCTCTGGCGCAAGGTGGTCTCCGACGTGGCGCCCCTGTCGCGGCGACCGAGCCTGCCGCCTCCCGAAGCGGCGCCGGAGCCCGAACCGCCGCCGGACGACGATCCGCGCAAGACCGCGCCGCGGCCGGCGCGCGCCTATACCTACTCGCCCACGCCACAGCCCGCGCGGCCGACCAATCGCGCCCGGCTCAACGCCGGCACGGCGCCGAATGTCGACCGGCGCACCTCGGAACGCCTGCGCAAGGGCCGCATGGACGTCGACGGCAGGCTCGACCTGCACGGCCTCAGCCAGGCCCAGGCGCACCTGGCGCTGATCGGCTATCTCGGTCAGGCCCAGGCGGCCGGGCAGCGGATGATCCTGGTGATCACCGGCCGTGGCACCTTCACCGGCGGCAGAGCGGTATTGCGCTCGAAGCTGCCCGACTGGCTCAACGACCCGCCGCTGCGCGACAAGGTGCTCGCCTTCTACCCCGCCCAGCCGCGCCATGGCGGCGAGGGCGCCTTCTACGTGCTGCTGAAGCGGCTGCGGGACTGACGGTCGAGAAGACGGGCGGGAGGTCCCGGTTCTGCGGCGCGTCATTTCATGCCGCGCCGCGCACGGGACGACAGGATTCATCTCTCAATAGAGGGCGTCGTCCCGTGCGCGCTGCAGCGCGCAGCGGTGCGCCGCAGACACGGGACCTCCCGCCCGTCTTCTCTACCCCGGCGCCCTACCGCAGCCGGCGCTCCAGCACGGTCATCAGTTCGGCCACCTTGGCGCGCTGGTCCGCCTCGTCGCCGGAACGGATGGCGCCCTCCACGCAGGTGGCGACGTGGTCCTGCAGGATCGTCGCCTCGACCCGGTCGAGCGCGGCGCGCACGGCCTGGATCTGGTTGACCACGTCGATGCAGTAGCGCCCCTCCTCGACCATGCGCGCGATCCCGCGCACCTGCCCCTCGATGCGCGCCAGCCGGCCGCGGCAACTCTCCTTGGTATCGGTCTTCATCTCGCTCACGCATCCTCAGGATTCTATCTTGTCAGAAGATACCCTAACAGGGTATAGGTATCAACCTCTTTCAAGGCACTGAAAACGGCCTGACCATGCGCGTCCGTCACAGCTACCTGATTCTTGTCGCCTGCATCGTCGCCGGCGCCATCCTCCTCATCTGGGGGAGCCAGCGCAACAGCGTGGCCACACCACCGATCGAGCCCGACAATGCCGAGCAGGTGGCGCAAGGCCAAGAGATCTATGACGCCTATTGCGCCAGCTGCCATGGCGCGAACCTTGAAGGCCAGCCGAACTGGCGGCAGCGCGACGACGCCGGATTTCTGCCGGCACCCCCGCATGACGAGACGGGTCACACCTGGCACCACCCGCGTGAGCAGCTGTTCGCCATCACCCGCGACGGCGTCGCGGCCTATGCCCCACCGGGGTATGCCACGACGATGCGCGGCTTCACCGACGAGCTGACGGACGAGGAGATCGCCGCCGTCATCGCCTACATCATCAGCCAGTGGCCGAGCGAGATCCGCGAGCAGCATCGCATCCGCGAAACGGCCCAGTGATCTCGCGAGGGATCGCAACCCGGGCATCGGAAGGAGGCCCACATCCATGGCACACCGTCACGACCACGATCACGCGGCTACCGGAGAGAGCGGCGAGTCGAAGGCCCATTGCTGCCATCACACCGGCGATCATGCCCATCACCATGGCCACCATCACCACGATCCGGCCGCGAGCGAGGCGAACCGGGCCGCGGCGAAGCCGGGCGACTACATCTGCCCGATGTGCCCGGGCGTGGTCTCGAGCGGTCCCGACAGCTGCCCCAAATGCGGCATGGCGCTGGAGCCGGCCTTTCCCCAGGCCGCGACGACGACGAAGTACACCTGCCCCATGCATCCGGAGATCGTGCGCGACGAGCCGGGCAGTTGTCCGATCTGCGGCATGGCTCTGGAGCCGGTGACGGTCCGGGCGGAGAAGGAGCCCAACCCGGAACTCGTCGACATGACGCGCCGGCTGGTGGTCGGCGCGGCTCTCACTGTGCCCCTGGTGGTGGTGGCGATGGGCGATCTGGTCGGCCTGACCTTCCATCACTGGCTCGGGGTCACCTGGTTCGGCATCGTGCAGGCGGTGCTGGCGACGCCGGTCGTGCTCTATGCCGGCTGGCCGTTCTTCCAGCGCGGCTGGCGGTCCGTGGTGACCTGGAACCTGAACATGTTCACCCTGATCGCGCTCGGCACCGGGGCGGCCTATCTCTACAGCCTCGTCGCCGTCGCCTTCCCCGGCATTTTTCCGGAGACCGCCCGCGGCATGGGGGGCGCCGTAGGGCTCTATTTCGAGTCCGCCGCCGTGATCATCGTCCTGGTCCTGGTCGGCCAGGTTCTGGAACTGCGCGCCCGCGAGCGGACCGGCGATGCCCTGCGCGCGCTGCTGGACCTGGCGCCGAAGACCGCCCGGCGAATCGGCGAGGACGGCAAAGAAGCGGACGTGGCGCTCGACCGGGTCGAGGCCGGCGACCGCCTGCGCGTGCGGCCGGGCGAGGCGGTGCCCGTCGACGGCGTGGTGCTGTCGGGCAGCAGTGCTGTCGATGAGAGCATGGTCACCGGCGAGCCGATCCCGGTGGAGAAGGCGGACGGCGACAAGGTGATCGGCGGCACGCTGAACGGTGGCGGCACGCTCGTCATGCGGGCCGAGGCGGTCGGCGCGGACACCCTGCTGTCGCGCATCGTCCAGCTGGTCGCCGAGGCGCAGCGCAGCCGGGCGCCCATCCAGCGCCTGGCGGACAAGGTGGCGGGCTATTTCGTGCCGGCGGTCGTCGCCGTGGCGCTCGCCGCCTTCGCAGCCTGGAGCCTGCTGGCGCCCGAACCGGCCCTTCTTTACGCCATGACCGCCACGGTCTCGGTGCTGATCATCGCCTGTCCGTGCGCGCTGGGCCTGGCGACGCCGATGTCAATCATGGTCGGCACCGGACGCGGCGCCCAGGCCGGCGTTCTGGTGAAGTCGGCCGAGGCGCTGGAGCGCTTCGAGGCGATCGACACCCTGGTGGTCGACAAGACCGGGACGCTGACCGAGGGCCGTCCCAAGGTGACGCGCCTGGTTCCGGCCGACGGCTTCAACAAAGAGGAGCTGCTGCGCTTCGCCGCGGCGATCGAGACGGGCTCGGAACATCCGCTCGCCGCCGCCATCCTCGCCGCATCCCGGGATCGTGGCATCGGCACGCTTCCAGAAACGCGCGACTTCGCCAGCACCACCGGTCAGGGTGTACGTGCCCTGGTGGACGGCAGGACCGTGGTGCTCGGCAACGCCCGCATGCTGTCCGAGTCCGGTAGTGGTGCTGGCGCCGAGGCCTTCGAGGAGGTGGCGGAGCCGCTGCGCCGCGAGGGGGCGACGGTTGTCGGCCTCGCCGTCGACGGCCGTCTCGCCGGCGTCATCGCCGTCGCCGACCCGGTGAAAGAGACGACCGAGGGCGCGGTCAGGGCCCTGCACACCGCCGGCATCACCATCGTCATGGCCACGGGCGACAACGCCACCACCGCCCGGGCGGTCGCCCAACGGCTCGGCATCGATCGCGTGGAGGCCGGCGTCATGCCCGAGGACAAGGCGGCGCTGGTCAAGCGCCTGCAGGGCGAAGGCCGGGTCGTGGCGATGGCTGGAGACGGCGTCAACGACGCGCCGGCGCTGGCGCAGGCCGATATCGGCATCGCCATGGGCGGCGGTACCGACGTGGCCATCGAATCGGCCTCCGTGGCGCTGGTGAAGGGCGACCTGAACGGCATCGTGCGTGCCCGCGCGCTGAGCCGCGCGGTGATGCGCAACATCCGCCAGAACCTGTTCTTCGCCTTCGTCTACAACGCCGCCGGGGTGCCGGTGGCCGCCGGGGTGCTCTATCCGGTCTTCGGCCTGCTACTGTCGCCGATGATCGCGGCGGCGGCGATGAGCCTGTCCTCGGTCTCGGTGATCGGCAACGCGCTCAGGCTGCGGGCGGTGAAGCTCGGCTGAGGATCAGTCCGCCGCACGCCAGAGCGGGTCGCTGAGCTTGTCGAGGAAGGCCTCGTGGGCGGCAAGTTCCGCCGCGCTGGGCGCGTGCGGCCGGGGTGGCCGGACGCCCTCCGGCACCACGATCTCGCCCGCCTCGCCCTCGGCCGAGGCGTCGCCGGCCAGGGTCAGGCCGGGCTGGCGGCCGCCGCGCAGTTCCAGATAGACCTCGGCCAGCAATTCGGCGTCGAGCAGCGCGCCGTGCTTGACGCGGTTGGAGTTGTCGATGCCGTAGCGCCGGCAAAGCGCGTCCAGGCTGGCCTGGGCGCCGGGAAAGCGGCGCCGGGCGATCTTCAGCGTGTCGACCGCGCGCCGGTCGGCGATCGCCGGCCGGCCGAGCCGGCGCAGCTCCATGTTGAGGAAGCCCATGTCGAAGGCGGCGTTGTGGATCACCAGGGGATCATCACCAACGAAGGCGAGGAACTCCTCGACGACATCGGCGAACAGCGGCTTGTCGGCGAGGAAATCATCGCCGAGGCCGTGCACCGCTTCCGCCTCCGGCGACATCGGCCGTTCCGGATTGATGTAGAGGTGCAGCGCCCGCCCTGTGGCGACGTGGTTGACGAGCTCCACACAGCCGATCTCGACCAGCCGGTCGCCGTTCACCGGATCGAGGCCGGTCGTCTCGGTATCAAGAACGATCTCGCGCACGTTGCCGCTCCCGGCGCTGCAGGAAGGGGTCGGTCGGATAGGCCCGGCCGCGCATCCGCCGGGCGGCGGCGACCAGCCGGCGAATCGCCCTCCAGGTTAGCGCCCGGCCGAGGCCGGTGGGAAGCACCCAGTCGGCCCGCAGGCGCTTCTCCGCGTCCGGCATCTGGCGGCCGAGGATGTCGGCGAACTTCGCCGGCGTCATGCCGGGACGCGCCAGCACCCGCTGGCGCTGGATCAGCGCCGGGGCGCTGACCACGGCGACCAGATCGCAACGCGTCTCGCCACCGGTCTCGAAGAGCAGCGGAATGTCCAGCACCACGACGCGGCGCCGCTCGCGCATGGCGCGGGCCAGGAAGCGCCGGGCCCTGGCCTGGACAAGCGGGTGCATGATCGCCTCCAGCCGCCGCAGCGCCTCCGGATCGCCGAAGACGCGGGCGCCCAGTCCCCGGCGATCGAGCACGCCGTCCACGACACTGCCCGGAAAGGCGGCCTCGATCGGCGCCAGCGCCGCGCCGCCCGGCCGCTGCAGATCGTGCACCACGGCGTCGGCGTCGTGCACCGGCACGCCCTGGGCGCGGAACATGCCGGCCGCCGTCGACTTGCCCATGCCGATCGAACCAGTCAGGCCGATGATCACCATCCGGCCTTGCCTCAGCGCCCGCCCGGCGGTCCGAGAACGGCGGCCCGCAGCGCGGCATCGACGCACGGCCGGACGCCGAACCAGGCCTCGAAGCCCGGCACCGCCTGGTGCAGCAGCATGCCGAGACCGTCGACCACCTGGTTTCCCCGATCGCGGGCGGCGGCCAGAAGCGGCGTCACCAGCGGTGCGTAGACGATGTCGGTGACCAGGGCGGTCCCCGGCAGCGGCGTCAGCTCGAGGTCGAGCGGCGGCTGGCCCTCGAGGCCGAGCGCCGTGGTGTTCACCAGCAGGTCGGCACCCTCCAGCATGGCCGACCGCTCCCGCCAGTCGACCACCTCGACCGTCCGTCCGAACGCGTCCGCCAGGGCCGCCGCGCGCTCCCGCGTGCGGTTGGCGAGCCGGATGCGCTCCGCCCCGGCGTCGATGAGGGCCACGATCACCGCCCGCGCGGCGCCGCCGGCGCCGAGCACGGCCGCCGTACGTCCCTCCGCCTCGAACGACGCGGACTCCCGCAGATTGGCGAGGAAGCCGTATGCGTCCGTGTTCGTGGCGTGGAGCGTGCCGTCCTTGAGCCGCACCAGGGTGTTCGCGGCACCGATGCGCGCGGCCAGCGGGTCGGCGTGGTCGGCGAGCGCCAGTGCCGTCTCCTTATGCGGCACGGTGACATTGGCGCCGGCGAAGCCCAGCGCCCGCAACCCCTCGACCGCCTGGGCCAGCCGGTCCGGCGCCACCGCGAGCGGCACATAGGCGCCGTGGATGCCGTAGCGCTTCAGCCAGTGGCCGTGCAGTGCGGGAGATCTGGAATGGCCGATAGGCCAGCCCACGACCCCGGCCAGGCGGAACGCCGGCGCGCTCATGCCGCGATCACGCCGCGCACCCTGAGATAGTCGAGCAGCGGCAGCAGCGGCAGGCCGAGCACGGTGAAGAAGTCGCCGCGGATACGGCTGAACAGCTGGGCGCCGAGGCCCTCGAGCTGGTAGGCGCCGACGGATCCGAGGACGGCATCGCCGGCGGCGTCGAGATAGGCGTCGACGAAGGTCTCGGAGAGCGGCCGGACGGTCATCTCCACGCGGTCCACATGGTGCCAGACGCGGTTGCCGTTCTCCGCCGCCACCGCCGCGGCGATCAGGTTGTGGGTGCGGCCGGACAGGGCCTGGAGCTGGGCCTTCGCCTGATCCCTGTCCGGCGGCTTGTCGAACCAGGCCTCGCCGCATTCCAGCATCTGGTCGGCACCGATCACCAGGGCGCCCGGATGCCGGCGGGAGACCTTCAGCGCCTTCATCTCGGCCAGCGTCTCGGCGGTGTCGGCGGCGTTGGCGCCATTGGCGCGCAGGGCGCGCTTTGCCTCGTCCTCGTCGACATGGGCGACGTCGACACTGAAGGGCACGCCCGCGCGCTCCAGCATTGCGGACCGCGTCCGCGAGCCCGAGGCCAGCACCAGCGCGGTCATGCCGGTGTCCCGGTGCTTTCCTGGGCGATGTCGGCTTCCAGCTTGGCCTCGCGCCGGGACTCGTTGCTGGGCGCGTCGCCCTGCGCCTCGCTCTGCCGGCGGCGGGCCAGGAGACGGGTGATCTCCGCCGACGTCTCCTCGATGGCGCGCCTCGTCACGTCGATCACCGGCCAGCCCATGCGGGCGTAGAGCCGGCGGGCCTCGGTCACCTCCTCGCGCACCTTCTCGGGATCGACATAGTCTGTCGACTGCCCCTGATGCAGCGTCTTCAGCCGGTTGCGGCGCAGCAGGACGAGCTGGTCGGGGTCCTTGGTCAGGCCGACGATCAGGGCGTTCGACAGCTCCAGAAGCTCGCGCGGCAGCGGCACGCCGGGAACGAAGGGCACGTTGGCGGCGCGGATGCCGCGATTGGCCAGGTACAGGCAGGTCGGCGTCTTGGAGGTGCGCGACACCCCGACCAGCACCACATCGGCCTGGTGCAGCGAGCGGGCGCCGTTGCCGTCGTCCTGGGCGATGGCGAAGTCCATGGCCTCGATGCGGTGGAAATAGGCGCTGTCGAGCGAGTGCTGCCGCCCCGGCCGGCGCTTGCCCGGCATGCCCAGCTTCTCGGCCAGCGACATCATGATCGGGTCGAGGATGGAGATGCAGCGGATGCCGGCCTTCACGCAGGCATCCTCCAGGCGCAGGCGCAGCCGGTCGTCGACCAGCGTGTAGTAGACGATGCCGCCATGGCGCTCGATCTCCTCGATGACGAGGTCGAGCTGTCGGTGGGAGCGCACCATGTTCCAGAAATGCTCGATCGGCTCGACATCGAACTGGACGAGACAGGCGCGCACGACGCTCTGGATGGTTTCCCCGGTGGCGTCGGAGACCAGGTGGAGATGGAAGCCGCTGCGGTCGATGGGCGTCTCGGGCAGAAGCGGTGTGGACATCGGTTCGCTGCCGTCGCTGCGGGGCTGAGCATGGCGTCATCCACAGGCGGGCGGGGCCGGCTGTGGACCGTCTGCAGACAATGGAGACTTTCCCCCGCGCCGGCAACCGGCATCCCCGGAGAGCCTCGCGGACGGCACCGCCCGTCCGCATGTTGACGGTGACGAATCCCGATCGTCCAAACCCGGGGATGGCGATGCGGCCGTGGTGGGCGATCCACAGGCGGTGCGGGCGGCATGAACCGGGACCCTGTGGCAATCTGTCCCCGCTTTGCCGGCCTGTTGATCCCCAGGGACGGCCGGGCTGGGGAGAACCCGCGCTGACCTGTTGATCCACAGCCGCGTGGCCGGACAACAACCACCACAACCCTTTTTAACTTTGACTTGATAAGGGGAAACCGGATTGGAATAACCCCGGGCCATGGACACCGCCCCCAGGACCCGACCCCTTCTCGACCTGCTTGCCGGCAGGGCAGCCAGCCGCCGGCCGATCTGGCTGATGCGCCAGGCCGGACGCTACCTGCCGGAGTACCGCGAGCTGCGGGCCCGGGCAGGCGGCTTTCTCGACCTCTGCTACACGCCCGCCCTGGCGACCGAGGTCACGCTGCAGCCCCTGCGCCGCTTCGACCTGGACGCCGCCATCCTGTTCTCCGACATCCTCGTCGTCCCGCACGGGCTGGGCCGGGCGGTCCGCTTCGAGGCGGGCGAGGGGCCGCGCCTGGAGCCGATCGCGGCCGCCGAGCTGGCCGCCCTCGACCAGGCCGGCATGACGGCCCGCCTGGCGCCGGTCTACGAGGCCGTGGCCGGGATCCGCGCGCGTCTGCCCGACGGCATCACCTTCATCGGCTTCGCCGGCAGCCCCTGGACGGTCGCCTGCTACATGGTCGAGGGCCGCGGCTCCAAGGACTTCGCCACGGCACGGACGCTGGCGCAGGCCAATCCGGCGACGTTCGCCCGCCTCGTCGACATCCTGGTCGAGGCGACGGTCGAGCACCTATCCGCCCAGATCGAGGCCGGCGTGGACTGCGTCCAGCTGTTCGACAGCTGGGCCGGCGTGCTGTCGCCCGAGCAGGTGCGGCGCTGGGTGATCGGGCCGAACGCAGCCATCGTCCGGGCGCTCGAGGCGCGCCATCCGGGCGTGCCGGTGATCGGCTTCCCGCGCATGGACGGCGCCAGCCTCATGGACTACGCGGCGACGGTGACGGTCGCCGCACTCGGCCTCGACACGGCGGTCGATCCGGCCTGGGCGGCACGGCACCTGCCGGCGGGGCTGGCGCTGCAGGGCAATCTCGACCCCACCGCGCTGATCGCGGGTGGCGAGGCGTTGGACCGAAGCGTCGACACCATCCTCGACGCCATGGCCGGACGCCGGCATGTGATGAATCTCGGCCACGGCATCGCCCAGACCACGCCGATCGCCCATGTCGAGCGCCTGGTCGCCCGGGTGCGCGAACGCGACGCGGCGGACGGGCCTTCCCGCGCCGTGGCCGCGACCTAGATTGGCGCGCACCATGTCAGCGACCCGTTCACGCGAAGCCCGGCCCGCCTCATGAGCCAGACGCCCAGACGCCTCGCCATCGTGCTCTTCAACCTCGGCGGACCGGACCGGCCCGAGGCGGTGCGCCCCTTCCTGTTCAACCTGTTCAACGATCCCGCGATCATCCGCCTGCCCTGGCCCCTGCGCCCCCTGCTGGCGACATTGATCTCGCGTCGCCGGGCGAAGGCGGCGACGGCGATCTATGAGGAGCTCGGTGGCGGCTCGCCCTTGCTGGAGAACACGCGGGCCCAGGCGGCGGCGCTGGAAGCCGCACTCCGGGAACAGGCCGGTGCCGAGGCGGTGGAGGCGCGCTGCTTCATCGCCATGCGCTACTGGCATCCGATGGCGATGGAGACCGCCCAGGCGGTGAAGGACTGGGCGCCGGACCAGATCGTCCTGCTGCCGCTCTATCCGCAGTTCTCGACCACCACCACGGCCTCCTCGGCGCGGGTCTGGCGCGAAGCGGCGAAGGCCGTCGGCCTCGCCGCGCCGGAGAGCCTGGTGTGCTGCTATCCGATCGATGCCGGCTTCGTCGAGGCGATGGCGGCGCTGATCGCGCCGCGCTACCGCGCCGCCAGGCAGGCGGCGGGCCGGGCGCGCATCCTGTTCTCCGCTCACGGACTGCCGGAGAAGATCGTCAAGGCGGGCGACCCCTATCAGTGGCAGTGCGAGCGCACGAACGAGGCGATCGTCGCCCGTCTGTCGGACCTGGTCGACGAACCTGCGCCGGACTGGGTGAACTGCTATCAGAGCCGGGTCGGACCGCTGGCGTGGATCGGACCGTCGACCGAGGCGGAGGTCGCCCGCGCCGGCGCCGACCAGGTGGGCTGCGTCGTCGTGCCGATGGCCTTCGTCTCGGAACATTCCGAGACGCTGGTCGAGCTCGACATCGAGTATCGGGATCTCGCCCGGGAGAAGGGGGTCCCGGCCTATGAGCGCGTGCCGACGGTGGCGGCCGATGCCGGCTTCATCGCCGGTCTGGCACGGCTGGCGCTGGCGGGGACGACGCGCAGCGGCACCGCCTCGATGACCGGCGGCCGGCTGTGCCCCGCCGACTGGTCGGGCTGCCCCTGCCGGACGGCCTGAGAACGCGGGAGAGGGGCGGTATGATCGACACGCTGCTGGCCAATTACGACCTGCTCCGGGCGCTGCACCTGATCTCGGTCATCGCCTGGCTGGCCGGGCTGTTCTACCTGCCACGGCTGTTCGCCTACCACACCCGCGTGGCGGTGGGCTCGGACCAGGACCGAATGTTCCAGGTGATGGAACGGAAACTGCTGCGGGTCATCATGAACCCGGCGATGATCGCGGCCTGGCTGTTCGGACTGCTGATGCTGCTGGCCAACCCGGTGCTGTTCGAGTTTCCGTGGATGCACGTCAAGCTGACCGGCATCGTTCTGATGACCGGCTTCCACCACGCCGTCGGGATCTGGCGCAAGCGCTTCGCCGCCGGAACCAACACCCGGTCGGAGCGTTACTACCGCGCCTGGAACGAGGCGCCGACAATCCTGATGATCGTCATCGTGATCATGGCCGTGGTGGAGCCGTTCTGAGCAAACGCGTCGCGCGTTCCGCTTTCGTTTGACTTGTCTTTCGCGTTAGGATACCCAACATGCGGATAACGGGCCGGTCCGTCGATCAACCGGAGGGCCTCCTCAACCTCTCCCGCATCGGTGAGACAGGCATTGGCGAAGAGGCGTCGTCCTGCGGCGTGTCGACCCGATAACCGCCCGGCATTCCCACACACCACTCCCGCGGCCTTTTCTCGCGGCATCATCTGAAACCTGAAAGACGCGACCCCTCCGCCTGGCGCCATACAGGCATCCCGCGACCGGACGATCCGGCGGACGGGAGGTGGTCCACCGCCTGAAACGGTCCGATCCCTGGTCCTCAAGAACCCATGCATCTGCAAGAACTAAAAGACAAGACGCCCATCGACCTCGTGTCCTACGCCGAGGAGCTGGAGATCGAGAACGCCAGCAACCTGCGAAAGCAGGAACTGATGTTCGCGATCCTCAAGGAACTCGCCGAGCGGGACGAGAACATCTTCGGCTCCGGCGTGCTGGAGGTGCTGCCGGACGGCTTCGGCTTCCTGCGCTCGCCGGAATCCAACTATCTCGCCGGACCCGACGACATCTATGTCTCGCCGGCCCAGGTGCGCCGCTTCGGCGTGCGCACAGGCGACACCATCGAGGGCATGATCCGCGCCCCGAAGGATGGCGAGCGCTACTTCGCCCTGACCAAGGTGGAATCGATCAATTTCGAGGATCCCGAGCGGGTCCGCCACCGCGTCAATTTCGACAATCTGACGCCGCTCTTCCCCACCAAGCGCTTCCGCATGGAGGTGGGCGAGCCGACGGTGAAGGACCGCACCGGCCGGGTGATCGACCTGGTGGTGCCGCTGGGCAAGGGCCAGCGGGCGCTGCTGGTGGCGCCGCCGCGCACCGGCAAGACCGTGATGCTGCAGAACATCGCCCAGTCGATCGCCAGCAACCATCCGGAATGCTACCTGATCGTGCTGCTGATCGACGAGCGGCCGGAAGAGGTCACCGACATGGACCGCTCGGTCCGTGGCGAGGTGATCTCCTCGACCTTCGACGAGCCGGCGACCCGGCACGTGCAGGTGGCCGAGATGGTGATCGAGAAGGCCAAGCGCCTGGTCGAGCACAAGAAGGACGTGGTGATCCTGCTCGATTCCATCACCCGCCTGGCCCGCGCCTACAACACCGTCGTGCCGTCCTCCGGCAAGGTGCTGACCGGCGGCGTCGACGCCAATGCCCTGCAGCGGCCCAAGCGCTTCTTCGGCGCGGCGCGCAATATCGAGGAAGGCGGCAGCCTGACCATCATCGGCACCGCGCTGATCGACACCGGCAGCCGCATGGACGAGGTGATCTTCGAGGAGTTCAAGGGCACCGGCAACTCCGAGATCGTCATGGACCGCAAGCTCTCCGACAAGCGCGTGTTCCCGGCCATCGACATCGGCAAGTCCGGCACCCGCAAGGAAGAGCTGCTGGTCGACAAGGGCGAGCTGTCGAAGATGTACGTGCTGCGCCGCATCCTGATGCCGATGGGCACCTCGGACGCCATGGAGTTCCTGCTCGAGAAGCTCAAGCAGACCAAGAGCAACGAGGAATTCTTCCAGTCGATGAACCAGTAGGTTCCACCGGCCAGGCTGCACACCATCCAAGAGAAAAGGGCGCCCGGCATGGCCGGACGCCCTTTCCTTGGAGGTTGAGGACCGAAGAAGGCTCCGGAAATCGGTCCTCGGGAGCGGCGTTGTCGGCCGCCCCGACCACCCGGTGGCTCTGCTATTACACCGGATGGAACTCGTCTCGACACTGAAGATAGGGTGCCGGCCCAGAAGCGTCGATTGGGAAAATGGGCGACACCTGTGGCGAAAATGACACGCTGCAAGCCATTTCGGAAATCCGTCCGCCGATTGCGACCGGGCAGGACATGCCGGATTTCGGATGGCGGAACGATTCGGACAATATTCTCCTAAAGTACATTTTTTTATTGCGCGCGTTTGGTAACCCGTGGGTACATTAACGGGAGAAACGTCAACGAAAACTCAACAATCCCGCTTTGGCGGGAGAATGTTGTGGGCTTGCCGACCCCGGCGGGACGGCGTTCGGAGACGAAAGAATGACGGGACCAGCCAGTCGACACGCCTTGCGGGGCGGGGAGAAAAACCGGCCAGAAGCGGGGGGAGGCGATCTCCACCCGGGCCGGCAATCGGCCGGCCCCCGACGATCTTCCATTCGACATCATGTCCGACCGCCAGTTCCCGCGGGCAAATACCCTGTCCGCGACCATCCCCGTGCCTTGATCCGACGCCCTGGTCCACTGCCCCTGGCCGTGTGCCTTGGTGCCGTATCACCGCCCGGTGGAAGGCCGACGTCTGACGCGACATTCGTGACACCATTGACTGGAGATAGACGATGACAATCGACAATACGGTACCGTTCAGCCGCTTCTGCGACATGGCCAAGCCCGAGCGCGAGGCCGACGCGGATTTCGTCGCGCGCATTCGCGCCGTCGCCGCCGACTGGCGCCTGCTCAAGAAGCGCTTGGGCAATCCCTGGGCCCCCTGGAACCAGAACTGACGCGGGGGGCGGTCGCTCCCGGAGACGGGACGCCCGCCCACCATTGAGATCGCGTCCCCGCGCGGCCGTGTCGGGACGTCGGCCAATCGATGACGGTGGGCCGACGCCGCTGCGGTCACCGGGCGGTGCGGACGCTACCGGCCTGGTGGCGGCGCGGCTGCGCGCGTGCCGGGTGCGGGACCGTGCGAGCCGGCGGGGACGCGGTTTCGGGAGGATTCCCGGATGCGGATCTACGAGGCCGCGGCGCTGAACAGGCGCCTGGCGGCGATGGAGGTCTTTGCGGCCTGGCCGGAGGCGCTGCCGGTCTACCGGGCGCCAGAGCGGGACAGCTTCGACATCTCCGACCTGGGTGTCGCCACCTACGACGCCGCCGGCGGCCTGACGCATGCCCGCCGGCACGCCATCCGCGACTGCCTGTTCCTGCTGACCCGCTCGCTCAAGCTGGTCGACCACGTGCTGGACCGGGAGTACGAGTTCGCCGGGCCTGAGCCGGGCGACGCCGCGAACTTCTCCTATGTCGGTCCGCTGGCGGCGCTCGACGCGCTGGGCGAGGTGCTGCCCGGCGGCGCGGCGGAGCGCGCGGTCTTCCACCAGGTCAACCAGAGCCTGGCCAGCGTCTGCCGCGCCCAGGAGCAATCCATCCGGCTCGAGCGCACGGAGGAGAACTACTGGCACCTGGTCGCCAACACTACCGGTATCCTGTTCCGGCTCGCCCTCTGGCTCGGGCTCGCCGGGGCCGGGCGCACGGTGGCGATCGACCAGCTCGATCCGCTGGCCAGCCGCATCGCCATGATCCTGCAGGTCAATGACGATCTCAGCGATGCAGTCGACGAGATGGCGCCGTCGGACTGGTCGCTGCGCACCCAGAACATCGCCATCCTGTTCGCGGAACGCGTACCGCATCCGCGACGCGAGGAGTTTCGCGCCCTGCTTCGCCGCTTCGGCCAGGATCCGGCGGTCGACGCGCCGCTGCGCGAAATCCTCTTCGACTCCAATGCCATCGGCTATTGTACCTACTGCCTGCTCCGCCACTATCGCGAGGCGCGTGACCTCCTTGCGGCGCTGCCCTTCACCACGGTGGAGCCGGTGCTGAAGATGCTCTCGGTCCTGATGGAGCCGTGCTTCTCCCTGCTGAAAGCGGTGCATGTCGACGACATCGACGCCGCCATCGCCACCACCGCCCGGTAACCGGGTAGCGCGTCGGGCGCCGCCAGCGGACCGGCGTCGTGGCGACCGCAAGAAGTGATCGGCGCCCCGATCACCGGCCGGTGATCGGAGTTCATCAGCAAAATCAGGCCCCGGCCGGGTCTCGGGCCCGCGCGCGGCGTCAACTCAATCGCGCGACGGCACGATAAGTTCAATTAGAGGCCGAGAAACCCCTGCATACCATCGTGGTCGCCGGCGGCCCCATCCACCCGGCGTTACCCATCCGGTATCGGCCGGCTGGTGGCGGCCGCCGGCGCGCCGGACACCGGCTGCCGTTCTGGATCACTGCCTCGTGGGAGGTGCGGCTCCGGCCGCGGCCGATGCCGGCGCCAGGCCACCTGACAGCAACCAGAGGAGTTAGGAAGCATGAGCACAGCGTCTCCCCCGGCAATGGCCGGGTTCACCACCTTTGCCGACCGCGCCGGCGCAACGCCCGGGGCGGCCTTCGCGGGTCGCTTCCGCGCCGCGGCGCGGGACTGGAAGCGCCTGTCCCGCCAGGTGCGGGAAGGCTGGACGCCCTGGGTCGACGGCTGAGCATCGCCGTTGATCACGACACCATCGAACCGAGGAGTGATCGGTCATGCATGAGACAGGAGAACGGCCGCGTTTCGGCGGCTTCAGCACCAGCCTTGGCCAACTGGCTGACCGGGCGGCCGACCGGCCGGGCGAGCGCTTCGTCGCGTCCTTCCGGGACGCGGCCATCCGCTGGCCGGCCCTGAGCCGACACGCCGGCTCCGGCTGGAACCCGTGGATCCCGGGTGGTGAGCCTGAAACGAGGCAATCCGCCTGACGACGGGTGGAGGGCGTGGCCGGGAAACCGGCCGCGCCTGCCCGCCGCCGGACGAGGAAGGGGAGAAGGACGATGAAGCGATACGAAGCCGCCGCGCATAACCGCCGCCTCGCCCATGACGGCATGGCCGACCATTGGCCGGCGGCGGGTCGCGCCTATCGGGCGGTGGACCGGGATGTCTTCCACATCGCCGATGTCGGGGTCGCCGCCTTCGACGCCCTGGGCGGCATGACCCACGCCCAGCGCTATGCGGTGCGCGACATGCTGCACGCGCTCGTCGCCGCGCTGAAGCTGGTCGACCACGTGCTGGACGGCGAATACGAGGCCCGCCCGCCCGATCCGGGCATGGCGGCGAACCTGGCGCTGGTCGGGCCGGTGCGGGCGCTGGCCCTGATCAGCGGAGACACCCTCGTCTCGGCCGACACGCGCCGCCGCGTGGTGATCGCGACGGAGCGCATGCTGCTGGATTTCTGCGCCGCGCAGGAGGGTGCCGCGGGAACGCCGCGCGACGAGGAATCGTACTGGACGCTGGTATCCCGCACCACAGGCCGGCTGCTCCGCTACGCCCTCTGGCTAGGCGCGATCCTGGCCGGCAGAACCGTCGAGGAGCAGGCCTTCACCCGGCTCGCCGAGGCGGTGGCGGGCATTCTGCAGATCAGCGACGACCTCACCGACGCGATCCGGGGCGAGGAGGCGACGGACTGGTCGCGGCGCACGCTCAACCTCGCCATCCTCTATGCCGAGGAGGTGGATCATCCGGGCCGCGCGGAGTTCAACCGCCTGATCGCGCGCTATCCGGACGGGCCGGACCTGCTCGACCGTCTGCGCGAGCTGCTCTTTGAAAGCGATGCGATCGGTTTCTGCGTCTTCGCCATGCTGCGCCTGCATCGCGAGGCGATCGTCGCCGCGCGGGCGCTCGACGGGGCGGACTCGGCACCGCTGCTGCGCCTGACCGAGGAGCTGATGGCGCCTTGTTTCGCGCTGATGCGATCGGTTCACCTCGACGAGGCGGACGCGAGCGCGGTGCTGAGCGACCTGGCACCCGAGCTTCTGGGTACGCCCGCCGACGGAATCGCGGGAGCGCTTACGTCGAGCCGTGATCCTGCCTAACCTGGGCGGCGCTCAGGGAAGCAGGATCGTCGAGCCCGTGGTCTTGCGGGCCTCCAGGTCGCGGTGCGCCTGCGCCACATCCTTCAGGGCGTATTCCTGGTTGATGGCGATCCTCACCACGCCCAGCGTCACCACGTTGAAGAGATCGGCCGCCGTGGACAGCAGGTCCGCCCGGTCGGCGTTGTATACCATCAGGGTCGGTCGGGTTACGTACAGCGAGCCCTTCTGCGCCAGCAGGGCGGTGTCGAGGGCGTTCACCGGGCCCGAGGAATTGCCGAAGATGACCAGGAGTCCACGCTTCTTCAGGCAATCCATGGACTGGATGTAGGTGTCCTTGCCGACCGAGTCGTACACCACCTCGCAGCCACGCCCATCGGTGATCTCGCGTACGCGTTTGACGAGATCTTCCTGGCGATAAAGAATCGGATGCGTACAGCCGTTCGCCTTGGCGAGCTCCGCCTTTTCGGGCGAGCCGACAGTCCCGATGACGGTGGCGCCGAGATGCCGTGCCCACTGGCAGGCGATCAGGCCGACGCCGCCGGCCGCGGCGTGGATCAGAACGGTATCCCCGGGCCGCACGACATAGGTCTGGCGCAGCAGGTACTGCGCCGTCATGCCCTGCAGCATCATCGCCGCGGCGGTGCGGAAATCGATCGCCTCGGGCAGCTTGACCAGCCTGTGCGCCGGCATCACCCGCTCCGTCGCGTAGGCGCCGACAGGCAGGTCGGCATAGGCCACGCGGTCACCCGGCGCCACCTCGCTGACGCCGTCGCCGACGGTAAGGACGACGCCCGCCCCCTCCATGCCGAGGCCGTGCGGCAGGCCGCCGGGGTAGAGCCCGGTGCGGTGGTAGACGTCGATATAGTTCAGGCCGATGGCCTCGTTGCGGACATGGGCCTCGCCCGGTCCGGGGGCCGGGACGTCGACCGCCTCCCAGCGCATGACCTCGGGACCGCCATGCTCATGCACCAGGATTGCATGCGCCATCACCGGACCCCCTCAACCGATCGCCGATTTGAAGAAGGCGAGGCTGCGCTGGTCGGCGAGCTCGGCGCTGGCCTTGTCGTAGTGCGCGCCACCCTCCCGCGCGAAGGCATGGTCCTGGCCCGCATAGTCGTGCAGCGTCACCTTGTCGTGACCGTCGAGGCGCGCGTGGATGGCCTGCTGCGCCTCGGCCGGGCAGAACTGGTCCTCCGTGGCGATGTGGAGCATGAGCGGGTGGGTGATCTTCGCCGCCTCGTCCAATGCCTGCTCGATACCGACACCGTAATAGCCGACCGACACGTCGGCGTCGGTGCGCGTGGCCGCGAGGTAGGCGAGCTTGCCGCCGAGACAGAAGCCGACGGTGCCGACCTTGCCGTTGCTGGCCTCGTACTCCCTGAGGAACGCGATGGTCGACTGGATATCCTGCACGCCCTTGTCCTGGTCGAAGGCCTGGAACAGGGAGAAGGCCTTGTTCCACTCCTCCTCGGTCTTGTCGGTGATGTCGATGCCGGGCTCGATGCGCCAGAACAGGTCGGGGCAGATGGCCACGTAGCCAAGGCTGGCGTAGTGATCGCAGAGATCGCGCATCACCTTGTTGACGCCGAAGATCTCCTGAATCACGACCAGGCCGGGGGCGGGATGGCTGTCGGGCCGTGCCACATAGGCGCTGAAGGAGCCGCCGTCGGCGGCCTTGATGGTGACCTGGGTCATGGGCGTGGTGACTCCTCCTGAGATATTCTGGCGGGCGTTGTGGCCGGCGTCCTGGCTGCCGGCCTAGCCGGGCTGTGTGGCGGGCGCCGCCGCGCGCTCGCTCCCGGCCGACCATAGCGGCAGGTTCTCGCCGGCGACACGTCTTTCATGGGCCAGCAGCCAGCGCTTGCGGGCAAGTTCAGGGCCGTCGGGATCGGTCGACCCGGCGAATCCTCCGAGGCCGCGGCCGCCGCCCAGGACCCGGTGGCAGGGCACGATGATGGCCAGCGGGTTGTGCCGGCAGGCCTGGCCGACAGCGCGGGCCACGCCGTCGATGGCCCGGGCGAGGTCGCCATAGCTGGCGGCGCCGCCGAAAGGGATTGCCTGCATGGCCGCACGCACCTTGCCGGCGTGCACCGTGGTCGGTCGGGCGAGGGGCAGGTCGAAATCGCGGCGTGCGCCGGCGAAATAGGCCTCGAGCTGGGCCGCCGCCCGCTCCAGCACGGTATGGTTGGCGGCGCCGGCCGCGCTGGTGGCGGGGACCATCTCGTCGGGATCGGCCCAGCCGCATTCGGCGAGCCGGCCGTCCACTGCGGCGAGGCGCAGCCGGCCGACGGGGGTCTCAAGAAACCGGATCGTGGTGCGGTCGCGCATCGGCGATCTCCTGACGCAGCATCTCCGGATCGCCCACGGGCGGGCGGCAGGACATGGACTGACAGACATAGGCCGCGGGACGCCCGTCAATCAATCCCTTGCCGGCGGCGGGATGCCCCTGGGGCAGGCCGGCGCCGTCATCGACCCAGACCAGCAGGCGATCGTGGCCCATCGCGGTGATCGCCATGCGCGCCAGATCACGGGCCGCCGGGTCGTCGCGCTCGCCGATCACCGTCACCTGCAGGCCGGTCTCCAGCCGGTCGGCGGCGTTGATCAGCGTCATCAGCGGGAAGAAGTTGCGCTCGATGCCGCCGGAGAAGGCGGCGATGGTGGATTCCGCCAAATCGCGCCAGCGCGCCTCGCCGGTCAGGAGGAAAAGGTCGGCGAAGGCCGTGGCGATCACTCCGTTGCCCGAGGGCACGGCGTTGTCGGTGGCGCCGTAGGGCCGCACCACCAGGTCGTCGGTATCCCGCGCCGTGGTGTAGAAGCCGCCCTGTGGTGCCGCGAACAGATCGATCGCCGTCTCCGCCATGTCGCGGGCCTCCCGAAGATAGCGGCTGTCGCCCGTCGCGGCGAACAGCGCGATGCCGGCGCGGACCATGCCGGCATGGTCGTCGAGCGTGCCCGGATGCTGCACGCGTCCCCGCCGGGCGCTGTGATGCAGGCGGCCGCCTGGTCGCATGTGCGTCTGGATGAAGCCGTACGCACGGGTTGCGGCATCCACCCAGCTGGACTCGCCATAGGCGAGCCCGGCCCAGGCGAGAGTATAAATCATCAAGCAATTCCAATCGGTTAGAATTTTATCGTCCCAGCCTGGCCGTACGCGGTCGGCACGCACACGTAAGAGTCGTGCGCGTGCGTCCGCCAGACTCGCCTCGGTTTCTGGATCGCCGAGCGTACGCATGTGGCGGCGGTTGAGGATCACCTTGTCCTCCCAATTGCCGCCGGCGGTGACCTCATAGTGCCGGGAGAAGAGGCGGAACAGCGCCTCGTCGCCGATCGCCTCCTTCACCGCCTCCTCGGTCCAGACGTAGAAGCGACCTTCCTCGCCCTCGCTGTCGGCGTCCAGGCTGGCGGCGAATCCGCCTCCCTCGGCGACCATCTCGCCCAGCACCCAGTCGACGGTCTCGCGCAGGCGCGCCTCGTAGAGCGGGTTGCCCGTCTCCAGCGCCCGGACGGTCAGCTGGTCGATCAGCTGGGCATTGTCGTAGAGCATCTTCTCGAAATGCGGCACCAGCCACTGGGGGTCGGTGGCGTAGCGGGCGAAGCCGCCACCGAGATGATCGTAGATGCCACCCTGGCACATCTGGGTGAGGGTGAGGTCGTGCGCGTCGACGAAGCCGGGGCGGCCGGTGCGCCGCCACGCCCGCCACAGGTTCTCGAGCACGTAGGGCTGCGGAAACTTCGGCGCCCCTCCCACGCCGCCCCAGGTGGCATCGACCTCGCGCAGCAGGGTGGCGGCGATACGCTCGCGGATCTCCGCCGGCAGGGGACCGCCCGGCTGGGCGGCGTTGAGCTGGCCCAGCGCCTCCTTCAGCGCATCCACATTGGTGGTCACCTTGGCCGGCTCGTTCGCCCAGGTGTCGGCGATGGCGCGCAGGACGTCGGGGAAGCCGGGCCGCCCCCAGCGGCTGACGGGCGGGAAATAGGTGCCGCCCCAGAAGGGCTGGCCCGACGGCGTCAGGAACATGGTCAGCGGCCAGCCGCCCTGTTCGCCGAGCAAGGCGAGGGCCTGCTGGTAGATCTGGTCGAGGTCGGGACGCTCCTCTCGGTCGACCTTGATGTTGATGAAGAGCCGGTTCATCGTCGCGGCGATTTCCGGGTTCTCGAAGCTCTCATGGGCCATGACGTGGCACCAGTGGCAGGCGGCGTAGCCGACGGAGAGCAGGATCGGTCTGTCGGCCGCCGCCGCGGCCGCCAGTGCCGGCTGCCCCCAAGGCCACCAGTCGACCGGATTGTCGGCGTGCTGCAACAGGTAGGGGCTCGTCTCCTCGGCGAGGCGATTGCGCGACATGGGGGTCCGTTTCGTTCGGCGGATCGTCGTGCCGCCCGCGCGCGATGACGCGACACGGGTTGGCGATGTCCCACCGATGGTGCCAAACTGCGCCCCGATCCGATACCCCCGAGGTCGGCGATGGCCTCGGTCCACTCGCACGACAGGGCAAGGGCGCGCCACCATGAAGATCCATATCGACATCGACTGCACCCCGGAGGAGGCGCGCGCCTTCTTCGGCCTCCCGGATGTCGGCCCCATGCAGGAGGCCGTCATGGCCAAGGTTCAGGAGAAGATGATGGCGACCCTGGAGGCGATGGATCCCGACACCCTGTTCAAGACCTGGATGCCTCAGGCGATGAGCGGGTGGGAGCAGATGCAACGCGCCTTCTGGTCGAACATGGCCGGCGGCGGACGCAAGGAAGGCTAAGCCGACAGGCGCGCCGTCGCGCTGCTTCAGTCTCATGGACGCGACCGACACGATCTACGCGCTGGCCAGCGCGCCTGGGCGGGCGGGCGTCGCGGTCGTGCGGGTCAGCGGCCCGCAATGCCGCGCCCTCGCGGAGGCGGTCGCGGGCGGCCCGCCGGCGCCGCGCCAGGCGGTGCTGCGATCGCTGCGGGACGCCGGCGGCGCGGTCTTCGACCGGGCGCTGGTGCTGTTCTTCCCGGCCCCAGCCAGCTACACTGGCGAGGACGTGCTGGAATTCCATATCCATGGCGGCCGCGCCGTGCTCGCCCAGCTGCTTGACCGGCTGGCCGATCTCGATCACACGCGGCCGGCCGAGCCCGGGGAATTCTCCCGGCGCGCCTTTCTCAACGGCCGCCTCGACCTGACCGAGGCCGAGGCGATCGCCGACCTCGTCGACGCCGAGACGACGGCGCAGGCGCGCCAGGCGCTGCGGCAGATGTCGGGCGCCCTGGGCGCGCTCTATGATGACTGGCGCGCGCGCCTGGTCCGCGCGCTGGCGCATGCGGAGGCCGATCTCGACTTCCCGGACGAGGATTTGCCCGACGGCGTCGCCGAGGCGATCGGGCCCGAGATCCGCGCGATGGCGGCGGAGATGCAACGGCATCTCGATGACGGGGGACGGGGGGAACGACTGCGCCACGGCGTCGAGGTCGCCATCATTGGCGCGCCCAATGTCGGCAAGTCGAGCCTGCTGAACGCGCTGGCCCGTCGCGACGTGGCCATCGTCTCCGATACCGCGGGGACCACGCGCGACGTGCTGGAGGTCCATCTCGACCTCGGCGGCGTGCCTGTGATCCTGGCCGACACAGCGGGCCTGCGCGATACCGCCGGTGACGCCATCGAGGACGAGGGCATGCGCCGAGCCCGTCTGCGGGCCGAGCGTGCCGATCTCGTGCTGATCATGGCCGACTGCACCGCGCCTGAGAGCTTCCGCGGCGATCCGGCCTCCTTCGGTATTCCCGGCGATACCACGCGTTCGGCGATCACGGTGGCCAACAAGTGCGACCTTGCCGCAGCACCGGCCGAGGGCTGGCTGCCGGTCAGCGTGCGGACGGGGGAGGGTGTGTCCGACCTCCTGGCGCGACTGAGCGAGCGGGCTGGTGTTATGGTATCCGGGGAGGCGCCTGCAATCACCCGGGCGCGGCACCGCCAGGCCGTCCTCGAGGCGGTGGGCGCGCTCGACCGGGCGCTCACCGCGATCCTGCCGGAACTAATGGCCGAGGACCTGCGTCTCGCCGTGCGCGCGCTGGGCCGCATCACCGGCCGCGTCGATGTCGAGGACATTCTGGACGTCGTCTTCCGGGATTTCTGCATCGGGAAATAGGGCTGGGCTGTGGACAGCCGGCGATGTTTCACGTGAAACAAGCCGCTAGGCGACTCCGTTCACGGGACTCGTAAGAGTCGAGCCGCGTATGCGGACTCCCGCCCAACGCGCGTACATACACGGGGCGGCGGACGTATGCGGACTCCCGCCCGCGCCGGGAAGTCCGAATCCCGTCAAGCCCTTGAACGGTCTGCGATGTACGCAGACGCCACCCGACCGCGCGGGCATTGATCCGGTCCTCGCCGCGGCTTACCTTCCGGCCATCATGGAGCGATATGACGTCATCATCGTCGGCGGCGGGCATGCCGGATCGGAAGCGGCCGCGGCGTCGGCGCGGGCCGGCGCGGCCACCCTGCTGGTCACCCACAAGCCGGAGACCATCGGCGAGATGTCCTGCAATCCGGCCATCGGCGGCCTGGGGAAGGGGCACCTCGTGCGCGAGATCGATGCCCTCGACGGCATCATGGGCCGGGCGATCGACCGGGCAGGCATCCAGTTCCGGATGCTCAACCGCTCGAAGGGACCGGCGGTGCGCGGTCCGCGCGCCCAGGCCGACCGCCGGCTCTACCGCGCGGCGGTGCAGGCGCTGCTGGCCGAGCAGGCCAACCTGACGATCCTCGCCGGGGCGGCGGCGGACATCCTGCGGGATGACGCCGGCGCCGTCACCGGCCTGGTGCTGGAGGATGGTCGGCGCATCGGCTGCCGTGCCCTGGTGTTGACCACAGGAACCTTCCTGGGTGGCCTGATCCACATGGGCGAGGAGAAGATCCCGGCCGGTCGGGTCGGGGAGGCACCGTCCATCGGTCTCGCCGACACCCTGCGCGGCGCCGGATTCGCGATGGGCCGGCTGAAGACCGGCACGCCGCCCCGTCTCGACGGCCGCACAATCGACTGGGCTGCCCTGGAGGAGCAGCGGGGCGACGACCCGCCGGAACCGTTCTCCGCGTTGACCCGGGCGATCACCGTACCCCAGGTCAGCTGCCACATCACCTACACATCGCCGGCGGCGCACGCGCTGATCCGGGCCAATCTGCACCGGGCACCGATGTATTCGGGCCAGATCGGCTCGACCGGCCCGCGCTACTGCCCCTCCATCGAGGACAAGGTGGTGCGTTTCGCCGACAAGGCGCGGCATCAGATCTTCCTGGAGCCGGAAGGGCTGGACGACGACACGATCTATCCCAACGGCATTTCGACCTCGCTGCCGCGCGACGTCCAGCTCCAGGTCCTGGCCACCATCCCGGGGCTGGAGAGGGCGGTGATGCGCAGGCCGGGCTACGCCATCGAGTACGATTTTGTCGACCCGCGTGAACTTTACGCGACGCTGGAGACCAAGCGACTTCCCGGCCTGTTCCTCGCCGGCCAGATCAACGGGACGACCGGCTACGAGGAGGCGGCGGCGCAGGGCCTGGTCGCTGGCATCAACGCCGCCTCCCTGGCCGGCGGCACCGGTCGCGGGGAGGGCTTGGTGCTCGATCGCGCCGACGCCTATATCGGCGTGATGATCGACGACCTGATCCGCCGCGGCGCCACCGAGCCCTACCGCATGTTCACCTCCAGGGCCGAGTACCGCCTGCGTCTTCGCGCCGACAACGCCGACCAGCGCCTGACCCCACTGGGCCTGTCGGCGGGCGTCGTCGGGGCGGAGCGGGCGCGGGCCTTCGCCGGCAAGATGGCGGCACTCGACCAAGCACGCCGCCGTTTCGCCGAGCTCGCGGTGACGCCGACCGAGGCGCGGCGCGCGGGCCTGCGGGTCAATCTCGACGGCCAGCGGCGCAGCGCCTTCGACCTTCTGCGCTATCCGGATGTCGGCCTCCCGCAGCTCTCGGCCATTTGGCCGGAGCTCGGCACCATTCCGGCGGACGTCCTGGAGCAGATCGAGATCGACGCCCGCTACGCCGGCTATCTCGACCGCCAGGAGGCGGACATCCGCGCCTTCCGTCGCGACGAGGCGCTCGCCCTGCCATCCGATCTCGACTACGCCGCCGTCGGCAGCCTGTCCAACGAGGTACGCCAGCGCCTCGCCGCCGCCCGCCCGGCGACGCTGGGGGCGGCCTCCCGGCTCGAGGGGGTGACGCCGGCCGCCCTCATCGCCCTGCTGCGCCATGTGCGCCGCCGCGACGAGATGCCGGCGCGCGCCAGCGCCTGACGGCGTCCCGATGGCATCCCGATGACCGCCGAGGATCGGCCGCTCAGCCCCGAGGCCTTCGCCGACTCCGCCGATGTCGGCCCCGCCATTCTCGACCGGTTTCGGATCTACGCCGATCTGCTGGTCAAATGGCAGCGGGCGATCAATCTTGTCGGGCCGTCCACGCTGGCGGATCCCTGGCGCCGGCATTTCCTCGATTCGGCCCAGCTCATGCCGCTGATTCCGCCCGGCAGCCGCACGCTGGTCGATTGCGGAAGTGGTGCAGGTTTTCCCGGCATGGTCCTGGCATTGCTTGGTATTCCGGAAGTGCACCTGATCGAGAGCGACCATAGAAAGGCCGCTTTCCTGGCCAATGTTTCACGTGAAACGGGAACCCCTGTGACGGTGCACGCCACCCGCGTCGAGAAGGTCGATCCCTTCATCGCCGATGTGGTGACGGCGCGGGCGCTGGCGCCGCTCGACAGACTGCTCGGAATGGTGCGGCCCTTTGTCGGGTCAAGAACAATTTCTCTGTTTCCGAAGGGTCAAGATGTTGTGTCTGAGTTGACCGCAGCCACAAAAGATAGGAAAATCGCTGTCGATCGGTACCCTAGCCGGACCGATCCGAGCGCGACGATCCTGCGCCTTTCCGGAGAATGGTAATGCCTGACGCCATGTCGCTTTCCACCGCTCCCGGCCATACCGGTTCGGGGCGGCCCCGCATCATCGCGGTCGCCAACCAGAAGGGCGGGGTGGGGAAGACGACGACGGCGATCAATCTGGGCACGGCGCTCGCCGCCTGCGGACAGTCCGTGCTGGTGATTGATCTCGATCCGCAGGGCAACGCCTCGACAGGGCTGGGCATCGACCGCGGCCGGCGGCAGCTCGGCTCCTACCAGGTGCTGTTCGGCCAGGTCGGCCTCGGCGGCGCCGCGCAGCCGACGGCCGTGCCGCGGCTGTCCATCGTCCCGGCCTCGCCGGCGCTGTCCAGCGCCGAGATCGAGCTGGTCGGCACCGACCGGCCGGAGTTCCGCCTGCGCGGCGCGCTGCAGGCCTCGGTCGGCTACGACTACATCCTGATCGACTGCCCGCCGGCGCTGGGCCTGCTGACCCTCAACGCCATGGTCGCCGCCGACGCGGTGCTGGTGCCGCTGCAGTGCGAATTCTACGCGCTGGAGGGCCTCAGCCAGCTGATGCGCACGATCGAGCGGGTGCGCCGTTCGCTCAACACGCGGCTGGAGATCCAGGGCGTCGTGCTGACCATGTACGATCGGCGCAACAACCTCTCAGACATGGTGGCGCAGGACGTCCGAGGCTATTTCGGCGAGAAGGTCTACGACACCATCATCCCGCGCAATGTCCGCGTCTCCGAGGCGCCGTCGCACGGCAAGCCGGTGCTGGTCTACGACATGAACTGCGCCGGCGCCCAGGCCTATATCCATCTGGCCGGCGAGCTGCTGCGGCGCGAGCAGCAGCGGGCGGCCTGAGCCATGGCGGTCGCCAAGCGCAGCGCGCTGGGCACCTCGCTCAGCGACCTCGTCGGGGTGATGCGCGACGATTCGGGCGCCCCGGCCGTCGACGCCACCACCGCCCTGCCGATCGAGGCGCTGGCGCCCGGGCCGTTCCAGCCGCGCCGCCGCTTCAACGAGGAGGAGCTGGAGAGCCTCGCCGCCTCGGTGCGCGAGAACGGCATCATCCAGCCGATCCTGGTGCGCCCCGACCCGATCCACGACAACCGCTTCCAGATCATCGCCGGCGAGCGGCGCTGGCGGGCCGCCCAGCTCGCGCAGCTGCACGAGGTGCCGGTCATCGTCCGCGACCTGGCCGATGCCGACGCTGCCCATGTCGCAGTGATCGAGAACGTGCAGCGCGAGGATTTGTCGCCGATCGAGGAGGCGCGGGGCTATCGCCGCCTGATCGAGGAATTCTCGCACACCCAGGACGCGCTGGCCCGCATCATCGGCAAGTCGCGGCCGCACATCGCCAATACCATGCGCCTGCTCGACCTGCCGGAGCCGGTGCAGGACATGGTCGGGCAGGGGCAGATCTCCGCCGGCCATGCCCGCGCGCTGATCGGCGCCGACGACGTCTTGGGCCTCGCCCGGGCGGTGCTGAAGAAGGGGCTGTCCGTCCGCCAGACCGAGGCGCTGGTGCGCCGTGATCGCGAGCCGGCCAGGCGTGGCCGCGACGGCAGGAGCAGGGCCACCGACGAGAAAGACGCCGACACGCTCGCCCTGGAGCGTCGCCTGTCCGACGTGCTCGGCCTCAAGGTGGAGATCAGCCATCGCGGCGATTCGGGCGGATCGATCGCCATCCACTATGCCACGCTCGATCAGCTCGATGACGTGATCGAGCGGCTGGGAAACACATAACCAATTGAAATAATTACTGTTTCCGGCGGGCTTCCACGGCGATGCCCAGCAGGACCCGCTGTGCCAGCAGGTCGGCGGGCTGGCCGGTCCGCTTGGCGGCGGCCTCCGCGTCGACCAGCCGGTCGAGCACGTCCGACACCCGGGACGGGGACCACTGGCCAAGCTGCCGGCGAAAGGCCGGCGCCTGCTTGAAGAAGACCGGCGGCCGCAGCGTCTTCATCGCCTCCTCGGCATTGCGGCCGGCCGCGATCGCCGCCAGCGCCTGCTGCACCCTGGCGAAATGGCGCTGGGCGGCCCGCAACAGCGTGACCGCGGCGACGCCGTCGCCCGACAGGCGTTCCAGTCCGCGATCGAGTGCGGCGAGATCGCCGAGGCCGGCGGCCATCACCACAGTGTCCAGCGTGTCCTCGGCCGAATCGCCGATCGCCATCTCCGCATCGGCGAGCGTGATGGTGGGCGCGTCCCCGGCATAGGTCACCAGCTTCTCGACCTCGCGGCGGGCCAGCAGGTGATCGGCGGCGAGGCGCTGGCCGAGATAGGCAGCCGCCTCCGGC
>Ga0207773_100072_pt1 | contig 100518 bp, 96 predicted proteins | sample TtaePargueraPR_2_FD_187281 | JGI IMG/M metagenome (GOLD analysis project Ga0207773, IMG submission 187281) | Aerobic enrichment media microbial communities from Bioluminiscent Bay, La Parguera, Puerto Rico - Tt and M1 (3) (SPAdes) | ecosystem: Environmental > Aquatic > Marine > Unclassified ...
TGGTAATGCCGGGCGATAACGTTCAGATGACCGTTACCCTGATCGCCCCGATCGCCATGGAAGAAGGCCTGCGCTTTGCGATTCGCGAAGGCGGCCGCACCGTTGGTGCCGGCGTGGTGGCCAAGATCATCGAGTAATCTCTGCTCCTGATCTGCACAGGAAAGCCGCAGCGGAAACGCCGCGGCTTTTTTGTGATTGGGGGCCAGTGATCAGTGGCGAGAGTGGCGGCGCGGTATCCGTCTTTCCACTGAGCACTTCCCCACTCTACGGCCAGTCCTTGCTCAGGTCGCAGCTGCGGCTGCCGGAAAACAGCTTCGCAAAGCGCGAGCCGTCCATCTCCACCAGCTCCTCGTGGTCGCCGGCCTCGAAGTAGATGGTGTCGCGGTGGTGCAGGCCGCTATCCAGCAGGGTGGCGACGCCGTAGGCCTGCCCCAGCGGCGGCAGAGCGCCCAGCTCGCAGTCGGGGAAGACGCGGCCCAGTTCGTCCTCGGGGACCATGTGCAGCTGGTTGCGGCCCGTCTCGTCGTGGACGGCGCGCATATCGAGGCTGCTGCTGGCCGGGAGGACCGCCAACACGTAGCCCTCGTCGTCCTTTAACAATATGGCCTTGGCCACCTGGTCCTCGCGCACATGGGCGGCATGGGCGCTCTCCCGGCTCGTATGGCTGTGGGGATGCGGCACCAGCTGATAGTCGACCGACTGGTCGCGCAAATACTGACTGACTCTGGCAGCAATAGTCATGACTCTACCCTCGTTCCACTACCGATACATCAAGTGTAGTTTCGCGCTGCCGTGAAGTCGCAAAAACAAAGCCGGGGTCATGGTTGACAGCCATCCGCGCCGCCCGTACAATCCGCGCTCCTTTTCGCCCGCCCTCGGGGCTGCACTAACCCCCCGGGCTGCTGCGCAAGAGGACGTTCTTTAGTTCTTAAGTTGGAGTTTGATTCCATGCAGGGTCAACGCATCCGAATTCGCCTGAAGGCGTTTGATCACAAGCTGATCGACACGTCTACCCAGGAGATCGTCGAGACGGCCAAGCGCACTGGCGCCCAGGTTCGCGGTCCCATCCCGCTGCCGACTCGCAAAGAGAAGTACACCGTGCTGATCTCCCCGCACGTCAACAAAGACGCGCGCGACCAGTACGAGATCCGTACCCACAAGCGTTTGCTGGACATCGTCGAGCCCACCGAGAAGACCGTCGACGCGCTGATGAAGCTCGATCTGGCGGCCGGTGTTGAGGTTCAGATCAGTCTCGGCTAACTCTTTCAATTAACTACCGAATCCCGGGCGAAAAAGGTCTGGGTAGTGTAACGCTCTGAAACTGGGCGGCCGCAGTGGGTTAAAGCCCCGTGCACTGAGAGGTTGAAAAGATGACTATAGGTATTGTCGGCCGCAAGAGCGGCATGACTCGCATCTTCACTGAAGATGGCGCGTCTATCCCGGTAACTGTTATCGAGGTAGCTCCGAACCGCGTCACCCAGGTGAAAACTGTGGAGACCGATGGCTATGCAGCGGTTCAGGTAACCGTGGGCAGCCGCAAGGTTTCCCGTGTCTCCAAGCCCCAGGCGGGCCACTTCGCCAAGGCCAATGTAGAGGCTGGCACTGCTCTCTTCGAACTGCGCACAGAAGGTTCTGACGAGAGTTTCGAAATCGGTTCTGAAATCACTGTTTCCGGCTTTGAGGCCGGCCAGAAGATCGACGTAACCGGCACTTCCAAGGGTAAAGGTTTCCAGGGTGGCGTTAAGCGCTGGAACTTCCGCACCCAGGACGCAACCCACGGTAACTCCCTGTCTCACCGCGCTCCCGGTTCTATCGGCCAGTGCCAGACCCCCGGTCGCGTGTGGAAAGGCAAGAAGATGGCCGGCCACATGGGTGCCGAGCGAGTCACCGTGCAGAACCTGGAAGTGGTCCGTGTCGACGCCGAGCGCAATCTGCTGCTGGTGAAAGGTGCCGTTCCCGGTGCACCCGGCGGCGATGTGATCGTTCGTCCGGCAGTAAAAGCCTAAGTCTGGGGGGAAATAGATATGGAACTGAATATCGCTACTCCCGAAGGCGCCAAAGGCACTGTAGCTGTCTCTGAAGTGACTTTCGGGCGTGAGTTCAATCAAGACCTGGTGCACCAGGCGGTTGTGGCCTACATGGCCGGCGCCCGTCAGGGTACCAAGGCGCAGAAGAATCGCGCTGACGTTTCCGGCGGTGGCAGGAAGCCCTGGCGTCAAAAAGGTACTGGCCGCGCCCGCGCTGGTACCATCCGCAGCCCGCTGTGGCGTTCCGGTGGCGTAACCTTCGCCGCTGAGCCGCGTGATCACAGCGTCAAGCTGAACAAGAAAATGTACCGCGCTGCACTGCGCTGCATTCTGTCCGAGCTGGCCCGTCAGGAGCGTCTGGTAGTGGTTGAGTCCTTCGATGTGGACGCGCCCAAGACCAAGCAGCTGGTGAGCAAGCTGGCTCAGTTCGATCTGGCAGATGCGATGATCGTGACCGAGGAAGTGAGTGAAAACCTCTACCTGGCCGCGCGCAACCTGCACAAGATCGACGTCCGCGACGTACAGGGCATCGATCCGGTAAGCCTGATTCGCTTCGACAAGGTCGTGGTTACCGTTTCTGCGCTCAAGAAAATTGAAGAGGTGCTGGGATGAACCAAGAGCGACTCTACAAAGTACTGCTGGGCCCGGTAATTTCCGAAAAGGCTGCTGTGCTGGCGGATTCCGCCAACCAGGTGGCTTTCAAGGTCACCACCGACGCCGATAAAGCCGAAATCAAGGCCGCGGTAGAAAAGCTGTTCAACGTTTCCGTTGAGCAGGTTCGCACCGTGAACGTGAAGGGTAAAACCAAGCGTACCCGCTACGGCGTTGGCCGTCGCAACGATTGGAAAAAAGCCTACGTTCGCCTGGCCGAAGGCAGCGACATCAACTTTGAAGCTGCTGAGTAAAGGGGACAGTCAATGGCTATTGTAAAAGCAAAACCGACCTCTGCCGGCCGTCGCCACCTGGTCAAGGTTGTTAACCCCGACCTGCACAAGGGTGCGCCCTACGCGCCTCTGGTAGAGAGCAAGAGCAAAAGCGGTGGTCGCAACAACGCTGGCCGCATCACCACCCGTCACGTTGGTGGTGGCCACAAGCAGCACTACCGTATCGTGGACTTCAAGCGCAACAAGGACGGTATCCCGGCCAAGGTTGAGCGCCTGGAATACGATCCGAACCGCAGTGCACACATCGCCCTGGTCTGCTATGCAGACGGTGAGCGCCGCTACATCATCGCGCCGAAAGGTCTGAAAGCCGGTGCCACCGTGCAATCCGGCGATGCTGCGCCGATCGTTGTGGGCAACACCCTGCCGCTGCGCAACATCCCGGTGGGTTCCGTTATCCACGGTGTCGAGCTGAAGCCGGGCAAGGGCGCCCAGCTGGCCCGCTCCGCCGGTGCCTCCGTGCAACTGGTGGCGCGAGAAGGCCAGTACGCGACCATTCGTCTGCGCTCTGGCGAAATGCGTAAAGTTCTGACCGAGTGCCGCGCCACCCTGGGTGAAGTGAGCAACTCCGAGCACAGCCTGCGCAAGCTGGGTAAAGCCGGTGCCAAGCGCTGGCGCGGTGTTCGCCCGACCGTTCGCGGTGTGGCGATGAACCCGGTGGATCACCCGCACGGTGGTGGTGAAGGACGCACCTCTGGCGGTCGTCACCCGGTAACCCCCTGGGGTGTGCCCACCAAGGGCAAGAAAACGCGTAAGAACAAGCGCACCGACAAGATGATCGTACGTCGTCGCGGCAAGTAACTAGAGAGTAGCCGTGCGTCGTGCCCGAGCAGCAGAGAGGAATCTAAAGTGCCACGCTCATTAAAGAAAGGTCCCTTCATTGATCTGCACCTGATCAAGAAGGTGGAGGCGGCGATCGCAGCCAATGATCGTCGACCGATTAAAACCTGGTCCCGCCGTTCCATGGTTATGCCGGAAATGGTTGGACTGACGATTGCCGTGCACAACGGTCGTCAACACGTGCCCGTACTGGTCAACGAAGAGATGGTTGGCCACAAGCTGGGCGAGTTCGCCGCTACCCGCACCTACCGCGGTCACGCTGCGGACAAGAAAGCGAAGAAGCGCTAAGCCGAGGTTATAACGATGGAAGTAGCAGCAAAATTACGCGGCGCTCGTCTATCGGCGCAAAAGGCGCGACTGGTAGCTGATCAGATTCGCGGCAGAGGCGTTGAAGAGGCCCTGGACATCCTGGCTTTCAGCCAGAAGAAGGGCGCGGCGATCGTCAAGAAGGTTCTGGAGTCGGCCATCGCCAACGCCGAGCACAACGAAGGTGCCGATGTTGACGAGCTGAAAGTTTCCACGATTTTCGTGGATGAAGGTATGGCCATGAAGCGCATCAAGCCCCGCGCCAAGGGTCGTGCCGATCGGATTCTTAAGCGTACTTGTCACATCACTGTGAAAGTGGCCGAGAAATAAGAGAGCAGGCGAGAAAACCATGGGACAAAAAGTACATCCTACCGGCATTCGTCTGGGTATCGTTAAAAAGCATACTTCTGTTTGGTATGCCGGCAGCGACGAGTACGCAGACAAGCTGTACACGGATCTGAAAGTTCGCGAATTCATTCGCAAAAAACTGGCCCACGCTTCCGTGAGCCGCATCGAGATCGAACGCCCGGCCAACACTGCGCGTGTGACTATTCACACCGCCCGCCCCGGCATCGTGATCGGTAAAAAAGGTGAAGACGTAGAGCGTCTGCGCAACGAAGTGAGCGCGCAGATGGGCGTGCCTGTGCACATCGATATCGAAGAGGTGCGCAAGCCGGACCTGGACGCCGCTCTGGTTGGCCAGAACGTTGCCCAGCAGCTGGAGCGCCGCGTGATGTTCCGTCGCGCCATGAAACGCGCCGTACAGAACGCCATGCGTCAAGGTGCCGAAGGTATCAAGATTCAGGTGAGTGGCCGTCTCGGCGGTGCGGAAATCGCCCGTACCGAGTGGTATCGCGAAGGTCGTGTGCCGCTGCACACCCTGCGCGCGAATATCGACTACGCCACCGCTGAAGCGATGACCACTTACGGCATCATCGGTATCAAGGTCTGGATCTTCAAAGGCGAAGTCATCGGCGACGAAATGCCCGATGAAAAGCCGGTGAAGACCCGCAAGAAAGCTGCTAAATAAGGGGTACGCAGATGCTGCAACCAAAGCGTACAAAATTCCGCAAGGTACAGAAGGGTCGCAACCGCGGTCTTTCCCAGCGCGGCTCTAAAGTGAGCTTTGGCGAGTTCGGCCTCAAGGCCATCGGTCGCGGTCGCATTACTGCGCGCCAGATCGAAGCGGCTCGTCGCGCAATGACTCGCCACGTAAAACGTGGTGGCAAGATCTGGATTCGCGTGTTTCCGGACAAGCCCATTACCAACAAGCCCCTCGAAGTACGGATGGGTAAAGGTAAAGGTGGCGTTGAATACTGGGTAGCTCAGATCCAGCCGGGCAAGGTCCTCTACGAGATGGAAGGTGTGTCCGAAGATCTGGCCCGCGAGGCTTTCGAGCTCGCTGCGGCCAAGCTGCCTGTAAAAACAACTTTCGTTAAGCGTTCGGTGATGTAATGAAGACTGCAGATCTACGCGAAAAGTCAGTTGAAGAGCTGAACCAGGAACTGCTGAACCAGCTCGAGGCTCAGTTCAAGCTTCGTATGCAAAAGTCCACCGGTCAGCTGACTCAGACCCATCTGCTGAAGCAGGCTCGTCGCGACATTGCTCGCATTAAGACTGTGTTGACTGAGAAGGCAGGGAACTAATCATGGCTGAAGCAAAACTGAAGCGCACACTCACCGGCAAGGTGGTGAGTGACAAGATGGATAAAACCATCACCGTTTTGATCGAGCGCCGTGTTAAGCACCCGATCTACGGCAAGATTGTGAGCAAGTCCACCAAGCTCAAGGCACACGACGAGAACAATGATTGCAGCATCGGTGATGTTGTGACCATTGAAGAGTCCCGTCCGCTGTCCAAGAGCAAATCCTGGGCTTTGCAGAAAATTGTAGAGCGTGCGGCGAAGGTTTAACCCCTAGCGCATTGAAGAGTTTCGGAGAGAGACGATGATTCAAGCGGAATCCTACTTAGAAGTAGCTGACAACAGTGGGGCTCGCCGCGTCATGTGCATCAAGGTGCTGGGCGGCTCCCATCGTCGTTACGCCGGCGTGGGCGACATTATCAAGGTGACCGTTAAGGAAGCCATCCCCCGCGGTAAAGTGAAGAAGGGTCAGGTAATGAACGCCGTAGTGGTCCGCACCAAAAAAGGTGTGCGCCGCGCGGACGGATCCCTGATCAAATTTGACGATAACGCAGCGGTACTGCTGAACCAGCAACTGGCGCCGGTCGGCACCCGTATTTTTGGCCCGGTAACTCGCGAGCTGCGCGGTGAGAAGTTCATGAAGATCATCTCGCTGGCACCGGAAGTTATCTAAGCCCAAAGCGGAGACATAGAGTTATGCGCAAGATCAAGCGTGACGACGAAGTGATCGTTATCGCCGGTCGCGACAAAGGCAAGCGCGGAACAGTACGCAAAGTGCTGAACGATGGCCGCCTGATTGTCGCCGGCGTGCAGATGATCAAAAAACACCAGAAGCCGAACCCCCAGTTGGGCGTTGCCGGTGGCATCGTTGAGAAAGAGGCTGCAATCCAGACTTCCAACGTGGCCATCTTTAATCCCAGCACCCAGAAGGCTGACCGGGTAGGCTTTAAAGTACTGGAAGACGGCACTAAGATTCGCGTCTTCAAATCCAGCGGCGAAGCCATCTAAGGCTTTAGGCGCAGAAATGGTAGCCGCAAAAAGGTTTGGTAGATCATGGCAAAGCTAAAAGAGCTCTACACGAAAGAACTCGCGCCCAAGCTGAAAGAAGAGCTGGGGCTCGACAATGTGATGGCAGTGCCGCGCATCACCAAGATCACCATCAACATGGGTGTTGGTGAGGCTGTTGGTGACAAAAAGGTGCTGGAACATGCCGTCAATGACATGACGGCGATTTCTGGTCAGAAACCCATCATCACCAAGGCGCGCAAGTCTATTGCGGGCTTTAAGATCCGTGATGGCTGGCCGATCGGTTGCAAGGTGACTCTGCGCGGCGAGCGCATGTACGAGTTCCTGGAGCGCCTGGTCGACATCGCTATCCCGCGTATCCGCGACTTCCGCGGCATCAGCCCGAAGCAGTTCGACGGCCGCGGCAACTTCTCGATGGGTGTGACCGAGCAAATCATCTTCCCGGAAATCGACTATGACAAAGTCGACAAACTCCGCGGTCTGGATATTTGTATTACCACTACAGCGGCCAACGACGACCAAGGTCGCGCGCTGCTGAAAGCGTTTAACTTCCCCTTTAAAGGGTAAAGAGAAGGGTTAAGAGGAATCCATGGCGAAGAAATCCATGATTGCGCGTGAACAAAAACGCGCTCGAACCGCAGCTAAATACGCCGCGAGGCGTCAGGAGCTGAAGGCGATCATCGCCAGTACCACTGTCTCCGATGAGGAGAAGTGGGAGGCTCAGCTCAAGCTGCAACAACTGCCGCGCGATGCAAGCCCGGTACGCCAGCAACGCCGCTGCCGTATCACTGGTCGCCCCCACGCTGTCTACCGCAAGTTCGGCCTGTGCCGTAACAAACTGCGTGAAGCAGCCATGCGTGGTGATGTACCCGGCCTGGTTAAATCCAGCTGGTAAGAAGGCTTGAGGAGTCGTAAAAAATGAGTATGCAAGATCCGTTGGCAGATATGCTGACCCGCATCCGCAACGCCCTGGCTCGCGGAAAGGCGGAGGTCACCCTGCCTTCATCCAAACTGAAAGTGGCTGTGGCCAAGGTCCTGAAAGACGAGGGCTACATCACTGATTACACTGTAAGCGAAGGTGCCAAGTCGGAGCTGACCATCGCCCTGAAATATTTCCAGGGCAAGCCGGTTATCGCCGAGCTGGACCGCGTTTCCCGTCCGGGTCTACGCGCTTACTCCGGCAAGAAAGCTCTGCCGACCGTACGCGGCGGTCTGGGTATCGCGATCGTTTCCACCTCCCAGGGTGTGATGACGGATCGCGCTGCGCGCCAGGCCGGTGTCGGTGGCGAAGTGCTCTGCACCGTATTCTAAGCGGGGGTTGGTATGTCTCGAGTAGCAAATGATCCAGTAAAAATCCCCGCCGGTGTTACCGTGAACCTTTCAGGTCAGGACATCGCGGTAAAAGGCGGCAATGGTAACCTGAACATGGTTATCCACGGCGACGTGGAAGTGAGTGAGGCGGACAGCCAGCTGACTTTCGCCGCGCGCAACAATTCCAAGCAGGCCAAGGCGCTGGCGGGTACCACGCGCGCACTGGTCAACAACATGGTGGTAGGTGTCAGCCAGGGCTTCGAGCGCAAGCTGCAGTTGCTGGGTGTTGGTTACCGCGCTAAGGCGTCCGGTAAGACCGTGAACCTGACCCTGGGCTTCTCCCACCCGATCGATTATCAGTTGCCGGAAGGTGTGACTGCGGAAACCCCGTCCCAAACTGAAATCGTACTCAAGAGCAGCAATAAACAGCTGCTGGGCCAAGTGGCCGCCGAGATCCGCGCCTTCCGTCCGCCGGAACCCTACAAAGGTAAGGGTGTCCGCTACGCCGATGAGCGCGTGTATCGCAAAGAGGCCAAGAAGAAGTAAATAGGGCATAGATATGAACGTTAAGAAAGCATCTCGCTTGCGTCGTGCACGTCGTGCCCGCGCCAAGATCCGCGAGCTGGGCGCCGTTCGCCTGACCGTGAACCGCACGCCGCGTCACATTTACGCACAGATCCTGTCTGCCGATAGCAACAAGGTACTGGCTTCCGCCTCTACCCTGGACAAGGACCTGCGCGCAGGTAAAACCGGTAACGTCGACGCCGCTACCGCGGTCGGCAAGCTGATCGCCGAACGCGCCAAGGCCGCCGGCGTTGAACAAGTTGCCTTCGACCGCAGCGGTTTTAAGTACCACGGCCGTGTCAAGGCCCTGGCTGACGCTGCCCGCGAAGCCGGTCTGAAATTCTAAGGGTTGAGTTATGGCTAGAGAGAAAGACAAAAGCAACGACGAAGGCCTGCAGGAGAAGCTGGTCCAGGTCAATCGTGTTGCCAAAACTGTTAAAGGTGGTCGTATCTTCGCCTTCACCGCACTGACTGTAGTCGGCGACGGCAACGGCCGCGTCGGCTTCGGCCGCGGCAAGGCGCGCGAAGTGCCGGTTGCCATCCAGAAGGCAATGGAGGCTGCGCGTCGCAATATGATCCAGGTGGAGCTGAACGGTGACACCATTCAGTACGCCACCAACGGTCGCCACGGCGGTTCCAAGGTTTACATGCAGCCTGCCTCCCAGGGTACCGGCGTTATCGCCGGCGGTGCCATGCGCTCCGTACTGGAAATGGCCGGCGTGCACAACGTACTGGCCAAGTGCTACGGCTCCACCAACCCGGTGAACGTGGTGCGCGCAACTTTCACCGCTCTGGAGCAAATGCAGAGCCCGGAAGGCGTCGCGGCCAAGCGCGGTAAATCAGTCGAAGAGATCCTGGGCTAATTGCGGCCCGGTCCAAGGTTATTAGTGGGTTAAGACCATGGCTAAGAAGACCATTAAAGTCACCCAGACCAAGAGCGTACACGGACGCCTGAAGAATCATCAGGCGTGCATTGCCGGTCTGGGCCTGCGCCGCATCGGTCACACGGTGGAAGTGGAAGACACTCCCTCCGTGCGCGGCATGATCAACAAAGTAAATTATATGGTTAAGGTTGAGGGGGAATAAGATGCGTTTGAACGAACTGTCTCCCGCAGAAGGCCACAAGCACAGCGCCAAGCGCGTTGGCCGTGGTATCGGCAGCGGCCTGGGTAAGACCGGCGGCCGCGGCCACAAGGGCCAGAAATCCCGCTCCGGCGGCAAGGTGCGTCCGGGCTTCGAAGGCGGTCAGATGCCGCTGCAGAAGCGCCTGCCGAAGTACGGCTTCACCGCGCGCGTCTCCCGCTTCGTTGCTGAGGTGCGCCTGGCGGAACTGGCCAAGGTGGATGCCGACGTAATTGATTTGGCAGCGCTGAAGAATGCCGATATTATCGGCAGCCACATTAAACGCGCCAAAGTATTCCTGTCCGGCGAGCTGACCAAGGCGGTAACCGTCAAGGGTTTGGGCGTCACCAAGGGTGCGAAAGCGGCCATCGAAGCTGCTGGCGGTAAAGTAGAAGACTAATCGAGGCCCCAATGGCACGACCAGGATCCGGTGTAAATCCCCTGGGCAACAGCAAGGGATTGGGCGAGCTCTGGGCTCGCCTTCGCTTTCTGTTCCTAGCGATTCTCGTATATCGCTTCGGAACGCACATTCCGGTGCCCGGTATAGATCCGGAGAAGCTGTCGAACCTGTTTAACCAGAATCAGGGTACCATCCTGGGTCTGTTCAACATGTTCTCTGGCGGCGCTCTGGAGCGCATGAGCATTCTGGCGCTGGGTATCATGCCCTATATCTCCGCGTCCATCATCATGCAGCTGATGGCCGCGGTGACCCCCTCTCTGGAAGCGCTGAAGAAGGAGGGGGACGCAGGACGGCGCAAGATCAACCAGTACACCCGTTACCTGACGGTGGTGCTGGCCCTGATCCAGGGCATCGGCATGACCTTCGGTCTCGCCGGTCAAAACCTGGCTTACTCGGCGGAGCCGGCTTTCGGCTTCTACTTTGTGGCCGTGGTTTCCCTGGTGACCGGTGCGGTGTTCATGATGTGGCTGGGTGAGCAGATCACCGAGCGCGGCGTGGGCAACGGCATCTCGATGCTGATCTTTGCCGGTATCGTCGCCGGTCTGCCCAGTGCCATCGGCCAGGCTTTCGAGCAGGCGCGCCAGGGTGAGTTGCATATCCTGCTGCTGCTGGCCATCGGTTTTGTGGCCGTGGCGATCGTCTATTTTGTGGTGGTGATGGAGCGCGGCCAGCGCCGCATCACCATCAATCACGCCCGCCGCCAGGCCGGCCGCTACTCCGCAGCCCCGGCTGCGCAGTCGAGCCACCTGCCGCTGAAAGTGAATATGGCCGGGGTGATCCCGGTGATCTTCGCCAGCAGTATCCTGCTGTTCCCGGCTACCCTGGCGCAGTGGTTTGGCCAGGGCGGCGAGGGCATGGGTGCACAGGTATTGCAATGGATGGCGTTGCAACTGGGCCCCGGACAGCCGCTGAACATCATTCTGTTCGCACTGTTGATCGGTTTCTTCTGCTTCTTCTATACGGCGTTGATGTTCAACCCCAGCGAAGTGGCGGACAACCTGAAGAAGTCCGGTGCCTATGTGCCCGGTATCCGCCCCGGTGAGCAGACGGCGCGCTATATCGACAGCGTGCTGACTCGCCTGACCCTGGTGGGCGCCGTGTATATCGCGCTGGTTTCCCTGCTGCCGCAATTTCTGGTGGTGGGACTGAACGTTCCCTTCTATCTGGGAGGTACCTCGCTGCTGATCGTTGTGGTGGTGGTGATGGACTTTATGGCACAGGTGCAGTCGCACATGCTGTCGCACCAGTACGAAGGCTTGATGAAAAAAGCGAACCTGCAAGGCTACGGTCGTCGCTAACCGCGTCACCCGCTCGCAGTTTGATTGAATTGAGGTAAGGTCATGAAAGTACGCGCTTCTGTTAAAAAGATCTGCCGTAACTGCAAAATCGTGCGTCGCAAGGGTGTTCTGCGGGTAATCTGCAGCGCTGAGCCGCGTCACAAGCAGCGTCAAGGCTAAACGCGGAGCCCAGCTCCGCTTGCGGGCCGCAAGGCCTGCCCTTGTAGGAGCGGCCGGTGGCCGCGATTGAACTTTGATCGCGGTCACCGGCCGCTCCTACAGGAAAGTATCAGAATCAGCCTGCTGGCGCGGCCCCCGCGCCGGCTGGCGACACCGCAAAGCCTCCCGGGCACGCGGTGGAGTCCGCGAAGTCATCGATGACCGGTCTCGACAAGGGGGCGTTGACTGTCGTCCATTACTCCCTCCGCCCCAGGCGGAGGGAGGTGGGCTATTGCAATTTAGTGTCTGAAAAGCTATTCTTGCGCGCCTTTTTGGTGGCGCCGCCGGTTTTTTAGTCGCTGTCAGCGCCGAATTCAAAGCAGAGTCACACGCTTATTCTCAGTAAGTGGCTCCCAATACGTGGAGTATGCCTCTATGGCACGTATTGCTGGTGTCAATGTACCAGACCACAAGCACGCCGTGATCTCCCTGACCCATATCTATGGGGTCGGTCGCACCACGGCCAAGTCTATTTTGGCAGCGGTTGGTATCGCTGAATCCACCAAAATCCGCGATCTGTCCGAAGATCAGATTGAGTCTATCCGCGGCGAAGTTGCAAAGCTCACCGTCGAGGGTGACCTGCGTCGTGAAGTGTCCATGAACATCAAACGCCTGATGGACCTGGGTTGCTTCCGCGGTCTGCGCCACCGTCGCAGCCTGCCGCTCCGCGGCCAGCGCACGAAGACCAATGCCCGCACCCGCAAGGGTCCGCGCAAGCCCATTCGCAAGTAAGTCGAATCGCGGTTTAATTTGATACAGGATTCAGGATACTGGTATGGCTAAGCCAAAAACTACTGTTCGCAAAAAGGTCAAAAAGACCGTTGTCGACGGTATTGCCCACATCCACGCATCGTTCAACAACACGATCGTAACGATCACTGATCGTCAGGGTAATACCCTCAGCTGGGCCACCGCGGGTGGCTCCGGTTTCCGCGGCTCTCGCAAGAGCACGCCGTTTGCAGCCCAGGTTGCCGCCGAGCGCGCAGGTACTGCCGCTCAGGAATACGGCCTGAAAAACCTTGACGTAGAAGTGAAGGGCCCCGGCCCCGGGCGCGAATCCGCTGTTCGCGCGCTGAACAACTGCGGCTACAAGATCACCAACATCACCGACGTGACGCCGATCCCGCATAATGGTTGTCGTCCGCCCAAGAAACGTCGCGTGTAAGAGGGGGCTGACAAAATGGCACGTTATATTGGACCGAAATGTAAGCTTTCCCGTCGGGAAGGTACCGATCTGCAGCTGAAGAGCGGTGTTCGCCCGCACGACTCCAAGTGTCGCGCGGAAGCCAAGCCCGGTCAGCACGGGGCCGGCCGCGGCCGCCTGTCTGACTACGGCGTACAGCTGCGTGAGAAACAGAAAGTTCGCCGCATCTACGGCGTACTGGAGAAGCAATTCCGCAATTACTATAAGGAAGCGGCGCGGCTGAAGGGTGCAACCGGTGAAAACCTGCTGCAACTGCTGGAGAAGCGCCTGGACAATGTGGTTTACCGCATGGGCTTCGGCTCCACCCGCTCCGAAGCGCGTCAGCTGGTTGCCCACAAGGCGATTCTGGTCAACGGCAGCACCGTGAACATCCCCTCTTACCAGGTGCAGGAAGGCGATGTGATTGCTGTGCGCGAAAAGGCCAAAAAGCAGCTGCGTATCCAGAATTCCGTTTCCCTCTCCGCCCAGCGTGGCGATGTCGAGTGGGTAGACGTCAACGCGAGCAAGCTGGAAGGCACTTTCAAGCGCGTTCCGGATCGCGTGGATCTGCCGGCAGAGATCAACGAAAACCTTATCGTGGAACTCTACTCCAAGTAAGATCCAGTCCACTTTAAGGAATGCAACTGTAAACAGGTATGGCTATGCAGACTGCTGTCAACGAGTTTTTGACACCGCGTCGTATTGACGTCACCGAGTACACCCCGAACCACGCCAAAGTGGTTCTGGAGCCCCTGGAGCGCGGCTTCGGCCACACTCTGGGCAATGCACTGCGTCGCATCCTGCTGTCCTCCATGCCGGGCTGCGCCGTCACTGAAGTCGAGATCGACGGTGTCGAGCACGAGTACAGCGCGATCGAAGGTGTGCAGGAAGACGTAATTGAAATCCTGCTCAACCTGAAGGAAATCGCCGTTGTCATGCACGGCAAGGACCAGGCGGTACTGAGCCTGAGCAAGAAGGGCCCGGGTGCGGTGACTGCTGGAGATATCCAGGTCGATCACGATATCGTGATCGTCAATCCCGAGCACGTGATCGCCAATATCACCGGTGATGTGGAACTCAGCCTGCGTCTGACTGTGGCGCGCGGCCGCGGCTACCAGCCCGCCGACGCCCGTCGCGATGAAGAGGAAGAGACCCGTTCGATCGGCCGCCTGCAGCTGGACGCTTCCTACAGCCCGGTTCGCCGTGTGTCTTATAGCGTGGAAGCCGCGCGTGTGGAACAGCGCACCGACCTGGACAAGCTGGTACTGGATCTGGAGACCAACGGTACTCTGGATCCGGAAGAGGCCATCCGCCGCGCCGCCACCATCCTGCAGCAGCAGCTGGCAGTGTTCGTGGACCTGGAAGGCGAGAAGGAAGCCCAGCCGAAGTCCGAGGAGCCGGAAGTCGATCCGGTTCTGCTGCGCCCGGTGGACGACCTGGAGCTGACCGTGCGTTCGGCCAACTGTCTGAAGGCAGAGAACATCTACTACATCGGTGACCTGATTCAGCGCACCGAAGTAGAACTGTTGAAGACTCCGAACCTGGGCAAGAAGTCCCTGACCGAAATCAAGGACGTGCTGGCCTCCCGCGGTCTGTCACTGGGTATGCGCCTGGAAAACTGGCCGCCGGCCAGCCTAAAGGGCGACAGCAAGCTGAGCCCCCTGTAAGCAGATTTGAGTATTAACCCGAGCGGTGCGCCGACACCGCTCCAGAACGACTTGCTGAGACAGCAACAAAGGTCGTAAGGAATTGAGTCATGCGTCATCGCTATAGTGGCCGTAAATTCAGCCGTACCAGCGCTCACCGCAAGGCCATGTTCAAGAACATGACCGCCTCTCTGGTGGAGCACGAACTGATCAAAACCACACTGCCGAAAGCCAAGGAGCTGCGCCGCGTCGCCGAGCCGCTGATCACCCTGGCCAAGAAGGACAGTGTCGCCAACCGCCGTCTGGCTTTCGCCCGTATCCGCGACAAGGATGCCGTGCGCAAGCTGTTCGACGAACTGGGCCCGCGTTTCGAAGCCCGCCCGGGCGGTTACATCCGCATCCTGAAGTGCGGTTTCCGCGCCGGCGATAAGGCCCCGATGGCCTACGTCGAGCTGGTGGATCGCCCCCAGGTCGAAGGCGACGCTGCGGAAGCAGCCGAGGCGTAAGCCGCGACAGCCCAGTGCAAAGGAAGGCCGGTCTGAGACCGGCCTTTTTTATGGCTTGTAATCCCGGGTATCCGTCATGTCTTTCGAAGAGTTGCTCAACAATCTCAATCCGCAGATTATCGGCAGCCTCAAGCGTGCCATCGAGCTGGGCAAATGGCCCAACGGGGTCGCCCTGAGCGATCGGCAGCGTAGCCTGTGTGCCGAAGCGGTCGCCAACTGGGAGAGGCGCAACCTGCCAGCGGAGGCCCAGGTGGGCTATGTGCCGCCGAAAAAGATCCCCTGTGCCGACAAGGACGAAGAGCAAAAGTTGAGCTGGGTTTAGCTTCTGTCGGGACTCGGAATTCTTGTAGGAGCGGCCCATGGCCGCGATCGGGGTAGCGGAAGGTGCCAAAGCTCGATCGCGGCCATGGGCCGCTCCTACAGCCATACTCCGACAAAGCACTAGTTTGCGCATTCGCTCTCACTGGTTACACTGTTTTCGTTACCCCCAATAACGGAAGCGGCAACAATGAATAATAAAGTCCGGCTGTCTGTTGTTATCGCCCTGATCCTGGGCGCAGGCGTCGCCACCTGGCGATATACCTCCCCTCCATCACCAGAGCCTACAGGTAACCTCCAGGCGGAAGCTCCCCCTGACAACGCCGCGGTGCCGGGTGGGGAAGAGCTGGCGAAACTGCTGTCCGATCCGCGCGTACAGACCTATTTCCAGCGACAAAAGGACAAGCAGACACTGTCGGATTACTTTTCCGATGAGGGTGCTGACCTCACGGATCGGGAGGTGTGGCAGCTGATCGAATCCATCGAGGGAGAGGGGCGCATGATGGCCTACGAGGCCATGGCGTTGAAACTCGCCTGGCTGGAACGCAACAGCGCCAGCAAAATCGAATTCGATGCGGCGGCGCAGCAACTGGTGGAGGAATACCGGCAAAAGTCTTCACAGACGGCGAAAGAGTATAACCCCTACGAGGATGTCCCGGGCTTCGCCGAGTACAAGGAGGAGGAAAAACGCATAGTACGCGAGGTGCAGCAGATGACCGCCTTTCCCGACGATATGAGCCGGCAGGAGTATCTGCGCCGGCGATTGCAGGAGGTGCGGGAAAAGGCCTATAGATAATGCGGAATGCGGAATGCGGAAACTGCTTTTGGAACTCCATTCCGCATTTATGAGGCACATCCCTGTGCCTCACCCGCTACGCGGGCAGCCTTCGGCTGTGTAAATTTGCTCCCGGCAAATTTTTCATCATTTACAAGAGCCCACCCACCAGGTCGTAGAACCAGTTGTGGTTGTTTTCAAAGTCGGAAACCTGGTCCGATTCGTAGGCCCGCATCATGGCGCCGCCCTGGTAGTTGACGATGTTGTCCAGGAAGTCGCGCAGTACCAGGCCGTGCTCGGCAATCTCGCCGTACTCGAGGTCGAGAATGGTGGTGCAGTGGCTCTCGTTGAAGTCCCGGTACATCGGGAAGTAGTAGCCCCAGTTGCCGGTCTGTTCCAGCAGCGGAATCAGGTTGTTGTGGGTGTCCTGCTGCCACTTCTGCCGCAACTTGCTCAGGCGCGATTCGGCGTCCGGATCATTGTAGATATCCTCGTGGAAGCGCTCGTAGGAGTAGGAGGAGAAGTTGCCGTCGGCGAGGAAGTGGGTGATACCCAGGCGGTCGCCGGGGAACTTGCTGGACAGGGCCGGGTAAAGTGAAGCCAGCTCGTTGCGGTCAAACCCCGGCGTGAAGCTGGCGAGCGCATTGACCGGGTTTTCCTCGTCCGGATCGCCGCCGGGCGTGTAGGTTGTCCAGGAACTGAGCACCTTGTTGTGCAGCGGCACCGACGGGTAGCTGGCGCTGTCCTCGCTGTCCAGCGGTGCCCGGTAGAGCGGGCCGGAATCGTCGATCAGGTAGCCGTAATCCACATCCATGTCGCCGCGGAGCTTGGAGTAGTTCAGCAGGGCGCCGATACTGCCTGCGCTGCAGCCCGCCGCCACCATCTGCCCGGGTTTCTGCAGGTTGTTCTTCACCCAGGAAGTCACCGCCTGCACATTGCGCAGGCCGTTGTGATGCCAGACCAGGTCCGGGTTCTGGCCGGTGGGGTCCGCATAGATCTCGGTTTTGTCCCCCACGTAGATATCGCCGGTGCAGTAGGGTACATAGACCAGGTTCCACTCGCCGGTCTTGAACCGGTTGTAGGGGTGGTGGGTGTAGATCAGTGGCGATACCGCCGCCGTGGCGAGATTGGCCGAGTTCTGGAAATCCAGCAGGTTGATGTTCTGCACATAGTTGTCCGGGATGCCGTCGGGGTTGCGCGCGCCGCGAATGCCAGTGGCACCGGAGCAGCTCTCGTAATCCCAGCAGGCGCCGCCGCCCTCGAAATAGAAAATGGTGTTGCTGGTATCCGGCACCCGGTAGACGAAAAACTTGTAGGGCGAGCCGTTGCCGCATATGGCGCCGGTGCTGGCCGGGACGTCGACCTGCTGCCAGTTGTCGTAGTCGGCCGGATCGAAACCGTGGTCAAAATTCGGGTCGTGCAGGGAAAGTGGGTACATGCCCTGGGCCTGCTCCGGGGTGACGGGTGCATTGGCGTCGGGCGGGTCGAACAAATTGCCGAGAGTGGCCCAGAAGTCGTAATCGCCGGGTTCGGCCTGTGTGCTTGCCGAAAAGGTGAAGGCGCCAGCGGCCAGCACCAGCGATGCCTGGCGGAGAATTTTTATCATTATTGATCCCCTTGGGTTGGTCAGAGTTTTCTCTCTGGACGGCGTCGAGTTGATAACGCCGAGTCGTACCGCAGGGGACAGCAATAAAACACACCCTTTCTCGATCGGGGCGGTTTGGGCGCTCGTCCAAATCGCTGTTTTGGGTAAAACGCCCAGAGATTAGTGAAAGAAATCGGGAGGGTCCAGAAATTTTCGCGCTAAAACCGCTCGGTCATCATAGACGTACCAGTCTCCTTTTCGTTCGGAAAACTGCGTCTATGCCTGGTTGGAGGCAGTCGCGTATAGATCCAGATGCACTTTGGTTCACCACTGTACGAAAAGCTCGGCTTCCAGCCTCCTCAGCAGTGCCGACTTGCCCTCGAGAATCCTGTGCGCCTGGGCCAGGGAGACCCTGGTGAAGCTCACCCGGTCGTTGGCCTTGAGCTGGCCGAGCAAATGCTGGTCGGCGCTGATCACATGGGCGATGCGCGGATAGCCGCCTATGGTCTGCCCCTCGACGAAGGAGACTATCGGCTTGCCATCCGGCGGGATCTGCACCGTGCCCGGGCACAGGCCGGAAGAAATAACCTGTGATTGATTCCCGCAACGCAGGGCACTGCCGGCCAGACGTATCCCCATACGGTTACTCTGTGCCGTGACTTTGAATACCTGGCTGTAAAAACGATCGATGGTGTCGGGAGCAAAATAATCTTCTTCCGCGCCGGCGACCAGGCGCAGCTGGGGATGCTGTGTATACCTGAGGCGATACTCGCCTTCCAGGCGGCGCGAGCCGACGGTTCGCGTTTCCGCAAACGGGATAACGTCTCCCTTTTTGATGGCCCTGCCACAGCAGCCCCCGAAACCGGACAGCAGGTGGGTGGAGGCGCTGGCGAAAACCGGTGGCACTTCGATGCGGCCGGCAAAGGCGATATAGGCCCTGGCGCCACTGACCAGGCGGCCAAAACTGAGGGTGCTGCCGCGCTTGACCTGAATGATCCGGTCGTTGTCGACAACTTCTCCGTCTAGGGTCAGCACGAATTGGGCGCCGGTAATGGCAATGGAGATATCGCACTGGAACTCGATACTGGGGCCCACCAGGGCCGCCTCGAGCACCGGGTTGCCCGGGGAATTGCCCAGCAGCAGATTGGCGAGTTGCATCGCCATGGGATCGGCGGCGCCGCCGCGGGCGATGCCGTAGCGCATCATCCCGCTACGACCGAAATCCTGCACGCTGGTCTGCAGCCCGCCCTGAATAAACCGCATGCTCACGGTGCCGGCTCCAGCAGCGTGATTTCCAGAGCATCCTGGTTGAAGCGGTCGAACTCTTCGCGGTCGATGGCGAAGAATTCGATCCTGTCCAGTGGTTCGGCGATGAAGGGCCGCTCGCCCTGCGGGCGAAAAAGCTCTACCGGGGTGCGCCCGATAATCTGCCAGCCCCCCGGAGTGGCCTGCGGATAGACGCCGGTCTGGCCGCCGCCGATGCCGACGGCACCGGCGGGCACACGCAGTTCCGGTGTGGCTTTGCGCGGGCAGTGCAGTTGCGGATCCAGCCCGCCGAGATACAGGAATCCCGGTGTAAAGCCCAGCATATGCACCAGGTAGCGGCGGGCGCAGTGTCTGGCGACGACCTGCTCTGCGGACAGGCCGGTGTGTTCGCTGACCGCCTGCATATCCGATGCAAACTCGGCGTCGTAGCAGACGGGCAGTCGGATCAGGCGGGGTTGTCTCGCCAGCTCGGGTGGATACTCCAGCACCTGCCCGGTCAATTGCTCAATGCGCGCGGAAAGCAGCCCACTGTCACAGGCCAGCGGGTCGTAGCAGACCGTCAGGCACTGGTAGGCGGGAATCAGATCCTGCACGCCCTCCCATTGCTGCGCCTTGATCGCCTGCTCCAGCACTATGATGCGCCTGCTGAGTTCCTCGCCGGGTTCTGCGTCAAAACGGATATCCAGGGCGCTGTCGCCGTTGCCGATAACGGCAAAAGACGGCTTCACGGGCGCACCTGCACGCCCTGCGCCTGCAGATACTGCAGCAGTCTCTGCGCAATCCCGGGCGCATTGGGGTTGTCCCCGTGCAGGCAGATGCTGTCGACGGAAAACTGCAGTGGCTCCCCGTCATAGGACTCGAACGGCAGGCCCCTGGCCAGGCGCAGGGCCTGCTCCAGGCACAGGTCCAGGTCCGCAATCACCGAGCCCGCCAGACTGCGCGGCGCCAGCTGGTGGTCGTTCAGGTAGCGCCTGTCCATAAAACCCTCGCGGATAAACGGATGGCCGCGCCTGCGCGCGGCGGCTTCCATTTCGGCATTGGCCAGGCCCATGATTTTCAGCGCGGGGAAATCACTGGCGACAAACTCCGTCAGCCGTTCGGCCAGCCCGGCATCGGCCTCGGCGTCGTTATAGAGGGCACCGTGCAGCTTGATATGATCCAGTTCAACACCCGCCCCTTCGGCGACTCTCCTTAGATTGTTTACCTGTGCGCCTATGGATTCGAGCAGTCGATCGGTGTCCATGACCAGTGAGAGGCGGCCGAAATTCTGCGGATCCGGGTAGCCCGGATGGGCACCGGCAATCAACTGGTTTTTCCGGGCGTTGGCGAGCGACCGCTCCATGGTAAAGGGGTCGCCGGCGTGGCCGCCGCAGGCGATATTGCAGCGGGAGATATACGGCATTATCCGCGCGTCCCTGTCACAGTCGGCCGCAGACACGCCTTCGCCCAGATCGCAGTTGATATCAATCCTGTCCATTTACCAGTACCCGAAGGCCGACATTAAACTGCGGCCGCCGAGAAGCAGGGTCGCCAGCAGCACCAGCAGACCGAGCAGATTTTGCATCACTGAATTCCTGTATTTGCCCAGCCTGCTCGAATTCATTTCCCACAACAGGAACGCGGTCACGATCGGCAGTAGCAGGCCATTGGCGACCTGCGCAAACCAGATAACCACGACCGGCTTGATGCCGAGGGTGGCGACAATGGTGCCTATGGTCAATATCGCCACCCATACCGCGCGGAAGGCGGTGGATTTCAGGTTCGGCTCAATACCCAGTATACCGCTCAGGGCATAGGCGGCGGCCAGCGGAGCGGTCATGGCCGAGGAAATACCGGCCGCGAAGAGGCCCATGCCCATAAAGTACTGGGCGCCGTCGCCGAACAGCGGCCGCAGCGACTGGGCAATGTCGCCGGCATCGCCCAGCGCAACCTGCCTGCCGAAGAAGGCCGAGGCGGCGGTGGCCACAATGGCGATGGAAATCAGGCCGCCCAGCGGAATCGAAATACAGATATCCCGGCGCGCCTGCGGCAGGTATTGGGGACCCTGCCACTTCTTGCCGACACTGGAACTGTGCAGGAAGAGGTTGTAGGGCACCACGGTGGTGCCGATCAACGCGATGACGGTCAGCGCCGCGCCCGATGGGATGGCGGGCAGCAACAGGCCCTTGAACAGGGCGGACAGGTCCGGCCTGGTCATGGCCAGGGTGGCCAGAAAGGCCAGGCTCATCAGCATGACCAGTGAGATCAGGGTGCCCTCGATCAGGCGGTATTCGCCGCGCCACAGCAGGCTGAAAGCCGCCGCGGCAATCAGCAGGGGCCAGGGGTTGAAAGAGAGTTCGCGGTGGACGAGGGCGGAGGCCAGCGCATCCAGCCCCAGGGCGGCGCCGGCGATATTGCCGCTCTGGTAGGCGGCATTGCCGATCACAATCGCACTTACCACCAGCGCTATGGCCAGGGTGCGCGCCAGTGGTTGCCGGAAGGTCTGGCGAATATTTTCGCCGAGCCCCTGCCGGGTCACTATGCCGAGGCGGGCGGCCATCTCCTGCAGAATCATGCTCGCCAGTATCGCGAACAACAGTGCCCACAGCAGCGCGTAGCCGAATCGAGCCCCGGCCAGGTTGGCGGTGACGACGGTGCCCGGGCCTATGAAGGCGGCGGCCACCATGGTGGCGGGGCCTATATTCAGGCGCGGAATCTTCATGGGGCGGTTGGACAATGCTCTGTCTCAGTGAGATCGTTGTCGACCCCGGACCAATAGCATTCGCCCAGCATGGAGCAGTAGCAGGTTCTCACGCTGACCTCTCTGCGTTCTTTGTTCAATTTTTTCCAAAGATCTCTGCTCGTTTCACCGTAGGCTACGGTCAGGAAACTGTAACTTCGGAGTTCACAGGGATTGGTAGCCCTTGAAGGCGGCAGTTTCGAGCGGCCCTGCTGCCGGTGGCCACCTGGCAAAAAACCTCATCGGTAAATATTTGCCAGGTGGCCACCGGCAGCAGGGCCTCGCGCAGTGCCACTGCGCGGCTTACTGCCCCCGGCGTGAACTCCGAAACTTGAGTTAGAAACCTGTGACCAGGCTCCCGGGATCGGTGGCTCAGGTAATACACACTCCTTTGCCGGAACATAGCTCCGCCGCCATACCTCAGCCCAGCATCGGCCTCAGGAAACGCCCGGTATGGGATTCCTCCATCTCGGCGACATCTTCCGGCGTGCCGGTGGCGATGACCTGCCCGCCGCCGGAGCCGCCCTCCGGGCCCAGGTCCACGATCCAGTCCGCGGTCTTGATCACGTCCAGGTTGTGCTCGATCACCACGATGGTGTTGCCGTGGTCGCGCAGCCGGTGCAATACGTCCAGCAGCAGCTGGATATCGGCGAAGTGCAGGCCGGTGGTGGGCTCGTCGAGAATATACAGGGTCTGGCCGGTATCGCGCTTGGACAGCTCCCGCGAAAGTTTTACCCGCTGTGCCTCGCCGCCGGAAAGGGTGGTGGCCGCCTGGCCCAGCTTGATATAGGAGAGGCCCACGTCCATCAGCGTCTGCAGTTTCTTGGCGATGGCCGGCACCGGGTCGAAGAATTCCCGCGCGTCCTCCACGGTCATCTCCAGCACCTCGTGGATATTCTTGCCCTTGTAGTGCACCTCGAGGGTTTCGCGGTTGTAGCGCTTGCCCTTGCAGGTGTCGCAGGGCACATAGATATCCGGCAGGAAGTGCATCTCCACCTTGATCACGCCGTCGCCCTGGCAGGCCTCGCAGCGGCCGCCCTTGACGTTGAAGCTGAAACGGCCGGGCTTGTAGCCGCGGGAGCGCGCCTCCTGGGTGCCGGCAAACAGTTCGCGGATCGGAGTGAAAATACCCGTATAGGTGGCCGGGTTGGAGCGCGGCGTGCGCCCGATGGGGCTCTGGTCTATGTCGACGCACTTGTCGAAATGCTCCAGCCCGTGCACGGCCTTGTACGGAGAGGCCTTCAGGGTAGTGGCCTTGTTCAGTGCCGTTGCCGCCAGCGGATAGAGGGTGGTGTTGATCAGCGTCGACTTGCCGGAGCCGGACACGCCGGTGACGCAGGTGAAGAGTCCCACCGGGATTTCCAGGTCGACATTCTTCAGGTTGTTGCCGCTGGCCCCCTCGATACGCAGCATATAATCCGGGTCGGCCACATAGCGCTCTTCGGGCACTGCGATTTTCTTTTTGCCGGACAGGTACTGGCCGGTAAGCGAGCGCTCGCATTTGGCAATTTCATCGTGGCTGCCGGCCACCACCACCTCGCCACCGTGCACGCCGGCACCGGGGCCTATGTCGACGATAAAGTCGGCGCTGCGGATGGCATCCTCGTCATGCTCCACGACGATTACCGTGTTGCCGATATCGCGCAGGTGGGTGAGGGTGGCGAGCAGCCGCTCGTTGTCGCGCTGGTGCAGGCCGATGGAGGGCTCGTCGAGAATGTACATGACCCCGACCAGGCCGGCGCCTATCTGGCTCGCCAGGCGGATGCGCTGGGCCTCACCGCCGGAGAGGGTCTCGGCACTGCGGTTCAGGGTCAGGTAGTTCAGGCCCACGTCCACCAGGAAGCGGAAGCGGTCGCGCAGCTCCTTCAGGATCTTGTCGGCGATCTCCTTCTGCGCGCCCTGGAATTGCAGCTGGTGGGCGAAGTATTCAAACGCGTCGCCCACCGGCAGCTCGGTGATCTGCGCCAGGGTGCGGTCGTCGACGAACACGTGGCGCGCCTCGCGGCGCAGGCGCGTGCCGCTGCAGTCGGGACACTTCTGGGTGCTCAGGTATTTGGCCAGTTCCTCGCGCACCGACTGGGATTCGGTATCGCGGTAGCGGCGCTGGAAGTTGGGGATAATGCCCTCGAAGGTGTGGCGGCGCACGGTGACGTCGCCGCGGTCGTTCACATAGCTGAAATCGATCGGCGTGTCGCCGCTGCCGTAGAGTACGGCCTCGCGATATTTCTTTGCGAGCTTCTTCCACGGCTTGTCCAGGTCGAAACCGTAGTGCTCGGCCAGCGAGTCGAGCATGTGGTAGTAGTAGATATTGCGCCTGTCCCAGCCGCGGATGGCGCCTTCGGAGATGCTGCTCTCCGGATCCAGGATGACTTTCTCCTCGTCGAAGAACTGCTTCACGCCCAGGCCGTCGCAGCTGGGGCAGGCGCCGGCGGGGTTGTTGAAGGAAAAGAGGCGCGGCTCCAGTTCGTTTAGTGAGTAGTCGCACACCGGGCAGGCGTGGCGGGCGGAGAAGAGGCGCTCTTCCTGTTTGCCTTCCATAAACGCGATGGAGGCGATGCCGTCGGTCAGGTTCAGTGCCGTCTCGAAGGATTCCGCCAGGCGCAGCTGCAGGTCCCCGCGCACCTTGAAGCGGTCCACCACCACTTCGATGGTGTGCTTCTTGCGCTTGTCCAGTTTCGGTGTGTCGTCCAGGTCGCACACCAGGCCGTCGATGCGCGCGCGCACGAAGCCGTCGCGGCGCAGCTGCTCGAATACGTGCAGGTGCTCGCCCTTGCGGTCGCGCACCACCGGCGCCAGCAGCATCACCTTGGTGCCCTCCGGCAGGGCCAGCACCTGGTCCACCATCTGGCTGACCGTCTGCGCCTGCAGCGGCTCCTGATGGTCCGGGCAGCGCGGCTCGCCGACGCGGGCGAACAACAGGCGCAAGTAGTCGTAGATCTCGGTGATGGTGCCGACAGTGGAGCGCGGGTTGTGGGAGGTGGACTTCTGCTCGATCGAGATCGCCGGCGACAGGCCCTCCACCGTGTCCACGTCCGGCTTTTCCATCATCGACAGGAACTGGCGCGCGTAGGTGGAAAGTGACTCCACATAGCGCCGCTGCCCCTCAGCGTAGAGGGTATCGAAGGCCAGCGAGGACTTGCCGGAGCCGGACAGGCCGGTGATCACGATCAGTTTGTCGCGGGGAATATCCAGGTCGATATTCTTCAGGTTGTGGGTGCGCGCACCCCTTACATAAATCGTGTCCACGCTCTACCTTTTGGTTGCCGCTAGGGTTGGCTGGCGGCCCAGCTGCCGGGGACTGTTCGCGAGACACGCTGTGAATACATCCCTGTACGCTCTCCACGGCCATCCATGGCCGTGAAAGGTCTCGCGAACAGCCCCCGACAGCTGGGCCTTCGCATCGCGCTTTAGTGCTTACGCCGCCGGAAAAACAGCCAAGTATAATCCGGCTGTCAAGTGTGCCAAAATTCCCCGTCCCAAAAATTCAACAATTGATCGACACCACATGATTCCCGTCATCCTCTGCGGCGGCACCGGCTCGCGCCTGTGGCCGCTGTCCCGCGAAGCCTACCCGAAACAGTTTCTGCCCCTGGCCGGCAGCGAGACGATGCTGCAGGCCACGGCGCTGCGTCTGGACGGCCTTGGAGGCGTGCAGGCCCCGATACTGGTGTGCAATGAGGAGCACCGCTTCGCCGCCGCCGAGCAGCTGCAGGAAATCGGCCGCGCCGCCCAGTCGATACTGCTGGAGCCCTGCGCGCGCAACACGGCGCCGGCCATCGCACTGGCCGCCCTGGCGGCGCTGGAGGTGGAGGAGGACCCATTGCTGTTGGTGCTGCCGGCGGACCATGCGGTTGCCGATGCGGCGGCCTTCCAGCGGGCGGTCATTGCAGCCAGCGAACTGGCCCGGGAGGGCAATCTGGTGACCTTCGGCATAGTGCCGAGCCGCGCCGAGACCGGCTACGGCTATATCCGCCGCGGCGAAAACCTGGGGGAGGGGACCTGGAAGGTGGCGGAATTCGTCGAAAAGCCGGACGCGGCCACCGCGGAGGGATACCTGGCTGGCGGTGACTACTGCTGGAACAGTGGCATTTTCCTGTTCCGGGCCTCCCGTTATGTCGAGGAACTGGGCCAGCACAGGCCCGATATCCTCGAGGCCTGCCGCGCCGCCTTCGCCGGCGCCGCGCGGGACTTGGATTTCACCCGTATCGACGCCAGCGCCTTCGCCGCCTGCCCGGACGAGTCGGTGGATTACGCCGTGATGGAGCGGACCGAGTCCGCCGCGGTGGTACCGATGGATACCGGCTGGAGCGACGTGGGCTCCTGGTCAGAGCTGTGGGAGCTGGCGGACAAGGACGGCGATGGCAATCTGCTGCGCGGCGACGTGCTGGCGGAAGACAGTTGCGGCTGCCTGGTGCGCGCGGACAGCCGTCTGGTGGGCCTGCTGGGTGTGCGCGACCTGGTGGTGGTGGATACCGATGACGCGGTGCTGATCGCGAATAAAGCGCAGGTGCAGGAAGTAAAGAAGCTGGTGCAAAGCCTGAAGCGCTCCGGGCGCAGCGAGGCCGAGCGCCACCGCAAGATCTACCGTCCCTGGGGTTACTACGACTCCATCGATGCCGGGCCGCGCTTCCAGGTCAAGCGCATCGTGGTGAAGCCGGGCCAGCGGCTGTCCCTGCAGATGCACCACCACCGCGCCGAGCACTGGATAGTGGTGCGCGGCACCGCCAAGGTGACCCGCGGCGACGAGGAGCTGCTGGTCACCGAGAACCAGTCTACCTATATCCCCTTGGGGGTGGCCCACCGGCTGGAGAATCCCGGCACCATTCCGCTGGAACTGATCGAGGTGCAGTCTGGCAGTTACCTGGGCGAGGACGATATAGTCCGTTTCGACGACAGCTACGGGCGGTCTTGAGAATTCAAGTTTCGGAGTTCGCAGGGCTTGGTAGACCTTGAAGGCGGCAGTTTCGAGCGGCCCTGCTGTCGGTGGCCACCTGGCAAAAAACCTCACCGGTAAACATTTGCCAGGTGGCCACCGACAGCAGGGCCTCGCGCAGTGCCACTGCACGGCTTACTGCCCTCGGCGTGAACTCCGAGACTTGAGTTGAGAAGTGGCCGGTGACCACTGTTACAATGCGCGCCCTGTTCCAAGCTGTCCCGGGATCCCGATGAATGCCACCGAACGCCGCGCCCTCGCCGGCCTGGCCTCCCTCTACGTCTTCCGCATGCTCGGCCTGTTTATGGTGCTGCCGGTGCTGTCGGTCTACGGCGCCGACTACCGCGGCAGCACGCCGGCGCTGCTGGGACTGGCCCTGGGCGCCTACGGCCTCAGCCAGGCGCTGCTGCAGATACCGCTGGGCATGTTGTCGGACCGCTGGGGGCGCAAGCCGGTGATCTTTATGGGGCTGGCGGTGTTCGCCCTCGGCAGCCTGGTGGCGGCGCAGGCGGATTCCGTATACGGGCTGATTGCCGGTCGCGTGCTGCAGGGCTGCGGCGCCATCGCCGCGGCCACCATGGCGCTGGTGGCGGACCTGACCCGCGCAGAGCAGCGCGGTATCGCCATGGCCATCATCGGCGCCGCCATAGGCCTGGCCTTTATGCTGGCGGTGGTGCTGGGGCCCCTGCTTGCCGGGCTCGGCGGCCTGGCGGCGATATTCTGGCTGACCATGGGGCTGGCGCTTGTGGGGATGCTGCTGGTCTGGCGCCTGGTGCCGGACCCGCAAAGCATGCGCAGTTCCGCAGTCTATCGCGGCAGTTTCCGCGGTCTGCTGCGCAGCGCCTCGACCTGGCAACTGGTCAGCGGTGTCTTCTTTTCCCATTTGCTGCTGACGGCCCTGTTCGTGCCGCTGCCGTTGGCGGTAGTGGACAGGCTGGGCCTGCCCGCCGACGCGCACTGGAAACTCTACGGCCCGCTGATGCTCACCGCCTTTGTGGTGATGCTGCCACTGATGCGCCTCGCCGAGCGCAGCGGCCGGGTGCCGCAGGCGATGGGCCTGGCCCTGGCCGGCCTGGCGGCCGGCAGTGTCGCCCTGCTGCCGGCGGGCAACGGCTTTACCCTGGTGGCGCTACTGGCGGTCTTTTTCGTGGCCTTCAACCTGCTGGAGGCGCTGCTGCCGGCACAGCTGACCCGCGCCGCGCCGACCCAGGCCCGCGGCGCGGCGACGGGCCTCTATGCGACACTGCAGTTTCTCGGCGCCTTTGCCGGCGGCAGCCTGGGCGGCGGCCTGTACGGCCTTGGCGGCGCCGGGGCGGTGTCGGCACTGGGCTTTGCGGTACTGCTGCTGTGGGCGCTGCTCTGGTGGCTGTTGCGACAGCGTGCGTTAGCTGGCACTTACTGACTGGCCGCGCCGGTTGTATGCGGCTGGATAAATATCCATAATTTGCAAATTCAATCTTCCGGAAATATTCCGAACACTGAGAGGAGAGGCCCATGGCCAGCAGGGGTATCAACAAAGTCATTCTGATCGGCAATCTGGGCGCAGACCCGGAAACCCGCTATATGCCCAGCGGCGGCGCCGTGACCAACGTGAACCTGGCGACTTCCGAGACCTGGAAGGACAAGCAGACCGGCCAGCCGCAGGAGCGCACCGAGTGGCACCGGGTGGTGTTCTTCAACCGCCTGGCGGAGATCGCCGGCGAGTACCTTCGCAAGGGGTCCAAGGTCTATATCGAGGGCTCCCTGCGCACCCGCAAGTGGCAGGACCAGAATACCGGGCAGGACCGCTACACCACCGAGATTGTCGCCAGCGAGATGCAGATGCTCGACAGTCGCGGCGACCAGGGTGGCTTTGGCCAGGGTTCGGGCGGCCAGGGTGGCTATCAGCAGAATCAGGGTGGCTACCAGCAGAACCAGGGCGGCGCTTTCCAGCAGGGTGGGGGGCAGCAGGGCGGCCAGGATTCCTTCGCCCAGGGACGCAGCGCACCCTCGCCGATGGCGCCGTCCACCAATCAACCGTCCAATCAACCGTCCAGCCAGCCGTCGAACCAGGCTCCCGCCGGCGGTTTCGACAACAGCTTCGACGACGACATCCCCTTCTAAGGCGCTGCTCTCCCAGTGCCAGGGCATCACACCGGCTATCAGCCGGATTCGGTCGCGGTCATCGGCGCCGGCAATGCCATCGACGGCGCGCTGCAGAAACGCCTGCAGCGCGCCGGTTTCCGCGTGCAGCTGCTGGCGGCGGATGAGCTGCGGCAGCTGCGTCCCCGCTCCATAGTGATCAACGCCTCCGCCTGCGCCGGCCGCCAGGGAATGCCCGCGGCACTGAAAGCGTGCGAGGCGCTCGCGCATGAAGAGAACTGCAGCTACCTGCTGCACCTCTCCTCCTACCAGGTATTCGCGGGCGGGAAGCGCAAACGCTACGACGAGGACGAGGCCCCGGTGCCCGCCTCGGAAGCGGGGCACCAGTGGTTGGCCTGCGAGCAGGCGCTGGCCGGGCATGACAGGCTGACGATCCTGCGCTTCGGCTGGATGGTGGACCGCTGCGACGACGCCCTGCTCGGGCGCATACTGCGCGGCCTGGTGGCGCGCCAGCCGATCGCCCTCGACGACGAGAGCCGCGGCAGCCCGGTGACGTTGGCGGATATGGCCCGGGTCACCGTGGCGGTGGCCCAGCAGTTGGCCAGCGGCGCCCCCACATCCGGTGTCTATCACTACGGCGCCGCCGACAGCTGCACTGCCATGGAATTCGCCCGCGAAGTGGTGGAGCGGGTCCAGGCTTTCTACGATGAGGAATTTTCCGTAACGCTGGATACCCTGTCCGACAACGAAGGGCGCAGCGCGGTGCTGGCCTGCGGCAAGTTGCGCGATGTGTTCGGCATACAGCAGCGCAGCTGGCGCCAGGGACTGACCCGGCAGGTGGAGGTTTGGCTGGAGAGAATGCGGAATGCGGAATGATGAATGCGGACAAATCTGTCGGGAACAGATTTGTCCGCATTCGTACTACTCGGCCTTGTCGAAAATCAGGCAGGCGTTGGTGCCACCGAAGCCGAAGCTGTTGGACATGGCGCGCTTGATCTCCTGCTCGCGCAACTGGGTCACCAGGTCCATGCCCTCTGCCGCTTCGTCCTTGTTCTCCACATTGGCGGAGGCGGCGATAAAGCCGTTCTGCATCATCAGCAGGCAGTAGATGGCCTCCTGTACGCCGGCGGCGCCGAGGGAGTGGCCGGTCAGGGACTTGGTGGAGGCGAAGGCCGGTACCTTGTCGCCAAACACCTCGCGCATGGCCTTGAGTTCCGCCACGTCGCCCACCGGGGTGGAGGTGCCGTGGGTGTTGATATAGTCGATCCTGCCTTCCAGGCCCTTGCCGTCCATGCCCGCCAGAGCCTGCTGCATGCAGCGTACCGCGCCCTCGCCGCTGGGGGCCACCATGTCGTAGCCGTCGGAGGTGGCACCGTAACCCACCAGTTCCGCGTAGATCCTGGCGCCACGGGCCTTGGCGTGTTCCATCTCCTCCAGCACCAGGCAGCCGCCGCCGCCGGCGATGACGAAGCCGTCGCGGCCCGCGTCGTAGGGGCGCGAGGCCCTTTCGGGCGTGTCGTTGTACTTGGTGGACAGGGCGCCCATGGCGTCGAACAGGTGGGTCAGGCTCCAGGCCAGTTCCTCGCCGCCGCCGGCGAAGACGATATCCTGCTTGCCCAGTTGGATCTGCTCGGCGCCGTTGCCGATGCAGTGGGCGCTGGTGGCGCAGGCGGAGGAAATGCTGTAGTTGATGCCCTTGATCTTGAACGGCGTGGCCAGGCAGGCGGATACGGTACTGCCCATCACCTGCGGCACCCGGTAGGCGCCGACGCGGCGTACGCCCTTTTCCTTCAGGGTCTGCGCGGCCTCGATGATCTCGCGGGTGGAGGTGCCGCCGGAGCCCATCACGATGCCGGTGCGCGGGTTGGAGACATCGCTCTCCTCCAGGCCGGACATGGCGATGGCTTCCTTCATGGCGATATACGCGTAGGCGGCGGAGTCGCCCATGAAGCGCAGTACTTTGCGGTCGATATGCTCCTTGAAGTCGATGTCCGCCGGGCAGGCCACCAGGCTGCGCAGGCCCAGTTCGCGGTACTCCTCCATGTAGCGGATACCGCTGCGGCCCGCCTTCAGGGAGGCGGTCACGGCTTCGGTGTTGGTGCCGATGCAGGACGTAATACCCATTCCGGTAATAGCAACCCGGCGCATAGTGATCTCCAGTAAAGCTTTTCGACAGTGTACTTAGTTATTCTCGTCAGGGCTCGGTTCGTCGCGGACGATTTTTCGGGTCGCGCCGCCCGGCTCAGAAGTTGTCCGTGCGGGTAAACAGGCCCACGCGCAGGTCTTTCGCCGTGTAGATCTCGCGGCCGTCCACGGACACGCTGCCGTCGCCGATGCCCATGACCAGCTTGCGTTCCACCAGGCGGCTCATCTGGATATGGTAGGTGACCTTCTTGTTGGTCGGCAGGATCTGGCCGGTGAACTTGACCTCGCCGCAGCCCAGGGCGCGACCGCGGCCGGGATTGCCTTTCCAGGCGAGGAAGTAGCCCAGCAACTGCCACATGGCATCCAGGCCCAGGCAGCCGGGCATCACCGGGTCGCCGGGAAAGTGGCACTCGAAGAACCACAGGTCCGGGCTGATATCCAGTTCGGCGATCAGTTCGCCCTTGCCGTAGGCGCCGCCGTCCTTGGAGACATGGGTGATGCGGTCGAGCATCAGCATATTGGGGGCGGGCAACTGGGCGTTGCCGGGGCCGAACATCTCTCCGCGTGAACAGGTCAGCAGTTCTTCTTTGCTATAGCTGCTTTTTTGAACGAAGTTACTCATTTTATCCCCGTTGTTGGGTGTTTGCGCCACAAAGAGTGGGCACTTTTGCAAGAGCGGGCATTCTAAGGGCTGAGGATAGCTTGTCCAGTCGGTCATGGCTCTTTTTGTGAACGGCACGGAGATTGCTGGGAAAAAGCTGCTACAACCGCGAGCGCCTTCGATCCCCTGGCGACAGGGTCCTTCTGTCATCGGCGTGAGTGATTCCGGTAACCAATTTGTGATAAGTTGCCCGATCCGGCGCGGGGGAGCGCTGTAAGGAATTCTATTGGGGACAAGAATGCTTAAAAAATGTCTTTTTCCGGTTGCCGGCTATGGCACCCGGTTCCTGCCGGCCACCAAGGCCATGCCCAAGGAGATGCTGCCGCTGGTGAACAAGCCGCTGGTGCAGTACGGCGTCGAGGAGGCCATAGAGGCCGGCCTGACCGAGATCGGTTTCGTGACCGGCCGCGGCAAGCGCGCCATCGAGGACCATTTCGACACCAACTTCGAGCTGGAGCACCAGATCAACGGCACCAGCAAGGAGCAGTACCTGCAGAGCATCCGCCGGGTGATCGACGAGGCCAGCTTCTCCTACACCCGCCAGGGCGAGATGCGTGGCCTCGGCGACGCCATATTGCAGGGGCAGCGCCTGGTGGGCGACCAGCCCTTCGCCGTGGTGCTGGCGGACGACCTGTGCCTGAACGAGGACCTCGGCGTGCTGGGGCAGATGGTACAACTGTACAAGCAGTTCCGCTGCAGCATCGTGGCGGTGGAGGAGGTGCCCAGGGAGCATATCCACAAGTTCGGCGTCATCGCCGGCAACGAGATCAAGCCGGGCCTGTACCAGGTCACCGATATGGTGGAGAAGCCGGCCGCCGAGGATGCGCCCAGCAATATGGCCATTATCGGCCGCTATATCCTCACCCCGGATATCTTCGACCTGATCCGCGAGACCCCGCCGGGCAAGAATGGCGAGGTGCAGATCACCGACGCCCTGCTGGCCCAGGCCCGGCGCGGCTGTGTGCTGGCCTACCGCTTCAGGGGGCGCCGCTTCGACTGCGGCTCCGTGGACGGCTTTATCGAGGCCACCAATTACGTGTACGAGAATGTCTACCTGCCCGAACAGGCCGCGTTGGAGACGAAGTAGATGACCGAACTGACCTGTTTCAAGGCCTACGACCTGCGCGGCCGCGTACCCGATGAACTGAATACCGATGTCGCCTACCGCGTGGGCCGCGCCTTCGCCCAGTTCCTGGGCGCCAGGCGCGTCGTAGTCGGGCACGATATCCGCCTGACCAGCGGCGAGTTGACCGATGCCCTGGCCGACGGCCTGCGCGACGCCGGTGCCGATGTGTTCCACATCGGCCAGTGCGGCACCGAGGAGGTCTACTTCGCCACTTTCCACGGCCTGTTTTCGGGGGAAAAGGCCGATGGCGGCATCTGCGTGACCGCCAGCCACAACCCGATGGACTACAACGGCATGAAGTTCGTGCGCGCCGGCAGCCGCCCGATCAGCAACGACACCGGCCTCCAGGACATCAAGCGCCTCGCGGAGGAGAACGATTTCGCCCCGGTGGAAAAGCGCGGCGCCCTGGAGCGCTACGAGCACCGTGCCGATTTCGTACAGCACCTGCTCGGCTATGTGGATGTATCCGGGCTGGAGCCACTCAAGCTGGTGGTCAACGCTGGCAACGGCGGCGCCGGCGCGGTGGTGGACGCCCTGGCCCCGCAGCTGCCGTTCGAGTTCGTGCGCGTACATCACGAGCCGGATGGCAGCTTCCCCAACGGTATTCCCAACCCGATTCTGCCGGAAAACCGCAGTGCCACCGCCGAGGCGGTGCGTGACAGCGGTGCCGACTTCGGCATCGCCTGGGACGGAGATTTCGACCGCTGCTTCTTCTTCGACGAAAACGGCGATTTTATCGAGGGCTATTATGTGGTCGGTCTGCTGGCGGCGGCTTTCCTGTCCAGGCATCCCGGCGCCAAGGTGGTACACGACCCGCGGCTGGTGTGGAACACCCAGGATATAGTCCGCGCCGCCGGCGGCGTGCCGATAGAGAGCAAGACCGGTCACTCCTTTATCAAGGAGATTATGCGCGCGGAGGACGCCATCTACGGCGGCGAGATGAGCGCGCACCACTACTTCCGCGATTTCGCCTACTGCGACAGCGGCATGATCCCCTGGCTGCTGGTGGCGGAGCTGGTGAGTCGCAGTGGCAAGCCATTGTCACAGCTGGTGGGCGAGCGCATGGCCGCCTTCCCCTGTTCCGGTGAGATCAACTCCAAGGTGGGGGACCCGGCGGCACTGCTGAAGGCGGTGGAGGAGCAATACGGCCCGGATGCCGAGAGTGTCGAGCATGTGGACGGTCTCAGCGTCGCCTTCGCCGACTGGCGTTTCAACCTGCGCATGTCCAACACCGAGCCAGTGGTGCGGCTGAATGTCGAGTCCCGCGGGGATGAGGCGTTGATGAAGGCGAAGACCGAAGAGTTGCTTGGATTGATTCGCGGTTGATGCTGGCCCCGAGGGCCGGCTGTAGGGGCGAACCTTGTGCTTCGTCCCGTAGGCAGGTGGGTTTGCGCCCTGTAGCCAATTCGGTATCAGGGCCTTCACATCGACATTGAAGATTTGTTCGCCCGTGTAGGAGCGGCCCATGGCCGCGATTGGAGTTCGGGGTTGCCTCGGATATCGATCGCGGCCATGGGCGGACGGCCGCCCCGCCGCTCCTATACAGTTCTTTCCACGGCAAAAGTCGCCAACTGCTGCAGCGCCGTCTTCTGCTCGCCTTCCAGCAGAAACGCCAGCTGATCCTTCGCCTCGTCCACCGCCGCCCGCGCCCGTTCCATGGTGTACTCCAGCGCCCCGCAGGCCTCGATGGCCTCGACAATCTCGGTCAGCTTGTCCGCGCTGCGCTGTTCGATCGCTTCGCGCACCAGTGCCGCCTGCGCCTCGGTGCCATTGGCCATGGTGTGGATCAGCGGCAGCGTCGGCTTGCCCTCGGCCAGGTCGTCGCCGACATTCTTGCCCAGCTCTTCGGGGTCGCCGCGGTAGTCGAGGGCGTCGTCCACCAGTTGGAAGGCCAGGCCCAGGTGGCGACCGTAGAGTTTCAGGGCGTTGCGCTGCGCATCCGAGCAGCCGGCCAGCACCGCGGCCGTCTCACAGGCGGCCTCGAACAGGGCACCGGTCTTCTTGTGGATCACGGTGAGGTAGTTGTCCTCGCTGACGCCGGGGTCTCCCGCGTTCACCAGCTGCTGCACCTCGCCCTCGGCGATGGTGTTGGTGGTGTCGGAGAGGATGGCCATGATGTCCATGTCCCGCAGCGCCACCATCATCTGGAAGGCGCGTGAGTAGAGGAAGTCGCCCACCAGTACCGCGGGGGCGTTGCCCCACTTGGCGTTGGCGGTCAGGCGGCCGCGGCGCCTGTCCGAGGTGTCCACCACATCGTCGTGCAGCAGAGTGGCGGTGTGGATGAACTCGATGATCGCCGCCAGGTCGATATGGTCACCGCCCTTATAGCCGGCCGCGCGGGCACAGAGCAGTACCAGCAGCGGCCGCAGGCGCTTGCCGCCGGCCTCCACCAGGTAGTGGCCGATGTTTTCCACCAGGGGGACGTCCGAGTGCAGTTGATCGATGATGAGTTGATTGACCGCGGCAAAATCGTCGGCGGCCACCCGATGGAATGGGAGCATGTAGGTTTCCTTAATACTGCGTACCTGAAGGTCGGGGTGGCGGGCATGCGCCAAAAGCGAAGGCTCTGATGCCGGGGACTGCCTTGCGGGACTGTCTGCGAGAGGGACCTCGCGGACAAGCCTACAGGGATGTATTTAGGGGGGGCGCCTAGCCCGTGTCCCCAAGGCAGTACCCGGCAGCAGGGCCGCCCGGGACTCTGCTGGAGGGGCTGTGCGAGGTGCTCCACCACTGTACCCAACCGCTAAAGGGCCGCTATTGTATCAATCAGGGGAATTGATTAGAATCTGCGCCCCGCTCAAGCCGCCCCATGGGTCGCTGGCGGTAGCTTTTACAAACAACACGGCGCAAGCTCCCGAAATGCGGAGCAGTGACCCCTTGGTTTTGCCAGGGTCCTCCCGCTGCTTCGTGTCGTCCATATCGGAGCATAGAGATATGTACGCTGTTATCGAGAGCGGTGGCAAGCAGCACCGCGTGGAAGAGGGCGAAGTGCTTCGCCTGGAGAAGCTGGAAGTCGCCACCGGCGAATCCATCGATTTCGACAAGGTGCTGATGGTCGTCGACGGCGACAAGATCAACATCGGCGCCCCCGTAGTAGACGGCGCTAAAGTGACTGCCGAAGTGGTCAGCCACGGCCGCGGCGACAAGGTGAAAATCATCAAGTTCCGCCGCCGCAAGCACTCCTTGAAGCGCCAGGGCCACCGTCAGTGGTACACCGAAGTCAAGATCACTGGCATTGAGGCATAAGAGAGGAGTAACGACTCATGGCACACAAGAAAGCTGGCGGTAGTACGCGCAACGGGCGCGATTCCGAAAGTAAACGCCTGGGCGTGAAGCGCTTTGGCGGCCAGGCTGTAGCGGCTGGCAATATCATCGTGCGTCAGCGCGGCACCAAGTTCCACGCCGGCGTCAACGTCGGTATGGGCAAGGACCACACCCTGTTCGCGACCGCGGACGGCGTTGTGAAGTTCGAGGTGAAGGGCCCCAACAATCGCAAGTTCGTTTCCATCGAAACAGCTTAAGCGGTTCTGAAGCCCGACCCGAAAGCCCCGCCTTGTGCGGGGCTTTTTCATTCGGGCCATCCATGGCCCTCACCCTTCGGGCAGCCTTCGGCTGTGCAAAACGGCGTCCTGCCGTTTTGTGTATATGCTGAAGACTCGGGACTCGCTGCAGGAGCGGCCGTTGGTCGCGATCAAACTCTGGATTAACCATGAAATTTGTCGATGAGGCGCCCATCCACGTTCAGGCCGGCAAGGGCGGCAACGGTTGCCTGAGCTTCCGCCGGGAGAAATTTGTCGAGAAGGGCGGCCCCGATGGCGGCGACGGCGGCGATGGTGGTTCCGTCTACCTGCAGGCCGACGACGCCCTGAACACCCTGGTGGACTTCCGTTACCAGACCCGCTACGCGGCCCAGAGCGGTGAGCCGGGCCGCGGCCGCAACTGCACCGGCGCCAAGGGCGAGGACCTGGTGCTGAAGGTGCCGGTGGGCACCACGGTGGTCGACGTGGACACTGGCGAGACCCTCGGCGATATGCTCGAGGCCGGCGAGCGATTGCTGGTCGCCCAGGGCGGCTGGCACGGCCTCGGCAACACCCGCTTCAAGTCCAGCACCAACCGCGCCCCGCGCCAGACCACCAACGGCACCCCGGGTGAGGAGCGCAACCTCAAGCTCGAACTGAAGGTGCTCGCCGATGTGGGCATGCTGGGCCTGCCCAATGCCGGCAAGTCCACCTTTATCCGCGCCGTGTCCGCGGCCAAACCCAAAGTGGCCAACTACCCCTTTACCACCCTGGTGCCCAACCTGGGGGTGGTGCAGGTGCAGAAGCATCGCAGCTTCGTGATCGCCGATATCCCCGGCCTGATCGAGGGCGCGGCCGAGGGGGCCGGCCTCGGAATCCGCTTCCTCAAGCACCTGACCCGCTGCCGCGTGCTGCTGCACCTGGTGGACCTGGCGCCCTTCGACGGTACCGATCCAGCGGAAAACGCCCTGGCGATAGAGCGCGAACTGGCCGCCTTCAGCCCGACCCTGGCCGGGCGCGAGCGCTGGCTGGTGCTGAACAAGACCGACCTGGTGCCGGCGGCGGAGCTGGACCAGCGCTGCGACGCCATCGTCGAGGCGCTGGACTGGCGGGGGCCGGTATTCCGTGTCGCCGCCATCCGCGGCGAAGGCACGGATGTGCTCTCCGGGCGCCTGATGGACTACCTGGAGACGCGCAAGTCCGAGGAGGCCGCGGATCCGGAATTGGCCGAGGCGGAACTGGAGTCCCAGCGGCAGATGCAGCGCGAGGCGCGCGAGCGCATCGACGATCTGCGCGAGATTCAGCGCACCAGGCGCCGCGCCGCCAAAGGTCAGGATGACGACGATTGGGACGACGACGATCACGATGTCGAGATAGAATACCGGCATTAATCGTCAGCCGGGCAGCCGCCCGGTTTTTTCGCCCCCATTGCGGGTAGTTTTCAGGAGGGACTGAGTGCAAGCTCGGCAACAACTCGCCGCCAGCCGGCGCTGGGTCATCAAGATCGGCAGCGCCCTGCTGACCGACAACGGCCGCGGTGTCAACCGCGCGGCGATTTTCAACTGGGTGGGACAGATAGCCGCACTGCGCAGTCGCGGCATCGAGGTCATTCTGGTTTCCTCCGGCGCCGTGGCCGCCGGCATGGACCGCCTCGGCTGGCGCCGCCGCCCGGAATCCATCCACCAGCTACAGGCCGCCGCCGCCATCGGCCAGAGCCACCTGGTACAGGTCTACGAGCACGCCTTCGGCCAGTTCAACTGCCGCACCGCGCAGATACTGCTCGACCACGACGACCTCTCCAACCGCACCCGCTACCTGAACGCGCGCAGCACCCTGCGCACCCTGCTTTCCCTGGGGGCCGTGCCCATCGTCAATGAAAATGACACCGTGGTCACCGACGAGATCCGCTTCGGTGACAACGACACCCTGGCGGCGCTGGTGGCCAACCTGGTGGAGGCGGACGCGCTGCTGATCCTCACCGACGCCGACGGCCTTTTCACCCAGGACCCCCGCGACAACCCCCAGGCCGAGTTGATCGGCGAGGCCTCGGCGGCGGACCCGAAGCTGCTGGCCATGGCCGGCGGTTCCCGCAGCGGCCTCGGCCGCGGCGGTATGACCACCAAGGTGCGCGCCGCCCAGCTGGCGGCCCGCTCCGGCGCCTGTACCGCAATCGTCGGCGGCGCCGCGGAGAATGTGATCGAGCGGGTCTGCAGTGGCGAGGCCCTGGGCACACTGTTGCTGCCGGAGGCGGACCCGCTCACCGCGCGCAAGCGCTGGCTGGCCGGCCAGCTGCAGCTGCGCGGCGTCCTGACCCTGGACAGCGGCGCCGAGACCGCCCTGCGCACCGGCGGCAAGAGCCTGCTGGCCGTCGGTGTCACCGCGGTGGAGGGGCGCTTCCGCCGCGGTGAGCTGGTCTCCTGCCGCAACGGCGCCGGCGAGGAAATCGCCCGCGGCCTGGCCAACTACGACAGCAATGAGACCGCGAAGATTCTCGGCCAGCCGTCGGAAAAGTTTGTCGAGTTGCTCGGTTACCGCGACGACGACGAGCTGATCCATCGCGACAACCTGATTCTCCTTTGATTGACCGGCGTCGCCTGCCAGATACCAGGGAGGGATTGATGATTTCTGCAACCGAATGGCTGGTATTTGCCGGGGCTGCCCTGCTGGTGGTGCTGACGCCGGGTCCGAATATGGTCTACCTGGTGTCCCGGTCCGTCTGCCAGGGCAGGAGGGGCGGGTTTATCTCCCTGCTGGGGGTGGTGGCCGGTTTCCTGGTGCACATGCTCGCTGCTGCCGTCGGCCTGACCGCGCTGTTACTGGCGGTGCCGCTGGCCTATGAGCTACTGAAATGGGCCGGGGCCGCCTATCTGTTGTGGCTGGCCTGGCAGGCGCTGCGGCCCGGCGCCTGCTCGCCTTTCGATCCCCGGCCCCTGCCGGCGGATTCCCCGGCCCGGCTGTTCGCGATGGGCTTCCTGACCAACTTGCTGAATCCAAAGATCGCCGTCTTCTACCTGTCCATATTGCCGCAGTTTATCGATCCGGAATCGGGCTCTGTCTTTGCGCAGAGCCTGCTGCTCGGATTCACCCAGATCGCCGTCAGTTTTTCCGTAAACCTGATGATCGTGCTGTCCGCGGCGGGTATCTCGCGCTGGTTCAGTCACAATCCGCTGTGGCTGGCGGTGCAGCGCTACGTGATGGGCTTTGTGCTCGCGGGTTTGGCGCTGCGTCTGGCCGCGGAGCAGCGGCGCGCCTGAGCATTCCCGCGCGGCTCTGTCCCTGGCGAGGCGGGTTCCCGGCGGTGGAGGATGGTTGCGTGGAATGCGAGGAAGGGCAGGCGTAAAAAAACCCGCCGTTTGGCGGGTTTTCCGTATTCGCATTGCGGGGGTCAGGCCGCCAGATCCTTGATCTGCGCGTTCAGGCGGCTCTTGTGACGGGCGGCCTTGTTCTTGTGGATGATGCCCTTGTCCGCCATGCGGTCGATAACCGGCACTGCTTCCGCGTAGGCTGTCTTGGCTTTTTCCGCGTCACCTGCATCGATGGCCGCAACTACCTTCTTGATGTAGGTGCGCACCATGGAGCGCAGGCTGGCGTTGTGCTGGCGGCGCTTGTCGTTCTGGCGCGCGCGTTTCTTCGCTTGAGGTGAGTTGGCCACCGGTTGCTCCTGTCTGGAATCTCTAAATCTGTAACTAACGGGCCGGGGCCCGATTGGGACGCGACATTATCCCCACGGCTGCTTGTTTGTCAACCATGGTGGGGACTGGTGGGGTGCCGGAAATAGCTCCCCTCCCCCCGCTTGCGGGGACAAATCGGCAGGACTGCCGATTTGGACGCCGGAGGCGCCCGCGAAGCGGGTGAGGGCCATGGATGGCCCGAATCCACGGGTTGGGGGGAGGGGGGTGTTTAGTTCGGCAGGCTCAGAGTGAATACCACCCCGCTCCCATCCTCGCGGTTGGCCGCCCTCAGGCGGCCGCGGTGGAAGTCGGCGATCAATCGGGCGATATGCAGCCCCAGCCCCAGGTGGCCGGCCCTGCCGCCGTCGTCGCGGACCGAGACCAGGGAGTCGAACAACTTGTGGGCGTAGCCCTCCGGCAGCAGCGGGCCATCGTTCTCCACCGACAGCCGATAGCGATCCGCCTCCGAACTCACGGACAGGCGTATTTCGCTGCCCTGGGGTGCGAAGCTGCAGGCGTTGTCCACCAGCTTGTCCAGCAACTGCGCCAGCAGTTCCGGCGCACCGTGACAGGGTAGTTCGCCTCCGGGCCTGTCCAGGGCGAAGCGGTGGGCCGGCTGGGCGTCGCCGTAGCTCTGCACCAGCACCTCGAGCAGGTCCGCCAGGTCGAAGTCTTCCATCTCGGCCTGCTGGATGCTGGCCTCCAGGTGGCTGGCGGCGGACAGGCTGTTGAGGATGCCGGACAGGCGCGCGCCGCCCTCCATGGCCCGCTCGGCGTAGCGGCGGCTGTGCTCGTCCAACTCGCTGGCGGCGAGATTGTCCAAAGAGGAGCGAACCACCGCCAGTGGCGTGCGCAACTCGTGGGACAGCTTGCCGGCCAGGGTGCGCAGGTACTGGTGGTACTGGTCCAGTTCCGCCAGCAGGCTGGCGAAGGCGCGGTTCAGGGCGCCCAACTCGTCGTTCGTGCGCGAGCGGGGGAAGTCGCCGCGCAGCTTGCCGCTGGCGTCCACCGCGTTGCGGGCGGCGCGGTGCAGGCGGCGGATGCGCCAGGACAGCCAACTGGCGTAGCCCAGCAGCAGCAACAGTGCGGTGCCGGCGGCAGCGCAGCTGACCAGCCACAGGCGGTGGGCGGCGGATTCGGTCAGGGACTGCAGCGCCTCGCCGGACTGCAGCGCGACCACCCGGCCCAGCAGCGGCCGTTCGATAATATCGTCAGCGCGGGTGATCACCGGCACGCTGACGGCGGCGATGCGGCCGGCCAGCGGCCCGCGGAACCACTGGTGCTCGGTGCTGCGGTGCTCTTGACTAGCCGCAGGCGCTTGATTAGCTGCAGGGGCTCGATTGGCCGCGGGCGCTGTCATCGTTTCAGGCAGTGCGTTGTCCGGCATGGCCGGCAGCGCTTCGCGGGCCAGCAGGCGCCGGTAGATCCAACTGCGCAGCCAGAACTGCTGCTCCACCTCATTGGCCGCCTCTATCTGCCCGCTGCCGGCGAGCAGGAAGCCCTCGCTGTCCACCACTGCCAGGCGCAGCCGCGGCCGCGCGAAGTGGTCCAGTTCTTCCTGCAATGCGACCAGGGGCTGCACCAGTTTGCCGGGCAGGCCGTCCGGGGGCAGGGTGCCGGTGCTGCGCAGTGGCGGGCCGCCGTCGCTGGCCTCCCGGTCGGCGATCTGGAGCGCCAGTTCGCCTCCGGTCAGTGCATAGGGCAGCGACAGCTCCAACTGGTAGCCGTTTGCGGAGGAGGTCCAGCGGCCGCGCAGGCGCAGTTCGCGCTCGGTATCGCCCCGGCTGGGGTTGTGCCAGAGGGCGCGGGCTGAGCCCTGGCTGGCCACCGGCAATGTGTAGTGGCGGTCCGCGGTGTACAGCTCGATGGCGTCGCCGCTGGCCAGCAGGCCGGTGCGCGGATCGTGGTAGGCGGGGGTGCGGTCGGCGACGGTCAGCAGCAAATAGACGCGGCTGTCGAGCTGGCCCAGGGTGACCCGCGCCAGGGGGGCGCCGCTTGCATCCAACAGCTGGCGCGGCGGGAATTTCCAGCGACGCCAGTCGTCGCCGTAGCCGTCCAGCAGCGGCGCCTGGGGCAGGGGATTCAGGTACAGCTGGGCACCTGGCGGGCGGGCGTGGCGTTCCGGGTCCGGCGCGATCAGCTGCGGCGCGCTGGCGAGCCGCGCCGCCACGGCGCTGGCGGTGGCCTCCAGTGCCTGCATCTGTCCCCCGGCCAGGGCGTCGTCCACCTGGCGCAGGTACTGGCAGCCGGCCCAGGGCAGCGCCAGGGCGACCAGGCTGACGAGCAGCAGTTGGCGGCGGAGTTTCATGGGGCCGTCATAGCTGCCACCGATACCCCATCCCATAGGCCGTACTTATGGCATTGAAGTCGCCGTCCAGGGCCTGGAACTTGCGCCGGATGCGCTTCACGTGGGAGGTGATGGTGTTGTCGTCCAGCACCACTCGCGCGGCTTCCATCAGTTGGCTGCGGGATTTCACGTGGCCGGGGCGTTTGGCCAGCGCGTGCACTATCCAGAATTCGGTCACCGTCAGGTCCACCCGCTCGCCGCCCCAGTGGCAGTGCAGGCGCGAGATGTCCAGCTCCAGCTTGCCCTGGGACAGGGTTTCGCCGTCGTCGCTCTGGTCCCGCAGCACGCTGACCCGGCGCAGCAGCGCGTTGATGCGCGCCTGCATATGGGGCAGGGAGATGTCCTTGGTCAGATAGTCGTCGGCACCGAGGCGCAGACCGGAAATGATGTCCAGTTCTGAGTCGCGCGCGGTCAGGAAGAGGATCGGCAGGGTGGGGGCCATGGCGCGGAGTTCGCGGCACAGCTCGAAGCCGCCCTCGACCTCGGCGCCCAGGCCGACATCGATGACCGCGAGGTCCGGCAGCCGCTGGCGGAAGGCTTCCAGGGCCTCGGGGCGCGAACTGAAGAGTTCGACCCTGTAGCCGCCGCGGCGCAATGCGTCGCGGTAGTTTTCGGCGATGGCGCGCTCGTCTTCGACGATGGCGATGGTGGCACTCATGGCTTGATCCGGGTGATTTTTATACTGGCGGGGAATCATGCCTGAAGTCGCTGGGAAATGGCAAAAAAGCGGGCGCGGGGCGCCCGCAAGTACGTCAGTACAACAGGGTTTTGCACGGATTTGCAGTCCGGAGGGGCAGTGACTATGAGCTGGCTCGGGGGCGGCCCTGCTGCCGGTGGCCGTTTGCTCAACAGTCTCGTCGTCTGTTTACCAGCCGCAGGCGCTTTTCACAAACGGCCCCGGCATCGGGGCCTTCGCGAGTCCCGAGCCCCCTAGAAATTCCCCGCCATGGCCTCCGGCAGTCCGAGGACGATATCCACCCGGCGCTCCAGGGCATAGGCGTCGGCATCCCCACGGGGGGCCTGGGAGTAGGTGGCGCCCAGGGCGCGGCGGCTGATGCGCGAGGGCGCTACCCCGTGAGACTCCAGGGCGCGCTGTACGGAGAGAGCGCGCTGGTCGGACAGCACATTGTTGTAACCGTCGCTGCCGCGGGGATCGGCGCGGCCCTCGAGTTGGACCTGCACGCCGGGGTGGCGGTTGAGGAAGTCCGCCAGGGCACTCAGCTGGTGCAACTGGGTTTCCTGCAGCTGGTCGTCACCGGTGGTGAACAGGAGTTGGAACTGCAGCGAGTCCAGGGCCAGTTCGTTGGCGTCGTTGGCCGACAGGCGCGCGGCGTCCAGTTGTTGTGCCAGGTTGTTCAGTTCTACGCGGCTCTGGGTCAGTTGTGTCGCCAGCATATCGGCCTCTTCTGCTTGTTTGATCTGCTCGCCCAGCCAGGCTCCGCCCAGGGCGCCGGCGATAAACCCGACCGGGCCGCCCACGGCGGCGCCGGCCACGGCGGCACCGGTAAACACGGTGGCCTGCTTGGCCGGAGTCAGTTTCGATCCCTGGAACTGGGGTTTGTGCTCTGCGGCCTGGGCGCCGGTGGCGATAAGGGAGCCCAGGGTTACAGCTGTCAGTACTTTTTTCATGGTCCATCTCCTTGCGGTTTTTTTGTCTTTGAAAGGGCCAGCTCAGTTTTCGGCCCGGTCGAGACTTATTAAAAAACTGCAAGGAGGCACTGGCGTGGCGCCAGTGTGGCGAACTCCAGCGCAATTGTGGCGAATCATGGCGCGCTCGCCGCGCCCGCCACGGGCCAGCGCACAGGGCGCTAGCAGTGGTGGCGGCGGTAGCGCCTGTCGCGGGGGGCGTCTATGCGTACTCGCACGCGCTGGGGCCGGGGCCCGCGCGCCACTGCGACATACAGCAAAAATGCCAGCGCCAGAGCGATAATCAGAGCGTTGATTGTCATCCGTTCTCTCCTTACGCCGCCATTCCCTTGGGGCGCGCCACTTGCTCACTGTGAGTATAGGCTCGCGTGCCCGCGGGAGTAGGCCCTGTCGGCGCCTCCGTCCCCCCGGGTAAATTGAGGTAGACTTGCCGGCCATCACACCGCAGCAATCCCCGAGGAGTCGCCGCTTTGTCGCAGCCCCCCGCCAACCAGAACCAGCCTGGCAAAAAGTCCGGCGCCTCGGGATTACTGCGCGGCAGCTCTGTCGTCGGCGGCGCCACCATGCTCTCGCGGGTGGCGGGGTTGGCCCGGGATATGGTTTTAGCCCGTTTTGCCGGAGCCGGCGATGCCGCGGACGCCTTTTTTGTGGCCTTCAAGATCCCCAATTTCTTCCGCCGCCTGTTCGCCGAGGGGGCCTTCTCCCAGGCGTTCGTGCCGGTGCTGGCCGAGTACCGCCAGAGGGGCGGCATCGCCGCGGCGCGGGAGCTGAACGACCGGGTCGCCGGTGCCCTGGGCGGCACCCTGCTGCTGGTGACCCTCTTCGGTGTGCTCTGTGCACCCTTGGTGGCGGGAATTTTTGCATTCGGCTGGTGGTGGGACGGCAGCGAGCGGGAGAAGTTCTATCTGGCTGCGGATATGCTGCGCATCACCTTTCCCTACCTGATGCTGATTTCCCTGACCGGTTTTGCCGGTGCGGTCCTGAACAGCTTCGACCGCTTCGCGGTCCCGGCGCTGACCCCGGTGCTGCTGAACCTGGTGCTGATCGCGGCGGCGACCACTGCCGGTGGCTGGTTCGAGCCGCGGATCATGGCCCTGGCCTGGGGGGTGCTTGCCGCGGGGGTGGTGCAGCTGCTGTTCCAACTGCCGTTCCTGGCGCGCCAGGGGCTGCTGCCGCGACCGCGCTGGGACTGGCACTACCCCGGCGTGCGCAAGATACTGCGGCTGATGGCGCCGGCCATCTTTGGTGTGTCGGTGACCCAGATCAGCCTGGTGCTGGACACGATGCTGGCCTCCTTCCTGCCCAGCGGCAGCCCGTCCTGGCTGTACTATTCCGATCGCCTCACCGAGCTGCCTCTGGGGGTCTTCGGTGTGGCTGTGGCCACGGTGATACTGCCGAACCTGTCCCGTCACCATGTCGGCGACGACCCCAAGCGCTTCCGCCACACCCTGGACTGGGCGCTGCGCAGCGTCACCCTGATCTCGCTGCCGGCGGCGGTGGCGCTGGTGGTGCTGGCGGAGCCGCTGCTGACGACCCTGTTCCAGTACGGAGAGTTTCGGCCGCGGGATGTGCAGATGGCCGCCTGGTCACTGCGCGCCTACTCGCTCGGCCTGCTGGCGTTTATGCTGATCAAGGTGCTGGCCCCGGGCTACTTCGCCCGCCAGGACACCTATACCCCGGTGCGCTTCGGCCTGATTGCGATAGCGGCCAAGATGGTGTTGAGCCTGGCGTTTGTGATTCCACTCAATTATTACCTCAAACTCGGCCATATGGGCCTGGCCCTGGCCACCGCCTGCCAGGCGATGATCAATGCCTGGCTGCTGTACAAGGGCCTGCGCCGCGACGACGTCTACCGCCCGGAGGCGGGCTGGGGTGCGTACCTGCTGCGCCTGCTGCTGGCAAACCTGGCGATGGCGGGGGTGCTGGCGACGGCGCTGCACTACTGGACGGAATGGAGCGACTGGTCGTGGCAGGTCCGCGCCTGGCGCATGGGAGTGCTGGTCGCCGGTGGCGGGGCCACTTACGTGCTGGTGTTGCTGGCCTCCGGCCTGCGGCCGCGCCACTTTGGTGAAATGCGGAATGCGGAATGATGAATGCGGAATGCGCGGCCCGCGTGTGTGCCATTGCGGTGGCTCATGGCCGCGATTGTCCCTCCCTGGAGTTGGCCCGCGGCCACCGGCCTTCCGGTTCGGTTAAGAAGCCTGACCGCGTATTCCGCATTCCACATTCCGCATTCATCATTCCCCCCCCTTCCGCTATACTGCGCCGCTCGATTTTGTGAGGATGGGAAGAACCGCCTTGGCCCAAGAACGGGAACAGACGCGCGCACTGATTCGCGGGCTGCACAACCTGCGTCCCCGCCACAAAGGCTGCGTGGCAACCATCGGCTCGTTCGACGGCGTGCACCTGGGCCACCAGGCGATCATCGCGCAACTGAACCGGCGCGCCCGCGAGTTGGGCCAGCCGTCGGTGGCGATCATCTTCGAGCCCCAGCCCCACGAGTACTTCTCCGGCGAGCGGGCGCCGGCGCGGCTGATGCGCTTCAAGGAGAAGGTGCTGGCGCTGTTCGACGCCGGTGTGGACCGGGTATTGTGTCTTCAATTCAATGAAAAGCTGCGCAGTTTGGGCGCAGAGGCCTTCATCCAGTGCATACTGGTGGACGGCCTGGGAATCCGGCACCTGGTGGTGGGCGACGATTTCCGTTTCGGCTGCGACCGCAGTGGTGACTACCGGCTGTTGCAGAAGGCCGGTGCGGCGGCCGGTTTTACAGTGGAGGATACGGCCACGGTGGAAATCCGCGGCGAGCGGGTCAGCAGCACGCGCATTCGCGCGGCGCTTGAGAGAGCCGATTTCGAGCTGGCGGAGGCGCTGCTCGGCAAGCCCTACCGCATCACCGGCCGGGTGGCGCCGGGGCGGGCTCTGGGACGCCAGTTGGGCGCGCCGACCGCCAATGTGCGCCTGCACCGCTACCGCTCGCCGCTGGTGGGCATCTACACGGTGCGCACGACCGCCACCGATGGCTCGGAACTGGCCACCGGCCGCAGGGAGATCGACGGCGTGGCCAATGTGGGCTTCCGTCCCACGGTGGAAGACGAGGGCGCGCAGGCGCTGCTGGAAGTGAACCTGTTCGATTTCAAGGGCGATCTCTACGGCCGTGAGTTGGCGGTGGAGTTCTGCCATAAACTGCGTGATGAGGAGAAGTTCGACTCACTGGAAATCCTGCGCGAAAAGATCGCCCAGGATATTCAGGACGCAAAGACCTGGTTCGCGCAAAACCCGTAGCCGGCCGCGGTTCGCCTGGCTGATTTTTGCTCCTGCAAAATTTGCATTTTCGCTGGGCGGCATTCCGCCATCCATGGCGGTCACAGCAGGCTCCTAGAGCGCGAAATACGGCCCTGTGCCAGTTCAGAATTTTTAACATGCGTTTGACCAAAGCAGACACCCAATGACCGATTACAAAGCGACCCTGAACCTGCCCGAAACCGAGTTCCCCATGCGCGGCAACCTGCCGCAGCGGGAGCCGGCGATTCTGCAGCAGTGGCAGCAGGGCAGGCTCTACGAAAAGATCCGCGCGGCGCGCGCCGGCCGCGAGCAGTTTATCCTGCACGACGGCCCGCCCTACGCCAACGGCGACATTCATATCGGTCACTCGGTCAACAAGATCCTCAAGGACATCATCGTCAAGTCGAAGACCCTGGGCGGTTTCGATGCCCCCTATGTGCCCGGTTGGGACTGCCACGGCCTGCCCATCGAGCACCGGGTGGAGAAGAAGATCGGCAAGGCCGGCACCAAGGTGGACCACAAGACCTTCCGCCAGAAGTGCCGCGAGTACGCGGCCGCGCAGGTGGAGGGGCAGAAGAAAGACTTTATCCGCCTTGGCGTCTTCGGCGAGTGGGACAATCCCTACCGCACCATGGACTTCCAATTCGAGGGCGACATCGTGCGCGCCCTCGGCCGCATCGTGAAAAACGGCCACCTGGCACGGGGCTTCAAGCCGGTCTACTGGAGTGTGGTCGGCGGTTCGGCGCTGGCGGAGGCGGAGGTGGAGTACCAGGACAAGACCTCCTACTCCATCGATGTCTGCTACCCGGTCGCTGAGGAGACGGCGCTGGCGATTGCCGATGCCGCCGGCGGCCACGCCGGCGACGGTCCCCTCTCGGTGGTCATCTGGACCACCACGCCCTGGACCCTGCCGTCCAGCCAGGCGGTCTCGGTCAACGGCGAGCTGGAATACGTGGTGGTGCAGGCCGGCGACCGGCGCGTCCTGGTGGCCGAGGACCTGAAAGACGCCGTGCTGGCGCGGGCCGGCCTCGAGGGTGAGGTCGTGGGCCATATCCGCGGCGCCGCCCTGGAGCACCTGAAGCTGCACCACCCCTTCTACGACAAACTGGTGCCCATGGTGCTCGGCGACCATGTCACCACCGACGCCGGTACCGGCTGCGTGCACACGGCCCCGGACCACGGCCCGGACGACTTCCTGGTGGGCAAGCGCTACGGCATAGACACCCTCAACTATGTGGACGAGAACGGCGTCTACCGGGACACGGTGCCGGTCTTCGCCGGCGAGCACGTCTACAAGGTGGACGAGAAGATCGTCGAGCTGTTGAAAGAGAGGGGCGTGCTGCTGTGCGAGAGCAAGCTGGTGCACAGCTACCCCCACTGCTGGCGCACCAAGACGCCGCTGATCTACCGCGCCACCCCCCAGTGGTTTATCAGCATGCAGCAGAACGACCTGCTGGACCACGCGCAGAAGGCCGCCGATGAGGTGCGGTGGATCCCCGGATGGGGCAAGGCGCGCATCGATGCGATGCTGGACGCCAGCCCGGACTGGTGCATCTCCCGCCAGCGCACCTGGGGCGTGCCCATCGCGCTCTTCGTGCACAAGGAGACCCACGAGATCCACCCGGACACGCCGGCGCTGATGGAAAAGGTGGCCGAACGCATCGATGTCGGGGGCATGGATGTCTGGTTCGACCTGGACCCGCGCGAGCTGCTCGGCGACGAGTCCGACCAGTACCAGAAAGTCACCGACACTTTGGATGTCTGGTTCGATTCCGGCGTGACCCACTTCGCCGTGCTGGAGCGCCGCGACGGCCTGCGCTTCCCGGCGGACCTCTACCTGGAGGGTTCCGACCAGCACCGCGGCTGGTTCCAGTCCTCCCTGAAAACCTCCATCGCCATCAACGACTGCGCCCCCTACAAACAGGTGCTGACCCACGGCTTCACCGTGGACGCCCAGGGGCGCAAGATGTCCAAGTCCATCGGCAACACCGTCGCGCCCCAGGACGTGATCAACAAGCTGGGCGCCGACGTGTTGCGCCTGTGGGTGGCGGCCACCGATTTCAGTGGCGAGATGGCGGTGTCCGACGAGATCCTCAAGCGCACCGCGGACTCCTACCGCCGCCTGCGCAACACCGCGCGCTTCTTCCTCTCCAACCTGGCTGGCTTCGACCCGGAGAAGGATCTGTTGCCGGAGGAAGAGTTGCTGGCACTGGACCGCTGGGCGCTGGACAAGGCCGCGCGCCTTCAGGACGAAATCGTCACCGCCTACGACAACTACCAGTTCCACCAGATCTACCAGAAGCTGCACAACTTCTGCGTGGTGGAGATGGGCGGCTTCTACTTGGACATCATCAAGGACCGCCAGTACACCACCCAGAAAGACAGCGTCGCGCGCCGCTCCGCGCAGACGGCTCTTTATCACATCGTGCAGGCGTTTGCACGCTGGATTGCGCCTATCCTGAGCTTTACCGCCGAGGAGTTGTGGCAGTTCCTCCCTGGTGAGGAGAACGCGGAGAGTGTTTTCCTGAATGAGTGGTACCCGCTGCCGAAGCTGCCCGAGGGGGCGGAAAAGGGGGCCGATTACTGGGGGGCTATTGCGCGGGTGAAAACCGCGGTGAATAAGGTGCTGGAGGAGCAGCGCGGCGCCGGCAATATTGGCGGCTCGCTGCAGGCGGCCGTAACCTTGTACGCGGACGACAAGCTGCGCGAAAAACTGATCGCGCTGGAGGACGAGCTGCGCTTCGTGCTGATCTGTTCCTCCACCTCGGTACAGCGACTCAGCGACGCCGCCGGTGCCCACACCACCGAGCTGGCCGGGCTCAAGGTGGATGTGCGCAAGGTGGATCACCCGAAATGCGCGCGCTGCTGGCACTACCGGGCCGATGTGGGCGCGGATCCGGAGCACCCGGAAATCTGCTCCCGCTGCGTCGAAAACGTGGCGGGTGCGGGTGAGGAAAGACACTATGCCTAACGGCCTGAAAATATTCGGCCACCCCTGGCGCTGGTACTGGCTGGCGCTGGTGGTGATCGGCCTGGACATCGCCACCAAGGTGTGGGCGGTAGGGATGTTCATGCACGGCCCCGCCATGCAGATCATCCCCGGCCTGCTGCAGTTCACCTATGCGGAAAACACCGGCGCGGCGTTCAGCTTCCTCGCCGATGCCGGCGGTTGGCAGCGCTGGTTTTTCGGCGCGGTGGCCTTCGGTTTCAGCGCCCTGGTCGCCGTCTGGCTTTGGCGCCTGCCGGCCAGAAAACGCTGGGAGCCCACCGCCCTGGCGCTGATCCTCGGCGGCGCCATCGGCAACCTGTGGGACCGCATGCTGCTCGGCTATGTGCGGGATTTTATTTCCGTTTACTACGGCAGCTGGAGCTTCCCGGTGTTCAATGTGGCGGATATGGCGATCAGCATCGGCGCCGCCATGCTGGTGATCGAACTGCTGTTCTTTGCCGAAAAAGACAGCGGCGATGAGAACAAGAGTGCGGAAGTTTAGATGGCAAATACCGTGATCGGCGAACACAGCCGGGTGACCCTGCATTTCAGCCTGAAACTGGACGACGGCACCGAAGTGGACTCCACCTTCAAGGGCGACCCGGCCAGCTTTAGTGTTGGCGACGGCAGCTTGCTGCCGGGCTTTGAAAAGGCGCTGTTTGGCCTCGAGGCCGGCGACGAGGCGGAGATCGAGATACCGCCGGAACTGGGTTTCGGCCAGCGCAACCCGGCCAATGTCCAGAAGGTACGCCGCGACAGCTTCTCCCCGGAGATCGAATTGGAGCCGGGGTTGGTGGTGTCCTTCGACAACGGCAGTGGCGAACTGCCCGGCGTGATCCAGGAAATCGATGAAGATGAGGTCACCGTCGACTTCAACCACCCGCTCGCCGGGCAGACGCTGAACTTCCACGTCAAGATTATCGAAGTGGACTCCATCCAGTAGCGTGTTTCCCTCCCCTCTCCCGCTTGCGGGAGAGGGGTTGGGGGAGAGGGCATTTAGAACCGACTATGCAAATCCGACTCGCCAACCCCCGCGGCTTCTGCGCCGGCGTCGACCGCGCCATCGATATCGTCAACCGCGCCCTGGATGTCTTCGGCGCGCCCATCTACGTGCGCCACGAGGTGGTGCACAACCGATTCGTCGTCGACAGCCTGCGTGAGCGCGGCGCCGTGTTCGTGGACGAATTGTCGGAAGTGCCCGACGACGTCATTGTGATCTTCAGCGCCCACGGCGTCTCCAAGGCGGTACAGCAGGAAGCCGGCGAGCGCGGCCTGAGGGTGTTCGATGCCACCTGCCCGCTGGTCACCAAGGTGCATATGGAAGTGAGCAAGTTCAGCACCGACGGCTCCGAGTGCATACTGATCGGCCACCAGGGCCACCCGGAAGTCGAGGGCACCATGGGCCAGTACGACGAAAGCAACGGCGGCGCCATTTACCTGGTGGAAAACGAAGAGGATGTAGCGAAGCTGCGGGTCAGGGATGAGGGCAACCTCACCTACGTGACCCAGACCACGCTTTCCATGGACGATACCGCCCGCGTTATCGACGCCCTGCGCGCGCGCTTCCCACGTATCCGCGGCCCGCGCAAGGACGACATCTGCTACGCGACCCAGAATCGCCAGGACGCCGTCAAGCAGCTGGCCCTGGAGAGCGACCTGGTGCTGGTAGTGGGCAGCCCCAATAGCTCCAACTCCAACCGCCTGCGCGAACTGGCCGAACGCTGCGGCGCCGCGGCCAAGCTGATCGACGGCGCCGCGGATATAGACCCCGCCTGGCTGGCTGGCAAGAATGCCATCGGCATCACTGCGGGTGCCTCGGCGCCTGAAGTGCTGGTGCAGGAGGTGATCGAGCGCTTGCAGCAATTGGGGGCTGAACTGCCGCAGGAGATGGCCGGACGCGAGGAGAATATCCGCTTCTCTTTGCCGAAAGAACTGCGTTAGCTTCCAACCCCCGGAAACCAGAAAGATTAGCTCCCCTCTCTCGCTTGCGGGAGATGGGTTGGGGGAGAGGGGCGCGCCCGTAGGCTCGCCGTGCAAATCTGGGATTCAATCCCGGATTTGCACAATAAGGCCAGCCGTCACTGGCAGAGCCTCGTGGCCAACCTCCCCACGTCCATCAGCTGTCGGCAGGGGTACAGTCATCTCCATCCAATTTACCGGTGCGCAACCTTCCACTGCGAAACAATACCAGTGAATACCCCCGGCTGTTGTCAGCACTGCAGACTTTTATGGTCCCTCCCAGAAAAGCCCCCATGGCCGACCCCACCTTCCGGCTCTCCCCGGTGCCGATAAACGATACGTAGTCGGTTACCGGTCCATTGGGAGCAACACGCACGGATTGCAATGGCCCACTGGAAAACAAAAGCTGTTCGCCGTCGTCGAGCGCCCCATTATTGTTGTCGTCGGCAAAGGCTTGCCATCCAGATTCCCAACTTCCCGAATTGCGCAGTGTCACCCGTTGATTGCGGCTCACCGCAGTGGCGCGGGCCAGCTGTATCGCGCTGCGCAGTTCTTCCGTATTTGCCGCGAGCCGGCTGTTGTGGATTTGCCTGGAAAAAACGGGCACACCGATGGCAAGCAGAATCGCCAGTATCGTCAGGGTGATCAGCAGCTCGAGCAGCGTCAAGCCGCGTTCGCGGGCAGGATTTTCCATCGGTTTCCCTCCGTGGAATGAAAGGCCAGTGAGACCTGTGTCTCAGTCCGGTTACCGTTTAATCCTTTGAGGTAACCGCCGGTCGGGTCTCCGTGGTTCGCCTGACAAGGCCTGTGATAGGTTCCAGCAACTATAACGCCACTGGCGCGCAGGCATCTATCCGTATTCGTACTAATTCGGCCAACAATCGAACGAAAATGAACCACTTTATGGGACAAAAAACACAGGCATCGCAAGGGCAGGGGGGCTTCACCCTGATCGAGCTGATGGTCACCATCGCCGTGCTCGCCATCGTCGTCACCATCGCGGCGCCGAGCTTTACCACCACGATCAACAACAACCGCTCTGTCGCCCTGGGTGAGGAACTCGCCACTGCGCTCAACTATGCGCGCAGCGAGGCAGTGAAGCGCGGGAGTAGAGTTTCGGTCTGTGCCAGTAGTGATGGCGCAAGTTGCACCGCCGCGAATACCTGGGTTCAAGGCTGGATCGTCTTCACCGACAGCGCTACTTCAGACAGTGCGGCCAACCCGATTGTCGGTACCGTATTGCGGCGTTGGGAGGCGCCGAATCCCGGTGCGGCTATAACAGTCACCCAGGCTGCGGCCACCAACTTTATCCGCTATACGCGCCTCGGCACCATAGGGCGTTCCAGTCAGGTCACAGTGGCTTCCAGTGTGAGCGGCTGCGGCAACAATGCCGCTCGCACGATTACTGTTGGTCCGGCGGGGCTGATCAATGTGGCCCGCGGCAACTGCTCATAAGGGAGTGAATATGAATTTCGTATCCAGCCAGCGCGGCGCCGGCCTGATCGAGGTAATGGTCACTGTGCTGATCCTATCCACCTCCCTGCTGGGACTGGCCGCGCTGCAGAATCGTTCCCTACAGTACAACCACAGCGCTTACCTGCGCTCCCAGGCCAACATCCTCGCCTACGATCTGCTCGACCGCATACGTATCAATCGCGCCAATATGGGCAGCTATAGCCTCGTTGTTGGAGGTACGTCCGCCGCGGGCGGGCTGGTGGGAACGGATCTTAACCAGTGGCTGGCGAACATCGCCGGTGCACTGCCAGGTGGCACGGGCGGTGTTACCTGCAATGGAGACACCCGTCTGTGCACCGTGACCATCCAGTGGTCCGAACAGGATGGCACGGGTGTGGCCGATGCGAACGACGAGGTTGATATGGAATTGAGCAGTTTCCAATATACAACGCGGATTTGAGGGGGCACCAGTTATGCGCAAGCAACGGGGTATATCGCTCGTAGAATTGATGGTCTCCATCACCATCGGCCTGATACTGATGACGGGGGTAGTGCAGCTGTTTTTGTCCAGCAGGGCCACTTTCACCACCCAGCAGGCCATATCGAGGGTGCAGGAGACTGGCCGCCTGGCAATGGAGTTTATAGCCCAGGATATCCGTATGGCGGGTTATATGGGCTGTATGAGCCGCAACCTGAGTTTCGAAAGCACTTTGGCGAGCAGCGCCCCAGCTTACGACTTCGGTGTCGCCATAGAGGGGCGTGACAACTTCAGTGGCGCCGTGGCCGGCTACCCGACAGCCAAGGCCGGCACCGATATGTTGGTGGTGCGCAGCGCCAACGGCGACAGCGTGGGTGTTGTCGACAACAACAACAGTGGGCAGTTGTTTGCGGCTCACACAGGAGAAGTCGCGGACGGTTGCGGTGAAGACGAAGACAGCATCAGTGGCCTGTGCCAGGGGGACATACTGGTGGTATCCGACTGCCGCAGGGCGTTGGTGTTCCAGGCCACCAACCTGACCCCCACGGCTGGCGATGCCAGCGTCAATGTTGTTCACTCGAATGGCGGTACAGACTCTCCGGGTAATGATTTGTCGTCGTGGGGGGGGAACTCCCCGACCGCTACAGACCCCTTCGGCACCGATTCTGAAATCATCAAAATCAATACCGTTTTCTACTACGTCGCCGACAATGCGCAGGGAACTCCCACCCTGTATCAGAAGGTGGGTGCCGCGGCGGCGCAGCCTTTGCTGGAGGGCGTGGAAAATATGCAGCTCACCTTCGGCCGGGACACCAATGCTGATAACGTGCCCGAAACCTATTCGGATGCCTCTGCGATCAGCGCTGCGGCCTGGAGTGACGTGATGAGTGTGCGCGTGCAGTTGCTCGTGGCCAGCACAGACGACAATGTGTTATCCGAATCACAGGCATACACGTTCAACGGAGATACCGTGGATGCGGACGACGTCGGTGACCGACGCCTGCGCCAAGTCTTTGTCAATACTGTCGGCATCCGCAGCCGCCTGCCCTAAGTAAGGAGCCCGCCATGAAAAAAATAGCGCTGCAGTCCTCTCATATCGCTGTTCAGCGCGGTGCCACCCTGGTGGTTGGCCTGATTATGCTGTTGCTGATGACGGTGATCGGCCTGGCCGCCATGCGCGGAAGTGGTATGCAGGAGCTGATGGCCGGCAATATGCGCGACCGCAACCTCGCCTTCCAAGCGGCGGAGGCTGGGTTGCGCGCAGCGGAGAATGTATTGAATGGGGCTGCCCTGCCCGCCTTTGATGGCAGCCAGGCGGGTTACGCCACGGCGGATTCAGTAGCGATGCAGGATTCCAGGAATACAGGCTTCTGGGACGACTATGACTGGGACGAAAACGACTCTGTCCTCACCAATATGAACCTTCCGCTGGTGGAAAGCCAGCCGCGCTTCGTGATCGAGGAGGTCACCACCACCATCGCGACTTCCGGTGCCGACGGTGGCGCCATAGATTTTGCGAGCACCCTGAAAGCGGAAGACATCATTTATTACCGCGTAACCAGCCGCGGCGTCGGCGGTACCAGTAACGCGGTGGCGATAGTGCAGTCCACCTTCAAACGCTGATTTCGGTGGGAGAAGATATTTATGTTTTATAAAGCGATAAAAGCAAGGTTCTGCTCCGCGTTTGCGGCGGGCATATTCAGCCTGGGTATTGCCCACAGCGCTGCATCACTGGAGCTGGCGCAGTCGCCGCTGTTCCTGTCGCAGCCGGTGCGGCCGATCGTTATGCTGAATATGTCCAATGACCACCAGCTGTATTTCAAGGCCTATGATGATTACACGGATCTCACCGGGCCGGACGGAGAGCGGGATGGGGTGGCGGACACCACCTACATTAATAGCTACAGCTATTACGGCTACTTCGACAGCGGTAAGTGTTACAGCTACGAATCCGGCGTCTTCGTGCCGAAGGCGGAGACGACGGACCACTACTGTGATGCGGTCGACGGGGACTGGAGCGGCAACTTCCTCAACTGGGCCACCATGACGCGCATGGATGCGGTGCGCAAGATCTTATATGGTGGCTACCGATCCACGGATGACGCCTACGATGAAAATAACCCTAGCGCTGAGGTCAAAACGGTATTGGAGCGCGCCTTCCTGCCCAGCGACGCACACTCCTTTGCCAAGTATTACAACGGCACGGATATCGCCAGGTTGACGCCTTTTACTGTGACGGGCGGGCTGGAAGAAACCGCAGCTACCGGTATTACCCTCTGCAACACGACGCCGGCCACCACTGGTTTCTCGCAAAGTGTTAGCGACGAACCCCAGATCCGCGTGGCAGAGGGCAATTTCTCCCTCTGGGCCAGCAACGAGCGTTGGCAGTGCCTGTGGGCTGAGGAGCAAAGTGGAGTCAATGGCAACGATTCGGGCAAGTCGGGGATTTACGCCTATGCCAATAGCCCCTACAAGAATGATACGACTGTGCAGGGGAAGTGCTTGTGGTGGGATTGGCGGAATGAGCGCTGTGGGGAGTATGAGGAAACAACATTTTCCGGCAGCAAACTGGGCGAAGGGGACTACACCGCCCGGGTACAGGTCTGCAAGGATGGCCTGCTTGAGCAAAACTGCCGCTCCTACCCAGACGGCACCACCAAGCCCTCCGGGTTATTGCAGCGCTACGGTGAGCACGGCGATATCTACTTCGGCCTGATGACCGGCTCCTATGGAAAGAACAAGTCCGGCGGTGTGCTGCGCAAGCAAATCGGCAGTATGGCGAACGAGATAGCCGTAGACGACGACGGCACCTTTACCGACGTGAACGGTATCATCGACACCCTGGACCGGTTGCGTATTTACGGCTATTCCTATCGCAATAACAACGACAACGACGGCACCTACAACGATGACGATAACGATAATTGCGATTGGGGTATGAGCAGCTTTAATGATGGGCGTTGTTCCAACTGGGGTAACCCCCAGTCGGAGATTTACCTGGAATCCCTGCGCTATTTGGCCGGCACGAGGGACCCGGACTTCACCAGCGACGACTCCGGCTATATCGACGGCCTCGGCAGTGCCACCTGGAATGACCCCATCACCTCGCAGAACTACTGTGCGGCGGTGAGCGTTCTTCAGTTCAATGCCTCCACCAGTTCCTATGACGCGGATCAACTGGGCGGCGCCAGCGATCTGGGCATCACCAGCGTGAACCAGTGGACCGACACTGTGGGTGCCGCTGAGGGGATTCACGGTAATCGCTATTTTGTGGGCGAAAACGGCACCGACACCAACCAGCTTTGTACTGCCAAGCAAGTGGGTAACCTCTCATCCGTGCGCGGTACCTGCCCGGATGCGCCTCGCCTTGGGGGGGCTTACCAGATTGCCGGCCTTGCCCACTACGCTCGCAAGGAAGGTATCCGCGACGACTTTGTCGCTCCGGTCACCGTGCGTACCTACGGCGTGGCCCTGGCGCCGGCGGTGCCCGAAATCACCGTCAAGGTGCCTGGCGGCGCGCAGCAGGTCACCATCCTGCCTGCCTGCCGCAATAGCAATGTCGGTGGAAACTGCGCCATTGTGGACTTCAAGATAGCCGAGCAGAGTGCGGACGGTACCAGTGGCAAGCTGTATGTGAACTGGGAGGACAGCGAGCAGGGCGGCGACTTCGACCAGGATATGTGGGGGGTGATCGACTATGCGGTGACTTCCACCACGGTCACCGTTACCACCGAGGTTATGGCCCAGTCCACCGGCGACCCCATGGGTTTCGGTTATGTGATCAGCGGCACCACCAATGACGGTTTCCATGTCCACTCCGGAGTGAACGAGTTTTCCTATGGATCGTCCTGTTCTGCGGAAAGTGCCAATTGTTCTTGTAAGCGACCTGAGGAAAGTGATGGTTGGGATGGCGAGAGCGCCTGCACCGTTGCCGAAGCGCGCACTGCGTCATACAGCATTGGAGTCTCCGATGCGAAACTGCTGGAACTGCCCCTCTACTATGCCGCCAAGTGGGGGGGGTACAGCGACTCCGTTGAGGGTATTTCACCCACCGAGGCGGAAATTGCCGCAGGCGGGGCGGAAACCTATTTCTACGCGATCGACCCGGCACAGCTGGAAGAGGATCTGGGCAGTGCTCTGGACGAGGTGATTGATGACGCCGGCTCTGCATCTTCCGTGGCAGCCAACTCCACCCGCCTGGGTACGGATACGGTGATCTACCAGGCACTGTTCGACAGCGCCAGCTGGAGTGGGGAAATACAGGCCATAAAGCTGCAGGCGGATGGCAGCCTCGCTACCAGCCCCACCTGGAGCACCAAGGATGCGGACACATTTGCCGCATACGACGCGCGCAATATTTATACCTACAGCGACGGTAATGAGGATGGGGCCCCCACATTTGCCCCATTCCTGTGGGGGAACCTGAGTGCTGCCCACCAGGCCCTCTTGTCGGGCGACGACGGAGACGAGAAGGGGCAAGACCGGCTCGAATGGACTCGCGGTCGGGATGTGCCGGGAATGCGCTCGCGCTCGACGCTGCTTGGAGATATCGTCAACTCCAGCCCGGTATATGCGGGGCGGGAGGACTACCGCTTCGACCGCCTGTCGGAAGCGCTCGGCGGTACCACCTATGCCGCTTATGTGAGTAGCAAGCAGAACGCCGACCGCCCCGAGGCGCTCTATGTCAATGCCAATGACGGCATGTTGCATGCATTCAACGTTGCGGATGGTAACGAGCTGTTTGCTTATGTCCCCTCCGGCGCCTACGACAAATTGAAAAATATGACGGCGTCCAACTATGGCTCCACAAACAATCTACACAAGTACAGTGTGGATGGCCCCCTGTTTGTAGGGGATGCCTATTTCGGTTCCGCGTGGCATACCGTACTGGTGGGTACCTACGGCGCGGGGGGCAAGGGGCTGTTCGCGCTGGATGTGACCAACCCCGCCAGCCCCAGCTTTCTGTTTGAGCTGGACAGTAGCAATGCGGATATCGGCAATATCCTCGGACAGCCGCTGGTGGCGCCGACCGCCGACGGCTGGAAGCTTATTTTGGGCAACGGCTACAACTCCGGCAATGGCCAGGCGAAGCTGGTCGTCGTGGACCTGGATGACCCGACGAATATCGAGGTGATTGCTACCGACGGCAGCGGCAGCAACGGCCTCGCCGGCCCTTCACTGCGAATCGACGGCAGTGGCGTCGTGACCAGTGCCTATGCCGGTGACCTGCTCGGCAATATGTGGAAGTTCAACCTTGTTCGCAGCGGCAATACCTACAGCTGGGAGGTGGCCTATTCAGAAGGAAACGGTGTTAATGAAGTACCGGTCCCACTGTTCCAGGCCCAGGACGACAGCGGTAACGCCCAACCGATCACCTCTGCCCCCACACTGGGTATCAATTCCCAGATGAACAATGCGATTATGGTGTATTTCGGTACTGGCAGATACCTGACCAGCGGTGACAACCTTGTGGACGAGAACACCGTTGTCAACAGCTTCTACGCTATCGCCGATACCGGTTCCCGTGTGACTCTGACCGACATTAATAGTGATACTATCCTGGATCGCGATTCCCAATTGCTGGAAAAGGCCATAACGGAAACCAACGGTGTGCGGGCTGTCTCCAATAATACGGATACCGACTGGTGGGCGAGCAAGCGGGGCTGGTATATGGACTTAACCCCGGATGGCAGTGCCACTGGCGAGCGGGTGATCAGCAAGCCATTGCTGCAGTTCGATCGTTTGCTGTTCCCGACCCTGATCTCATCCAGCAATGCCTGCTCCTTCGGCGGCAGCGGCTGGCAGATGGAGCTGGTAGCGGTGGGAGACAAGTATAAGGGACATTCCATATTCGGTGAGGATGGTACCGCCCTGGATTACGCCGTGATCGGCTACTCGGAAATTATCCGCGGTGGTGAGAAGGCCTATCTCCCAACCAGTAATATCAAGGGTGAAATTGACGTCCCCCAAGGAACTCTGCCACCGGACGCGGTGGGCCGCATGTCCTGGCGCCAGTTGCGTTAACTCGAGGTAGCTATGAAAGCGAAAAGAAAATCGGAAACCGGCTTTACCCTGATCGAGCTGATGATAGTAGTGGCGATCATTGGCATTATTTCGGCGATTGCTTATCCCTCCTACCAGGAATCGGTCAGGAAGAGCAATCGCTCGGACGCCAAGGCGGCGTTGAACGATGTGGCGCAGCGATTGCAACGCTGTTTCACCACTTATAGCGCCTACAACAATACCGGTTGTGGTGTGGTCGATACGGATTCAGCCCTTGAATCAATCGCTTCCCCGGAAGGCTTTTATACGATTACCGGAGCTTTGACGGCAACGACCTACACCCTTACCGCCACCCCCCAGGGAACTCAGGCGAGCGACGCCAGGTGCGGAAAGTTCACGCTGACCAATACGGGGGACAGGGGAGTCGCCGATGCTACCGAGTCCGCCTCCTACTGCTGGTAATTCACCGGTAGTGGGAATCTCAACGCTGTAGGCGCTTGCAAGCAGGCGCCTACAGACGGGTACTGTTAATCCCCCAAAGAACCTGTTTTAAGATCTCCGCAGCAGCAAAAACAGGGATGCAAGGTGGATGGTAACTACCCACCCACAAGGAACCCGCGCCAGCTCAACGGAAGCACCTTGTAGGAGCCTGCCTGCAGGCGATCAAATCGCCTGGAGCGATTTGACGCAGCGAAGCTGCCCGAAGGGCCGGGCACAGGATGTGCCCGGCGAATGGCTACGGAGCCCTATTCTTGTTCGCCTGCAGGGAATGAGTAGTTGCGGTGGATGAGCTACAGGCTGGCGTTGAGATTGCGTTTTCAGTTCTTCTAAAGCCTCCGACAGCTTTCCAGCCAGGCAAGCGAGCGCCCCACAGCCCAGCGCTTGGGGACGACCGCAAAGGTGTGCAGCGCACTGCGCCCGGCGATTGACACCATCGAGCCCAGCGTCCCGTGCACAACCTGGGCAAATGGATTGCCGGTGTAGGCGCTATCAACCAAGACTCCCTGGAATTCCACACCAACCCTGGCCGATAGCGCTCAAAGCTCCTCCCCCGAGCTCCCTTTCGAGCTTCGTATATATCCACTTTTTGCGGTTTGCTGGCGCTTTCCAGAAGCGGCCTGCCGGCTTCAAATTGTTCCCCGGTAGTGGGTTTGGATTTTTTTTCCGTTTCGTCCGAGTCGTATCGGACTTCTACGAAAATATCTCAAGCAGGTTCAAGAGGAACGCTGAAGACGGTACAGATTTGGTAATTTGAGACCATTTTCCCTGTATTTGAAATCGAAATCCACGCGTGTTTTTCGGGCCGGACTTAAAATGGTAAAGAACCTGCCAGCAAACAACAGTATAGGGTCCTGGCCCTGTATGAGCCGGCTGGACAAGGGGGTATGGGGCACCTCAGCATTTTCTGTAGCTATGTTTTTCCTGTTGTTATCCCGGTCGAATGGCCGGAAATATCAAGACCACCCTTCCCTGACGGATCAGGACCCTGGATTGCCGTAAAAGTTGTTCCAGGGCGTGATGCGGACTTTAATCGTCACTATTGGCTTGTGCGGCCATCACCCCGGTAACACGGCTGCCAGCTCCCTCCGCTCACCTCTGGCGTAGTGCACGCGACCACCAGTGTCGGCCGCACCGGCGGTTAAGAGAAACGAAATTCTGGAACATGTGATGACGACAATGATTCGACAACAAGGCGCGGTGCTGGTTGTCAGCCTGATCATTCTGCTGATGCTGACCCTGATCGGTATCTCCGGGGCCCGCAGTGTACTACTGGGCGAGCGTATGACCGCCGCATCCCGTGACGCGCGCGTAGCGTTGGAGGTGGCCGAATCCATGCTGCGCAAGGGGGAAGCCGATATCGACGCCCTCTCCGACACCAGTGCCTTCGGCGAAACCGGCTGGCGGCGCACCGCCGGCGATGGCCCCAGCGACCTGTTCGACGATGACACCTGGACGAATGCCAGCTCCAAGAAGGAAGACTCCTCGCTGAAGGGGCCGGACGACAGTGCCCTGGCGGGGCGCTACTACATCGAAATGTCCGGCCTGGCCTCCGACGACGCCAGCGCGTCGGACGTGGACCTGAGTGCCGGCAAGGTCAACCAGGAGTTCGAAGACATCCAGGTTTTCAAAATCGTCGCCCGCGGCGAGGGGCCGGGTGGTACTGAACGTATCCTGGTGACCTTCCACGGCAAGGCAATGTAAGAAATACAGAGACGAGAGCGGAAACATGGGATTCGCCTACAACATAAAATCGCGTTTGCCGCAGTGCTCTTGCATCGCGGCCTTCCTGTTGACCCTGGCCACCAGCGCCTCGGCGGCGCCTGGCCCCCTGTCCGAGGTGCCGCTCTATTCCCGCGGTTCGGCGGAGCCGAATATCATGTTGCTGGTGGACTCGTCCATATCCATGCGGGAATTGGTGTTGCCTCCGGGTGGCTACGACGAAACGGCGACTTATGCGGACTGTGCTCGCCCGCTACCAGGAAATCGTGAAGTGAATTACCGGGTGGACAGGTCTAATGGTGAGGTAGAATTCAATATTGGAGATGGTTGGAGCACTTGGGATACCAATGACAATTGCTTTAATAATAGACAAAATTACCGGGCGTGGCTGTATGCCGATGATGAAAGCAGGAGCGGAAACTCGAATTATTACGAGACCAGTAACGATGACAACCGGCATCGGTCGTCTGTTAGCGGACACCTGCTGAACTGGTATTTCTCGCAGCAGAATGCCGGAGGTAATTACGAAGCTGCCCGCTTCCTGGACGACAAAGGCGATGCACGCCGCTCCAAAGTGGATATCCGCCGCAGCGAGATCGCGAAAACCGCCGCCACCGACTTGGTATCCGGGTTGGAAGGTGCGCGCGTGGGGCTGATGCAGTTCCAGGGCATCGGCGGGAACGGGACGAACGGCACCGGCGCCCACGCCTTGTATGGATTGGGCAGTGTTACCGAAAATTCCAAGGCGAGCCTGTTGGACGCCATTAGTGGAATCACCGCCGATACGAGTACGCCGTTGGCCGAGTCCTTCGATGATGTTGGCCGCTATTTTATTACCGGATATGAGGATGAGAATCTCAGTTACATGGATGAAGGGGGCAACACGGTCACTGTTCCCGGAAACGCAATTTTCGCAGGGCAGCCAGTTTGGGGCGATGTGGCTCGGCCGGGCAATACGACGGAAAGCGCGGCTATCCAATATTACTGCCAGAAGAGCTTTATGGTGGTGCTCACCGACGGTTTACCCACTGAAGATGACAGGATTAGTGACCACCTGAAGGGCTATGACTACACCTGCGGCAAGGACGCCCATGCCTGCACCAATGAAAACGATAATTATCACGAGGTTGATTGGAGTCGTCCTAGGAGAAATCATGAAATGGACGACGTGATCAAGGCGCTCTACGATATAGACCTGCGCCCAGATCTCAAAAAGCCGGACCAGACCCCGGTTAAAAACAATATCACCAGTTACATTATCGGCTTTGCCGAAAATGGGGTATCGGATCACCAATTGATGAAAAATGCCGGCACCTTGGGCGGCGGCGGTGGCGTGTACAGCGCGGACGACGCCTCGCAGTTGAAAGTGGCTTTCAACCAGATTATGGGCAATGTGAATTCCATCGTCGGCAGTTCCAGCGCCGTCGCCTTCAACAGCAGCGCCCTGGAACAGGGCTCGCAGCTGTTCGCCGCGAGGTTCGACAGCGACAAGTGGAGCGGCGATCTTTCCGCGTATACCATCGATACCGATGGCAATATTTCCTCCACCCCATCCTGGAGCGCCAGCGCCAAACTGGATACCGTCACGCCAGCTGACCGAGTGATACTTACTTCGAGAAAGGGCGCCGGGGTAGCCTTTACCGATGCGTTGATCAACGGCGGCGACAACGCCCACGAGAACGACCTGAAGATCAATACCTCCAGCGGCGACGCGGCCACGGATGACCTTGCCGCCGCGCGTATCGATTACCTGCGCGGCGACCGCACCAAGGAGGGTAATGGCACCGAAAAATTCCGCACCCGCGGCGGCCGCCTGGGGGATATAGTCAACTCCAGTCCGGTGTATGTAGGCGCGCCAAATGCGGCCTGGTCCCGTGCCGATTTTCCTGAGGCGAGCAGATATGCCGCCTTCAAGTCCGATAACAGCGAGCGCACCCCGGTGGTCTACGTGGGCGCCAACGATGGTTTCCTGCACGGCTTCAGCGCCAGCGGCGACAGCGCCGGCACTGAGCTGATCGCCTACGCGCCGGCGGCATTACTGAGTACCCGGCAGCACTACGGCCTGCACGCGCTCAGCTCCCAGACCTACAGCCACAAGTACTATGTGGACGGCACGCCCACGGTGTCCGATGCCTATATCAATGGCGCTTGGAAATCCGTGCTGGTGGGCGCCCTCGGTGGTGGCGGCAAGGGCTACTTCGCGCTGGACGTGACGGACCCGTCGAAATTCAGACAGGAGAACGCGGCCTCCCTGGTGCTGTGGGAGTTTACCGACTCTGACAACGACAATCTCGGCTACAGCTTCAGCCGCCCGCAGATAGGCCGCTTGTCCAATGGCGAAAATGGCGAGTGGGTGGCGATTTTCGGCAACGGCTATCACAGCGCTAACGGCGATGCCGGTCTGTTCATTCGCTACCTGGACGGCAATGACGGCTCGGGCAACAGTTACAAATATATTTCCACCGGCGTCGGCAGCGAGAATGACAAGAACGGCCTGTCCACCCCGGCCATTGTCGACGCCAACCGGGATGGCACCATCGACCGTATCTATGCCGGGGACCTGAAGGGTAACCTGTGGGCGTTCGACGTCTCCGGCGATTCACCGGTGGCCTGGGGCGTCGCCTACAGCGAGACCGCGGGCGAGGGCGACGAGGCCACTAGCGTCGCGCGGCCGCTGTTCAGCGCGGGTACCGGCGAGCCTATCACCGCCGCGCCCCTGGTGGCGAGGAATACCGCCAACATCGGCGGTGAGGCCCCCAACCTGCTGGTCGCTTTCGGCACCGGCCAGTACCTGACCGAGGCGGACACTTCCAACAGTACGGCGGGCGGTTTCTATGCGGTGTCGGACAACGGTGGCTCCGGATTGACCAAAAGCGATCTGCAGCAGCGCACCATCGATACCAGCGACGTCGAACAGCCGGGGGGCTCCTTCGTGCGCTACCGCGTCATCAAGGAAGAAGACGCAATCGACTGGAGCGACAAGTCCGGCTGGTATATGCAGCTGAAGCCCGGCAACACACCTGTCGGCCAGGATGGCGGCGAGCGGGTCGTCACCCGCCCGAACCTGCTGCGCAATGTGCTCTTCTTCAACACCATGGTTCCCACCGGCCAGGTGTGCTCCGCCGGCGGCTACGGCTGGCTGATGTCGGTGGATTTGCGCACTGGCCTGGCACCCGCCAAGCACGGCGTCTTCGACGGCAACGGCGATGGCGAGATCGACATGGCCGATCAGGGGCTGGTGGGGCGGCCGGTGGAGGGCGGTGCGCCGAACGGATCGGGCTTTATCGGCGGGCGCAAACAGGTGACGTCCGTTAGCGACGGCTCCTGGCGTGATGATGATATCCACGTGGGCGGTGGTGGTCGCGAGGGGCGGTTGGCCTGGGAAGAGATTACGCCCGATTAGGGACCCGCCCAGGATACGCCAACCGGCGCGTGCCGTTCAAATTGGGCCAGTATCTCTCGCAGCGTCCACGTCGCCTCTGCTCCTTGTGTGCGTCAACAATTTGCCGGGGATTATTTATTTTCAAAGACCTTGATTTTCAAAGACCTTGAAAGGGACCGCTCCAAGAGCCTGCCCAGGGTTCCACGTGGCGATAAAATTTCCTTACTTTATGTAGGTTAAAAGAGAAGGGGAGGTTGAGGGGAGGTTAAAGGTGGCACAGTTTTAGCAATTTGAAACTATTTTCCCTACATCTGAAATTAAATTCCATGCATGTTTCCCGGGGCGGACTTAATATGGCACAAGACCCAACAGTAAACCACCGTTGGGTCGGATAACGTATAAGCCCGGTCGCGCAACGGGGAGATGAGGGGCATTTCAGCGTTGTTTGTAGTTGTGTTGTTCCTGTTGTTACCGACGGTATGGCCGGGAATATCAAGATCGGCCCTGAATGGCACTACGCCAAGGTCTGGGGTGGGCCTGCTGCCGGGGTTCTCTGCGGGACGCGCCGCGTACATTCCTGACAGATTTTTGCTTTTGCAAAATCTGTATTTCGCTGGGCGGCATTCCGCTGGGCGGCACTCCGCCACCCAAGACCGTCGTAGGCTTGTCCGTGAGGTTCCTCTCGCAGGCGGTCCCGCAAAGATCCTTCCGGCACCAGTCCCTGCGCATCCAGTATTATCGCTTTAACCTGTGCCCATTTGGTTCTGAATCTAATAATAAGGATAAGCAATGACAGCTCCAAGGCGCGCCGCTGGTTTTACCCTGATAGAGCTGATGTGTGTGATAGCGATCCTGGCTATCGTCACCACCCTCGGGGTTCCGTCTTTCACTACCATGATTAAAAACAACCGCATGGTGACGGCGACCAACGATCTCAATGCAATCCTACAGTACGCCCGCGCCGAGGCCGTGCGCCGGGGCGGCAATGTCAGTGTCAGCGCTGTTGCCGGCAACATCAACAACGGTCTGCGCGTATGGGCTGATGATGGTGATAACAACTACGAGAGTGGAGAGGAGCTGCGGGTATTCACCGTTGATTCCGCGGATATCACCCTGGCGACCAAGGTGGGTGCTGTCGCCAATCAGAATCTCGACTTCACCTTCAACGCCCGAGGCCTTGTCGGTGGACTGAGTGATACCGTCACTATAGGCCTGTGCGACGATCGCACTGGAAATCACGGCCGCCAGCTCACCCTGCTCACCTCCGGCGTAGTGCGCCTCAAGCCCAATATCGCCTGCAGCGGCAGCTAGGAGAAACGAAATGCGGAAGCAACGCGGTGCCACCCTGATCGAAGTGCTGATCTCCGTGCTGGTGCTGGCGGTGGGCCTGCTGGGGCTCGCCGCTACCCAGATGATGAGCATGAAAAACGGCAACAGTGCCCATCAACGCTATATGGCCACCCTGGCCGCCCACGATATGGCCGAGCGTATGCGGGCCAACGCCGCGGGGGTGGATCAGGGCAGCTACTACGGCGAGGTGGGCGAGGGTGCGGATAATGGTTCGCAAACCGGAGGCGACGACGCGCAAACCGGAGGCGGCGACACGCAAACCGGAGACGACGACGGTGCGGACGATAGCGCGGAAGACGGAAGCAACGACTGCAGCAGCGGCTGCTCCGCCACGCAGCTCGCGGCCATGGATAAGCGCGAGTGGGGAGAGCTGATCAAGGCGAACCTGCCCTCGGGCAGCGGCGAAATATCCAGCAACAACGGCGGTGATGGCGTCACCATAACGGTGAAATGGAAGGAACAGCACACCGGGAAGAACTACGGCGCCGCCGCCGGTGGGCTGGAAGAAGGCGAGTTTGAAATGACGGTGGAGCTCTGATCATGCAAATGCTTTCCCGGCAGCGCGGCCTTTCCCTGATCGAATTGATGATCGGCATACTGCTCAGCTCCCTGCTGCTTCTCGGGGTGTTGCGGATCTTCGACAGCAACCGCGACACCATGCGCATGCAGTTGGCCTATTCCCGCGTGCAGGAAAGCGGCCGCTTCGCCATGGATTTTCTGACCAGGGAGATCCGCATGGCGGATTTCTGGGGTTGTGCGCCGGACAAGGGCAGTATCCAGAGCCACCTGGATACGAGCGATACACCGGATTACAAAGCCGCTGTCCACGGCGAGATTGGCGGCAATGGTGTCCGCGGGAGGGATAACGTCAACGGCGTCAGTGAAGGCGGAATGCCCGTGCGGCCAAACACGGACATATTGACCCTGAGTGGGGCGGAAAACGCCTGTGGCGGCGCCGGCAGGATGGTCGACGGTGCGTCTTTGCATGTATCCCCCACTTGCGGCGGTATCCAGCCGGGGCAGGTGGTGCTGATCTCCAATTGTAAAGCCGGTGAGCTGATGACCATTACCAAGGTGCAGGAAGGCGGGGCGTCGGACAAGAAAACTCTCGAATATGAAGGCGGCCGTGACGGCCGCAAAGACAAAGATGAGGGCTGGATCAAAAATCTGGCTCCCCCCCTTGCCTTGCAGGAGGACTACGGCACGGACTCGACCATTCTGCGGCCCTATTCCCGGACCTTTTTTGTCGCCGACAGCCCGGTTACCCGTACCCCCTCTCTCTTTATGAGCGAGGACGGCCGCCCGGCCCAGGAGCTGGTGCCTGGTATCGAGGACATGCAGGTGCGCTACGGGCGGGACAGCAGCGCTAACGGCGTGGTGGATACCTGGCAGGATGCCGACAATATCAGCGCTCCGCAGATGGAGGAGGTGACAGTGATCAGGGTGCAACTGCTGGTGGCCAGCGATGGCAGTGTCGGCGTTTCCGAGCAGAACATCGACGGCACTCAATACACGGATGGCCGGCTGAGAAAGCTCTACACGGCCACGGCAAAAATACGTAACCGGGGGATGTGATGGTGATGAACCGACAGCGTGGCGCGGTGCTGGTGGTCAGCCTGATCATTCTGCTGGTGCTGACCATGATCGGCATCTCCGGGGCCCGCAGCGTACTGCTGGGCGAGCGCATGACCGCCGCCTCCCGCGATGCCAGGATAGCACTGGAAGTGGCGGAGTCCATGGTGCGAAAGGCAGAAGACCATATCGAGGGACTCAGCGATACCTCCAACTTCGGCGACGGCGGTTGGCGCAGGGCCCAGGGGAAAGGCCCCCCGGATATTTTTGCGGAAGATACCTGGAGCGGCACCAACAGCGCCGAGTGGTCCTCGACGCTCGAGGGGACGGACGGAGCCCTGAAAGGTCGCTGCTTCATAGAAATGTTCGGCCGCGCCTCGGACGATTCCGATATCACGGACGTGGATCTTAGTGGGGACAAGTCGTCTGTTGAATTCAGGGATGTCGAAGTGTTCAGGATAGTCGCCCGCGGCGAGGGTCCGGGCGGAACCGAGCGTATCCTGGTGACGCTCTACGGCAAGCCCATGAAGGGGAATTGAAAATGATTATAAAAACGCAATCTGCCCGTAAAATACGACCGCCCGTGCCGCTGCGCGCTTTTATCGCGGCTTTTTTTCTTAGCCTGGCCACTGCCACTTCGGCGGCACCGGGGGATATTTCCGATGTGCCCCTCTATACGCTCGGCGGTGCCGAGCCGAATATTATGTTGATGTTCGACTCGTCTGGCTCCATGAATCATATAGCGATTCCGGAAGAATATGATGAGGATACAGCCTATACAAATTGTGCTTATCCAGAGAGTACCAGAGGGCGTATTTATATCGCTGTTCACAAGACCGGCGGAGATGTTTTTTATAACAGGAATGGCCAGGGATGGAAACAATGGAATAGTTTTTCAAACTGTTTCGCCAATAACAGAACCTATGACGCTTATTTGTGGGCCGGCGGCGATCGTGTTAATAACAATTATGGTTATTACTCATCCACCACCGCTACCGGTGCGGCCTCCATTCGTTACACTGGCCACTTCCTGAATTGGTACTTCTCCAGGGCGGCAGATTTTGGTGGCCGTGTCGCGGACGATTTCAAGGATGGCAATAGCGGTCTGCGCAGTAAAAAAGGCACCCAGCCCCGCGTCGACGCGATGAAAAGCGCCACAGCCAGCCTGGTCTCAGAGCTGAAGGACGTTCGAGTCGGCCTGATGCAGTTCGATGGTGATGACGGCGCCGAAATGCTGAGCGGACTGACCAGTGTGACGGATGACACAAGAGCGGAATTACTGGGTATTGTTAATAAGATCAGTGCCAACGGCATGACCCCATTGGGCGAAAGCTATGAGGATGTGGGTCGCTATTTTATCACCGGCTATGAAGCCCAGGCGTTGACGTTCGAAAAGAAGAACGACGATGGCGACGTGATAACCGAAAGCAAGCCGGGGCGGGATATTTTCAAGAGCCAGCCGAAATGGGGAGATGTTTCCAAGCCGGGGACCGGCACCAACAGCGCCATTCAGTACTATTGCCAGAAGAACTTTATGGTGGCGCTGACCGATGGTGTTCCGCTCTCGGACGAGGATGTCTCGGACGACCTGGCCAGTTACGATTACGCCTGCGAGGGCCCCAAGGGTTGTACTAAAGATGAAGATGGTGGTAATGAAAATACCTCCATGGACGATGTGATCAAGGCGCTTTACGACCTGGATCTGCGCCCGGACCTGACGAAACCCGATGGCAGCCCGGTAAAGAATAACATCATCAGTTATGTGATCGGCTTCGCCGACGAGCAGGTATCCACCAGTGATTTGATGGTCAATGCGGCTGCTCTGGGGAGTGGCGGCGTGGAGGAGGTCTATTCGGCGAGCAACGCTGAAACCCTGGTGACCACTTTCAATCGCATTATCAACAAAGTGCGGGCCATTGACGGCAGTTCCAGCTCCATCGCTTTCAACAGTTCCTCCGTGGGGGCCGGGTCCGCGCTCTACGCGGCCAGGTTCGACAGCAGCGACTGGAGCGGCGACCTCTCCGCCTTCACCCTCGGCGCCGATGGCACACTGTCGGCGACGCCCTCCTGGAGCGCCAGCGAAAAGCTGGACGCCAGGACCCCGGAGAGCCGCGTGATGATCACCTCCAGGAACGGCACCGGCGTGGCCTTCACCACCGCGCTGATAGATGACAGCGGCAACGGCCACGAGAGCGACCTGGAAATCAACACCTCCAGTGGTGCGCCGGTGGTCGACAGCCTTGCTGCCGAGCGCCTGGCCTACCTGCGCGGCGAGCGCGGCAATGAGGGCATAGAGAGCACGGAATTCCGCCGGCGCGGCGGCCGCCTGGGAGATATCGTCAACTCCACGCCGGTGTACGTGGGTGCGCCCAATGCGGCCTGGTCCCGCGCCTCTTTTACCGAGGCCGGCAGCTATGCCGCCTTCAAGTCCGGCCGGAGCGGCCGCACGCCGGTGGTCTACGTGGGTGCCAATGACGGCTTCCTCCATGGCTTCAACGCCAGCAATGGCGAAGAAGTCATCGCCTATGTACCGGAGATGCTGCTGAGCACCGAGCAGAACTCCGGTCTGCACGCCCTCAGTTCCCAGCTCTATACCCACAAATATTATGTGGACGGCACGCCCTCGGTGACGGATGCCTATATCGGCGGCAGCTGGAAAACCGTACTGGTGGGCAACCTGGGGGGCGGCGGCAAGGGTTACTTTGCCCTGGATATCACCGATCCCAGCGGCTTCAGTCAGGAGGAAGAAAGTGCGGAATCCATTTTTATGTGGGAATTTGCCGCGTCCGACAGTGATAATCTCGGCTTCAGCTTCAGCCGCGCCCAGCTGGGTCGCATGGCCAATGGCAAGTGGGCGGCGGTATTCGGCAACGGCTATAACAGCGACACCGGGGATGCCGGCCTGTTTATCCATTACCTGGATGACTTGGATGGCTCTGACGTTGTGTATCTCTCCACGGAAACCGCCGATGCCGACGACAAGAATGGCCTGTCCACCCCGGCGATTGTCGATGCCAATCTGGATGGTATCATCGACCGGATCTATGCCGGCGACCTGAAGGGAAATATGTGGGTCTTCGACGTTTCGGGCGACTCTTCGGAAAGCTGGAAAGTGGCTTATGGGGAGACGACCACCGACGAGGGAGGTGTAAGTACCACCACGCCGCAGCCCCTGCTCAGCGTCGGCGAGCCGATAACCGCCGGTCCCCGGGTGGCGAGGAACATCGACTATATCGGTGGCAGCTCCCCCAACCTGCTGGTGATTTTCGGTACCGGCCAATACCTTACCGGCACGGACACGGCCGACAATACGCGGGGCGGCTTCTATGTGGTCTCGGACAACGGCACCGCCGGGCTGGGCAAGGACGATCTGGTGGTCCGCACCATCGGCACCATGGAAGTCGAACAGCTATCCGATAGCGGCGTGACGGATGGAAGCAGCCGGGTTTACCGCACCTTGGACGGCGCGGAACTCGTCTGGAGCCAGAAGTCCGGTTGGTACATCCAGTTGGCCGAGGGCGATACGCCCATCGGCAAAGATGGAGGAGAGCGGGTGATCACCGCGCCGGACCTGCTGCGCAATACGTTGTTCTTCAACACCATGATCCCCACCGGACAGGTATGCTCCGCTGGCGGCCGCGGTTGGTTGATGTCGGTGGATGTGCGCACCGGCTTGGCGCCGGACGGTCGCGGGGTATTCGATGCCAACGGTGACGGCGAGATCAACTCGGCGGACCAGGGGGTGGTGGGAAGTGCGGTAAGCGGCGGATCGCCGAACAGGTCGGGCTTTATTGGTGCCGGTAGTGAAGGCGGCGGTGGCGGAGGCGGAGGCGGCGGTGGTGGCGGCGGTGACGACCCTTGCCGTGATGGTACTCTCAAACAGTTGACCCCCGATTCATCTGGAAACCTTGATGCAAGAGACGTTGATGCGGGCTGTGGCGTACGCAAGGGCCGCCTGTCCTGGGAGGAGGCCACCCCGCTGTAAACCGTGGGCCGTGGGATGAGTGAGCGATAAATATGAAAAAACAGCGCGGATTTACCCTGATCGAACTGATGATCGTAGTGGCGATAGTGGCGATACTCGCCGGCGTCGCCTGGCCCTCCTACCAGGAGCACGTGCGCACCACCCGCAGGGCGGACGCCCAGGGTGCGCTGATGGGGTTGGCGCAGGCGATGGAGCGGCACTTTACCGAGAAAGGCAGCTATAGCGGGGCTGCCGATGCAAACGATGTGCCGACAATTTTCCCAGCCCAAGCGCCAATCGATGGCGGTACCAAGTTTTATAACCTGCGCATTACTGACGCCGATGCGACCTCCTACACTTTGCAGGCCCAGCCCATCGCGGGTAGCGCCCAAGCTTCCGACGGCATATTAGAGTTGAATTCTGCCGGTCAGAAGGCCTGGGATAGTGGTAATGATGGTATTGGTACAGGCGATATGTGTTGGAAAAAAACCTGTAATTGACCAGGGGGGAAGCAATTTTCAACACCGCCTTTTTCCGCGATACCGTCTCTGCCGAAATCCAGTATATTAATTTTCTTGGTCAACTATTTAAGTCGAATACTACTGTGTCAACCTCCTCCTGAGTTGCTTGTTTAAAATCCGTAGCTCTATAGCGGCCTGTGTCACGGCCTCCGTCGCCGCTATCTCTAATTGTGTACAACCACTGTTCTTTAGCGTTTCAATCTGGCATCTTTTCTCGTAGGTCAGTTGCTTGCAGTGCTTCATCGTATATCTCTTGCTGGAGACAAAGCGCGAAGCCTACTGGCAACTTGCCGCCTTTTTCATCCTGATCAAAATGCGCACTTACAAGTTGAATCTGGGCTAGTATCTTATTTGCCGCTTTGAAATTATCTTCCGCAATTTTGAATAAGAATTCCACGCATACACCCACGCAACCCTTTACGATATTCAGTCTGGAGGGGTTACCTCTTTGAAGGGAAATGCTGTAATCAAATAATATCCAATTGGATCTACCTTAAACTATAAAAGAGGGTATCAGCGGTTACAGGAACCTACGTCTCCCACATTGATATCCGTTTAGCGCAGTCTGTCTGGCTCCACCGTTCCAATCGCTGACCCATCAGCTTTTCAGTATTTTCCTACGAGCACTGGCCCTATACGATTGATTGCCCACTTCAGGCAGTCGCCTCTTCCTTCCGGGGTACCAACATGAGCATGCAAGTCGTTATCGGATTGCGATTTCTCCAAAATTTCAGTGACACAAGGATCTGAGAGAATTATGAGTAGTAGATTGAGAAGGTTCAAATACCTGTGTTTTATTGTCAGCCTGGCGTGCATCGCATCCTGCGGTGGTGGTGGCGGTGGCGATGGCGGTGGCGGTGGCGGTGGCGGTGGCGGTGGCGGTGGCGGTGGTGGCGGTGGCGGTGGCGGTGGCGGTACGGGCTCGACGCTTGACGTGACCATCAATAATCTGAAAGGAAATTTAACTGTCACATGGCAAGGTCAGGTGCTGAACTTTGATGAGTCAAACTCAGAGGGCCAGTTCTCGTCAAATAAAACGGAAGTTTCGGAAATAGAATTCCAGTCACCGGCCTTTCAAATCTGCAACGAATGGGAAGAAACCATCACAAACCAGGCTTACACACTCGTCGTTGACTGCGCCAATCCACATTCGCATCAGCTGCTTGTCGATACCACTCACCTGAGGGGTGATCTCACCGTGGTCTGGGGGGACGAAACCCTGGCTCTCGATGAGGACAATAGCTCTTCTACGATGGTTTCCACTTCAGCCGACGTGGAGGAGCCGGTTGTTGTGAGCGCTCCAGAGTTGCAAACCTGCACCGGTGAATTTTCAAACCCCCGGGAGAGAATCGCGAACTTCTCTATTGACTGTACCGACGCACTTGCCACCAATGTTGTAACCACTTCGTCGCCACTGCCCTTTTCGGTGTTCCTGAAACAGGGAGACCAGGTGCACGAGGTGACGAAGACAACGCGTTTTGCCGAACCCGCCGCCCGCCTGGATGGTCTGGAGATTGACGGCTCCTATGGCACGCAACGCTGTCAACTGGATAAAGAAAACTATGACAGTGACGCCAACGAGCAGCATTGGCGTTTATCCTGTAGTGAATTTGTCGCTTACGTGAAGCCGGACGGCGTATACCTCGCTTTTGACAATGGGGAGGAGCAACAGCTTGAGGCGGGCGAATTCGATGCCGCGCCGATAGTGGGCGTCAGCCTTTATACTCAACAAATACTCATCAGCGAATCGCTCGGGGTCAAACGGCTTGCCAAGAATAATGGCGCCGTCACCTGGCACGATGTCGAGGGATTGCCAACCGACTGGCCGCTGCAGGATTATCAGGTGACCGAATCGGCCATCTACCTGCTTTACCGGGATGGAGAGAAAAAGGTGTACATGCTCTATCGCCTGGCGAATGGCCTGTCGCTCTCCCGGGTAGGGGTGGTAAGAGAGGGCCCTGACAGGGAGGTACACGCCGTTGGTCTGCAACCGGGCGCCTATCGGGACGACAGTATCGCTATTTATTCCATCGGGACCAGGAGCAACATTAAACGGCGCCATACAGTATTGCTGCAGGGGGAGCGCCGTATCGGCAGTGTCTCTCCCAAAGTCAATAGTGACAACCCGTTCTTCGTGGGTTATCGACAGGAGCACCCCAGGTTTTTGTTTCATCCCAATGATACCGACACCGATCGCGATCCTGACACCAGCATGGACCTCTACCTGTTTGATCAAGTAAGCGAGGAACCTTCAATCAACTACCTGGATACCGAACTCAATGTCGTGAACTGGCCGGATGCGCAAGGGAACAATCGTATCTGGGCGATAGGGGACAACCTGTTGCAGGAGCGATACGAGGGTCGGCTGGCGGAACTTATTGTCAGGTCCACGGATGACGGCCGGAGTGAAATTGTCTGGCAAGCCGTCGATTCCTTATCGGATGAACACTATGACTATATGGGCACCGATGGGAAACTGCTGGTGATGACACAGCCCCGGGATCAGCTTGAGCACGGGGTCGCTCAATTGTTCAACCGCAACGGGCAGGTGGATCTGGCGTCCCTGATGGGGGCAACGGGGCTTTCAACCGTGCTCAGGGTACAGCATCGGGAAACCCCCATCGCAATCGCGGACCCCGATGCGAACAAGGTGCTCAGGCGTGTCACCCCCGTGAATGGCTGGATCTTACTGTATTCAGGGGCGAGTGACGAGCGGGGAAGCCTTTGGCTGACCAACGGTGAGTCGGCGCAGACCTGGCAGCTGGAAGCGGATATAACCTGGGCGGACTTCCAAAACTATCAGTTATTGTCTGCCGGTTCGGCCATGGCGGTTGTCAAAACCCATACTGGAGCCATTGAGTACGTTATCAATGGGGTAAGGCCCTGATCAATATCGAAGTACCTGATCAGTCTTCATCGAAGAGCGCCGCGCCTCGGTAATCCGAGGCGCCGTGCGGGGCCGGGAAAGCAGTCCAGTTAATAACATCCTTGAGGAGTCATTGTGCTTGATCATTCCCTAATAGACCGATTGAGAGTTTTAGGTTCAGCAATGGTGTTGCTCAGCGTTGTTGCCGTCTGCGGCTGCGGTGGCGGTAGTGGCGACAGTGGCAGTAGCAGTAGCAGCAGTAGCAGTAGCAGCAGTAGCAGCAGTAGCAGCAGTAGCAGTAGTAGCAGTAGTAGCAGTAGTAGCGGTGGTTCGCCACAGCTGCAGCCCCCCGTTGCCCCTGCTGAAGCACTGCGCTTTACCGATACCGACAGCAATTTGGGGCAAATGGCGGGGACAGTGGAGATTACGCGCGCTACAGATGAGTCGAACATTACTGAGTATCAACTCTTTTGGAGTGGCAGTGATGGTGATTTACCCGTCGATCAGCCTGATCCGTTTTACCGTGTGCAACGGCCAGCCGGTAATGAGGATCGGGTCCTGCAGTTTACTTTCCCCGGCCCCATTGATATCCCCACAGATATCCGGTATTTCACTGTCCGCAGTGCCAACACGGAACATGTATTTCCTCAGGGGCCAGTTATAAGGATATTCGACTTTAAAGGCAATGCGCTTGCCACTGGTCCAGGAGGTAATGAAAGGACAGGCTTTTACGAATATGGCGGCGATTCAGAAAATGACAAGCCCTCGTTAGTGCTTTACAAAAATGAGGGGCGTTGCATTATGGATAACGGGTTTGTCATGGCTATTGATATGCAAAACAAAGAGGATAAAGAGGATGATGAGTTAAAAACAGAACCTGACGATGAATTATATCCCGCCTTTGCATTTGACTGTCTTGAGGAAAACCGCAATACCTATAAATCATTGTATAACGACGATGGAACTGTCTATGCTCAAAGCCCTTTGAATGATGCGTTTTACCATGGAAATGCCGTGCATGCTTTTTATGAGGCGCTGTTGGGTGCCCCGCCCTTGAAGGACAAAATCCGCCTGCGGGTTCACTATGGCACTGCCGGTAATGAGATTGCATTCTGGGATGGCGTTTACGTCTCCTTGGCCGATGGCATGGGGTTGAGAGGAGAATACCCACAGGTCGGTCTGGATGTGATAGCACACGAAATCAGCCACGGTGTCACTCAACGGTTTTCCAATATTGGCGCTGAAGGTACGTCCTTACAAGCTGCAGCCATCTCCGAAGCATTCTCGGATATGGCTGGAGAAGCGGCGGAATATGTGATTCGCGGCAGCAATGATTTTTTGGTGTCGGCTGAATTGCAATATTGTGATATTCCAGGTAGCTGTTCTGCGGGCGGTGCACTGCGTTACTTTGAACACCCAAGCAATGATGGTAGCTCGATAGAAAGTTTTTTAGATGTCGATGAAGTCTTCAGTTACTACTATAAGATGGGTGTCTATAACCGGGCTTTTTTCGTATTAGCCAATACGCCCAACTGGAATACATTGAAGGCCTTTGAGCCTTTTTTATGGGCAAACCGCTTTTGCTGGACCCAGACGACAGAATTCGTAGAAGGCGCGGAGTGTGTGTTACAGGGGACGGAGGCATTAGGTTACGATCGACTGGCAACAATAGAAGCCTTTCGCGATGTTGATATAACGTTGTTCGAAGAAGGAACTTTTGCGTATTTCCTGCATGACAGAGCTTTTCGAACAGTTGATTTTCAAGACCACAGTGCATCAGATAAAACGATCGTACGTTGGCAGTGGGATTTTGGCGATGATCAATTGTCCGAGGAGCAATCGCCCACACATACTTATGCAGAAAATGGCACTTACCGCGTTGAGTTAAAGGTAACAGACAATGAAGGAAGGGAAAATTCCGATAGTGCACTGGTAACGGTTACTGACCAATACTGTGCCGCTCAATCGAATAGTATTAACGATCACTGGATCTCCGCCGTATCGATAAACAATCATAAAATAGAGTCTGACTCGAGTGCATATTCGGACTTTACCGAACAGCCTGTCATTTTGCCGGCCAATACAGCATTGACGCTGGAACTGAGCCCCGCGCCAAGTCCGGCAGAAGGTTATTGGAAAGCCTGGGTTGATATTAATTTAAACGGTCAATTTGATGCCGACGAGTTGATCACAGAGACTTCACGTATAGAAGGTAAGCACACATTTCAATGGATTCCTCCCGCACAACTTGCTGGCAAATCGACTCGATTAAGAATTTTTCACAACTGGTCGTTGATCGGCGGCCCCTGTGCTAATGTCAGTTTCGGAGAGGTAGAAGATTACCAACTTTCCCTGCAAGCTACCTAGGATCGTACGCCTTTCCTGGTCGACAAAACGGATGCGCCACCAGCTAAGATTCCGGCCGCCGGTGACGGATATACGCCTAGCCGTCGGCACCGCAGTCTAGGTTGTCCCCACTTCCGTTTTCCACTATGCCGTCCCCGTCGCTATCCTTGCCGAAATAGGGGCGGCCTATTTTGTTGAGGATGATGAACCACCCGTATTTTGCTTCGCCACTGCCGGGGCAGTAGGCGAAGTTGCCGCTCTGCGAGGGGGTGGTACCGCTGGGGCGGAAAATGAGGTAGCCGCGGTTGTTGAACGCTCTCCAGCTGAGGGAGGCGTTTTCTTCCAGCCTGGGAAGTGTCCTTTCGATGGTTTCTCCGTCGTCCCGCTCGCCATCGCCGTCTTCGTCGGCAAACAGCAGCACGCCGGCAGCCCAGTCGCCGCTGCAGTTGTTGCCGTCGCTGCTGGGGCAGAGGGAATAGTTGCGCCCCTCGCTGTAGGCTTTGGCGCGCATCAGAAACAGCAGGTCGAACAGGGCGCGCCCCTTGGCCTCACTGCGGTAGCGGTTGACAAAGTCCGCCATTGACGGCGCGGCGGCGGCCACGACGATGGCGAAAATAGCGATGGTGAGCATCAGCTCGATGAGGGTGAATCCCGAAGCCTTCTTCACTGTGCAAACTCCTTTTCCCTGAGTTTGCTCCAGCATACACCTGTGGAGGGAAAAGCCAATCACAGGCCATTACAGTACGCCCGTACGGATTTTTCCGCACTTGGCAATCAGTCTTCCAGCCCGAGCTTCTTCAACCGATACCGCAGCGACCGAAAACTGATCCCCAGCTTCTGCGCCGCCGCCGTCCTGTTCCAGCGGGTTTCCATCAGCGCGCTCTCTATGGCTTCCCGTTCAATGTTTTGCAGGAATTCGTCCAGGGAGCGGTGGTGGCCCGGGTCGAACTGGCCGGGGTAGCCTTTTGCCGCCGGGGGGGCGGCTGCACTTTGGGCGTTTGGCTGCGGTTCCGGGGCCTCCATCACGTGGGTGGTCTCGCGGTCGAGCAGCAGGTCCTCGGCGCGGACCAGCCGCTGGTCGCTGAGGGTAAAGGCCCGCTCCAGGGTGTTTTCCAACTGGCGCACATTGCCGGGGAAGGGGTAGTGCTTCAGGGTCTCCAGCGCCTCCCCGGACAGCCGCGGGGCGGCGACGCCGGCGTTGGCGGCAATGCGGCGCATGATGGTGTCCGCCAGCAGGGGAATGTCGCCGACGCGCTCGCGCAGCGGCGGCACGGCGATCTCGATCACGTTGATGCGGTAGTAGAGGTCGCTGCGGAAGCGGCCCTCGGCCACTTCCCTCGCCAGGTCCCTGTGGGTGGCGCTCAGGATGCGCACGTCGATGGGCACTTCTTCGTTGGCGCCGATGGGGCGCACGCGCTTTTCCTGGATGGCGCGCAGCAGTTTCACCTGCATGTCTAGCGGCAGGTCCGCGACCTCGTCCAGGAACAGGGTGCCGCCCTCGGCGCTCTGCATCAGGCCGGGTTTGTCCTTGTGGGCGCCGGTAAAGCTACCCTTCCTGTGACCGAAGAATTCGCTCTCCATCAGTTCCTTCGGGATGGCGCCGCAGTTGATGGGCACGAAGGGCTTGTCTGCGCGGGCGCCCTGGGCGTGGATGGAGCGGGCCGCCAGTTCCTTGCCGGAACCGGATTCGCCGCTGATATAGATGGGGGCATCGCTGCGGGCGACCTTGGCGATCTGCCGGCGCAGGGCACACATGTTGTCCGCTTCACCCTGCAGCAGTTGGTCGGCGCGCCGGGCGCGCATCTCGTTGCGCTTCTGGTTCAGGCGCAGCGCCAGCTGCACCAGGCTGCGCAGCCGCTCCAGGTCCACCGGCTTGCTGACGAAGTCGAAGGCGCCCAGCTTCAGCGCGCTGATGGCGGTGTCCATGTTGCCGTGGGCGGTGATTACCGCCACCGGCAGGTCGTTGTCCCGCTGTTCCTGAATGTGTTCCACCAGTCGCAGGCCGTCGCCGTCCGGCAGGCGCATGTCGGTGAGGCAGAAGTCGTAGCGGTTCTCGCCGAGCAGGCGGAGCGCCTCGGCCAGGCTGGCGGCGGTGTGACTGCGGACGTCCATGCGCCGCAGGGTGAGGGTCAGCAGTTCGCAGATATCCGGTTCGTCGTCGACGACCAGGGCCAGTGGTTGCATCGAATTGCAGCCTTCTTGTTGATTTTCGAGCTGGTTCTGGCGCCAGATTATGGCAGAGATTCTTTGCTGGTTGGCAAGTAGTTTATTGGGAAATGGTCCCTCTTTTCTGTCAAAGAATCCGGTTTGGGTGTGCGAATTCTATCCTGAAGCAACTTTTGTTGTCCCCACTGCGGCAGTGGTAGAGGTTGGCCTGGATGGCCTCGCAGAGTTCCCTGGCGATGTACAGACCCAGGCCGCTGCCGCCCTGGTTGGTGGTGAAAAAGGGTTCGAAAATCTTATCCCGGTATTCCGGCGGCACGCCGCGGCCGCTGTCGATCACGTCCAGTACGGCGCAGTCGCGACCGGGGTGTTGGTAGACGGCGACTTCCATCTCGCGCCGGCCGGTGGCGATATGGGAGTGGTGCAGGGCGTTGTTGCACAGGTTGGTGACCACCTGGGCCAGTTGCTGGGGATCGAAGCGAGCGCTGACCGGCAGTTCCGGCAGCTCCAGGCGAATGTCGGCATCGGCGGGGGCGCCGGCGCGGAAGTCCTGGACAAACAGTTCCAGCCAATCCCCCAGGTCGTGTAGCAGCGGCACCGCGGCGCGGCGGCGCGACAGCTGCATCACATTCTCGACGATCTGGTTCACCCGCTGGCTGTGGCGGCAGATGATGTTGGTCAGTAGGCGGTCCTCCGCGCTGAGATCGGCGGATTCCGACAGTAACTGCGCGGCGTGGCTGATGGCGCCGAGGGGATTGCGCACCTCGTGGGCGATGGAGCCGGTGAGGTGGCCGAGGGAGGCGAGCTTGAGCTTCTGCGCCGCCTGAGCGAGCTTGCGGTTGTCTTCCACGAACACCAGGGTGCTGTCGCCGTGCTCGCGGCGCAGGTTGGCGAAACTCAGCCGCAGTTCGCCGCCGTTGGCCGCCTGCACCAGGGCGGCGTTGCGGGAAGCGTCGCGGCGCCACTCCCGCACGACGCGGCGCAGCTCCGCCTGGCGCTCGCCGCCCGGCTGCAGCTGCTCCCCCAGCAGTTGGCGGGCGGCGCGGTTGACCAGTTCGGGTTTGTTGGCGGCGTCCACCACCAGCACGCCGGTGCCCATGCGCTCGATGATCTGTTGCGCCAGCCGTTGCAGGTGCGCCGCCTGGCGGCTCTGCTGGTCGGCGCGCAGGGTGGCGCTGCGAATGCGCGCGGACAGGTACTGCAGGGCGCTGACGGTGGCGAACAGCAGCACACCGAGGCCGCCGGCGGAGACGATATCCTGGGTGCCGGCCTGGCCTGCCAGCAGACCGTAGAGCTGTTGGCCGATCACGCCGATGCTGGCCACGGCGGCGAAGAAGGCGCCCATGCGCCGGTCCAGCAGCATGGAGCCCACTGAGCAGTTGATCAGCAGCAGGTAGCCGAGCCCGGAGTTGAGGCCGCCGCTGGCCTGGATCAGCAGCAGGAAGGCGGCGATGTCACAGCCGAGGATCAGCCCCACCTGGCCGGCGCTGGTGTGGTAGACGCTGCGGCGCAGGTGCAGCAGCCAGCCGATGTTGAGTGCGGCGTAGGCGATGACCGTATTCAGGTAGAGTGCCGGGGCGCTGTTGCCCACCGCGCCCTTGCCGAGATCGGAGGTGAAGATGCCCAGCAGCACCAGCGCTATGGCCACGCGGTAGTAAGCGTAGATCCTCAGTAGCTCGTGGTGCTGCAGGGTGGTTCCGCTGGCGGTGGGCGCACTGCTCAAGGATTGGCTCCCGGGTATTCCGGTTTTTGTTGATTACTGCTGTTGTCTCCCGGGTCACGGTACAATAGCCGTCTCTCTGTCCCGAGGTACAAAGATGTCTACTTTGCAGTTAGTGCTGGCACAAATCAATTCGCTGGTGGGGGATATTCCGGGCAACACCGCCCAGGTGATCGACGTCGCCAGGAAGGCGCATCGCGAGTTGGGCGCCGAGCTGGTGCTGTTTCCCGAGCTGACCCTGTGCGGCTATCCGCCGGAGGACCTGCTGCTGCGCCCGAGCATGCAGCGACGCGTCGACGCGGCGCTGGCGCAGTTGCTGGCGGCGGAGCTGCCCTGCGCGATACTGATCGGCTATCCGCGGGTGGTGGCCGGCAAGGTGTTCAATATGGCCGGGCTGATCGTCGACGGCCAACTGGCCGCGGAGTACGCCAAGCAGAAGCTGCCCAACTACCAGGTCTTCGACGAGATGCGCTATTTCGTGCCCGGCGATCAGCCCTGTATCGTGGACATCAAAGGTATTCCCACCGCAATCACCATTTGCGAGGACATCTGGCACCCGGAGCCGGTGGCCCAGGCGGTGGCCGCGGGTGCCAGGCTGATGCTGAACATCAATGCCTCGCCCTTCCATCGGGGCAAAGCCCAGGAGCGCCTGGAACTGCTCGCCAACCAGGCCCGCGCCGGCAATATGCCGATCCTGTACGTGAATTGGTTCGGAGGCCAGGACGAGCTGGTGTTCGACGGCGGCTCTTTCGCCGTGGATGCCCAGGGCAAGCTGTGCGCGCGGGCGCCGGAGTATGTCGAGCAGCTGTTGCCGGTCACCGTGACCCACAAGGACGGCAAGGTGAAACTGCGCCCGGGTGGGATCACCCCCGCGCTGGAGGACCTGGCTTCCGTCTACCAGGCGCTGGTGCTCGGTGTGCGCGACTATGTAAACAAGAATGGCTTCAACGGCGTGGTGCTGGGCCTTTCGGGTGGCATCGATTCGGCCCTGACCCTGGCCATCGCCGTGGATGCGTTGGGGGCAGAGCGGGTGGAGGCGGTGATGATGCCCTTCCGCTATACCTCTGACCTGAGCAAAAACGACGCCGCCGACCAGGCCGGGAGGCTCGGTATCCACTACCGGGTGATCAGCATCGAGCCCATGTTCGACGCTTTCATGCGGGCGCTGGCGGAGGAGTTTGCCGATACCGAGCGGGACACCACCGAGGAGAACCTGCAGGCGCGCTCCCGCGGCGTGGTGCTGATGGCCATTTCCAACAAGAAGGGCGCCATGGTGCTGACCACCGGCAACAAGAGCGAACTGGCGGTGGGCTACGCCACTCTGTATGGCGACATGGTGGGTGGCTACAACGCGCTCAAGGACGTGCCCAAGACTCTGGTGTTCGAGCTGGCCCGCTACCGCAACAGCCTCTCCGGGGTGATCCCGGAGACAGTGATCACCCGCCCCCCCAGCGCCGAACTGGCGCCGGACCAGCTGGACTCCGACAGCCTGCCCCCCTACGAGGTGCTGGACCAGATACTGAACCTGTATATCGACAAGGACTACTCGGCCGCAGATATCATCCGTCGGGGCTTCGAGCGGGAGACGGTGGAGCGGGTGGTGCGCCTGGTGGACCGCAACGAGTACAAGCGCCGCCAGGCGGCGGTGGGGGTGCGGATCTCGGAAAGGGGCTTCGGCCGCGACCGGCGCTATCCGATCACCAATGGCTGGAGGGCGGGAGAATGAATGCGGAATGCGCGATCGGGCTTAGTGCCGTAGGAGCGGCCCATGGCCGCGATCTGACTGTTTTGTCGGTCGAAAGTCAGAACGCGGCCAGCGAGCGGGGCTTTGGCACAATATAGGCCCGCGTACTAAGAGGCACATCCCTGTGCCTCACCCGCTTCGCGGGCAGCCTTCAGCTGTGCAAATTTGCTCCCGGCAAATTTGTCCGCATTCACATAAGCTCGGGCGGCAGCGGCGCCTCTTCGAAGCGGTACTCCGGGTTGTACAGCTCGCGGCTGTCGAAGCCGCGCGGGTCCGACTTCTCGAACAGGCCCAGGGTGACGCGGTGGGCGAGGCTGCGGCCGGCGGCGCCCTTGTAGTAGTCGTAATTGAAGCTGCCGTCACTGCGGAAGGCCGGATGGTTCGGGTAGTTGGCGCGCAGCACGGTCAGCGTATTGGACTCCAGTTCCGGCATCTCCAGCAGGTGGTATCCCTGCACCATCACCGCCAGGGCGTCCGGCACCGCCGGGGTCTGCTGGAAGTTCTCCACCACATAGCGGCCGCGGTTGGCGGCGGCCAGGTAGGCACCGCGCTTGAAGTAGTAGTTGGCCACGTGGATCTCGTAGCGCGCCAGCAGGTTGCGCAGGTGGATCATGCGCTTCTGCGCGTCCGGCGCATAGCGGCTGTCCGGGTAGCGGGCCATCAGCTGGGCGAAGTGGGCGAAGGACTCCCGCGCCGAGCCGGGGTCGCGGCTGGTCATATCCGTGGGCAGGAAGCGCTCGAACAGGCCGCTGCCCTCGGTGAAGGAGGCCAGGCCCTTCATGTAATAGGCGTAGTCCACGTTGCGGTGCTGCGGGTGCAGGCGGATAAAGCGGTCCGCAGCGGCGATGGCGGCGTCGTTCTCGTAGTTGCGGTAGTAGGCGTAGATCAGCTCCAGCTGCGCCTGCTCGGCATAGCTGCCGAAGGGGAAATTGTCCTCCAGTGCGCGCAGGTTCTTGATGGCCAGGTCCCACTGGCTGGATCTCAGCTGGCGCTGCGCGGCCTCGTAGAAGGCCTGCTCGGTGCGGCTGCCGGAGGGCAGCCCCTCTTCGGATTCATCGGTGCTGGCGCAGGCGACCAAAATCGCGGAAAGGACGGCCAACCACAGCGTTTTCCAGGCCTGCATAGCCCCTCGCTCTATCATTATTACTCTCAACCTTATTAAACTAGCCGCCATTATAGGAAACCAGCGGCCCGCCATTTAACCACAGTCGTGCAGCTGCCCAAAGTACCGGTGTACTGCCTCATGCTAAATGCGGTTATCAGCGGGCCGCTAGGCGGCCAGCTGCAAGGCGCATTTGCGCAGGCATAGCCGGCTACGTCAAGCAAATGCAACGCCGCAGATGGCTGCCTAGCGGCCCGCCCGAAGGGAGCGCCCCAAGTCGTCCACAGCTGCGTTGCCGCTCTTGGAAAGGGCGCGCCATTCCCAGCGAGCGGCGCCTAACTGTGAACGACTTGGGGCGCTCTGATAACCGCATTTAGCATGAGGCAGTACACTAGAACCATGACCGAACTGCTCGAACTGGACATCGAAGTGCCCGCCCACCTGGCCGGACACAGGTTGGACCAGGCTGCGGCGGAATTAATTCCCGACTACTCCCGCGCGCGGCTGCAATCCTGGATAAAAGGCGGCCAGTTGACCGTCAATGGCGGCGCGGCCAGACCGAAGGACAAGCTGTTCGGCGGCGAGCAGCTGCGCCTGCGCGCCGAGCTGGAACCCCAGGGGGAGTGGCGCGCCCAGGCTCTGGACCTGCCGGTCGTCCATGAAGACGACAGCCTGCTGGTGATCAATAAGCCCGGCGGCCTGGTGGTGCACCCGGCCGCCGGCAATCCCGACGGCACTCTGCTGAACGGGCTGCTGCACCACTGTCCCGGGTTGGAGAGGATACCGCGCGCCGGCATAGTGCACCGGTTGGACAAGGACACCAGTGGCCTGATGGTGGTGGCCAAGACGCTGCCGGCGCAGACCAGCCTGGTGCAGCAGTTGAAGGCGCGCAGCGTCAGCCGCCAGTACGATGCCATCGTCCAGGGAACCGTCAGCGGCGGCGGCACGGTAGACGCACCCATCGGCCGCCATCGGCAGAACCGCCTGAAGATGGCTGTGTTGGACTTTGGTGGCAAGGAGGCGATCACCCACTACCGGGTGCAGGAGCGCTTCCACGCCCACACGCTGCTGCGCTGCAAACTGGAGACGGGCCGCACCCACCAGATCCGCGTGCATATGGCCCATATCCGCCACCCGCTGGTGGGCGACCCCCTCTACGGCGGCCGTCCCAAACTGCCGCCGGAGGCCTCGGCCGAGCTGGTCCGGGCGCTGCAGCAGTTCCCGCGCCAGGCACTGCATGCGGCCGAACTCTCTCTGTTGCACCCGAAAAGCGGCGAGGAAATACACTGGCGCGCGCCCATGCCCGCGGATATGCTGCGGCTGCTTGAGGTACTGCGCGCGGATATGTAGGGCCGAACCTTGTGTTCGCCCTTGCGGAGGTCAGTTGAATAACGGGGTCGATGCGAAGGCCCTGATGACGGTGGCTGTTTGCGGGACTGTCTGCGAGAGGGACCTCGCGGACAAGCCTACAGGGATGTATTTAGGGGGGGGCGCCTAGCCCGTGTCCCGCAAACAGCCACCGGCAGCAGGGCCGCCACTGAGTTGGCTACAGGGGGGTTAATCTTCAGGTGCCTCCCCGAACAAGGGCGAACACAATATTCGCCTTTACAGAACCTGCTTAAGGCAAATAGATAGATGTCCAGCGAACACTACCTTTTCCCCAACTGGCCCGCCCCCGCCAATGTGCGCGCCGCTACCAGCCAGCGCACCGGAGGCCACAGCAAGGGGGACTACGAATCCTTCAATCTCGGCGCCCATGTCGGGGATGACGAGCGGGCCGTGGCCGCCAATCGCAGCCAGCTGCTGCAGGAGCTGCAACTCCCAGCCAAACCGCAATGGCTGGAGCAGATTCACAGCGACCGAATTGTCGAGGCGAAGACCGACGGCCTGGTGCGCACCGCCGATGCCAGCTTCGCCGCGGCTCCCGGCGCCGTCTGCGCGGTGCTCACCGCCGATTGCCTGCCGGTGTTCTTCTGCGATAAATCCGGCACCCGGGTGGCGGCGGCCCACGCCGGCTGGCGCGGATTGGCCGGCGGTATCCTGCGCAGCAGCGTGGAGGCGCTCGACTGCGATCCGCAGCAGCTGCTGGTGTGGCTGGGTCCGGCCATCGGGCCGCAGGCGTTTGAAACCGGTGTGGATGTGCTGGAGATTTTTTTTGAGAATGCACTGGGCGGCGAGCACGCGGAAGAAATCGCCCAGTGCTTCCGTCCGCATACGAAAAAGCCGCTGCACTTCCTCGGCGATATCTATGCGCTGGCGCGCGCGGAGTTGCGACAGCTGGGGGTCAGCGAAATCTACGGCGGTGACCGCTGCACCTTTACCGAAGAAGAGCATTTCTTTTCCTATCGCCGGGACAAAACCACCGGGCGTATGGCGTCCCTGATCTGGCTTCAGGAGTAGGGCACCCCTAAAATAGGCGCCAGTTGATCTGGATCATTGAAAACCCCTCTCCCGCCCTTATTTTGTCTCCCAACACTACACTGAATGTGTGGCGCCAAATCGGCGCCACTGTTTCTTCCGAGGAGAAGGGGTTTCGTCCATGCGTATAGACAGAATGACCAACCCGCTGCAGGCCGCGATTGCCGACGCGCAGTCCCTGGCCGTCGGGCGCGACCACAACCAGATTTACCCGGAACACCTGCTGCTGGCGCTGCTGAACCAGAACAACGGCAGCGTGCCGGCGTTCCTGTCCCAGGCGGGTTTCAACCTCAACGGCCTGCGCAACGACCTGGCGAAAAGGCTCGACAGCCTGCCCACCGTCGGTTCCCCCACCGGCGATGTGGGCATGTCCCAGGAGCTGGCGCGGCTGTTCAACCTGGCGGACAAAAAGGCGCAGCAGAACGGCGACACTTTTATCGCCAGCGAAACGGTATTGCTGTCGGCATTCGATCCCGCCGCCGGCGCGGTATCGAAAATCCTCAATGCCAACGGCGATCTCAAGCAGCTGCAGGCGGCCATCGACAAGGTGCGCGGCGGCGAGAAGATCGACGATGCCGGCGCCGAGGACGCGCGCCAGGCGCTGGACAAATACACCCTCGACCTGACCGAGCGCGCGGTGGCGGGCAAACTGGACCCGGTGATCGGCCGCGACGACGAAATCCGCCGCACCATCCAGGTACTGCAGCGGCGCACCAAGAACAATCCGGTGCTGATCGGCGAACCCGGCGTGGGCAAGACCGCGATCGTCGAAGGCCTGGCGCAGCGCATCGTCAACGGCGAAGTGCCGGAGGGACTGAAGGACAAAAGGCTGCTGTCCCTGGACCTGGGCGCGCTGCTGGCGGGGGCGAAATTCCGCGGTGAATTCGAGGAGCGCCTGAAGGCGGTGCTGAACGAACTGAGCAAGCAGGAGGGCCGCATCATCCTGTTTATCGACGAACTGCACACCATGGTCGGCGCCGGCAAGGCCGAGGGCGCCATGGATGCCGGCAATATGCTCAAGCCGGCGCTGGCGCGCGGCGAGCTGCACTGCGTCGGCGCCACCACCCTGGACGAGTACCGCAAATACATCGAGAAGGACGCGGCCCTGGAGCGGCGCTTTCAGAAGGTGCTGGTGGACGAGCCCACCGAGGAGGACACCATTGCGATACTGCGCGGCCTCAAGGAGCGCTACGAGGTACACCACGGCGTGGATATCACCGACTCGGCGATCATCGCCGCCACCAAACTGTCGCAGCGCTACATCACCGACCGTCAGCTGCCGGACAAGGCCATCGACCTCATTGATGAAGCCGCCAGCCGCATCCGCATGGAGATCGATTCCAAACCGGAAGAGATGGACAAGCTGGACCGGCGCCTGATCCAACTGAAGATCGAGCGCGAGGCGGTCAAGAAAGACAAGGACGACGAGGCGGCGCAGAAGCGCCTGGCCAAGCTCGAGGAGGAAATCCACAAGCTGGAAAAAGAGTACGCGGACCTCGAGGAGGTGTGGAAGGCGGAGAAAGCCCAGCTCGCCGGCAGCCACGACATCAAGAACAAGCTGGAGCAGGCCAAACTGGATATGGAGGCGGCGCGCCGCGCCGCCGACCTGACGCGCATGTCGGAACTGCAGTACGGCGTCATTCCGCAACTGGAGCAACAGCTCAAGGCCGCGGCGAGCGCCGAGAGCAGCGAGGAGCCGCGCCTGCTGCGCAACCGCGTCACCGACGAGGAAGTGGCGGAAGTGGTATCGCGCTGGACCGGCATCCCGGTGGCGAAAATGCTCGAGGGCGAGCGGGAAAAACTGCTGCGCATGGAGGACGCGCTGCACAAGCGCGTCATCGGCCAGGGCGAGGCGGTCGAGGCGGTGGCCAACGCCGTGCGCCGATCCCGCGCCGGTCTCTCGGACCCCAACAGGCCCAACGGCTCCTTCCTGTTCCTCGGCCCCACCGGCGTGGGCAAGACCGAGCTGTGCAAGGCGCTGGCGCAGTTCCTGTTCGACACCGAAGACGCCATGGTGCGCGTCGACATGTCGGAGTTTATGGAGAAACACTCGGTCGCACGCCTGATCGGCGCGCCCCCCGGCTACGTGGGCTACGAGGAGGGCGGCTACCTGACCGAGGCGGTGCGGCGCAAGCCCTACTCGGTGATACTGCTGGACGAGGTGGAAAAGGCCCACCCGGAAGTCTTCAACATACTGCTGCAGGTGCTCGAGGACGGCCGCCTCACCGACGGTCAGGGGCGCACGGTGGATTTCCGCAACACCGTGGTGGTGATGACCTCCAACCTGGGCTCCGACCTGATCCAGAAATACGCCGCCGCCCGCGACGCGGACGAGCTGGACACAGAAATCCACTACCGGCAGATGAAAAACGCGGTGATGGATGTGGTGGGCGAACACTTCCGCCCGGAATTCATCAACCGCATCGACGAGGTGGTGGTCTTCCACCCGCTGAACAAGGCGGAAGTGCGCTCCATCGCCGAAATCCAGCTGGCGTCGCTGCGCCGCCGCCTGGGCGAGCGGGATCTGAAGCTGGAAGTGTCCGAGCCGCTGCTGGACAAGCTGGCGGACGTCGGCTTCGACCCCGTCTACGGCGCCCGCCCGCTGAAGCGAGCGATCCAGATGTGGCTGGAAAACCCCCTCGCCCAGGACGTGCTGTCGGGCAAGTTCGCGCCCGGTGATACCATCCACGCCGAACTGGAAGGCGACAGGGCGGTGTTCTGCTAAATTCCGGCTCCGGCATTTCCCTGTAGGAGCGGCCCATGGCCGCGATCAGACTTTCCGGATGGACCGAACATCGATCGCGGCCATGGGCGGATGGCCGCCCCGCCGTTCCTACAGAACCCTTTCAACACCAAAAAGCTGCGCCTAACCGAGTGCAATGCCGCGGCAGGGCACAGGCGCAAATAGCCATTTATTCTTAAACTGAATTTTGTTGTCCGCTATCGCCGGCGGGTGTCGGAGTCGCAATTCAGTGGAATGGCTGGGTGTCTAAGGTTTTGAACAAACGCATGCTGCTGATGCTGCTCGGCTGCGCGCTGCTGTTCGGCGGTATTTTCGCCTTCAAGTTTTTCGGCCGCGCCATGATGAACAAGGCGTTCGATACCATGCCGCTGCCGCCGGCCACGGTGACTTCCTTCAACGCGGAGATACAGACCTGGCAGGAGAACCTCTCCGCGGTGGGGACCCTGCGCGCGGTAAACGGCGTCGAGGTGACCACCGAGGCCCAGGGGGTGGTCAGCGCCATTCACTTCAGGTCCGGCCAGACCGTCGACAAGGGCGAACTCCTGGTCGAACTGGCCGCGGAGCCGGAGAAGGCCCAGCTGCAGGTGCTGCAGGCGGAATTACGCCTAGCGCGACGCAATTACGAACGCATCAAAACGCTGCACGCCAGGGGAGTCACCACGGAGGCGGACCTGGACAACGCGCGCAGCACCCTGGACCAGGTGCTGGCGAACCTGGAGGTGCAGCGTGCCACCATCGACAGACGGCGCATTACCGCGCCCTTCAGCGGCATGCTGGGCATTCGCCGCATCGACCTGGGGCAGAACGTGAGCCCCGGCGAGGCAGTGGTATCCCTGCAGCAGCTGGACCCCATCTATGTGGACTTCTCCCTGCCCGAACGACACTTTGCCAGCGTCGCGCTCGATCTGACGGTGACCCTGGCAACCGATGCCTTTCCCGGCAAAAAATACTCCGGGCGTATCACTGCCATCGATCCCCAGGTGGACAGCACCAGCCGCAACTTCCTGGCGCAGGCGACGCTGAAAAATCCCCAGCAGCACCTTCGCCCGGGAATGTACGCGGATGTGGCGGTAGAGATCAATGCCCACCGCCGGGTCTTGGTGGTACCGCGCACCGCCCTGGTATTCGCGCCCTATGGCAATGCCGTATTCGTTCTGCAGAAAAGTGAACAGGGCGACGGCTATATCGCCAACAAACGTTTTGTGAAAACCGGTGAGGAGCGCGGCGACCTGGTGGAAATCCTGCAGGGGGTGCGCGCGGGAGAGCTGGTGGCCAGCAGCGGCCTGCTCAAGTTGCGCAACGAGGGCGCGGTGATTATCAACAACGAAAACAAGCCGCCCGCGAGTGCCGACCCGCATCCGGAAAACAGCTAGGTTTTTGGGAGTTGGGGACCGGGGGCTCGGGACTCGGAACTCGGAACTCGAAAAAAGCGCCGTAGTTGGGAGTGAAGGCCCCGATGCCGGGGGCCGTTCGTGAAACGATTGCCGATGAGGCTGTTGAGCGAACGGCCCCCGGCAGCGGGGCCGCCACTGAGTCGGCTTACTGGCACCTGGAGGACCCGGGACTGGGGAGCAGTGCTTGAACTTTACCGAAATCTTCATACGCAAACCCGTGCTCGCCTCCGTGGTCAGCCTGTTTATCTTCCTGCTCGGCCTGCGCGCGGCCACCGAGCTGAACGTGCGCCAGTACCCGGAGCTGGAAAACGCGGTGATCACCGTCACCACCGTGTACGTGGGCGCCGATTCGGACCTGGTGCAGGGGTTTATCACCACGCCGCTGGAGCAGGAGATAGCCACCGCCGACGGCATCGACTACATGGTGTCCACCAGCGTGCTGGGCGTTTCCACCATCCAGGCCTATGTGCGTTTCGACTACGATCCCAACGAAGTGCTCACCCAGGTGGTGGCCAAGGTCAACCGGCTGCGCAGCGAACTGCCGGAGGAGGCGGAAGACTCCAGTGTGGAGATGGCCGAGGGGCAGACGACCGCGGCCATGTACCTGTCCTTCTCATCGGATATTCTCGACAACAACCAGATCACCGATTACCTGACCCGGGTGGTGCAGCCCAAGCTGTCCACCATCCCCGGAGTACAGCGCGCCCGCCTGCTGGGCAACCGCACCTTCGCTATGCGTATGTGGCTGAAACCCGCGGAAATGGCCGCACAGGAAGTCACCCCGGCGGATGTGAGCGAAGCCCTGCGACGGAACAATGTCCTGTCGGCGGTGGGCGCCACCAAGGGGGCGCGGGTGGCGATGGATATTCGCGCCGATACCGACATCGCCTCGCCGGAGGCGTTCCGCCGCCTGGTGGTGCGCGCCGACGGCGATCGCCTGGTGCGCCTGGGCGATGTGGCGGAGGTGGAGCTGGGTGCGGAATCCTATGAAACCTCGGTCACTTTCAACGGCCGTTCAGCCACCTTTTTTGCCATAGAAGTGGCGCCCGACGCCAACTCCCTGGATGTGATCCGGGTAGTGCGGGAAAAGCTGGAAGGGGAAATCTTCCCCCAGCTTCCCGAGGGCATGATCGGGGAGATTCCCTACGACAGCACAGAGTATATCCAGGACTCCATCGACGAGGTGGTGAAAACCATCGTCGAGGCGGTGTTGATCGTCATCCTGGTGATCTACCTGTTTCTCGGTTCCCTGCGCAGCGTGTTGATCCCGGCCATTGCCGTGCCCCTGTCCCTGGTCGGGGCACTTTTCCTGATGTTGCTGATGGGCTTCTCCATCAACCTGCTCACCCTGCTCAGTATGGTGCTGGCCATTGGTATTGTGGTGGACGATGCCATCATCGTGCTGGAAAACGTCCACCGCCATATCGAGGACGGCATGGCGCCAAAGGAGGCCGCTGTTGTCGGCGCGCGCGAGCTGGCCTGGCCGGTGGTGGCCATGACTACGACGCTGATCGCCGTGTACCTGCCGATCGGGTTCCTCGGTGGTCTCACCGGCACCCTGTTCGTGGAGTTTGCCTTCTCCCTGGCCGGCGCGGTGCTGCTTTCCGGCGTGGTGGCGCTGACCTTGTCACCGATGATGGCCTCGAGGATTCTGCTCCCCCGCGACGGCGGCGGCACCAGGCTGGAAGTCTGGCTCGAGCGGCAGTTCGAACGCCTGCGGAAGGGGTATCAGCATCGCTTGCACAACGCCCTCGACGACCGCCTGGTGATCCTCGTCTTCGGGATCATCGTGCTGGCCAGCTGTTACTTCCTGTTCGTCACTTCTCCCAGGGAACTGGAGCCCGTGGAGGATCGCGGCTTTATCCTGACGATCTCCTCCGCCGACGCCTATGCCACCCTGGATTACGTGGAGCAGTATACGAGCCAACTGAATGACATCGCCGAGCGGCACGATGAAGTGGAGAATTTCTTTCTGCTCAATGGGGTGGGTGGCGCCGGCAACGCCACCAACAGTGCAATAGCGGGCTACGTGCTGGGGCCCTGGAACGAGCGCGACCGGGATACGGCCCAGATGCAGGCGATCATCAGTGAAGAGGTGGCGCAGATCGCCGGGCTCAAGGTCGCGGTGGTAGTGCCGCCGAGCCTGCCGACCGCCGGTGGCCGCCTGCCGGTGGAGTTCGTTATCGGCGCCACCGAACCGATGGAAAGTCTCGCCGGTGTTGCCGACGAAATCATGGAGCGGGCGCTCGCCAGTCGCAAATTCATTTTCGTCGACTCCGACCTGAAGATCGACAAGCCCAAGATTGTCGTCGAGATAGATCGCGACAAGGCCGCCGCCATGGGGGTAAACATGGAGGACGTAGGCCGCGAGCTGGGCGCCATGCTGTCCGGCGCCTACACCAACCGCTTTTCCCTCGACAACCGCAGCTACAAGGTCATCCCCCAGGTAGTGCGTGTGGAGCGGCTCACCGGCGAGCAGCTGAAACAGTATTACATCCGCGCGATCAACGGCGACCTGGTTCCTATGGCCACACTGGTCAACCTGCGTGAAACCGTGGAGCCGCAGCAGCTGAAGCGCTTCCAGCAATTGAACGCGGTGACCATTTCCGGTGTGCCGCGCCCGGGCATCACCCTGGGCGAGGCGCTCGATATCCTGGATTCCGCCGCCGCGGAAATACTGCCGCGGGGCTACTCGGTGGATTACGCGGGCCAGTCGCGCCAGTACAAGTCTGAGGGCTCCGAACTGGTGGTGACTTTTTTCTTCGCCCTGATCGTCATCTACCTGGTGCTCGCCGCCCAGTTCGAATCCTGGCGCGATCCGCTGATCATGCTGGTGACCGTACCGATGAGCGTGTGCGGGGCCATGATCTTCGTCAGCCTGGGCCTTACCACCCTGAATATTTACACCCAGGTGGGGCTGGTCACCCTGATCGGCGTGATCTCCAAACACGGCATTTTGGTGGTGGAGTTCGCGAATAAATTGCAGGAGCAGGGGCTCTCCAAGCGCGAGGCGATCGAGCATGCGGCCGGCATCCGCCTGCGCCCGATCCTGATGACCACCGCATCATTGGTACTGGCGATGGTGCCGCTACTGATCGCCGCTGGCCCCGGCGGCGGCGCGCGTTTCGCGATGGGCCTAGTGGTGGCCAGCGGCATGACCATCGGCACCCTGTTTACGTTGTTTGTGGTGCCGGCGATGTATCTCTATCTGGGGAGGGACTACGGAGGGAGTGCGGAAGGGAAATAGTCTTCCGCAGTGGCGACTGTCGTCAGGGTACCCGATTATGCCGTCAACAATTGTCCCGGATCGCCTGCTGTGCCCCCCCAATCCGCGCCTGCCGCTCCTCCTCCGGCAGCACCCGCATCTGGCCGTCGGGGCCCACCTCGCGCACCCGCGAATGGGTGGTCAGTTCCTGCAGGTTGGCCTGGGCCTGGCGGCAGCGCTGGGCGCGCACCGCCTCTTGTGCCTTGGTGAGTGCCTCATCCTGTTGCGGTTCCTGCTCGGCCTCCGGTTTGGCGGCCACGGCTCGCTCGGTGGAAGTCGCCTCGTCCGCGGCCTGCTCGGTCTTCAGGGCCACCTGTTCCGCCTGCCACTGTTTGTAGCGCTCCGACTTGGGCTTCCTGAACACCTCCACCTCTTTCTCCTGCGGCGGTTGGGCGCCGTAGTGCACCACGCCGTTCTCGTCCTCCCATTTGTAGATGCCGTCGGCCTGGGCGGCCAGTGCCAGCGTCGAAATCATTATCGCGACAGCGATGCGCATGGGTTGTCCCCCGATCACTTATAAAAAGAGTTTCATTGTACTGGTCTGTGCGCGCTTTCCCACAACCGCCTTAACACTTTTGCCAATCCCGGCACTTTCTCTATTGACAGGCGGGGTTCAGTTTGCAGAATCAACCACTTGCTCGGCGACTGGCGCTCCCCGCACATCCGCGGCCCCGGTTCCAGCCCGGGCGGGCCAAACGCCCGCCCTGCCCTGCCGAGAGAGCCCTCCCCACCCTGGAGGCCCGCGAGCCCGCAGTGGTCCGGTTTACACCGGCGCCGGCTCGTGCGCCCAGTTTGCGCCGATAGAGCTATCCTAAAAATCGGCACGCAACTGCGCTAAAGGCTGATATTTGTCACTGTTTTCCTTTACAATCGCCGTTTGACTTTCTCGTCAACTGGCGGATTTTGCTTTTTACGTGATGAGTATCCTACGAAACAGGAAATTTGAGGGGGCTTCAGTGGAATTACTCTCCGGCGGCGATATGTTGGTTCGCGCGCTGCAGGATGAAGGGGTGGATCTGATCTTCGGATACCCCGGCGGTTCGGCGTTGCATATCTACGACGCCATCTTTCGGCAGAAGGGCATCAAGCACATTCTGGTGCGCCACGAGCAGGGCGCGACCCATATGGCTGATGGCTATGCCCGCGCTACCGGCAAGGTCGGCGTGGTGCTGGTGACCTCCGGGCCCGGCGCCACCAACGCCATCACCGGCATCGCCACCGCCTATATGGATTCGATCCCCATGGTGGTGATCTCCGGCCAGGTGCCGACGGACAAGATCGGCGAGGACGCCTTCCAGGAGACCGACATGGTCGGCTGCTCGCGTCCGATCGTGAAGCACAGCTTCCTGGTCAAGAACGCCGAGGAGATTCCCGAGGTGGTGAAGAAGGCCTTTTATATCGCCAGCACCGGCCGCCCCGGCCCGGTGGTGATCGACATACCCAAGGATGTCACCAACCCGGCGGACCGTTTTCCCTACCGCTACCCGGAAAAGCTGCGCATGCGCTCCTACACGCCGGCGGGCAAGGGCCACAGCGGCCAGATCCGCAAGGCGATCGCGCTGCTGCTGTCCGCCAAGCGGCCGGTGGTCTACGCCGGTGGCGGCGTGGTGCAGGGCGACGGCGCCGAGCTGCTGACTGAACTGGCGCGGCGCCTGAATTACCCGGTGACCAACACACTGATGGGATTGGGCGCTTTCCCCGGCAGCGACAAGCGCTTCCTCGGCATGCTGGGCATGCACGGCACCTTCGAGGCCAACACCGCCATGCACCACGCGGATGTGATCCTGGCCGTGGGGGCGCGCTTCGACGACCGCGTGACCAATACGCCGAACAAGTTCTGCCCCGGGGCCAAGATCATCCATATCGACGTGGACCCGGCGTCCATCTCCAAGACGATCGTCGCCGATATCCCCATTGTCGGTACGGTGCAGTCGGTGCTGGGGGAGATGCTGGAAATGCTCAAGTCCTCCGAGGAGCAGCCGGACCAGTCGGCCATCGTCGACTGGTGGCGGCAGATAGATGACTGGCGAGAGCGCCACGGCCTCTACACGGCGCCGCGCTACCGCACCGACGGCGCCCTGATCATGCCCCAGGAGGTGATCCGCGCGGTCTACGACATCACGGAGGGCGACGCCTTCGTGACCTCGGATGTGGGCCAGCACCAGATGTTCGCCGCCCAGTACTACCTGTTCGACAAGCCGCGCCGCTGGATCAATTCCGGCGGCCTCGGGACCATGGGCTTCGGCCTGCCGGCGGCGCTGGGGGTGAAGATCGCGCATCCGGACAAGGAGGTGGTCTGCGTGACCGGCGAGGGCAGTATCCAGATGTGCATCCAGGAGCTCTCCACCGCAACCCAGTACCACCTGCCGGTAAAAATTCTGTGCCTGAACAACCAGGCCCTGGGCATGGTGAAGCAGTGGCAGGAGATGCAGTACGACGGGCGCCTGTCCAACAGCGTCTATGAGGAATCCCTGCCGGATTTCGTCAAGCTGGCCGAGGCCTACGGCCATACGGGCGTAAAGATAGAGCGCCGCGAGGAGCTGCACGACAAGCTGCACGAGGCCTTTGCCATCAAGGACCGCACCGTGTTTATCGACGTTTACGTGGACCCGTCCGAGCATGTGTACCCTATGCAGGTGATGCCGAACGGCTCCATGCGGGATATGTGGCTGAGCAAGACGGAGCGGAGCTAGGAAGTAAGACGATGCGCAGAATCATTTCAGTCTTGATGGAAAATGAACCCGGTGCCCTGTCCCGCGTGGTGGGCCTTTTCTCCCAGCGCGGCTACAACATCGAGAGTTTGACGGTGGCGCCCACCGAGGATTCCACCCTGTCGCGCCTGACCCTGGTCACCATTGGCGATGACCACAAGATCGAGCAGGTCACCAAGAACCTGAATAAGCTGATCGACGTGGTAAAGCTGGTGGACCTGACCGAGGGTTCGCATATCGAGCGCGAGCTGCTGTTGGTCAAGGTGCGCGCCAGCGGTGCGCAGCGCGACGAGATCAAGCGCAGCGTGGATATTTTTCGCGGCCAGATCGTGGACGTTACCAGCAATATGTACACGGTACAGGTGGCGGGCACCGGCGAAAAACTGGATGCTTTTTTACAGGCCCTGGGCGAACACTCGATTATGGAGGTGGTTCGCTCCGGCGTGTCGGGCATAGCCCGCGGTGAAAAAGTTTTAAGCGTTTAATTGATATTGATTTGAATTGTTTAAACAGTAGGAAGTGAATGATGCAAGTTTACTACGATAAAGATTGCGACCTGTCCCTGATCCACAGCAAGACCGTGGCCATCATCGGCTACGGCTCCCAGGGGCACGCCCACGCCAACAACCTGAAGGACTCCGGCGTGAAGAATGTGGTTGTCGGCCTGCGCAAGGGTTCCAGCTCCTGGGCCAAGGCGGAAAAGGCTGGCCTGCGCGTGGCGGAAGTGGAAGACGCGGTGAGAGACGCCGACGTGGTGATGATCCTGGTTCCCGACGAGCACCAGGCCGCCATCTATCGCGAGCAGGTCGCCCCCAATCTCAAGTCCGGCGTCGCCCTGGCCTTCGCCCACGGTTTCAACGTGCACTTCGAGCTGATCGAGCCGCCCAAGGACGTGGATGTGATCATGATCGCGCCCAAGGGCCCGGGCCACACGGTGCGCTCCACCTACCTGGAGGGCGGCGGTGTACCCACCCTGATCGCCGTCTACCAGAACGCCTCCGGCAAGGCCAAGGAGCTTGCGCTTTCCTACGCCTCCGCCAACGGCGGCGGCCGCTCCGGCATCATTGAAACCAATTTCCGCGAGGAGACCGAGACCGACCTGTTTGGCGAGCAGGCGGTACTCTGCGGCGGCATGTCCGCGCTGGTGATGGCCGGTTTCGAAACCCTGGTGGAAGCGGGCTACGCGCCGGAAATGGCCTACTTCGAGTGCCTGCACGAGCTGAAGCTGATCGTCGACCTGATGTACCAGGGCGGCATTGCCGACATGCGCTATTCTATTTCCAATACCGCCGAGTACGGCGACTATGTCACCGGCCCGCGCATCGTGACCGAGGAGACCAAGGCGGAAATGCAGCGGGTGCTGAAAGATATCCAGACCGGCAAATTCGCCAAGGACTTTATGCTGGAATCCCTGGCTGGCCAGCCGCGCCTGAAGGCGGAGCGCCGCATCGGCGGCGAGCACCAGATCGAGCAGGTGGGCGCCAAGCTGCGCGCCATGATGCCCTGGATCAAGGCCAACAAGATCATCGACAAGACCGAAGGCAACAGCTGAGCGGTTGAAGGTGATTCAAAAGCGGCGGGGGAGACCCCGCCGCTTTTTTTTGCCCTGTGCGTACCCTGGTCAATGGCGTTACACTCGCCGGCTGCACAATGCACCAATGGAGAAAACATGAGCGACAAAGGGGACGAAAAGCAATCCGTGACGGAGGCTGACGAGGCGAAAACCTCAACCGAAGAGTTGGGCTTGCCCGTCGACGAGCATATCGAGGAAGAGGTTTCCGCCAGCGGTAAAAAGGTGCGCGCCCGCGGCGTTTACCTGCTACCGAATCTGATCACCACCGGGGCCCTGTTCAGCGGCTTCTACGCGATCATCGCCGGCATGAACGGCAATTTCGAGGCCGCCGCCATCGCTATCTTCGTCGCCATGATCCTGGATGGCCTGGATGGCCGCGTCGCGCGCCTGACGGATACCCAGAGCGCTTTTGGTGTCCAGTACGATTCCCTGTCCGACATGGTGTCCTTTGGCCTGGCGCCGGCGCTGGTGGTCTTCAGTTGGGCGCTGGGGCAACTGGGCAAGTTGGGCTGGGCGGCCGCCTTCCTGTATGCGGCCTGTGCCGCCCTGCGCCTGGCCCGCTTCAATACCCAGGTGGATACCGTCGACAAGGGAGTCTTTATCGGTTTGGCCAGCCCCACGGCGGCCGCCATAGTCGCCAGTATGGTCTGGGCCGGTCACGACACCGATGTAGGCCCCGCGCTGGCAGTCGTCGTCGCGGCGGTCACGGTGATCTCCGGCCTGCTGATGGTGTCGAACTTCCGCTATACCAGTTTCAAGAAGATCGACTTCAAGGGTCGGGTGCCCTTCGTGATGATGCTGGCGGTCATACTGATCTTCAGTCTTGTGACCATAGATCCTCCCCGGGTTCTGCTCACCCTGGCCGTGATCTATACCGCCTCGGCCCCTGCGCTCTGGCTCTGGCGACATTTCCGCCCCCGCCGTGCGGGTGTGCCGGAGGCGCCGGAGGAGAAGACCGATGGAGAGAAGGGCGACCGGAATTGACCCTCCGGCCATTTGGTATTCACGGGCTGCGACACTAATATTGAAATGCGAGAGCGTGGGCTTGGGGTTGGCGACAGGCAGGAGGCGAAGCCTCAATGATCCCTCGAAAGAGGGAAATCTGCCGCAGGTCCAAAAAAGGGCTTGCAGAGTGTCGCAGCAACTCGTATAGTTCGCGCCCTCGTCGCTGAGGAAGCGGCGGGGAGGCGGCGCCAAGTGATTGATTTTCTTAAGAAAATTTTTCAAAAAGCGCTTGCCAAGGTCGGGGAGGTCGCTATAATGCGCGCCACTTCGAGCGGGACCGGAAGCGGTCTCGAGAGGTTCGGAAAGGCCCCTTGGGTGGCACCGGAAGCCTCGAAAAAGTCTGCCAAAAGCGCTTGCTAAAGCAGACCGGATGTGTAGAATACGCGTCCCACAGTTAGGGCCCGGCGCCCAGCTGAGTTGTTTAAAAAGT
>Ga0207773_100073_pt1 | contig 100339 bp, 84 predicted proteins | sample TtaePargueraPR_2_FD_187281 | JGI IMG/M metagenome (GOLD analysis project Ga0207773, IMG submission 187281) | Aerobic enrichment media microbial communities from Bioluminiscent Bay, La Parguera, Puerto Rico - Tt and M1 (3) (SPAdes) | ecosystem: Environmental > Aquatic > Marine > Unclassified ...
GAACGCCGCCTCGGTCATCCGCTCCACCGCGTACGTCGCCAACGCGACCGGCCCGAACACCCCCGCCAACTCGACCCGCGCCACCAGACACGGCCACAACTCGCCGCAGCCGGCACACGACCACGACGGCCGCACCGCCACATGACCACCACCGCCGCCGCTGTCGACCGCCGGGTCCGCACCGGCAACATCGCAGCGGTACGCAGCACACCCGACCCGGCCGACCCCAGGTTGCCCGTCGTGCCGGACGACCAGCACCCCACCACCGGCGGCGGCCAGCTCCCGCAACCGCCCCCTCACCGCGACCACCGACCACGGTTCACCCGAGCCGCATCCACCGCAGCCCGACCAACAGCACCGGACCGACCAGCACCCGCCGCACCGGGCACGCCGGACGGCCCGGTCGGGCTGAACCGCATCGAATGCCGAGGCCCACACTCCGGACACCGCAACGTCGCCCCACACACCGGACACCAGCGTCGACGTGCAACGTTGAGTAGGAACCCCGCGACGAAGCCGACGATGCTCCCTGCGAGTAAGGAGAGAAGAATCTGAGGCACTGGACGCCCTTCCGTCAGATCGTGAAGATGGTGCGCCTTCGCCCTCATGTCATGATCAGCAATTGGTAGGGCGCCTTGACGCCCACTCAGCAAAGCGCTGCTGCGGATCGCCGTTCCACCCGTCAGCTGTTGTCCTAGTGTTGTCTCCACACCCGACCGAACATGAAACGTCCTTTTAGTGCGGCTCGATCGTCACGATCTCCGGTAGGTTGATCGAAGACGAGAGGCGAACCGTGAGAAGCGAACCTTCCCAGAACCAGTCCCGAATCTTGGTGCACCCGCTGGCCTACGTTCGGCATGATCGAAATTGGAGCCAGCAGGATTTGGTCGACAAGATCGCCCGGCGGCTCAACACCGCCGCCCGACGCGAGAAAGCGTGGCGCTGGGAGCGTTGGGGCGTCGTGCCCGACCTGGCGACACAGTGCGCTCTCGCCGACGAGCTTGGCGTACCGCGGCAGGCGGTCCGCGAGCTGGGCTGGCCGCACTGGCTACCGGTCGGTCAACGGATCGACACCGACACCCCTTGGACGATCGACGGCGGATTGACGCTGTTGAGAGAGACGGCGGGAGCAGCAGTGATGGATAGACGCGGATTCATGATCCTCGGCGTCGGCGCAGCAGCGACACTCGCACAGCAGTGGCTCACGCTCGACCCGCCACCTTTGCGATCGGCCCTCGATGGCGGCCCACTCGACGCCTCACTCGTCGACTGCTTCGAGCAGCGGCTCCCCGCTCTCCGGCAGATCGACGCGCTCCTCGGCGGCGGAAGCGTCCGTGACGTCGTGGACGCCGAGCTGCGACTCGTCACCGACCTGTTGAACAACAGCTCCTACGCCGACAGCATCGGCCGACGGATGTTCGCAGTCGCCACCGAACTCGGCAGGATCGCAGGCTGGGCCAGCTTCGACGCCGGCCACCAGGCCGCCGCCGAGCGCTACTGGGTCGCCGCGCTCCACACCGCACACCTCGCCGCCGATCGGACCGCCGGCGCGAACATCCTCAAGTGCATGAGTCTGCAGCGGGTCGACAGCGACCGGGCAGACGAAGCACTCGCACTGGCAACCGCAGCCGTTGACGGTGCAGGGGACGCTCCCGCGCGGGTCCTGGCGATGTTCGCCACGCGCCAGGCCCGCGCCCACGCCGCCCTCAACGACGCCAGTGCTGCGGAGCGTTGTCTCACCCGAGCCGAAACGCACATGGCCCGAGCAGATGACGAGCCCAGCCCTGCCTGGGCCGGCTACTTCGACCAAGCCGAGTACTGCGCACAGGTCGCGGCCTGCTACCTGATGCTCGACCGGCACCAGAACGCCGACCGCTGGCTCGCCCAAGCCTTGGATCTGCAACCCACGACCCGCAGCCGGGACCGCGCCACCTACCTGATTTGGCGAGCGGACGTCACCGCCAGCCTCGGCGATGTCGAACAAGCCTGCGCGTACGTGCACCGCGCAGCGCCCGAGGTAGTGAAGACCCGCTCGCTGCGAAACCACCACCGGCTGATGGGCATCCACAGCCGCCTCGCCAAGTACGACACTCCTGCCACCCGCGAGTTGGACGAACGCGTACGGACTCTGGTCGCATAACACCATGACATCGGACTTCCAGCGGGTAGCCGTCGTCACCGGAGCCAACCGAGGACTCGGCCGAGCAATCGCCCAACAGCTCGCGCAGGCCGGCCTCCACGTCGTGGTGACCGCCAGGAGTGAGGAAGCCGCAGAACGGACAGCCGCCGAAATGACCGGGCTCGGCCTGTCTGCCTCCGGCCACCAGCTCGACATCACCGACCCGGCCAGCGTCGCCCGCGTGATGGCCGACGTCGGCTACCAGTACGGCCGGCTCGACGTCCTGGTCAACAACGCCGCCATCGCCATCGACCGAGGCCAGGCCGCGAGCGCCGCCGACATGGAGAAGGTCACCGCGACCCTCGACGCCAACCTGGTGGGCACTTGGCGCTGCTGCACCGCAGCCGTCCCCGAGATGAGGCGAAACGGGTACGGCCGGATCGTCAACGTCACCAGCCACATGGGGACATCCGCCGAGATGGGCACTGGCAGCGTCTCCTACCGAGTCTCCAAAGCCGGCGTCAACGCGCTCACCCAGATCCTCGCGGCCGAGCTACACGAGCACAACATCCTCGTCAACGCCGCGTCGCCGGGCAAGGTCGACACCCGACTCGCCTACGGCAAAGCCAACCACACCCCCGACGAAGCAGCCGACACCTTCACCTGGCTCTCCACACTCTCCGATGACGGGCCCACGGGCCAACTCTTTTACAACCGCGAGCCACTCCCCCGGTAACACGCATGATGCACTACCACGATCGCCCCTGCAGTACGACCATTCCTCCCAGCCACTCAACTGACGCAGCCGCACTATACCCCGGAAAGCTTTCGCTCAATCCTATTCCAATATAAACCCCGATAACCAAGGAGTTGAAACAGAACCCTCTCCACATACCAAATCGACAGAGCCTGAACCGCCGCGATTTCGTCCTCCGACAAGTCTTTATTGATAGCACGTGGGTGAACAATCGAGTTCCGCGCCTTCGTAATCACAGAAGGCCCCACCAACTTCCAGCCACGGAGAACACTAAGCGAATCTGGGACATTTATATCAACGCCAATGATCGATAGAGTTGCCGTCAGCTGGTCCGCAAAATCCAATCTCTGCTGACTCTTCTCGGAGAGATTCAACCTAGCCTGCAAACAATAATTGGATAGCACCTCAAGACTCGCCTGAGCCATAACAATCGATTGACTTTTACTCCGCGATTCAAGACTTGCCACATACCATTCCACTGCTCGAATGATAGTTTTACTGAAAGTTGACTCAGGATCCGCGCTCTGTCTCATCCAGGACTCAAAGGCAGCCGACAGAGAGGAGTTCAATTCATCCACCGCACTGGCCGAGCCTGCTTCATCAGAGATCAGCGGAAGCCAGCTTCGACCCTTGCGCCGTCCACCAGAAGTGGGCTGGCCGGGGTCAGTTGGAAAGGATTTCCATTCGATTTCCCCTTCAGAATTGAAGCCGTACACAAGGACTGGCTCACCCGGTCCACCGAATGCAAACTTGAGGAACGTCTCTAGTCGACGAAGAGCGCTGTCTGCCTGCTCTGGACTAAACAAGGCCCCCGTGGCCCGCTCCAATCGAACAGCATGTGTTATCAGCGATCCGCCAATCGTTCTCGCATCCCTAAACAAGCGATAGACTCGCACCACCACGTCTTGACTTGACTCCCCGAAATCAGGCGCACCGAGCGCCCAACAAACCAGATAGTCAACCGTCACCCGCCAACCCTCCGAAAGGAGTTTCAGTCGACCAGGTACGGTGAATTGAGCCGTCGAGTATGGCGATACAGCGATCGGAATTCCGAGATACGGAGGCACGTTAAGCAGGTGAGCCCTAACATCTTTGAGGGCCACTCGACCACTCTTAGAAAATTCAACGCGCGAAGTGGTTACCCTACACTGAAACTCGAGAAAAATCTCGTTAGAGAAAAGCGACTGTTGGGGTAGATTTCTTTCTTCAACTTCTACACTGACCACCGAAGAAGATAGGTCTTGATTCGTTATTTTCAGAGAGGCGGAACGCGGGCCATCCCCGATGCATTTCATGTCTGCAGCAACGAGGGCTTTAAATCCACCGACCAACCCTCGACCATCCCACTGAAGATCGAACCAGGCTTCTCCCAGGAAAGGATCGCCAAGTCCAGAGATCTGCAACTCAGCCTCACCTCGAACCAGTTTTACACTTTCCCCGATCTTCGTCATGAAGACTTGAGGTGCAACCAAGTCACCGGTTACTTCGAATTCCAACATCAGCCCCTAGACGCAACCTGATACACGAAGATTATGCGGAATAACGACGCAGCTGCCACAAATATAGTCATACCGCGCGGCCTGTCCTCCACTGGGCATACGTAGGTGCGGAGCACTGCTCAGATACTCACATGATGGGAGATGAGCGTTTATTCTTGGCGACCTACGAGGGCTTCGGCGATGGCGGTGAACTCGCGTAGGGCGGCTTGGAGGTCTTCGACGATCTCCTGGGCGATGACCTCGGGTGGCAGCAGCGCGTCGGCGTCCTCCAGCGAGGCGTCCTTCAACCAGGTGATGTCCAGGTTGACCTTGTCCCGGCCCAGCAGTTCGTCGTAGTCGTACGCCCGGAACCGCTCGCTCTCCACCCGCTCGGCCCGGTCCTTGCTCGGCAGGTAGCAGTCGACGAACTCCTGCAGATGCTCCCGGCGCAGCGGGTTTTGCTTGAGCGTGAAGTGCTGGTTGGTCCGGAAGTCGTACACCCAGAGCTTGCTGGTCCACGGCTCCTCGCGGGCGCGCTTGCGCTCGAAGAACAGCACGTTGGCCTTGACCCCACCGGCGTAAAAGATGCCGGTCGGCAGCCGCAGCATGGTGTGCAGGTCGTACTGCTTGAGCAGCCGTCGCCGGATCGTCTCCCCCGCCCCGCCTTCGAAGAGCACGTTGTCGGGCAGCACCACCGCGGCCCGCCCGTCGATCTCCAGCATCGAGGCGATGTGCTGCACGAAGTTGAGCTGCTTGTTCGACGTCGTCGCCCAGAAGTCGGCGCGCTCGATCTCCCGCTCCTCGCGGCTGGCCCGCCCGTCCTCGCCGATCATGCGGATCGACGAGCTACGCCCGAACGGCGGGTTGGCCAGCACCAGACTGACCTTGCTCGACGGCTCACGCCCCAGCGAGTCGCGGACGTCGATCAGCGACGGGCCGCTCGGCGTACCGATGCCGTGCAGCAGCATGTTCATGGCCGCGAGCCGCGCTGTGCCGTCGACCAGCTCGGTGCCGGTGATCCCACCGTTGGCGAGGTGACGGGCCTGGTCGCGGGTCAGGCTGTCGCCGTGGTGCCGCTGGATGAAGTCGTACGCCGACAGCAGGAAGCCACCCGTGCCGCACGCCGGGTCGGTGATCGTGTCGTCCGGCGTCGGCTGCACGCAGTCGACGATTGCCTCGATCAGCGCACGCGGCGTGAAGTACTGCCCGGCACCCGACTTGGCGTCCTCCGCGCCCTTGGCCAGCAGCTCCTCGTACGCGTCACCCTTGACGTCGACGCCGGCCTGCGACCACTGCTCCTTGTCGATCAGGTCGACGATCAGCTTCTTCAGCTTCGCCGGGTCCTGGATCTTGTTCTGCGCCTTGCGGAAGATCGTGCCGAGCGTGCCGGACTCCTGCCCGAGCCCGCTCAGGATGTTGCGGTACTGCACTTCCAGCCGGACACCGTCGCTGTCGAGCAGCGTCTGCCAGCTCAGGTCCGCCGGCACGATCTGCTCCGGCTTGAGCGGCCGGTTGGCCCGCTCGTCGGCCATCTTCAAGAACAGCAGGTACGTCAGCTGCTCCACGTAGTCAATCGTGGAGACCCCGTCGTCGCGCAGCACGTCGCAGTAGTTCCACAGCTTCTGCACCAGCCGGCGCGAATCCACGTTGCTCACAGCGGCAACTCCTCCTGCTGAAAATCGGTCCCAATCGCCCTGGTCGCGGGCGCTGCCAGCTCCTTGGCCGTACGCCGACCCCGCTGCTTCGGCACCACCACCCGTTGCGCCCGGATGCGCGCCAGCAACTCCGACGCCGGCTCATCCCCAGGATCCTGCTCCACCAACCGCCCCGCAAACGCCTCGCCGTAGATCGACATCCGGAGCTGACGCGCTCTGAGCGTTGCCGCTGTACAGGCACCGAGGAGACGATCGACGCGGTCTGCCGACTCCCTGGCTTGCTGGACGAACGCGGCCTGCCGATCGAGGGGAGGCACCCGAATTTGTGTCTTCGCAACGGTCGTTTGATCGATCTTCGGCATCGACCCAGCCAAGCCTTTTGCCGAATGCCGAAAGTAGTGTCGCACCCGCCGCGTCTTCAGCGTCAGAGCAATGAACTCAGGCAGCACTTCACTATTGACCCTCACTCGAATAAGCAGATCCGGAAAGATCGCCCAGTCATCAGGGCCGTCATACATTGCCGAAGTACCGACTAGCTCGGGCGTATTAGCGCGCTGGACCAGGATGTCACCACGACGCAACCAGAGATCGCGTACTCGGTCGGGATCTGCGCTCGTGTTTTTCACGTGCTCGCGCAAAAACTCGCCCTTCGTCACCGCCGTGATGCTGACAGTCGGCAAACCAGGGCCCTGCACGGCAGGCGCAGAATGCCCGTTCCGCAGCGGCTCCCGAAGAAGGTCAGCCAGCCTCGCGCTCTCGTAACAGGCTAACTCCGAATCCAGGTGCTCAAGCGTGGCTTCCCGTAGCCTTGCGAGGCGCACCGATGACCGAAACACCAGGTCCGAGCCGCGATCGACACACGAAACGTGCTCCTCAAGCGCAGCAACGATGCGACGCTGCTCGGCAAGCGGCGGGACTGGAACAGGGAACTCCTTCACTCGCGACAGGCTGATCGATGCAAGGTTGACACTTTGCAGGCCGTTTCGCAGGAACCAGTCTCGTCCGAATCCGTTTGCGTGCCACGCCAAGAGCTTTGGATGCAAGACCCCGCCCAGGATTCGAGCGCGATACACGTGGTTCTGATGAATGCAGTTAGGGATCTGGCCATCCCAGACCCAGCCACGGCCGAGTTTGTCTCGGTCTCCACCTTCGTTCATGAGAACGTCGCCTGGCTCAAGCGTCAGCTTCTCTGCCTTCGCTGGAGACACCCGGATCGTGGCCACGTTCGACAGATCCAGGTAGCCCCGCTGCACGTTGGCGACCCGCAGGTACGGCACCTCGACGTACGTCGGATCGGACTGCTTCTTCGAGTCCTTGGTGACTCCGCCGACCACCTCAGCGATCTCACCGAGCGTCGCCCACTCCCAGGTTTTTGGGATGTCGAAGGGCTGCTCGCTCATGCGGTCAGTTCCTGGTTGAGTTCGGTGATGAGGGGTTCGGCCTGGGCGCCGAAGGCTTGGAGGTAGCCGTCGATGCCGCCGCGTTCGGTGAACGGGGCGCCGTCCAGGTCGTCGGGGGTGACGGCAACGCTTGCCGCTATCACGTTCTTGATCCTTTCCAGCCACCAGACTTGCTCGGGGGTGAAGGCGGTGCCGGCCTGCTCCTGGCGCAGCAGCCAGCCTTGGAAGCGTTCTTCGACGACCGACCGGTACGGGCGCAGCTCCTGGTCGAGGCCCAGCTCGTAGCGGACCAGGGTGATCAGGTCGGTGACGCCCCGGTCGCCGGGGGCCTCGGCGGTGCGGCCGAGCAGCACGTACGCCTCCCACAGCCGGTCCGGGGTCCACGCCTGCGGGGGTCGGGAGATCCGCGCGGCCAGCTCTTTGAGCTGGTCGAAGTCGACCCGGCCTTTGCCGTCGAAGAAGATCTGCAGCGCGGTGATCTCGTCGCGGTGTTCCTCCAGGTAGGCGTGCCAGCTGCGGACGACCTTCTGCGCGCGTTCGGCGGCCGGCACTCCGGCGGCGGACAGCAGCGTGTCCCGGTTGACCTCGTCGATGGTGATGTCGTGGGCGCGGCGGATCTCCAGGATGCGCTGCCGCAGCTGCGGGGCGGCGGCCAGTGGCCGGAGCGCGTCGGCGAGCAGATCGCGTACCGCGTCGGGGCCGGCGGTGTGCGCGGGGATGAGTGATTCGGGGGCGACGGCGTCGGTGAGTCGGCGGGCGATCGCGGCGAGGGGTTGGCCGTCGGCGAGGTCGGTCAGCTCGGCGCGTTCGTCGTCGGTGAGCTGGCGGTCGAGCCGGGCCAGCCGGGCGGCCAGGGTCGCCACCTCGTCCTGATCTGCGGTGAGGGTGCCGGCCTTGCCGAGCAGTTCCTTCAGCGAGATCTGTGCTTCGGTGCGCCGGTGCAGCGGCACCGCCTCGTCCAGATCTTGCTCGGTGACGCCGACTGCGTCGACGATGACGAACCGGTCCTTGACCTGGGCGTCGGGGGTGACGGACTGGAAGTCGGCGGGGTCGATGGTGCGGGCGCCCCGGCCTTTCATCTGCTCGAAGTAGGTGGCGGTGCGGACCGGGCGTAGGAACAGCAGGCATTCCAGCGGTCGGACGTCGGTGCCGGTGGCGATCATGTCGACGGTGACGGCGATCCGCAGCTCGGGGCTGTTGCGCAGCGCCTGGATGAGCTCGTCGGGGTTGTCGCCGGTGCGCCGCGACGCGTACGTGATCTTGGTGGCGAAGTCGTTGCCGCGGCCGAAGACGTCGCGGACCATGGTGACGATCTCTTCGGCGTGGTTGTCGTCCCGGGCGAAGATCAACGTCTTGGGTACGGTCGTGCGGCCGGGGAAGATCTCGGTGAACAGCCGGTCCCGGAAGGTCTCCAGCACCAGTTTCAGCTGCCCCTTGGAGATCACCGACCGGCCGACGTCGGAGCCGGCGTAGCTGAAGTCCTCCTCCAGCTCCTGGTAGCGCTCGGCGCGGGTGCGCCGATCGCGCAGCGGCACCACCGTCTTCGCCTCGATGGTCGACCCGGCGTCGGTGATCTCGGTGCGGATCCGGTAGACGTCGAAGCCGACGTTGACCCCGTCGGCAACCGCCTGCTCGTAGGTGTACTCCGAGACCAGGTTCTGTCGGAAGAAGCCGAGGGTCTGCTTCACCGGCGTGGCGGTCAGCCCGACCATGAACGCGTCGAAGTATTCGAGCACCGCCCGCCACTTGCCGTAGATCGACCGGTGACATTCGTCCACAATAATCAGATCGAACGCTTCCGGCGGGATCGCCGGGTTGTAGGCGACCTGCGCCGGTTCGTCCAGCTCATAGCTGTCGTACGCCTGGTCGTCGACGTCGACGTCCGGCAGCTCCCGCCCGCGCAACGCGCCGTACAGCCGCTGGATCGTGGAGATCACCACCGCCGACGAGTCGAGCATGCCCGCGCCGGCCAGCCGGTCCACGTTGAACAGCTCGGTGAACTTGCGTCCGTCCCCCGGCGTGGCGTAGCCGGCGTACTCGCGCAGCGTCTGCCGGCCCAGGTTGTTGCGGTCGACCAGGAACAGCACTCGGGTCGCCTTGGCGTGGTGCAGCAGCCGGTAGCTGCTGGTCACCGCCATGAACGTCTTGCCCGCCCCGGTCGCCATCTGCACCAGCGACCGGGGGCGGTCGGCGGCCAGCGCGCCTTCGAGGCCGCGTACCGCATCGATCTGCGCCTGCCGCAGCCCCTCCTCCGCAAGCGGCGGCAGTTGCCGCAGCCGGGCGCGCAGCGTCGGGGCCGCCGGGTCGTCGTCGGCCTCGCGCATCCAGCGCGCGAGGGTCTCCGGCTGGTGAAAGGCAAAAACCTCCCGGGTACGCGGCTGCGGGTCCAGCCCGTTGACGAACGCCGTCTCGGTGCCGGTCGCGACGTAGCCGAACGGCAGCGGCGCGTCCCGCCGCCAGGCGGAGATCCGCTGCGCGGCGGTCAGCCCACGCAGGTAGCGGTCCAGCTGCGCCTCCACCCCACGCGGCGCGGTGCCTTCCCGCTTGGCTTCGACCACCCCGACCAGTTTCTGCGCTACGTAGAGCAGGTAGTCGGCCCGCCCGGTGGCCAGGGTCACCTCCCGTACGGCGACACCCGTCCCCGCGTACAGGTTGATCTGCACCTCGTCCTGGACCTGCCAGCCGGCGGCGGTGAGCTGCCGGTCGATCTCGGCCCGGGTCTGCACCTCGTTGAGCGGCTCGGCCGAGGCGCGCCGGGCGCGGCTGATGAAGTCCTCGCGCCTGGCCGCCGACACCTTCGCCGGCTTGCGGGCGGCGAACTCCTCGCTGGCCGCCGTCATCTGCGGCGCCAGGTCGGCGACCAGTTCGGCGGCGACGGTACGCCGGGCTGCCGACTCGGTGACCGCCCGGTCGGCGGCGGCCTCGGCCGCAGCCTGCGCCGCCGCCACCGACGGCTGCCCGTCGAGCAGCAGTTTCGCCTCGGCCAGCTCCTGGCGGTAGCGGTCCAGCTCGGCCTGCAGGCCGACGACGATGTGCTGTGGCACCTGCTGCGGCGGCGGGCTGGGCGGCACGAAACCGATCGGGCGGCGGTCGTCGGTCAACGCCCGGTGGAACCAGACACCCAGCTCGAAGCAGTCGCGCAGCAGCTCCAGCGCGGTGCGTACCTGGTCGAGGTGGTCGTGGACGGCCTGGTTGCCGACCTTGCGCAGCCGGTGGAACGCCTCGTTGATCTTCGGCGTGAAAACGCCGTTGGCGTTGAGCGCCTGCACCTGGTGGAAGAAGCTGCTGTCGTTCGTCCTGGTGCCGGTAAGGTGCACCAGCTCACGGGCGAGGGTGTCGCCGAACGCCCGCGCCTTGAACATCGACGACTGGGCGTCCACGTAGATCAACGACTCGGCGCCGACGCCGTACCAGACCAGCAGACCATGATCCACAAGGAACCCGAAATTGGCAGACTGGTTGGCGAGACGCCGAATCCGTTGATGATCCACAACTCTCCACAGGGCACCTGACCGATGTAGAACGCCAGAGCATATCCATGGCCGGATGGGGACGCCATCAGCCGGAAAGCATCGATCCGATACCGATCGGGCAGGCTCTGCCGGTCCGTCGAGGTGGTAGCGGGACTGACCCCGGGCAGCAGCCGGCAGCGACCCGGTGAATGATGGCCGGGTGAGCGAGTACCAGTACTACGACTTCCGTGCCATCGACCGGCCACTCGACGAGCAGCAGATGGCTGAGCTCCGCACGCTGTCCACCCGGGCGGAGATCACCCGGACCAGCTTCAGCAACACCTACCAGTGGGGCGACTTCAAGGGCGATCCGCTGGCCATGGTCGAGGAGTACTTCGACGCGCACCTCTACATCACCAACTGGGGCACCCGGCAACTGGTGCTGCGGCTGCCGCTGCGGCTGCTCGACCTGGCGACCGCCCAGCAGTACTGCTGGGCCGAGCCGGCCGAGGCGTACCAGTCGGGCGACAACCTCATCCTGAACTTCTTCAGCGAGGACCCCGACGGCGTCGAGGACTTCGACCGCGACGGTGACGGCTGGCTCGCCAGCATCGTCGGCGTCCGCGACCAGCTCGCGGCCGGCGACCACCGTGCCCTCTACCTGGCCTGGCTGTTCCTCATCCAGGACGGGGAGTTCGGCGACGAGGCGACCGAACCGGCGGTGCCGGCCGGGCTCGGTGACCTGACCGGCGCGCTGCACGAGTTCGCCGAGTTCCTGCGGATCGACCCCGACCTGATCGCCGCCGCAGCGCAGGGCAGTGCCCCGGACGCCGCAGGTGCCGCCGCTGACCCGGCCCGGCTGGCCGACTGGGTCGCCCAGCTGCCCGCCGCCGACAAGGACTCCGCTCTGCTCGGCCTGCTGCAGGGCGACGGGCTGGCCGTCACCGCCGAGCTGCGGCAGCGGTTCCGGGCCGACACCGGGACGGCGGCGGACGACCCGGCGGCCGGCAAGCCCCGCACCATCGGCCAGCTGCTCGACGTGGCGGAGTCGATACGGGAGCAGCCTGAGCAGGCCGAATAGGTCGATCCGGCACGGCCTCGAACGGCTGACCACGACTGGGCCGATGAACCACTGCCGCTCCGGCGGACGGCCCGGCTCACCGACCGGTCAGCCGCTCCAGGTCGGTGATCTTGACGGCTAGCGTTCGACGGGTGAAGCGGCTCACCAGTGCGACCCTGCGCCACCGCGTCCTGCTGCCCGTGATCGGCGTGTCGGTCCTGCTCAGCGCCAACGTGCCGCCGCTGTACGGCTTCACCAGCGACTGGCTGCACGAACGGCGGTCGCGGTCGCCGTCGCCCGCGACTACGCCAGCCTGCCGTCGCTGCTCTGGCCCGGGGTGGCGTTGCTGGTCTGTCTGCTGCCGGTCGTGCTGTGGCGGCGGGACCTGCGTCTGCGCTCCCGCCCGGTGCCCACGGTCGGCGACGATGACGCTGACGCACCGGTGCCGGTCGCGGAGGTACGCAGTCCGGACCGGGCCGGCGACATCACCATGGAGATCCCCCGTGCACTACTGGCGGCGCACCTGGCAAGTCGGTCGGTCGACGGTCAGCCCGGCGAACCGGTTCAGGAGGGCGACAAGGGCACACCATGAGCCAACGGACCGGACCAGGGCAAAAGCAGAGATCGACAGATGGCGAATAACACACACCGCCACTGATGACTCACAGGCAGTTGTCGAGCGAGGCTGGCCGGGTGATGACACACCGCTTGCTGCTGGCCGCCGTACTCGCGGCCGCGCTCACCAGTCCGACGTGGAGCCCGCCGCTGATGGCGCAGGCCGGCCCGCCGGCGACCGCCGCCGGCGCAGCCACCGTCGGCACCGCCGCGACCGCGAACGGCCCACAGTCCACCAGCCGCCCGAACCTGAGCATGGTCAACCGGATCAGCGGCGGCCTCGACGGGCTGCCCGACTGGTCGCGGGTGGGCTACCAGGGTGGACAGCCACTGCCCGGCGACCACCTGACGACCACCGACGCGGCCTGCCGCCTCGACCCGGCCCGGTTGGCCGGTGAGTTCGGCGTGGTCGCCGACGACGGCCTCGACGACAGCGCCGGCCTGCAGGCCGCCATCGACCATGTCCGCGACGCATGCTCGCCGTCGGCCAACTTCCGCCGGTTGTCACTGATCAGCCTGCCGGCCGGCCGGGTAGACGTGTCCCGGCAGATCTACGTCGACGCGAACTTCCTGATCCTGCGCGGCCAGGGAGCCGGAGTTGGCGGCACCCGGGTGGTGTTCCGACCGGACACCGACACCCGATACGACACCCTCAGCAGCGACGGCAGCCGCTGGGAGCCGAACGGAATGAGCTACGGCAGCGGCAACGACGTCGGCAAGGGCGGCTGGATCTGGCCGGGCCGGGCCCTGTTCAAGGTGCAGACCCGCCAGGTGGCCAGCCGCTACCAGGACGAGTGGCAGGCGGCGCCGGCCAACCGCAAGGACCTGTTCGAGGGATCCGTCAACCAGCACTGGGTCTCCGGGCAGAAGCTCGCCGGCCGCAGCGACGACCCCGGGTTCTCCGCCCGCACCGGACAGACCGTCATCCATCTGGCCGGCAACACCAACATGTCGAAGTTCTCGGCCGGCGGCTACGTCTGGGTCGGCGCGGCCAACAGCATCAACTTCTACGAGCAGCAGGGCGTCACCTACGCCGAACACGCCAGCATGATGGAGAACCTCCATATGCGACAGCAGATGTTCCGGGTGACCCGGGTGAACTCGTCCGCCAAGACGATCACCCTGGACCGACCGCTGGAGTACGACCTACCGGTCGACTCGGTCTCCGACGGCTCGCCGCCGCTGCTGACCGAGACACCGTTCGCCAGCAAGGTCACCCCGCTGACCGCGGTCGAGGGCGTCGGGCTGGAGAACTTCGCCTTCACCCAGGAGATGACCGGGCTGCCCAAGCTCGGCGGCGGCACGTACGCCCTCGACCCGGCCGACGCGGTCCACAACTACGGCAACCTCGCCCCCGAGTACGCCATGAACGGAGTGCTGTTCAAGTGGGCGGCCAACAGTTGGGTCCGTGGCCTCTCCGGCACGATGACCGGATCCCACCCGGTGGTCACCGAGGTCGCCCGCAACCTGCAGATCGAGGACAACACCTTCGACGGGGCGTGGAACAAAGGCAAGGGCGGCAACGGCTACCTGCGCGGCAGCCGCGTCTGGGACTCGCTGTACGCGTACAACACCAGTCGTAACCTGCGGCACTTCACCTTCCAGTGGTCGGCCAGCGGCAACGTGGTGTTCCGCAACGACCTCGACTCCGACCTGAACCTGCACGGCGGCTGGGAACGGTACAACCTGTTCGAGGGCAACACCGTGCGGGTGCCGTACGAGCACAGTTCGGGTAGCTGTACCGCCAACTGCGGCGGCGAGGGCGGCCAGGTCGACGAGGGCAACTGGTATCCGATCTGGTGGGCGGCCGGGCCGAAGGCGATCAAGTGGTCCGGGTCGGCCGGGCCGCAGAACGTCTTCTACCACAACGAACTGTCCAAACAACTCACTCCCGGCGGTCCGTACGTGACGTACGAGCCGTACTCGGTGACCGGCACCACCGACCCGGCCGACACGATCTACCAGTTCGGCTCCGACCCGGCCCACCCGCGCCGGTTCCGCCATCTGAGCGCAGCCGGGTCGGTGATCCCCGACTGGTCGGGTCGGGAAACGCTCGACTACACGGGCGGGCAGGGCGTCGTCGCCGCCACCGGGTACCGCCACCCGTCGCTGTTCCTGAACGACGTCGGGCAGCTCGAACCCCGCATCGAGGAGGTCCGCCAGGCTGCCACCTGGAACATGCAGGGTGCCGGCACGTCCGGCGGCTGGACCGGCCAGGACGGCGAATACGAGGACAAGTACGTCAACGGAGTCCTGCCGCTGGCCGTGGGCGGCGGCGCCACGGTGATCGCGTTGCAGGAGGCCGGTGCGCCACCGCCCAGTGCCGGGCCGCCGACCGACCACCCGCAGGTCGACTTCCAGCGGGCCGACGGGACGTTTCCGCCGGTGCGGGAGTACCGCCACGGCGGGACCGCCCGCCGCCCCCAGGGCTACCTCTACTGGCTGCACACGGACACCTCGGCGAACGGGCCGGGCCGGGTCAACCTGGCCGTCGCCACCCGCAGCCAGGTACCCGCTGACGGGATCTTCGTGGTCGCGTCGCCGATGGGCGGTCGGCCGGCGCTGGGGGTGAACGTCGGCGGCACGGTCTTCTTCACCGTGCACGGGTTCTCCGGCAACGGAAACGACATGCCGGGACTGCTCGGCGCGATCCGGCAGCGGATGCTCACCGCCGGGCCGGGCAACCAGCCGCTGGACTGGGTCGCGATGGGCGACTTCAACCGTGATCCGGACAACCTGGCCAACGCGCTGCCCGCCGGGCAGTTCCGGGTGCACGCCCCGCCGACGCCGACCCACCCGACTCAGGATCCGCAGCGGTTCCTCGACTACGCGGTGGTGCCGGACACCGGCAACGTACCCCGGGTCACCGGCTCCGAGACCCTGTCGCAGATCCTGCTGTCGGATCATCTGCCGGCCCGGTTCCGGCTGGTCCTGGAAGCCGCGGCCGACCCGCCGGAGCTGGTGGCGCAGCCGACCCCGCCCGGCAACGCGGTGTTGCGCAACGCCGGCACCACCAACGTCGCCGACATCGACCGCTTCGGCAGCGACAACGAGATCCTCGACGTACCGTTCCATTCGGGTTTCCAGCAGCGGTGGTGGTTGGACCCGAGCGCGGAGTTCCCGTCCTACTACCGGCTGGTCCACCTGCTCACCGGCAACTTTCTGGGCCAGGAGGGCTCAGTGACGGACGCGCCGGTGGTGCAGTGGCCCAACGAGGCGGCGGATCAGCTCTGGCGGCCCGACTACCAGGGCGACGGGACGTGGACGTTGCGCAACATGGTCACCGACCAGTTGCTGACCGCGCTACCCGGCTCGCACCGGCTGGCCGGGCGGGACTGGAACGGGTCGGCCGAGCAACGCTGGTTCTTCCAGAGCGAGGCGTCGATGTCCGACCTGCGGGAGATCAACCACTTCCCGCCGCAGCAGCAGACCGACCTGGTGGTCGACATCTCCGGCGGCGGCAACGCCGACGGCACGCCGGCGATCCTGCACGCCGAGAACGACGGTGACAACCAGCGGTTCAGCGTCATTCCCGCCGGGCAAACCGATGGCCAGGACTGCTACTACCTGGCCAACGCCGGCGGCTACCTGAGCGCCGCGCCGGCCGGGGTGTCCGTCGACGGGGCACCGGTCGCGCTGCACCGCTTCCGGGGCAACACCGACGGCTACCTGTGGTGCGAAAGCCAGGGGTCACTGTCGATCGCGTTGGCGAACCGCACCGTCGTGGCCGGGGTGCCGCAGGACCTGTACCTGTCCGATCACGGTGTCGGCAATCAGCTCACCGTCGAACAGGGCGACCCGCAACTGATCCAGACCTGGCTGTGGGAGGCGGCGAGCTGACCGCCGGGCCGGTCGGCCCGAGCAGGCGGCCCGGACAGGGCTGAGCAGCCATCGCGGAAGGCCCGAGCAGCCGGACGCGAAACGGCCCGCCAGGGAGATCCCTGGCGGGCCGTTCACCGTGGTAGCGGGGACAGGATTTGAACCTGCGACCTCTGGGTTATGAGCAGTCTGCTCGGCGTCTCACCGTTGCGAGTTGATCTCTCTGCAGCAGCCCCGACCTGCGCCAGCCGCTACCCGAGGTTGGTTGAGTCTCACCCGTCACAGTCTGTTTCCGCGCACACCGGTTACAGCCTCGGTTACAGCCCTTCGCGACGGCCCCCTGCGACCGCTTCGACGCTACCTATTGCGCCCGAGACGGGTCGACCGGGTCACGTGCATCGGGTCGTAATCCTTGCTCGAACCGTTCCGGCCAGAGTCCAGCTACTCCACAAATGGACTCTGGCGCCCCGCCAACGACCCCTGTCGCGCGTTGCTAGAAAGCCCCGGCAGCAAGCTTCGCCAGCACTTCGCCGAGAACCTTGACACCAACGTCGGACAGAGCCGATCCAGCGGCCTTAAGCCGGCTTTTCCGCAAGGGATCAGCTTCTCGATCTTCAGCGGCCCGCAATTCCTGCATAAGGAGTCTGGCTGCACTTTCTGGCGACGGCCACTGCCCGACAGCACGACGCGCTTCCGGGTATATCTTCTCCACACCGTTTTGCGACAGCCCACCCATGGTCCCGAACATTTTTATATAGGCACCATCTAACCTCTGAATAGCCTTGCCGACTTCATCTGCATCCAACCCCAACTCTGGCGCCAAGTCGTATGCTTGCGGCATTGATCCAAAGTCATGATCTTCGATATACTTGATCGCCGCAACCAGAACAGGCCGGTCAATACGCGCCCAGGTGTCTTCCATGCATCCATGGTAATACTCGGAGCGCAGCGCTTCGAAAGCGCAGGAACCCGAAGACTCTAGGTTTACATCGACATCCGGTTGAAATCGGATAACCGTCGCCAAACCACATATTTACCGCCCACCCAGAGAGCGAACCGCCACCTGAGCCGGCTCCAGATGGCGCGCAGCCCACACCCAGCCACTCGACGACCCAGGTGCCGCACAGCCCAGTCTTTCGCCCAAGGTTCCCACACGCCAAGCACATACCTGATGTCACGGAAACAATTCACTCAACTACCTAGAGTCAGGGTAAGTCAGATACTTGACAAGGAACCACAACAACAGGCGTGCGACAATCCGGTGTCAACCACACGAAGGTCAACCCATGCCATTCAAGATCAAGGAGAAGCGGTGGCGCGGAGAAGTCGGACCATATTGGCATACGTCATGCATGGCCATCTTGACAGCGCGCAGCTTGACTACGCTCATTTTTTTCGGTGGGTATACGAAACTCCCCCACGCGCAACCCAAATGAGCCTCCGCCAAGACCTCGATGTGGTAATCGAAAGGATGTCCTTCCGAGGACCATTCCTGGATCTTCGGCTCGCAAGCGGCAACCCAAATTCCAGCCCTCTCTACTACAGTGAGACCACAGGAGAAACGACACGAACCCCTCTGCCGCCGGGCACATGGGCAGCTCAACAAACAAGAGTAACGATCATGCCCGAGGAGCGCCTGGTTTTCATCGAGGGTAGACAAAACGGCGTGAGCGCTGCGACACTCGAGCAATACCTCACGACCTTAGCTCGCATCAACCGGTATGCCTCGCGCATGAAGTTGAGCCTGAACCGACTACCATCGTCCTCATTTGAGGAGGAGGTTGAGCGCCTTACTCGGATACGCAAAGCAAGTCTTGAGGTCAATCGCCCTAACACAGACTGGGACGAAGCGAACGACATGCTGTCGACACTCGCAGGCGAGTCTGACGGTCAGCAAGCACAGGTCGTGGTCTCGGCCGCCCACGGCGCGTCACTCAGTCGAACCGATGGCATTGTCAAGCTGATCTTTACTCATGTACGTAGAACTCTAACCAATGTCAGAGAGGCGAAAGTCGTAGGGCGACGACCAGGCGCTAAGAGAGACACCATCATCAGCACCGAAAAGCACCAAGTCCAGGCATACGCACTCGTAGACGACAGAAGCCCCGATTTCGATCAAGACGAGATTATATTCGCAGAAGCACACAGGCTTGCAGATGCTACGGTGCTCCGACTGCGCAGCGCCATACCACCGCCATCCGACGGCGGAGGCAGCAACCCAGAATCGTCGTAGTCCTCCTCTAGGCTAGCAGCATGCAGACCCCCGACGGAAAGCGCAGGCCGGTCCTATTTGGCTTCACTCGCAGGCACGCACTTCCACGCCTACGGGACACGCTATTTCATCGCAACGTCACAATAAGCCTCACATTCGCCGGAATACTGACGTTCGTTGCCTTTCGTATTGGCTGGTTCCCCGCACTACAAGAGGCGGAGGCGAAGGATCTGGTCGCCGGCATACTGGCATTCTCAGCATTGGGTTTCGGGGCCGCGACCGCAGCAACCGTTCTCGCGCTTTCAATGCCTCGCAGTCGCCTCTACTTAACGATGATTGTGAACGGTAAGGATGCGCCACGCGCAAGAGTTATCTCAAACAAGAGTGGCGAGGATATTGAGGCCGTAAAAGAACCCCTATGGGAACCCTGGCGCTACAATACCGGATTTCGCTCATACTATGGTGATCTGATTTTTGTATTTCTCTGGACCATGGCCGCACAGCTAATAATGGGAGCCGCGAGCCTCGTCTACTTCGCAATAGCAGGCGACGCGAGAATTGTCGACATCGAACATTGTCGACGAGCAGGTCTAGGCTTTTTCTTAGTTAGCTCAACAATCACCTACGCAATAATGCAGCTAGGATCACTCATCAAGGCACTCGCGGACTATGCGGCGCGACAGGAACAATATGACCGCGCGTTGCTGATTACGAAGTACCAACAGTCAGACTCGGCACCGGGAGATAGGAAGGATGTCGATTAGGACCAACAGAATCGAACGTTGAATATATGGTGATGGCTGTCTTGACTAGCCATCACTGGTAGCGATGGCGGCAGGTTCGCGATAATCGAACCTCAAACCGAACTGGCACTCGCACGAAGGTTATCCGTCGTGCCATTGCAGTCGATTGGCTATCGGGTCAGCCCAACTTCGGTTGCTAGCTTAGTAACACCGGAGGTGGGAGGGCATAGCTTGGAGACTTCGGCGATCACTGCACGAGCCGATGGCCGGTAACGGATCTCGGGTGGCGCAATTCGGTCCGCCTCGACCAGGGCTTGGCCGGCTGCAATCGGATTTCCGACCGAGAGGTACGCTTCCGCGATCTCCATGAGGTAGGAGGCCCTGTACTCCACCGGCAGTCGCTGCCATCCTTCCCGTCGCACGGTTGCCTCATACAGTTTGATTGCGTCGTTGACGTCTCCGAGTCCGGCAGTGGCAACCACCTCGGCGATCTCGACGGCGATAGGACTAAAGTTGGTTTGTCGATGATCCTCTCGATCGCCAACCCGAACGGCAACCCTATGTGCCTGCCCGACCAGTTCTCCTACACTGCCTGTGTCGCCGCAGCGAGCAGCTGCCAAGGCGGCTTGAAGTAGCAGCGTGCCGTACACCGATAGTCGGTCGGCCGAATCCTCGTCGGAAGCGGCAACTGTGGTGCGATGTGCTGCTGCAATGCTCGTCGCCATGGCGAGCCGGTACTGGCCGAGCGCTCGCAGAGTCTGTGCCAGCGATATTGCCGCAATCGCTGCCAGAAGTGGATTTCCGCCGGCTGCGGTGGCTGCCCTGTCAGTTGCTAGCAGGGCGAGGTTCGGTTCGTCGACTTTTAGTAGGACTGATGCTGTGATCCGGTACACCTGAACGACAGGGTCTACGCCGAGTACGTGATGTTCGGTGTTCGGCCGTTGTGCCAGGTCGAGCAATTTCGGCAATGTCCGTAGTAGTTGAGGGTATTCTGCGTGTTGGTAGGCCAGCCATGCGTGCGATACCTGACGTCTAAACTCTTCGAAATCGGGAGCCTCCTCATCGACTATTCCGGCGTCAAGGGAGTTGTGGCGGATTAGTGCGATGCGAATCCCCTCGATGCCGTCTACCTCGCTGTCAGGTATCGGTAGGCTGTCGGCTCCGAGTAGTTCCGCCGCGTTGATGCGCAGTACGTTGGCAATGTGTTGAATAAGAGAAATCTTGTCGAGCTTACGGACGCCGCGTTCGACTTTTTCGACCCAGCTCTTCGATTTGCCGATCCGGTCCGCGAACACTTGCTGGGTCATCCGGCGTCTTGTTCGCCATTGTGCTATTCGACGGCCGATCGGCACAGCAACTGTGGGCTCTCTCATCGGGGTTCGCGTCACAGCAGGGGTTGGTCATCCGTGTAGCCGCTTCGCTGTTCGGCCTGCTCGTTCCGGTTGGCTGCCCGCAGGTTAGCCGGCGGGCTGTTGCTGGCCGGGTGATCGCGTTTCTGTGCGGGGTGCACGACGTCGATTGCGAGGTGTGGGCGTTGGAACCATTTTCCGAGCACGATTCCTCCGTGGAGATTTGCGCAGGCGATTGTCGTCTTTTCTGGGAGCCGTTACTCAGCCCGGTGAGTCGCCGAATGCCGTTCTGGTCGAGCGGGCGGACCCGATACGTTCGGGTGCCGCTCGGTTTACGGGTGGGTCCAGCGTACGAAGCGTTGGTTGAGGTCTTCGGGGTCGGTGATGGCGTTGGGGTCGAGTTTGGTGATGTCTCGGGTGGCGAGGTGGAGCATGACGCCCATGAAGGTGGGGAGTGCTGCGGGGTTGTTGCGGAATTGGTTGATGAGGTCGATTCGGGCTTGTCCGCAGGGCCAGGGGTGGGCGCAGGTGCGGCAGAGCCAGAGGGGGCGTAGTGGTGTGTGGGTTTTGTGGGGTCGGCGGTTGTGGACGGGTGATTGGTTCGGTGGTGTCGTCACGAGTTCAAGGGTGTCGGCGTGACTAGCCCCTTGTCAATATGCCAGTAGCAGTTTGCCAAGTGGCGGTTTGACTAGTTGGCGTTTGAATAGTGTTCGGGGCATGGGTCGCCACCTGTACGGGCCGCAGGAGCTGCAAGAGCGGCTCCGGGTGTCCCGTCAGCGGGTACAGCAGCTCATCCGACGTCCGGATTTCCCGGAGCCGTATGACCGTCTGGCTATGGGGTCTGTGTGGCGTATCGCGGACGTCGAAGCGTGGATCAAGAAGTACCGGCCACATCTGGACGAGCCGGACGAGGATTAGCCCGCTCTGGTGTCCGTGAGTGCGCCGGTGGCGTGGTGGATGGTGTGGGCTGCCTCCTGCGGGTCGGTGGTCGCGGTGTCGATGGTCAGGTCCGCGTCGACGCGTGGTGTCTGGTCCCACGCCGTCAGGCGGTCGGCGGTGTCGCCGGTGGCGCGTTCGGCGATGCGGTGTGCGGCGATGTCGCGGGGGCACCACAGGTAGACGACCAACCAGCGCGCCGATGGGGTGGCATCGGTGACGGCGTGGATGCCGTCGGGTTGGCCCATGTGCAGGACGGGGATACCGACGGTGAGCGCCTGGTCCAGGCCGGGCCGGTCGATGACGTAGGTTGCCCCGTACCGCTGGTTACGCCAGATGATGCCGCCGGCCGCTTCTAGGGCGTCAAGGTGGTCGGGGGTGGTCATACGGTAGCCGCTGGTCCGTCCCCTGCCGGCTTTGAGTCGGGCGAACAGCTGGTAGGCGGGGTCGATGGCGGCAAGCCGTTCGGTGACGGTGTCCTTGCCGGCCGCTGGTGGGCCGTAGAGGATGACACCGCGTCTCATGCGCTGGCCGCCGGCGCGGCGAGGATCGCGGACAGCAGCTCCTTGGCCTGCTTCTGCAGGGGGACGCTGGACGCGCAGTTGTCGATCACGGTGTGGGGTGCGGCCGGGCGCATGTCGAAGTTGACGGTGTCGAGGTAGGCGGGCCAGTTGGCGAGTTTGGCGGCGTCGCGGGCCGCGCCCCGGTGGCGGATGTAGGTGTGCATGGTGTCGGCGTCGCAGTACACCCACACGAACAGGGTTTGGGCGTTCATGGCGGTGTGGCTGGCCTGGATGCGGTCGACCCACGCGGTGTCGGTGAACTCGCGGATGAACGGGGCGGTGACGATGGCGCTGTTGCCGCAGGCGACGTTCTCATGGGCGACCGCGATGAGGGATTCGTACTCGCGTGGCCGGACCTTGGTGAAGTAGTCGTCTGACTCGCGGTCGTGGGGTGACAGGCCGAGGAGTTCCAACGCGGCTTCGACGACGGGGCGGGTGATGGTGTCCTTGTCGAGCATGGGCCAGCCGGTTTCCCTGGCGAGAATGCGCCCGAGTTCGGTCTTCCCGCTGCCGGCGTAGCCGCCGATCATCACGACTCGTGGGGTACGCAGGCGGATGTCACCGCCGCGTGTCTGGTTCGGTGCGTTGACGATCCGCTTCGATCGGGACTTGCTGACGATGAGTCCCTCGTCGCCGAGGATCTTCATCGCTTCGGAGATCGTGAAAACGCTGACGTCCCAGCGTTCGGCGAGTTCGCGGGTGGACGGCAGGGTGTCGCCGTCGCGTAGGACGCCCGCTTCGATCTCGTTGCGCAGGTTCCGGGCCACCTGTTGGTGCAGGGAGTCTGGTCGGCTGAGTCGGGGCTGAGGGGATGTCATGGGGTCCTCTCGCGTCGGGCGTCTGTCCGCGTCTGTCCAGGGAATCCTACCAGTTGCCTAACAGATGGTATGCCCATTGCCGCAGGTCAGGGGCCAAGTTTGATCTTCATTTGGCCCTAACAGTTGACCTGGCTCCATATCAGTTGTTAGCTTCATGTTGCTGGTCACGCCGACCGGCCAGGCCGAACAGGTCTGTAGAGGTCACCGCTGTGTCTTGTGGAGGAACGCGACATGCAGGCACCCCCTGTCCCGGACCCGACCGAGGTCGGTCCCACCGCCGCCGATCTGGTGGCGATCGAACGTGAGTGGCCGTTGATCGAGGCCGAGTTGGCGTTGCTGGACGCGGAGATCACCGCCCTGTGCGCCGATGGCGGGCCGTCGTTGCTTGACCGCCGTCGGGTGCGGCGGGCTGAGCAGCGGGTGATGCGGGAAGCCGCCGCCCTGGGCGACGTCCAGGCCGTGACCGCGCTGCGGGTACGCAAGGCGGTGGCCTGATGACGACTCCCGCGAGCATGTACCCCCGCCCGGTGGCGGAGCTGTTGCCCGCCGCCCGTGCGATCGCCGCCCGCCTGGGTGAGGTTCCGTCGCGGAACCTGCTGATGCGGGAACTGCGGGTGGGTTCGCCGAAGGCGACCGCCCTACGGGAAGCCCTGAACCAGGAACAGCAGGATCAGGACGGGGGTCAGGTCGAGTCCGCCGGTGGGCACCGGGGGTTGCACCTGGTCCGCGACACCACCACCGACCAGCCTGCCGACGTCGACGCACCGGCCCCGGTCGACCCGTCGCCGGAGCCGTCGCCAGAGTCGGCCGAGGTGTCGCCGGACCCGGTACTGACCGCCCCGTCCGACGAGTCGTCGGCCGGGTCCGGAGCGGACCAGCCGACGCCGGTCGCCGAGTCCGACGTACCTGCGTCGTCGCCGGTGGCGGTGGACGGACACCCGGACGCGAAGATCACGACCGGTGCGCCCCGGTCGGTGCGGTCGCCGGTGCGGTCGTGGGTGCTGCTGTTGCTGGCCGCTCCCGCGTTCGTGGCGATCTGGTCCGGGTGGGTGGGGTTGGGTGAGCTGACCGGGTTCGGGGTGGTGCACCCGCTACCGGGCATCTGGGATTCCCTCGCGGTGAACACGGCGATCACGTTGCCGATCGGCGTCGAAGCGTACGCCGCGTACGCGTTGCGGGCGTGGCTCGCACCCGACGGGGTCCCGCCACGGGCACGGCGGTTCGCGGCCTGGTCCGCGATCGGGTCGCTCGTTCTGGGCGCGGCCGGGCAGGTGGCGTATCACCTGATGGAGTCCGCCGGTATCACCGCCGCCCCATGGTGGATCACCACCGTCGTCGCCTGTCTGCCGGTGGCTGTGCTCGGTATGGGCGCCGCTCTGGCTCACCTGCTGCACACCGACCGCCAGCAGCGGGAGCCGTGACTTTGCCCGGCGGCGCGGCCCATGGCCTAGGAACCTTCGCCGCGCCGCCGGCCCCTCAACCCTCAGCAACCGCTTCGGGAAGGACTCTCATCGTGGCATCCACGGCGTCACCGGACGAGTTGCCGTCAACGGAAATCGTGTCGCGTATCCAGCACACCCCGGCCGGTGCGAAGGCGTGGGTGGAGCGTGACGGGCGCGGCCGGCTGTTCGTCCGATGCCAGGGCTGCACCCTCTACCGGCAGATCGACGGTATGGCTCCCGCCCTGGCCGCGCTGGTCACCCACCTACCGACCTGCCCCGCCGACGCGACCGACGTCGACACCGGTCCGGCCTGACCAACCCCGTCGGCGACCGGGCGCGGCTACGGCTGCGCGGGCCGCGCCCGATCCCTTCCCCCCAGCTTTCCCCCTTGGTTCTGGACTTTCTGTTGGAGGCAACCCCTCATGCCCACCCCTGACGACGGTTACGACTGGCAGGCAGCGGAAACCGACCTCACCACCGATCCCACCGGCGGCAGTGCGGATGTGGTCGACCTGACCGCCCGCCGCCGCAAGACCAACCCGGCCGGTTCGTTCGCTGTCGACATCGACGACGAGAGCGACGACCGCGACGACGACGCCCCGGTCCCGGTCAACCCACCCCCTACCCCCGCTGGTGGCCGGTCCCGTATCGCTGGTCTGGTCGGTGCGGAGCGTCGGCCGATCATCCCCGCCTGGCTGCGCTCCCGGACCGAACTGGCCAACGCCGTCCGCTGGACGGCAGGGCACTACACGCACGTCAGCATGTATCACCTGTCCCGGTCGCCGAAATACGCGGCACGGCTGGCGTGGCGTGCCCCGTTCGGTGTGGCCCGGCTGCTGGGCCACACGGTGCGGTGGGTGACCGACGCCGAGGGCATCCCCGTGCGCCTGGCCGTGGTCCGGCAGGAAAACGCCGAACTGTACTTGAAGCTGTCGCGGCAGCGTGACGTACGGGTTCGATGGCGCGGCCTGGTCCTGACCGCGATCCTGCTGCTCGGTGTGCCGACCGTGCTCACGTTGATGGCGTTGGCTGGGTCGTGGCAGCGGTGGGCGATCCTCGCCGGCATCGTGGCCCTGTTCGGTGTGGCGGGTACGCCGAAAGACAAGCCGCTGCTGGACGTGGCCGCTGTCAGTCCGCGTGTGCGGAAGCTGTCCGCCGACGTGGTCACCCGCGCGTTCCTCGCGGCCGGGTTGTGCAAGCCGGACGACCTGATCACCTTCCCCGCGCCGATCATGCGCGACGGACCCGGTTGGCGGGCGGTGATCGATCTGCCGTTCTGGACGAACGCTGACAAGGCGATCAAGAAGCGGGACCAGCTTGCCGCTGGCCTCGACCTGGATGAGGTGCAGGTGTGGCCGGAGCGGGTACGCGGCACCACCGGATCGGCCCGCCGCCTGGCGTTGTGGGTCGCCGATGAGGACCCGTACGCGAAGGGGTCCGGCGCGTGGCCGCTCATCGCGAAGGGCAGCGTGGACATCTTCGCGCCGTTCCCGTTCGGGCAAGACCAGCGCGGACGTCCGGTGCCGCTGCTGATGATGTTCACGTCCCTGCTCGTCGGAGCAATCCCGCGCATGGGCAAGACGTTCGCCGCACGCCTGCCCGTGCTCGCGGCCGCGTTGGATCCGATCGTTGAGCTGCACATCTACGACGGCAAGGGCGGGCAGGACTGGCGACCGTTCGAACGGATCGCCCACCGCACCGGCTACGGCGTCCGCGACGACGTCGTAGAAGCGCTGGTCGACGACCTACGCGGCCTGGTCGCCGACATGAACCGCCGCTACGACACCATCGCCACCCTGCCCGCTGACCTGTGCCCCGAATCCAAGGTCACCCGACAGATCGCCGAGAAACGGTCACTGAAGTTGTGGCCGGTCATGGTCGCGGTGGACGAGTTTCAGCGCTACTCCGCCCACCCCGTGCACGGGGACGAGATCGTGTCGCTGCTGACTGAGCTGTGCAAGGTCGGCCCCTCGGTCGGGATCATGATCCTGCTGGCCACGCAGAAGCCGGACGGCAAAGCGGTCCCGACCGACCTGCGCGACAACATCGGCACCCGCTTTGCCCTGAAAACCATGACGTGGCAGTCCTCCGAAGCGGTGTTGGGTGCCGGGTCGTACACCGCCGGATACGACTCGTCGCGGTTCCAACGCGGACACAAGGGCGTGGGCATCCTGCTCGGCGCGGACGACTCCGGATCGGTCGACGAGGCCGTGACCGTGCGGACGAACCTCGCCGAGATGGCCGACGTCGAAAAGGTGGTGACCCGTGCCCGTGAGTTGCGGGAGCGGGCCGGCACCCTGACTGGCCACGCCATCGGCCAGGCACCCGAAACCGTCGCCCGTGCCGGGGACACGTTGTTGGACGACATCCTCACTGTCGTCCCCACGGGTGAGGCGAAGGTGTGGTCAGAGACGGTCGTCGCCCGGCTGGCAGAGCTGCGCCCGGACGTCTACGGCGGGTGGGAGACCGGGAACCTCGCCCCGGCGCTCAAGCCGTACGGGGTCACGGTCGGCCGGCAGGTGTGGGGCACCGACCCGGTCACCGGGGAACGCGCCAACCGTAAGGGCATCCTCCGCGACGACATCACCACCGCCGTAACCAAGCGTGACCAACGCCGCAAGGCGGGATAGCCGCTCACGGGCCGCTAGGTCTATCGGCATCACCCGCTAGACCTAGCGGCACCGCTAGCCCTCGAAACAAACCCCTGCCAGGACGCTAGCCGCCTAGCGCCCCTACCCCCGCACGCCCGAAAACCGCCCGTGGAGGCACCCCGTGGACCCGTACGCCACCCTCGCTAGCCTGCTCTGCCCCCTCCTCACCCTGATCACACTCGGTTACCTGATCACCTGCGCTATCTGGCCGTTCGGACCCTGCCGACGCTGCCACGGCAGCGGGAAACGCCGCGCCCCGTTCGGCAGGGCGTTCCGGCTCTGCTACCGGTGCGACGGCACCGGACGGCGTATCCGCATCGGCCGGCACGTGTGGAACGAGATCCGCCGTGAACACCGCAACGGCACCGGCCGATGAACCGCCGCCGGCATCCGCACGGGGAGCACACCGACTGGTGCGCCCGTGACCACCGCTGCGGACACGACGGACACCGCTCCCCGTCCATGGTCGTCGACCTGCCCGGCCGGGCACGCGCCGTCCTCACCCGCATCCGCACCGGCGACGGACACGACCAGGCCGAGATTCGTGTACGGGTCGCCCTGGCCGACGCCGACCCCGCCGCCCGCAGACAGTTGGCGGTCCTGCTCGCCGACCTGGACGACCTGATCACCCGGACCGCCGCCGCCGGCCGACCCCACCCCCGGCCACGCCGTCACCGTCCCGCCGCCTAACCCCGCCCACCGACACCACAGGAGGTACGCCGTATGAGTCGACAGTCCACCCACGACCACAACGCGGAACGGGCCGTGATCGGCGCGGCCCTGGTCGCCCCGCACGCCCTGGCCGACCTGATCGCCCTGCTCACCGCTGACGACTTCCACCGACCGGCCCACGGGATCATCTGGCAGGCGTTGACCGCCGTGCACGCCACCGGCCAGGCCACCGACCCGATCACCCTCACGGCCTACCTTGCCGAGTCTGGCGAGTTGGGCAAGGTCGGTGGTGCCCCGTACCTGCATACGCTCATGCAGGGCGTTCCCACGGCTGGCAACGCGGGGCACTACGCGCGGATCGTGGCCGACCATGCCGCCCGCCGCCGGGTCGTCGACCTGGGCGAGCGGCTGACCAGCCTCGCCGCATCCGGCGCGGACGTCGCCGACGTGGTCGCGACCGGTCGTGTGCTGCTCGACCAGGCCGACGCGGGTGGGTGGGCACCGCTGATTCCGCTCGGCGACCGCCGGCACCTGCCCGCGTTCCCCGCCGAGATGCTGCCCGCCTGGGTCGCCGACATGGTCTACGGGGTCGCCGAGTTCACACAGACGCCGGTCGACCTGCCCGGCTGCATCGCCCTGGCCGCTCTGTCGACGGCTGCCGGTGGCCGCGCCGAGGTCGAGGTACGGGGGTCGTGGCGGGAACCGGTCAACCTGTTCACCGTCGTCGTCCTACCGCCGGGGTCGCGGAAGTCGGCGGTGTTCGCGGCGATCACCGGCCCTCTGTTGGCCGCTGAGAAGGCGCTGGTGGAACGGACCCGACCCGCCATCGTCGAAGCCGAACTCGCCGCACGGGTCGCGGGCAAGACGGCCGAACGAACCGCGATCGCCGCCGCGAACGCCGACGCGTCCGGCCGTGACACCCTGCTCGCTGAGGCGACCGCCGCCGCGATGAACGCCGACACCATCACCATCCCCGCCCTGCCGCAACTCGTCGCGGACGACGTCACCAGCGAGGAAGCCGCATCCCTGCTCGCCGAACAGGGCGGACGCCTGGCCGTGTTGTCCCCGGAAGGCGGCATCTTCGCCACCATCGCCGGCCGCTACTCCGGAACCCCCAACCTGGAAGTCTTCCTCAAGGGCCACGCCGGGGACATGCTGCGCGTCAACCGCCGTAGTCGTGCGCCGGAACACGTCGAGCATCCGGCGCTGACGCTCGGTCTGGCCGTACAACCCGACGTCCTACGCGACATCGCCGACATGCCCGGCTTCCGCGGCAAAGGATTGCTGGCGCGCATCCTGTTCTCCCTGCCGGAGAACACCGTCGGACGACGCCGGATCGGAGCCGACCCCGTACCCGAACCGGTAGCCGCCACCTACGCGGCCAACCTCGCCACGCTCGTGATGTCCCTCGCCGAGTGGACCGACCCGGCCGTGTTGCCACTCACCCCCGACGCCAACAACCGCGTCATGGACATCGAACGGGCCGTGGAACCCCGGCTGGCTCCCGGCGGAGCGTGGTCACACGTCATCGACTGGGGCAGCAAATACACCGGCGCGGTCGTGCGCATCGCCGGACTGATCCACCTCGCCGAACACCTGCGCGACGGATGGGGCAAGCCCGTCCAGGCCGACACCATCGACCGGGCCGCCCTACTCGGCGACTACTACGCCGCTCACGCCCTGGCCGCGTTCGACGACATGGGAGCCGACCGGACCAGCCGACACGCCCGCCACGTCCTCACCTGGATCGAACGCACCACCACAACCGCGTTCACGAAACGCGAGCTGTTCCGCGCGGTCCGCAGCAGCCAACTGCCCACCGTCGCCGACCTCGACCCCGCCCTGTCCCTACTCGAAACCCACGGCTACATCCGCCACGTCGACGCGCCCCGGACGCGGGCCGGTGGCGGCCGACCCCCGTCGCCGTCCTACCTGGTCCACCCCGACGTACACGGGCAACCCGCCGCCACCGTCCACGCCCTACCCGACGCCGCCCGGCGGACCGCCTGATGCCCCGGACAGAACTGACACAACTGACACAACCCCCTGCCGACCGAGGTTCTGTCAATTCTGTCAGTTCTGTCCACGCACAAACACCGCGCCGGACGACCGACCGGGCGTAGGCGCGCTACCCCCTGACGACCGAACACCCCCATGACGATCTGAGCGGGCAAACACCATCGACCACGGATGAGGAGTCCACACTGAACGCTGCAGTGACACCCCTTGACGGCCTTCCCGCCCTGCTGTCCGTACCGCGTGCTGCCGCGTTGCTTGGGCTGAGCCGTGCGTCCGCGTACCGGTACGCGGCAGCGGGAGAGCTTCCGAGCAAGCGACTGGGCGGACGCGTCTACATCGTTACCGCCCAGCTCCGACCACTGCTGACCGCTGAACCGATGGGAGAAGCCGCGTGAGCAACCCGATTCGTAAGCGCGTTCCTGTCCCCGGCGTCGTCGTCTACCCGCGAGGCAAGAAGTGGTGGTACCGGCTTGAGCTTGAGCCCGACCAGCTCACCGGGAAGCGACGCTACGAGTACCAGGGCGGACACTCCACCGAAGACGAGGCATGGTCTGCCGCGTTGACCGCGCGGACTGAGAACGAACGCGGCCAGCGGGTGAGCCCGTCGAAGCGGACGGTTGCCGAGTTCGTCACCGAATGGCTTGCCTCGATCCGCGACGCGATCAAGCCGACCACCTACACGAACTACGTCGACTACCTTGACGCCTACGTCCTGCCGAGCATCGGCAAGCGCAAGCTTCAGGACATCGATGTTCCGGTGCTCAACGCGCTCTACCGGCATCTGCTCACCGGTGGTCGACGCAAGCCGGACAACAACCGGGCCATGTTCGACTACTGGACGACTCGCCGCGTTGCCGGTGTCGAGCCGAGTCCTCGGGAGATCGCAGCGTACTGCAAGGTAACGATCTACGCGGCACGTGCGGCGGTCGGGCGGTACAAGCGCGGACGGCTCCCCGTCGCCAAGTCCGCCGGCCTGGCTCCCAAGACGGTGAAGAACGTGCACCGGATGCTCCACCGGGCGCTCAGTGACGCTGTCGCCTGGCGGTACCTCAGCTACAACCCGGCTACGCACGCGAGCCTGCCGCGTCAGAGCAGATCGGGCAGGCGTCGGCGCGGTACGACGTGGACGCCGGAGGAGCTGACCGCCTGGTTGAAGGTCGCCATGCAGGATCGGGACGCAGGTCTATGGGCGCTCGCGGCTACGACCGGGATGCGTCGTTCCGAGCTGGCCGGCGTGCAGCGTGACTACCTCACCATCAGCGTGTCCTGTGGCAAGTGTTCCGCCTCGCAGGACCTGCATGCGCAACGCTGCGCGTCGTGCGGATCGAAACGGCTTGAGCGGTCCGGCACCTTGGAAATCTTCGACACGCGGGTGGTGGTTGACGGGAAGGCCGCCGATTCGGACGGCAAGACGTTGAGCGGCAACCGCACGATCTCGCTGGACACGTTCACGATTCCGGCGCTGATCCGCCATCTGGCCATGCTCGACGAGGAACGCCAGGCGTTCGACGGTGACTATCAGAGCCTGGGGCTGCTGTTCTGCCACCCGGACGGGAAGGCGATCCACCCGGACACGATCACGCGTCGTTTCAATCGGCTGGTCGACCGGGCAGGGGTACGGAAGATCCGGCTGCACGACGTGCGCCACACGTACGCCACGTTGTCCCTCGACGCGGGAGTGGACCCGAAGATCGTCAGCGACCGCATCGGGCACGCGAACATGGCCTACACCCTCGCGATCTACACCCACCGCTCAACGGGGCGGGACCAGGATGCGGCGCAGAAGGTTGCCGGGTTGATGTTCGACGCGCCTGACGACCAGGGCGACGAGGACGACCAGGAGGAGAGCGCCGGACCGGAACCACACGCGGCGTAGGAAGGCCGCTGGTTACGTTTCTGGTTACATCCGGACGCGAAACGGCCCGCCAGGGAATCCCTGGCGGGCCGTTCACCGTGGTAGCGGGGACAGGATTTGAACCTGCGACCTCTGGGTTATGAGCCCAGCGAGCTACCGAACTGCTCCACCCCGCGGCGATGAGTTAACCCTAGCGCATACCGTCAGCCCGCCGCAAAACGACCCCCGTACTGACCGACTGGCCTCGGTGATCCCATCCTGACGCACCCACAAAAGCGGACAAGTCAGGATCACCGAGGCCGGTTCGGTGTCAGTCAGTTGGCGTCAGCCGGTCGGCGACGGATCGGCACTCGGTGACGGGTCGGTGGACGGCGGCTGGGCACCACCCACCCCGGCCGCCTGCTGCGCCGCCTGGAACGCCGTCATCGCGGCGTCCAGCCGGGCCAGCGCCTCGCCGTACCGCTGGAAGTCACCGGCCGCCTGCGCGGCGCGGGCCTCGTCGATCGCGGCGCTGACCTCGGCGGCGGCCGCCTGCAGCTCCGGCGTCACCAGACCCGGGTCACCGGTGGCCGGCGGGGGCGGGGTCGGGGTGCCACCGGGCTCCTCGCCCTCACCTTCGCCCTCGCCCTCCGGCGGGGTCGTCGGCGCACCACCCGCCTCCGCCTGCTCGATCAGCTGCCGGATGCCGTCCTGCACGCTGTTGGCCAGCACCACGTACGAACCGCCGTCACCGTAGGAGAGCAGCACCCGCTGCAGCAGCGGGTACGCGTTGGTCTGGTTGCTCTTCACGTACACCGGCTCGACGTAGAGCATGCCGTTGCCGAACGGCAGCGACAGCAGGTTGCCGTACTGCACCTGCGCCTGGTTCGACGACAGCAGGTTCAGCTGCTGCCGGATGGCCGCGTTGTTGGTCATCCGCTGGTGCACCTGCACCGGGCCGGAGATCGCCGTCTGGTCAGGCAGCTCCAGCACCTGCAGCTGCGGCTGCCCGTCGACGTACGACCCGGAGATCAGCGCGGCCAGGTTCTGCCGGCCGGCCGGGGTCACCGCCGAGGTCAGCTGGAACCGTGGCTCGTCCTGCTCCGGCAGCTGGGTCATCAGGTAGTACGGCGGCTGCTTGACCCCGCTGTCCGGCGAGTCCGGGACGTTCGGCACCTCCCAGAAGTCCTGCCCGGAGAAGAACTCGGCCGGGTTGGTGACGTGGTAGCGGGCCAGCAGGTTGCGCTGCACCTTGAACAGGTCCGCCGGGTAGCGGAAGTGGTCGACCAGCTCCTGCGGCGTCTCCGCCTTCGGGATGACCAGGTCGCCGCCGAACGCCGCGTTCCACGCCTTGAGCACCGGGTCGTTCTCGTCGAACTCGTAGAGCCGGACGGTGCCGTCGTACGCGTCGACGGTGGCCTTGACCGAGTTGCGGATGTAGTTGACGTTCTCCCGGGCCAGCACGAAGGTGCCCTGGCCGGTGAGCTCGTCGGCGGTCTCCGCCTGCAGATTCACCCGCTCCGAGTACGGGTACGTCGCCGAGGTGGTGTAGCCGTCGACGATCCACTGGATCCGGCCGTCGACCACCGCCGGGTACGGGTCGCCGTCCATGGTCAGGAACGGGGCGACCTTCTCCACCCGGTCCCGTGGGTTGCGGATGTACAGCAGCTTGGAGTTCTCGTTGACCGCCTCGGAGAGCAGGAAGTTGGTCTCCTGCTCCTTGATCGCGTACAGCAGTTTGCGGCCGAACGAACCGACCTCGACCCCGCCGGTGCCGGTGTAGGTGTAGTACTGCTCGCCGCCGCTGGAGGTCGGCCGGTCGAACTCGACGTTGCTGTCGCCGGGCGAGCCGACGATGGCGTAGTCGGTGCCGTCCATCTGCTCGCCGTAGTAGATCCGTGGCTGCTCGACCGGGATCTCCTCGGTGGCCGAGGAGCACTGCTCCTGGGCCTGGTCGCCGAGGAAGCCGGAGACGAAGTACGGCTGCCCGCCGCAGACCACCCGGTTGGCCGGCGCGCCGACCATGCCGTACCCGTGGGTGAAGACGGTGTGCCGGTTCAGCCAGTTGCTCTGCTGCTCGGTCAGCTCGCCGTAGTTGATCTCCCGCATGCCGACGACGTAGTCCTGCCTCTCGTCGTCGATGGTGTAGCGGTCGATGTCCAGCTTGGTGCCGAAGTCGTAGAAGCCACGCACCTGCTGCAGCTGGGTGTAGGTCTCGGAGACCAGCTGCGGGTCGAGCAGTCGGATGTTGGGCACCACCGCGGTGTCGGTGGCCAGGCTCTCCGGCGGAGTCAGGTTCGTCGCCGGGTACGGCGTCTGCTGGCTGATGTCCAGCCCGAACGCTTCCCGGGTGGCGACGATGCCCCGTTCGATGTACGCCGCCTCCTTGTCCCGCAGGCTCGGGTTGACCTCGAAGGTCTGCACCGCCCACGGGTAGATGCCACCGATCGCCACGGCGGAGATGCCGAGCAGCGCCAGCGAGATGCCCGGCCAGACCAGGTTGCGCATCACCGCGTTGGAGAACACGATGATCGCGATCGCCACCACGATCGAGATGTACGCCAGGATCTCCTTCGCCGGCAGCAGCGCGTTGATGTCGGCGTAGCCGGCGCCGTAGATGCGCGCCTGCTCGTTGTACTCCAGCAGCATGCCGCGCCGGTCCAGCACGTACGCGACCGCCTTGAGCAGTACGAAGACGGCGACCAGCGTGGTCAGGTGGGCCCGCGCGGCGGTGGTCATCCGGTCACCGATGCCCTGCAGCCGTACACCGCCGTAGAGGTAGTGCACGGCGAGCCCGCCGATCACCGACAGCACCACGGCGGTGAACGCCAGGCCGAGCAGGTACCGCAGGAACGGGTACTCGAAGACGTAGAAGCCGATGTCGATGCCGAACTCCGGGTCGGTGACGCCGAACTCCTGGGAGTTGCGGAACAGCAGCCACTGGCTCCACCGGTTCTGCGCGGACAGCCCGGCGAAGACACCGACCAGCGCCGCGGCCACGGCGATCCAGATGCCGATCCGGGGGCTGAGCAGCATCCGGTAGCGCTCCAGGCTGACCTGTTCCGGCGAGTGCGGCCGCAGCGTCGGCCGCAGCCGGTACGCCAGCCACAGGTTGGCCGCGACCACCAGTGCCATGGCCAGGCCGACCGCCGCGAACAGCAGCAGCCGGGTGAACAGCACGCCGGTGAAGACCTGGGTGTAGTCGACCTCCTCGAACCACAACCAGTCGGTCCATGCGTTCACCCCCCAGCCGAGCAGGGTGAACAGAAGGAAGATCCCGATGAGTACGCCGACGGTGACCCGGCCACGTCGGCTCATTCCGGGCATTGGGCTGCTACGCATGACCACGACTAGGTACTCCGCACGTTGGTGTGATCCGCTGGGCGATCAGGCACCAAGACTACGGGGTGTGTCCACCTCAAGGCCGGTTGAGGTGGACCTGACCGGGGTGTCAGTCGCTGCCGCAGAGCGTCGGCTTCTCGCCGGCCCGCAGCCGGGCCAGCGCGTCGAGCGCCTCGTCGAGGGTGGCCACCCGCAGCAGCGGCAGGTCGGGTACGGCGTTCGCGACCGCTTCGGCGCAGTTGGCCTGCGGGACGAGGAAGGCGACCGCGCCCGCCTCCTTGGCGCCGACCAGCTTCTGCGGGATACCACCGATCGCGCCGACGTTGCCCTCGTTGTCGATGGTCCCGGTCCCCGCGATGATCTTGCCGCCGGTGAGGTCCTCGGGTTCGAGCTTGTCGATGATGCCGAGGGCGAACATCAGCCCGGCGCTCGGCCCACCGATCTCGTCGAGGTCGATGGTCAGCTCGAACGGCCTGGGCTGCTCCTCGGTGATCTCGATGCCGATCCGGGGTGGGCCGCCGTCGCTGGCCCGGGTGGTGATCTCGGCGGTGGCCGACTGGCCGTCGCGGGTGTAGCCGATGGTCAGCGTGCTGCCTTCCGGCTCGGCCCGGATCAGCTCGGTCAGCTGGGTCGCCGAGCTGACCGGCGTGCCGTCGACCGAGGTGATCACGTCGTCGACGTCGAGCAGCCCGACCGACGCCCCGTCCGGGGTGACCGCCCTCACCAGCACCTGCACCGGGTAGCCGAGCTGGCGCAGCGCCGCGGTCTCGGCGCTGGTCTGCGACGCCGCGAAGTCCTCGGCGTTGCGCTCCTCGACCTCTTCCTGGGTCTGCCCCGGCGGGTAGATCACCTCGTACGGCACCACCGCCTCGGCGTCGCTGAACCAGCCGGCGACCGCCTCCCGCAGCCCCACGTTGGGGCGCACACCGACGGTGGTGAGCCGCAACTGCCCGGCCGAGGTCGAGGTGTCGGTCCCGGTGATCTGGATGACGTCCGCGCCGTCGTCGGTGCCGAGTGTGTCGACCGTCGGGCCGGGGCCCAGCACCACGTACGGGACTGGTGCGGCGAGCACGGCGTAGGCGAGCAGTGCGGTGAGCAGCGCGCCGAGGATGACCGTGACACCGCGACGTCTCATGCGCCTGAGCGTACCGACTGCGGTCCCGCCGGTGACGCGGAGCTTCGCGCTGAGCGGAACGCACCGGCGGCGATGCGGCCGGTGGCCCGCGTACCGTGGAGGGCGTGCCTGATATTCCGTTCGGCTTCCAGCTCCCCGGCGGCCAGCCTCCGGACCCCAACGACCCACGGCAGATGCAGCAGTTCATGGCGCAGCTGCAGCAGCTGCTCGCCGCTCCGGGCAGCGGTCCGGTGAACTGGGACCTGGCCCGGCAGGTGGCGGCCAGCCAACTCGCCGCCGAGGGTGACCCGTCGGTCAACCCGCACGAGTGGCACACCGTCGAGGAGTCGCTGCGCGTCGCCGACCTGTGGCTTGAGTCGTCGTCGACGTTCCCGTCCGGGACCCGCACGTCGGCGGCGTGGAACCGCAACGAGTGGATCTACCGGACGCTCGACGTGTGGCGCAAGCTCTGCGATCCAGTGGCCGGTCGGATGGTCGGCGCGATGGGCGACCTCGTTCCGCCGGAGGCCCGCAGCCAGCTCGGCCCGATGCACGCCATGATGACCACTCTCGGCGGGGCCCTGTTCGGCGGTCAGCTAGGCCAGGCGCTCGGCTCGCTCGCCACCGAGGTGCTGTCGGCCAGCGACATCGGGCTGCCGCTGGGCCCGGCCGGCACCGCCGCGCTGCTGCCGGCCAACATTCGGGCGTACGGGTCCGGCCTGGAGCTGCCCGAGGAGGAGGTCCGGCTGTACGTGGCGCTGCGGGAGGCGGCCCACCAGCGCCTCTTCGAGCATGTGCCGTGGTTGCGGGGGCACGTGCTGGCAGCGGTGGAGACCTACGCGTCCGGGATCACGGTCAACCGGGAGGCGATCGAGGACGCCCTCGGGCGAGTCGACCCGATGAATCCGGAGTCGATGCAGGAGATCGCCATGGAGGGGATCTTCACTCCGGAGGACACCCCCGCCCAGCAGGCGTCGTTGGCCCGGATCGAGACGGTCCTGGCGCTGATCGAGGGCTGGGTGTGTCACGTCGTCGACAGCGCCGCCGGGGACCGGCTGCCGAACGTCGTGAAGCTGGCCGAGGCGTTCCGGCGTCGGCGGGCGGCCGGCGGACCGGCGGAGCAGACCTTCGCCGCCCTGGTCGGGCTGGAGCTGCGACCCCGCCGGCTGCGCGAGGCGGCCGCGCTGTGGGCCGCGCTGGACGCCCACCGTGGGATCGACGGCCGGGACGCGCTGTGGAGCCACCCCGACCTGCTGCCATCGGACGACGACTTCGCCGACCCGGAGGCGTTCGCCCAGGCGAAGACCGACTTCGACCTCGGTGACATCGACTTCGGCGGCGACCCGCCGGAGCCGCCGCAGCCGGAGCCGCCGGCCGATGGGCCCCGTTGACCGAACCAGTCCCCTTGACCGACCAGTCCTGTTGACCGACCAGCCGGGTTCAGCCGGCGGTCAGCAGTGCGCGGGTGGTCTCCCAACCTTCGACGGCCGGGTTCAGGGCCGCCAGGTCCGCCGGGCCGCGCAGCCGACGCCAGGACGGCGTGACCGCCACCTGCCCCGGATGCGGCGCCGCCGCCCGCACGGCCTGCGGATCGGCGGCGAGGTCCAGCGTCGGCAACCAGCCCGGCGCGGGCAGTTGGGCCGCCACGCCGAGCAGTCCCCCGCCGTCACCGCCGGCCGGTGCCACCGCCACCGGCCGGGTGGTGATCGGCCGCAGCAGCTTGCCGATCAGCAGGCCGGGCAGGTCCGGCGCGTCGGCGGCGAGCACCGCAGCCTGGTCGTAGCCGGCTGATGCGGCGGCGGCCAGCGCCGCGTTGACCGAGATCTCCGGCAGCTGGTGGATCGGCATGTCGGGCCAGGCGATCGACCTGGCCAACGGCAGGTCGGCTGCGGTCGCGGCGATCGCCGGTTCCACCTGGCTCAGGGTGGCGAGCAGGTCGACCAGGTCCTCGGCCAGGGCGGCCCGCCAGGTGGCGGGGTCGGTGCCGGGCGGGGACCAGTCGACCAGGTGCAGGAGGATGACCACGGCGCGGCGCATCTGACCCACTCTAGCGGCGGCGCACTCGGCAGGGTCGGCGCACTCGGCAGGGTCGGCGCACTCGGCAGGGTCGGCGCACTCGGCGAGGCCGGCGCACTCGGCAGGGTCGGTCAGTCGGCCAGGACGAAGCCGCTGGCCGCCGCCACCCCTTCCAGGTAGCCGCGGGCCCGTTCCGCCTTGGGGTAGCGGCCGACGAGCTCCCAGAACCGGGCGTTGTGGCTCGGTACGACCAGGTGCGCCAACTCGTGCAGCAGGACGTAGTCGATGACCCAGTCCGGCATCTCCTGGATCCGGTGGGATATCCGGATGGTCCGGTCCGCCGGGGTGCACGACCCCCAGCGGCTGTTCTGGTTGGTCACCCACCGGACGCTCGCCGGGACCACCACCCGGGCGTGTTCCGGCAGGTACCGGTCGACCAGCCGGCGGGCCCGGCCGACCAACTCACTGTCCGATCGGCGGAGGCGCTCCTCCCGGGCCGCCAGCCGGGCGAGCATCCGGTCCACCCACTCGGTCTCCTCGGCGCGGGAGAACTGGTCCGGGATGAGGATGACGACGCGTTCGCCCTCCCGGTACGCGGACACCGTCCGGCGTCGGCGCTGGCTGCGCCGCACCTCGACGACCGGCTTACGCGCCCCTGCCATCAGCGGCCCGCGCAGCCCCGGGTTTCGCTCACGATGGCACGCTAATCCGTACTGACCAGGGGAACGCAAGAGGCAACACGGCGTAGCGAGGGTGAATAACCCCTTTTGGGGCCGATTGTCGCGAAAAAAGTTACCCACTCGACCGCCGTACGTCGCGCCCGAGCCGCCCAGGATCACCGTAGGCGATCACGAAGAAGTTTTCACCTCCACCCCCCGGCCGGTGACCACCTGCGGATCTTCTCCCGGCGTGTCACTGCGAATCTGACTTATCCGATCTATTGCGGCATGCACACTCTCGACGTCGACTTACTCACAGTGTCGGTGAATTGTTGACATGGAACCGCCCAGTCCTGGGTAGGGTCCGCGGACCGGCGGTCAACAGTGGCCGCGGAGAAAATCCCAGCGCGCGGCGCCGCCGACGGTCGCCGCGAGCGGGTGCACGCCGGGTCTGCAACCACCCGGCGAGGAGACGAGGAGGGGCACCGTGGCCGACCAGGCCCAGACCTACAACGGTTACTGCGTGAAGTGCAAGGAGAAGCGCGATTTCGAGGGCACCGTCGAGGTGTCGAAGACCGGCATGAACATGGCCAAGGGCAAGTGCCCGGTCTGCGGCACAACAGTCAACCGGATCTTGGGCAAAGCCAAGGTCTGACTCGCGGCGCTGCGTCGAAGGGGCGGCCGGAGCCGCCCCTTCGACGCGCACGGCCACCCGCAAGCCACAACCACCAACAGCCGGTCGTACGCCGCTACACGCTGCGTCATGTCCGAGCCGCGACACCACCCCGACCGGGCTGTGGAAAACCCGCCGGAACCTGTGGATAACCGAGGATGTGCGGGGCACAGGCTGTGGATAACGAGCCAACGAGCGTTTCGTTACGGTGACAGTCTGTTGTTCATGCCCACCAATCCCCTGCTCAGGCCGACTCTGTTGCCCGGCCTGGCCCGCCTCTGGCGGGACCGCGCCACCCTGCAGCTCGGCTCGGATCCGGCGCACGCCGTACTGCTCGACCTCACCGACCCGGCACAGTCCCGGCTGCTCGACCTCCTCGACGGCAGCCGGTCGACCCGCGCCGTACTGGACCACGCCGCCCGGCTCGGCGTCCCGGCCGACCAGGCCCGGCATCTGCTGGACATGCTGATCGCCCGGGGCCTGATCGTCGGCGCGCACACTCTGCTGCCAGCGAACCTGCCGGAGCACGCCCGGCACCGGTTGACCGCCGAGGCGACCGCCCTGGCGCTGCGCCGCGACGAGCTTCCCGGCACCCCGGCGCAGATCCTGCGGCGACGTGCCGCCGCCCGGATCGTGCTGACCGGCCGGGGCCGGCTGGCCCGGCCGCTGGCCGTCGCGGTGGCCGAGGCGGGGATCGGTCACGTCGCCATCGACCTGGCCGGCACGCGCGATGCCCGCGACGCCGTCGCCACCGCCGTCAGCCGGGCCGTCCCGGGAGTCGAGACCCGCCCGGTACGGCGCGGCCAGGCCACCCTGACGGTGCTGCTCGGCACCGACCGGCCGGCCAACCTGCTCGCCGCGAGCTACGCCCGGCACCGGCAGGCCCACCTGCTGGTCGACATCCGGGACCGGACGCCGGTAGTCGGCCCGCTCGTGCCGCCGACCGGTACCCCGTGCCTGAACTGCCTGGACCTGCACCGTCGGGACCGGGATCCGGGCTGGCCGCAGCTGGCGTCCCAGTTGTGCGCGATCGGCCCGGCGACGATCTGCGACTCGGCGACCCTGCTGGCCGCGGTGAGTGTCGGGACGGCCGAGATCCTGGCGTTCGTCGACGGTGGGAGCCCGGAGACGATCGGGGCGGCGATCGAGGTGCACGCCCCGGCCCGGCTGCGGCGCCGGGCCTGGCCGGCCCACCAGGGTTGCCACTGCCACCGGCGCCGGCCGCGCCGCTGCACACCGGTGCGCAGCCCCGCCGATGGCGTGGGCCACGCGCCGGGCGCCGGTGGCATGAGCCACGCTCAGGGAGGGGTCACGGTCCGCGATCGTCGGTAACAATGGCCAGGTGACCGAAATCCCGCGCTGGGCCGTGTCCAGGACCGCCAAACTCGCCGCGCTGCCGATCGGCTTCGCCGGCCGCACCGTCCTGGGGCTGGGCAAGCGGGTCACCGGGCTCGCCTCCGACGTGATCTCCACCGAGATCCAGGAACGCACCGCCGAGCAGCTGTTCAGCGTACTCGGGCAGCTCAAGGGTGGTGCGATGAAGGCGGGACAGGCGCTGTCGGTGTTCGAGGCGGCGCTGCCGGAGGAGCTCGCCGCCCCGTACCGCCAGGCTTTGACCAAGCTGCAGGAGGCCGCTCCGCCGTTGCCCGCCGGATCGGTGCACAAGGTGCTGGCCGAGCAGCTCGGCGCCGACTGGCGGGAACGGTTCGTCGAGTTCGACGACCGGCCGGCCGCCGCGGCCAGCATCGGCCAGGTGCACCGGGCGGTGTGGCGCGACGGCTCCGCAGCGGGCCGGCCGGTGGCGGTCAAGGTGCAGTATCCGGGGGCCGGCGACGCCCTGCTCGCCGACTTCAAGCAGTTGTCCCGGCTGAGCACCATGTTCCGGGCGATCCAGCCCGGGCTGGACATCAAGCCGCTGCTCAACGAGCTACGGGACCGGCTGGCCGAGGAGCTGGACTACGAGCTGGAGGCGGAGTCGCAGCGGGCATTCGCCGCCGCGTACGCCGACGACGACCAGATCATGGTGCCGGCGGTACTCGCCGCCGCGCCCCGGGTGCTGGTCACCGAGTGGATCGACGGCGTCCCACTTTCGAAGATCATTTCTTCCGGTACGGCGGACCAACGCGACCGGGCCGGGCTGCTGATGGCGGTGCTGCACTTCTCCGCGCCGGCTCGGGCCGGGCTGCTGCACGCCGACCCGCATCCGGGCAACTTCCGACTGCTCGACGACGGCCGGCTCGGCGTGGTCGACTTCGGCGCCGTGGCCCGGCTGCCCGGCGGGCATCCCGAGCCGATCGGCCGGCTGGTCCGGCTGGCGCTCGACGGGGACTCCGACGCGGTGGTGGCCGGGCTGCGCGACGAGGGTTTCATCAAACCGGACGACCCGATCGACGCCCCGGCGGTGCTCGACTTCCTGCTGCCGATGCTGGCGCCGCTGGCAGCCGAGGAGTTCCAGTTCACCCGGCAGTGGCTGCGCGACGAGGCGGCCCGGCTGGCCAACCCGAAGTCACCGGCGTACCAGCTGAGCCGGCATCTCAACCTGCCGCCGGCCTATCTGTTGATCCACCGGGTGACGCTCGGCTCGATCGGGGTGCTCAGCCAACTGGAGGCCCGGGCCCGGTACCGGGACGTGGTGCGGCGCTGGCTGCCGGGTTTCGCCCCGACCGGCTGACCCGCACGGACGGCCGGGGCCGTGGTCAGACCCTCGCGGCCGGGGAGCCGGGGCCGTGGTCAGGCCCTCACGGCCTGGTAGACGGATGGTGCCCGGTCCCCGCTGTGTTCTCAGCGGGGACCGGGCTCGGTCAGCGCCCGCTCAGGCTGCGGGCCCAGAGGTGCCGGGCCTGCATGGCGACGGTGCGGGCGGATCGGGGTGCCTCAGTACGCGCGGTGCCGGCCTGAGGCGGTTGCATTCGCGCCCGGGAGAGCGCTTCGTAGAGCAAGTGCATGACGGTTTCTCCTGTGATGGTCGGTGCTGCGGTGTGGGTTGTCTGTGCCGGCGCCCGGCCGGTGGTCGACGTGATCCGATGCATGTCAGGCCGCCAGCCGGACGGTGCCGCGGGAGCCGGCGACCCCGTTGGCCGCCATGCGTGCCTCGACCTCGCCCCGCAGGGCGGCGTCGCGGGCCAGGTCCTCCTTGCGTGGCCGGCCCCGGGGCCGCTTGCGCGGCACGACCGCACCCCGCTCGAAGATCTCGCCGCCCCAGACGCCCCACGGCTCGGCCCGCTCGATCGCCCCGGCGAGGCACTCCACCCGCAGCGGGCAGTCCACGCAGAGCGACTTGGCCAGCTCCAGCTCCGTCGGGGAGTCGGAGAACCACAGGTCAGGGTCGAACTTCCGGCACGGCAGCTCCGCCACGACGTCCGGCTGGCCCGTTGCGGCCGGCCGGCACCCCGGCTGGTAGTCGCTGCGGTCGAGAGTGGCAAACGCCAGACTCATCGCCCGGTCACCTCTTTCTTTCGCTTCGATCTCGTGGATCGCTTCCGACTTGCTCGTACCTGTGCGGCGGCAAAAACTAAGGCCGCGGATCCCGGTTGCGGGTTCCGCGGCCTCGAGGTGAGCCGGTGTGGTCTGGTGTCAGACCGGCCTTCCTCGAGGTGGAACACCGCGGGCAGCATCCATGAACGGCTTCTTGGCCGCCGGGATGGTGGTGCGAACGCTGCCTTCGGAGCTGCTGGTGCCATTGGTCGCCGCGACTACGGACGCACCCCGGAGCCGGACCCAGCCCTGATCGACGCCAGCCCACCCGGTGACCGTGCGGTGCTGCCCGGTCGGACCGGCGGGCACCGTCGTCGGCACGGCGAGCCGGAGCCGGTGGGTCTGCTCGACCTGGATCTGGATCTGGATCTGGTGCGCCCCTGCCGAGTGACCGATGGGCGCGACGGCGGCCAGATAGCCACCGACCGTCGGAGCGCAGGCAGCGGTCAGCGTCGACAGCACGGAAGTCTCGTAGCTCAGCACCGTCGTCACCTCCTGCCTGGACTCGTCACGGAAAAACCCTCCACCCCGGCGGAGCAGCGAGAACGCCCACTGCTCGCGAGGTGTGACCTGAGGCTAAGCCTCTTGCGACGCCGGGGGCAAACCATTTTCCGGGTCGGATTCCGAACTTTTTTGCCAGTCAAGATCATCTACGGCCGCGCCGCCCACCAGAGCGTGCACCGACGGACCGTAGAGCCCCAGCTTGCGGGGGCCGATCCCGGCGATCGCCAGCAGCTCAGCGTCGCTGCCGGGCCGCCGCTCGGCGATCGCCAGCAGGGTCGCGTCGGTGAACACCACGTACGCCGGCACCCGCTGCTCGCCGGAGACCCGCGACCGCCATGCCCGCAGCCGGTCCAGCAGCTCCTCGTCCAGATCCGACGGACAGGTGGCGCACCGGCCCAGCTTCCGGTCGACGCCGGCCAGCAACGTGGTACCACAGACCCGGCAGGAGACCGGCTGGCCGCGTCGGCGCTCGCCGGAGCGGCCCGCCCCCGGACCGCCGCGCTGAGCACCGCCGGCACCACCGCCCGAGCGGTCCAGCTGCGGCAGGAACCGGCAGGGCCGGCGGGCCCGTCCGCCCGGCGACCGAGCGGCACCGTAGGACAGCCACAGCCACTGCCGGGCCCGGGTCACCCCGACGTAGAGCAGCCGGCGCTCCTCCTCCAGCTGCTCGGCGGTGCGGGCGTACGTGGTGGGCAGCGTCCCGTCGGCGAGCCCGACCAGGAAGACCGCGTCCCACTCCAGGCCCTTGGCCGAGTGCAGCGACGCGAGGGTGACCCCGGCGACCGTCGGCACGTGCTGCGCCGCCGCCCGCCGCTGCAGCTCCGCGCAGAAGTCGGCGAGCGGGACGGGACGTTCGCTGACCGCCGCCTCCCCCACCGGCACCAGCACCGGCTGGGCGCCGAACTCCTCGGCCAACTGGACCAGCGCGGCGAGCGCCTCCCAGCGTTCCCGCGCCGCCCCGCCGGGCGGCGGCTGGTCCGGGGTCCAACCCACCGCGGCGAGACCGGCGGTGACCGCCTCGACCAACGGGGTCTCCCCGGGCGTCGACCGGACCGCCGAGCGCAGCGCGACCATCGCCTGCCGGATCTCGGCGCGTTCGAAGAACCGCTCCGCGCCCTGCACCACGTACGGCACCGCCGCCTCGGCGAGGGCCTTCTCGTACGCCTCGGACTGGGCGTTGGTCCGGAACAGCACGGCGATCTCGGCGGCCGGCGTACCCGCCGCGATCAGCTCGGCGCAGCGCGCCGCGACCGCCGCCGCCTCGGCCGGCTCGTCGGTGAAGATCCGCACGTCCGGCTCCGGGCCGGGCTCGCGCTGGCCGACCAGCTCCAGCCGCAGCCGGGCCTCGGTGCCCCGGGCCTGTTTGATCACCATGTTGGCCAGCCCCACCACCTGCGGCGTCGACCGGTAGTCGCGGACCAGTCGGACCACCACCGCGTCCCGGCGCCGACGGGCGAAGTCGATCAGGTACGCCGAGGTGGCGCCGGTGAACGAGTAGATCGTCTGACTCGCGTCGCCGACCACGGTCAGGTCGTCCCGCTCCCCCAGCCAGGCGTCGAGCAACCGCTGCTGCAACGGGTTCACGTCCTGGTACTCGTCCACCACGAAGTGCCGGTACTGGGCCCGGACCTGCTCGGCGACGTCCGGGTGCTCCTCGATGCCCCAGATCGCCGCCCGCAGCACGTCCTCGAAGTCGATCACGCCGTTGCCGCGCTTGATCTGCTCGTACCCGGCGTACACCTCGGCCACCTTGGCCGGCTCGTGCGGAGTCTCCCGCAGCGCCTTCGCCGCCGCGACGGCGTACTCGGACGGCTCCACCATCGCCGACTTCGCCCACTCGATCTCACCGGCCAGGTCCCGGGCGGCGGCCCGGTCGGTGCGCACCCCGACCCGACCGGCGGCGAGGGTGACCAGCCGGACCTTGCTGTCCAGCAGCTCCGGCATCTCCCGGCCGCCGAGCAGCCGGGGCGCGAAGTAGCGGACCTGGCGCAGCGCCGCGGCGTGGAACGTCCGTGCCTGCACCCCGCCCACGTCCAGCGTGCCGAGGCGGGCCCGCATCTCGGCGGCGGCCCGCGCGGTGAAGGTGACCGCCAGCACGTGCCGGGCGGCGATCTCGCCGGAGAGCACCCGGTAGGCGATCCGGCTGGTGATCGCCCGGGTCTTCCCGGTGCCGGCGCCGGCCAGGATGCAGACCGGCACGGCCGGAGCGGTCACCGCCGTACGCTGCTCCGGGTCCAGCCCGGCGAGCACTCGGCCTGGTCCAGGGTCTGAGTTGATGTCGGCCGCCACGGGTAGGAATCATCGCAGCCTCGCCCGACGTTGCACCGGCTAGCCCGGGTGCCGCCCGGGCCGGAACTACTGTGCCCCGGCGCCGCCCGGGGCCGGCGACCCGGCGGGCGAGCGCCCGCCGTGGCCCGACGACCGCGGAGGATCTGCTGATGTTGACCATGTATTCGACCAGTTGGTGCGGCTACTGTCACCGGCTCAAGTCGCAGTTCGACCGGGAGCGGATTCCGTACCAGGTGGTCGACATCGAGCAGGACACCGAGGCGGCGGCGTACGTGATGGGGGTCAACGGCGGCAATCAGACGGTTCCGACGGTCCGTTTCCCGGACGGTTCGGCATTGACGAATCCGAGTATCGTTCAGGTTCGGCAGCGGCTCAGCGACCTCGCGGCGAGCTGAGTCGCACTCACGGTCCGTCCGCCGCCGTGCACAACGTCGCATTTGGCTAACACGCCCACCAGAGGACCCCACCGAGGCAGCAATCGGGCCATACTGTTTCGGGCCGTGACCCACATCGCCGCGACATTGGCGGTCACCAAACGGATCGGGGGTGGTTTCCGGTGCAGCCCGAGGAGCCCGAGCAGCCCATACCGAGCCCGAACCTGCGTCGTCGTCGCCTCGGCGGCGAGCTGAGGCGGCTGCGGGAACACGCCGGACTGACCGGTGAGCAGGTGATCGAACGGGTGAAGTGGGCGTCCGCGTCCAAGCTCTCCCGGCTCGAGAACGGGCGCAGTCGGCCGGGGGTCGGCGACGTGATGGACCTGCTCGACCTGTACGGCGTGACCGGCACCGAACGCGACGATCTGGTCGGCATCGCCCGCGACGCCGGCAACACCCGGGCCTTTCTCAACTCGTACGCGGTGATGACCAGCCTCCAACGGGCGTACGCCGAGTTGGAGGCTGGTTGCACCGAAATCCAGGAGTACGGCGCGGTGATCATCCCGGGCCTGTTGCAGACCTCCGCCTACGCGAAGGTGCGCATCCTCTCGGCACGTCCGTTGGTGGAGATGGTCGACGAGCGGACCGCCGGGCGCCGGACGATCCTGCAGAAGGCGACCAACCACCGGACCGCCAACCAGAAGCGCAACGCCGACGACCCGGACACCGAGGTCGCGGCCCGGCAGTCCCGGCAGTCGATGCTGCTGCGCGAGAACGGGGCACCGAAGTACACCGCGGTGCTGGAGGAGGCGGCGGTCAGTCTGCGCTGCGGCCCGCCCGACGTGATGGTGGCGCAGCTGAAGCATCTGCTCACCATGGCGCAGCTGCCCAACGTCACCCTGCGGGTGCTGCCCCCCAACGCCACGGTGGCCTCCTGGTACCTGTCGGAGACCGCGTTCTCGATCTACCACTTCGCCGACCCGGAGGACCTGAGCGCGGTGGCGATCGAGACGCTCGCCGCCGACATGATCGTCAACGACGTGCCGGTGCTCGAACGGTACGGCCAGGTCTTCGACTGGCTCTGCGAGGCCGCCCGCAGCCCGCAGGAGTCGATCGACTGGCTCAGCGACGCCGTGGCCCGGCACGTCGCCGCCGGTGCCACCGAGCTCGACTCCGTACCCGACGGCGCCGACCCCTCCTCCCCCACCACCCCTGCCCCGCTGTCCCCGCCCGCTGCGGGCGGGGCAGGCCCCGGCCGACCGGCCGGGCCGCCGATCCAGCGTGGACCGCACGAGCGGGCCACGCGCCGGACCGGCCAGGCGATCCCGGACTGACCGACGGTCCGCCCGCCCGGTCCGCCTGACCAGCAAGGAGCAGGAATGAACCCAGCAGATCAGTCCAGCGTGCGCGTCCCCGGTCCGACCCCGCCCGCCTGGCGCAAGAGCAGCCGCAGCCAGAGCACCAACTGCGTCGAGGTCGGGGCGATCGCAGGTCACCGCGCACCGGTGCTGATGCGCGACAGCAAGGACCGCAGCGGGCCGGTGCTGTCGTTCGACCGCACCACCTGGCGTGACTTCATCGACAGCGCCAAGGACGGCGAGTTCGACCTGGTCTGACCGCCGGCACCGGACGGCAGGTCGAGCCGGGTGGCCAGTGCCACCCCGACCCGGCTCGACCCGGCACCGCCTCGACCCCGGCACCGCCTCCACCGAACGGACATCAGGATCGATCCGTTCGTCAGGTTTGACCGGCCACCACAACGGGTTCTCCTCCTGCGGAGACAACCGATGGAATTTCCAGCAGGAGCCTGTCCCGACCTGAGCCATCGGCCGTCCTACCCAGGTCACCGGTTGCTCGGAGTCGTTAATGCGATACCTGATCGTCCGCACGGAGATCCGCGCGGTGGCACACGACGAACTCATCGCCGCGGTCCGCACCGGCCAACGCATTCGCGACGAGCGGACCGCGCCCGAGCCACGCCGGCAGACGGTCTGCGCGGAGAACCTCGAAGCGGCCATGCACCTGGCCCGCGCACTGTCCACCGTCGGGCCGGTCCGCTCCGGCCGGCAACGGGTGAAGGTGCTACCGGTCCCGCCGATCGGCTGACCGGCCGGGGTCCGGCGCGATCTCCGCCAGCCAGTTGCGGATCAGGAAGGCGGCGATCGACGCCGGCGGCGCGAACCGGACCCGGTACCCGTCGCCGGAATCGAGCCGCTCACCCGCCAGCCCGGCGGCCACCTCGGCCCGGGTGAACCAGCGCGCCCGGATGATCTCCTCCGGGTCCGGCCGCAGCCGCTGCTCCGGGTCGACCCGGCCGAGGTAGCCCAGCATCAAAGTGCCCGGGAACGGCCAGGACTGGCTGCCGACGTACCGCGTCGCGGTCAGCGTCAGACCCACTTCCTCGGCCACCTCGCGGGCGACCGCCGACTCGGCCGACTCGCCGGGTTCCACGAACCCGGCCAGGCAGGAGTAGAGCCGGCTGGACCCGTCCCCACGCCGGGCGTGGTGGTTGGCCAGCAGGCACCGCCCGTCCGGGCCGGAACCGCCGTCGGTCAACAGCACGATCACCGCCGGATCGGTCCGTGGCCAGCTCCGCGTACCGGTGTCGTCCACCCGGGACCAGCCACCATCGGTCGCCCGGGTGGGCAGACCGGACGCCGCCGAGTAGCGGTGCCGGGCGTGCCAGCTGACCATCGCCGCGGCGGTGGTGAACAGCCCGGCGTCCCGGTCCGACAGCAGATGGCCGACCTCCCGGACGGTCACCGACCGCAGCTCCGGCTCAGCCACGGACGGCACCACCACGGACGACGGTGGTACGGCGTCGACCGCGAAGACCGGAGTGCCGTCGTCGACCGTACCGATGAAAATGCGGTCGGTGACCTCGACGGCGGGTGCCTGGTCCGGGCGCACCAGCACCAGGGTGGTCCCGTCGGCGCCGTCACGCACCAGCGCCCGGCCACCCGCCGCGCCGTCCACCACCAGCACCAGCGAACGTGGCCAGGCCCGCGTCAACCACTGCGGATCCCGGCGGTACGGCGCCGCCCGGTCCATCGCGGCGCGGGCCAGCGGCGGCTGCGTACCGGCGATCGGCTGCGTACCGGCGGTCGGTCCGACGGAGGTGTCACCCGGCGGCATCGGGCACTGCCGCACCAGGCCCGACCACCCCGGTGACCGACGCGTCGGACGTTTCGACCTCGGTCAACGCGGCGACCGGACCGGCGATCCGCGCGACGTCGCCGAGCACCACCCCCATCGCCAGCGCCGGCGCCAGATAGCGGGTCGCGGCGGCCGCCACCTCGTCGCGGGTCGCCGAGGCAAGCCGCGCGGTGTGCTCGGCGAGAAACTCCAACGGCAGGCCGAACCCGGCGTAGGTGCTGGCCAGCCCGGCCAACCCGGCCTGCGTCGACATGCCCAGCTGCAGGCTGCCGACCGCGTACTGCCGGGCCTGTTCGAGCTCGTCGTCGTCGGGCGGCAGCACCGCGAGCCGGCCGAGCTCGTGCAGGGTCTCCAGCAACGCGGGCGCGGTCACCTCGGTCGCCACGTCGGCGGCGAGCATCAGCGCCGATCCGGCCACCGAGTGTTCGACCATCGAGTACGGGCCGTAGCTGTAGCCCTTGTCCTCGCGGATGTTCTCCACCCAGCGGGACGAGAAGTAGCCGCCGAACACCATGTTGGCCAACTGCAGGGCGGCGTGGTCCGGGTGCCGCCGGTCCACCGCCGGCAACGCGATCCGCATCGACGACTGCACCGACCCGGGCCGGTCGACCAGCAGCAGCGGGGCCGGGCGCGGCGCGGGCGCCGCCGGCAGCGTCAACTGCCGGCCGCCGGCCGGCCAGCCGCCGAGCACCTGCTCGGCGGTGTCCAACGCCCGGGCAGGTGACACGTCGCCGACCAGCACCAGGTGCGCCCCGGTCGGCCGGACCCGGTCGGCGTGCAGAGCACGCAGCCCGGCCGGCCGGACGGCGCGGACCTGGTCCACCCCGGGAACCGATTCGGCGTACGGGTGACGGCCGTACATCCGCCGGGACAGCGCGGCGCGGGCCAGGTGCGCCGGCTGACTCAGCGCCACCTGGATCCGGTCGGCCAGCCGGGCGCGCTCGATGGCCACCTCGCCGGCCGGGTACGTCGCCCCGGTCAGCACCTCGCCGAGCAGTTCGAGCATCCGCCGCAGCCCGGTGACCAGCCCGGCACCGGCGACCAGCAGCCGGTCGGCGTCCACCCCGGCGGACAGACCGCCGCCGACCGCCTGCAGCTCGGCCGCCAACTCCACGCCGGACCGGTCGACGGTGCCGGAGAACAGGGTCTGCGACAGCACCGTCGCCCTGGCCAGCGGGGCCCGCGCGAACGGCACCCAGAGCCGGATCTCGACCAGCGGCACCGACGGCCGGCGGATGGCGATCACCCGCAGCCCGTTGTCCAGCGTCCGCTCGGCCACCTTGGGCAACGGCGGTCGACGGGTCGGTCCGAGCGGCGGCAACGGCCTCCGGGCGGGGGCGGCGGTCACTGGGCTCCTCCGGGGACGACCTCGATCGTGGCGCGGCGGTGCGGGCGCAGGGTGGCGGCGGCCGCACGGACCTGCGCCTCGGTGACCGTGCCGAGCATCCGCGGCAACTCGTTGAGCAGCTCGGGGGTGCCCCGCTGCTGCTCCAGCACCGCCATCCGCAGCCCTCGGCCGAGCACCGCGTCGGTGTCGCGCAGCAGGTGGGTGGCCATCCGGGCCTGCACCCGGGCCAGTTCGCCCCGGGCGAAGCCGTCGACGGCGAGCCGGTCGAGCTCCTCGTCGACCGCGCCGAGCACCTTGTCGACGTCGCCGCCGGGCGGCAGGTGCGCCTGCAGGACCAACGCCGACGGGTCCCGTACGTCGAACGGCTCCCCCTCGAACGACAGGTAGCCGCCGAGGCTGGTCACCGTACGGTCGCCACGCACCAGTCGCTCCACCAGCCGGGCCGCGTCACCGTCGGTGAGCACCTCGGCGAGCACCACGTACGGCAGGTAGCCGGCCAGGTCGTCGACCGGGTCCGGCACCCGCCAGGCGGCGGCCACCGCCGGCAGCGGAGCCAGCGGATCGGGGTACGTGGTGCGCCGCTCGGTGGTCAGGTCCGGCTCGGCGAAGCTGGGTCGGGCCGGCGCCGGCCGGGCCGGGACGTCCCCGAAGTGCCGCTCGATCAGGCCGGTCGCGGCGGTGACGTCGAAGTCACCGGCCACGGCGAGCACCGCGTTGCCGCTGGCGTAGTAGCGGGTGAAGAACTCGGCCGCCTCCCCGACGGTGGCGCTGTCCAGATCCTCGAAGGAACCGTAGCCGTCGTGCGCGTTGGGGAAGGTGTCGAACAGCACCGGCGGCAGCCGCAGCCAGGGAAATCCGCCGTACGGCCGGTTGAGCACGTTGACCCGGATCTCCTCCTTGACCACGTCGACCTGGTTGCGCAGGTTCTCCTCGGTCAACTGCGGACCGCGCATCCGGTCGGCCTCCAGGAACAGCGCCCGCTCCAACGCGTTGCTCGGCAGCACCTCGTAGTAGTCGGTGTAGTCCAGGTGGGTGCTGCCGTTGAAGGTGCCGCCGGAGCCCTGCACGTGGCGGAAGTGCGCCAGCTTCTCCAGGTTCGCCGAACCCTGGAACATCAGATGCTCAAACAGGTGCGCGAACCCGGTACGCCCCGGCGGCTCGGACCGGATCCCGACGTCGTAGACGACCGCGACGCCGACCACCGGCGCGCTGCGGTCGGGCGCCAGGACCACCCGCAGGCCGTTGGGGAGGGTGAACCGCTCCACCGGGTACGCGGTCGCCGGGATCCGCACTGTACGCGCCACGCACCGACCCTAACCTGTCGTCGACAGTCCTCGGCGCACCGCCGGATCATTCGACGCGCACGGATGCGTACAGGTCGTCGACCACCCAGTCGAGCTGGCGGTGGGTGCCGGGAATGGAGACGAACAGCACCGCGGCGGTCGGGCGTCCGACGTCGATACAGGCGACCGCCACCAGTTCGTCGGTGGCCTGCAGGCCGGGCTGGGTGAAGTGCAACCGGAACACGGTAAGCCAGGCGGGTCGCCCACCGATCGGGGTCCGCTCGTCGCGGATCAGGTCCATCCGGTTGGGCTGCGGGTAGTACTCGGCACGGACGTCGGCGGCCACCTGCCGGCCGACGCACTCCAGGTCGAGGGAGAGCGCGTCGTTGTCGGCGGCCGGCACGGCGGCGGACAGGATCGAGGCGTGGTAGTCGCTGAACCCGTTGTAGTCCGCCTCGGTCACAAAGTGCTGCCCCACTTTGTACGGCACCTGCAGCGCCCCGGCGTTCCACACCGTCGACCACGGCCGCCACGGTTCGCCGTACTCGGTGTACGAGATGCCGGCGTCCGGGTCGACGGTACGCGGCCCGGACGGTTCGGGCAGCGCGGGAGCCGGCGTCGGGTCGGCCGGCGAGGGTTGCCCGCCCGGTCCGCCACTGGGGCCGGGGCAGAGCTGGGCCAGCGGCGGCCGGACATCCGGCGGCGGGTCCGGGCTGCCGAACGGGTCCGGGTTGCCGCTGAGCACCAGCACCAGCACGGCGACCAGTCCACCGGCGAGCACCACGGCGGCGGCACCGCCGAACCACCACAGTCGTACCCCGTCCCGGCCGCCGCGCCGTGGGTCGGTCGGCGGTGGCCCCGACCCCCCGGCGCCCGGGCCGGTCGGCGGCCCGGCCGGTGGGCCCGCACCGGCACCGGCGGCCGGGTACGGGCGGCCCGACCGGGTGACCGGCCCGGCGGACCAGTCCACGGCGGTCCCGGACGTTGACCGGTCAGACGGCAGCGGAGCAGACATCTCTCCTAGTGAAGCACTCGACGGCGGGAAAACCGGCAGCGCCCCGACCGGTCCGGTGGATCAGCGCGGGGCCGCTTCGATGTCGGTGGACCGTACCGGCGGGTCGGGTGCGTGCAGTTCGACGACGACCGGCCCGGCGCCGGCGGTCGGACCGGTGTACCAGGGAGTGACGACAGAGGCCAGGGCCAGCAGCACGCCGAGCATCGCGACGCCGACGACGAGCAGGATCTCCCTCGTCGCGCTGGTCTCGGCTGTCATCTCCACCCGACCTCTCTGCCCGGGGGGCGTCCCGGCGGCCGTGCCTCGTCCGCCACGCAAAGGATCCCGGCGGCGGGCGCAACGTGCAGTCAGCCATCGGACGAAAAGCGTGGATGTCTCGCGGATGCCGCCGCCCGTACGGACGACCCTGCTCATCCGTACGGGCGTCACTGTCCGTCGACACCGGCGGCTCCGCTAGAACGTACGGCCGGCCGCGACGACGAACGGACGGCGGACGGCGCGGCCACCGGCTCCGTCGCAGGCGTCAACCGGTCCGGCACCGGGTAGAGGGACCCGCATACCTGTCGGCACCACGGCTCACCGGGGAGAGTGGTGCCGGACGGACCCACCATGCGGAGGAGACACCAGTGACGGACCATCTGGCGGAGATCAAAGCGCTGCCAGTGCCCGAACTCACCGACGGCTATCCGGCCATCGCCGACCACGGCCTGATCGGCGACGGCCAGACCGCCGCGCTGGTCGGCGTGGACGGCACCGTACGGTGGCTCTGCCTGCCGAGATTCGACGGCCCAGCGCTGTTCGCCGCACTGCTCGACGCCGAGCGGGGCGGTGCCTGGACGCTGCGGCCTGCCGGCCTGCGCGCCGTCCGGCAGGAGTACCTGCCGGACACCGCCGTACTGCGTACCGAACTGCACACCGCCACCGGACGCCTGGAGATCCGCGACGCGTTGCTGATCACCGCCGCGTCCAGCGAGCCGGCGGACGAGCCGGCCGACGGGACCGGCGGGCGGCCCGACGGGGCCGGACCGGTCAGCGACCGGCCGCTCGGCACCGAGCTCGGGGCGGCCTGCGGCGAGCTGGGCCGCCTGGTCACCGTCATCGACGGCACGGTCGACCTGGAGATCGGACTGACCGGCCGGGGCGGGCTGCGGACCACTCCCACCGCCGAGGAGATCGGCATCGAGTTCCTGGCCGGGGACGGCGGCCGGCTGCGGCTGACCGCCAGCCGGCCGGTACCCGGCCTGGACCGGCTGGCCGGCCGGATCCGGTTGACCGCCGGCGACCGGCTCGGCCTGGTGCTGCGCTGGGCGCAGGGCCCGACCCGGCACCGCGACGCCGATCAGCTCGCCGCGGCGCTGGACCGCACCGCTGCGGCCTGGCGGACCTGGAGCCGCCAGATCAACTACGCCGGCCGGCACGCCGACCTGGTCCGCCGCAGCGCCATCACGCTCAAGCTCTGCGACGATCACGACAGCGGGGCGGTGGTCGCCGCCCCCACGTCGTCGCTGCCGGAGGCGATCGGCGGCCGCCGCAACTGGGACTACCGGTTCACCTGGGTACGCGACGCCGCGTACACCGTCTACGCGCTGCGCCGGATCGGGATGGCCGCCGAAGCCGAGTCGTTCCTGTCCTGGGTGCTGCAGGCCTGCACCCGCGACGGCCGACCACACGTGCTCTACACCCTGGACGGCACCCGGCCGGCCCCCGAACGGATCGACCCGGACCTGTCCGGCTACCGCGGTTCCCGGCCGGTGCGCTGGGGGAACGCGGCGGCCGATCAGATCCAGCACGACGTGTACGGCGAGATCCTCGACTGCGCCTGGCAGTGGGCCCGGGCCGGCGGTGCGGTCGACGACCGGCGCTGGTCCCGGCTGACCCGGCTGGGCCGCTCGGCGTTGCAGCACTGGCGTACTCCGGACCACGGCATCTGGGAGATCCGCCACGAGGGCCGCCCGTTCACCTACTCGGTGGCGATGTGCCAGGTGGCGGCGGACCGGATGGCCCGGCTGGCGACCGCCACCGGCCGACGCGACGAGGTCGAGCCGTGGCGGCGGGCGGCCGAGGAGATCCGCTCGGCGCTGCTGGCCGAGGCGTGGGACGACGACAACGGGCACTTCACCGAGCACCTCGGACAGCCCGGCACCGTCGACGCCAGCCTGCTCGCCCTGCCGCTGCGCCGGGTGGTCGACCCCGCCGATCCCCGGATGGTCGCCACCGTCGACGCCGTCCAGCAACGCCTCGGCGCCGGCGGCGACCTGCTCTACCGCTACCTGCCGGCCGAGTCGCCGGACGGGGTCGGCGGCGGCGAGGGAGCCTTCCTGCTCTGCTCCTTCTGGTGGGTGGACAACCTGGCCGGCAGCGGCCAACTGGACCGGGCCCACGAACTGTTCGAACAGCTCTGCGGCCGGGTGAACCACGTCGGGTTGCTCCCCGAGCAGATCGACCCCGCGACCGGCGCCTTCCTGGGAAACTTCCCGCAGGCGTTCAGTCACATCGGGCTGATCAGCAGCGCGGTCAACCTGGCCCGGTACGGAAGGATGCGGACGTGACAGCGAACGTGATCGTGCTCGGCGCCACCGGCGACCTCACCACCCGTTACCTGTTGCCCGGCCTGGCCCAGCTGCGCGAGCTCGGCCGGCCGGCCGGCGGGATGCGACTGATCGGGGTGGCCCGCGACGAGCTCGACGACCGTGGCTTCCGGCACCGGGTGAGCGCCGCGCTGCGCGAACACGCCCCCGAGGTGGCCAGCCGGGCCCGCAGCGAACTCGCCGAGACGGCCAGCTACGTCCACGGTGACGTGACCGACCCGGAGGTGCTGGCGACGGCGCTGGGGATCGCCCGGGACGGCGAGCGGGCCAGTCACGGCGACGACGCCGTGGTGGTCTACCTGGCCCTGCCGCACCGGTTGTTCGAGCCGGTCGCGATCGCGCTGGGCCGCTGCGACCTGCCGGCCGGCATCCGGCTGGTGGTGGAGAAGCCGTTCGGCGAGGACCTGGCCAGCGCCCGGCGGCTGAACACGGTGCTGCACCAGGTGCTGCCGGACGACCGGGTGTTCCGGGTGGACCACTTCCTGGCCAAGCAGACCGTGCTGAACCTGCTCGGGCTGCGGTTCGCCAACCGGGTGCTGGAGCCGCTGTGGAGCAACACGCACATCACCGGGGTCGACATCGTCTTCGACGAGACGGTCGACGCGGAAGGTCGGTCCAGCTACTACGACCACGCTGGCGCGCTGCGCGACATGGTGCAGAACCATCTGCTGCAGCTGCTGACCCTGGTGGCGATGGAGCCGCCGCTGACCGTCGACCCGGCCGACCTGGCGGTACGCAAACTGGACGTGCTGCGGGCGGTCCGCCCGATCCGGGCCGCCGACGTGGCCGCCTGCACGGTACGCGGTCGGTACACCGCCGGGGTGGTCCAGGGCCGGCGCGGCGAGCAGAAGGTGGCCAGCTACGTCGACGGCGCCGGGGTCGACCCGGCCCGGGACACCGAGACGTACGCCGAACTGACCGTCCACATCGACAACTGGCGGTGGTCGGGAGTGCCGTTCAAGCTGCGTACCGGCAAGGCGTTGGCCGCCGACCGGCGCGAGATCGTGATCCGGTTCGCCGACGTGCCACACGCGATCTTCACCGGCCGGAACAGCCCGTGCAACGAGCTGCGGCTGCAACTCGACCCGGACCGGATGTCGCTGCGGCTCAACGTCAACGGCATCGGCGACCCGTTCGAACTGGAGCCGGTCGAGATGGTCACCGAACTGGCCCGGCAGGCACCGAGCCCGTACGGGCAGTTGCTGCTGGCCATCATCGAAGGTGACACCCGGCTCAGCGCCCAGGCGCAGGAGGCCGAGGAGAGCTGGCGGATCATCGAACCGGTGCTCGCCGGCTGGGCGCAGGGTCGGACACCGCTACGTGACTATCCGGCCGGCAGCACCGGCCCACGGCTCTGACCGGCCGGACCGTCTCCGGGTCCCGGTCGGGCCGGACCGCATCGGGGTCCGGCCCGGTCCGGGCCTGATCCGGGTCTGCCGGTCAGCGGGCCGCCGGACGGCGGGCCGGGCGACGCCGGCCGCCCGGACGGCGCCCGGGGCGCCGACCGGTACCGGTGCCGCCGGCGGTGCCGGCCGGAGTGTTCTTCGCCGCCGCGGCCCGGGTCGGCGTGGGCAGCGTGACCGGCACCCCGGACGGGGTGCGGGCGCCGGTGACCCGGGCCAGCTCCGTGTCCGCCGGGCCGACCGAGCTGCGCTGTGGACGGATCTTCGCGGCGGCCATCAGGCGGTCCATGTCCCGCCGCTGCTCGGGCAGGACCAGGGTGGCCACCACGCCGGCGGCACCGGCCCGGGCGGTACGCCCGCCCCGGTGCAGGTAGTCCTTGTGGTCCGCCGGCGGGTCGACGTTGAGTACCAGGTCGAGGTCGTCGATGTGGATGCCGCGGGCCGCGACGTCGGTGGCGACCAGCGCGGTGACCTGACCGGTCTTGAACTGCTCCAGGATGCGGTTGCGCTGCCCCTGGGACTTGCCGCCGTGCAGGGCGGCCGCCCGTACCCCGCTGGCGAGCAGCTGGCGGGCCAGCCGGTCGGCACGGTGCTTGGTGCCGATGAACATGATCACCCGGCCGTCCCGGGCGGCGATGGCCGCCGTGGTCGCCGGCTTGTCGGCGGCGCTGACGTGCAACAGGTGGTGGCTCATCGCGCCGACGGTGGCGGTTGACGGGTCGACCTGGTGTGACACCGGGTCGGTGAGGAACTCGCGGACCAGCCGGTCCACCCCACGGTCCAGGGTGGCCGAGAAGAGCATCCGCTGCCCGCCCGGCGCGACCTTGCGCAGGATCATGGTGACCTGCGGCAGGAAGCCCATGTCGGCCATCTGGTCGGCCTCGTCGAGCACCGCCACGGTGACGTCGTCGAGCTGGCACGCGCCCCGGTTGACCAGGTCGTTGAGCCGGCCCGGGGTGGCGACGACGATTTCCGCGCCGGAGCGCAGCGCGTCGGCCTGGCGTTGGATCGACAGGCCGCCGACGACGGTGACGCAGCGCAGCCGCACCGCCCGGGCGTACGGTTCCACCGCGGCTGTCACCTGCTGGGCCAGCTCACGGGTGGGGACCAGGACCAGGGCCAGTGGCCGGCCGGGGCGGGCGCGCCGCCCGGCGGTACGGGCCACCAGCGGCAGCCCGAAGGCGAGGGTCTTGCCGGAGCCGGTGCGGCCGCGGCCGAGGACGTCGCGGCCGGCCAACGAGTCGGGCAGCGTCGCCGCCTGGATGGGGAACGGCTCGTTGATGCCGTTCGCGGTCAACGCGGCGAGCAGGCTCGCCGGCACACCGAGGTCGGCGAACGAGGGCGTCTGGACGTGAAGAATCGTGGTGGTGCTCATCTGACCGGATCGGCCTTCCGCTAGCTAGGTGGCACGTAGCGAGGAAGGCGCCGGGCGACGGGGTCGCCAGCAGCGGGTCACAAGCACGAACCAGGGTGGGACTTGCTGCGGTCCGGCTCCCGCCGCCGAGCGGCGGGAGCCGGACCGTTCGTACCGAACAGCTCAGAGCGGGCGGATGTTGGCCGCCTGCGGGCCCTTCTGGCCCTGGGTGATCTCGAACTCGACCCGCTGGTTCTCGTCCAGGCTCCGGTAGCCGGAGGACTGGATGGCGGAGAAGTGGGCGAACACGTCGGCACCGCCCTCATCCGGGGTGATGAAACCAAAACCCTTGTCCGCGTTGAACCACTTGACGGTGCCTACTGCCATGTAACTCTTCTCCTTGATGGAACGATCGGACCCGAGACTGCCTGCGGGCCGATGTGAGATCCGCGCTTCCTACGCGGACCGGCGTCGCGGTGCTGATCGCCCCATCCGGAACAGAGCCCGGACACAACAAAGAGCGCCTGGGCCGAGACCCCACAGGCGCTCGCACTGTCACTGTGACCGGCCGGCCGGCGGGTAGCACCGGGGGCGGCACGGGGAACCAATACTGCAACAGCGTCAGGCTATCACGAATCCGGCGCGTCACCCAGCAACGGCAGATCGCTGATCAGCTTCGCCAGCCCGGCCCGGTCCAGCAGGTCCGCCGGGCGCACGGTGACGCCGTCGCGCACGTAGTGGAACGCCGCCCGGACCTGCTCCACCGGCACCCCGGCCAGGTCCGCCCAGGCCAGCCGGTACGCGGCGAGCTGCACCGCCGCCGCAGCCTCGGCCACCCCGGTCGGTTGCCGGCCGGTCTTCCAGTCGACCACGTCGTAGCGGCCACCCGGACCGGCGAACACCGCGTCCATCCGGCCACGGACCACCACCCCGGAGATCACCGTGGCGAACGGCACCTCCACCTCGACCGGCACCCGGCCGGCCCACTCGCTGGCCAGGAACCGCTCCTGCAGCTCCAGCAGGGCGTCATCGGGTGCGGCGTCGGCGTCGGCGGCACCGGGCAACTCGTCGACGTCCAACAGCCGGTCCGCGCCGAAGCGCTGCTCCAGCCAGGTGTGGAACGCCGTCCCCCGGCGGGCGTACGGGTCCGGTCGACCGGGCAGCGGCCGGCGCAGCGTGCGGGCCAGCCCGAACCGGTCCCGGCGCAGGGCCACCAGCTGCGACACCGACAACTGGTCCGGCAACGGCACGTCCACCGGCCCGACCCCGTGGGCCAGCCGGTCCCGCTCGGCGAGCAGGATCCGGGCCTCCGCCCACCACCCCGCCGAGGGCTGATCGTCCGGCGGGTCGACCGGCCGGTCCATCGCCTGGCGGACCAGGTTCGCCGCCTCCGCCATCCGGGGCCGCTGCGCGCCCAGCGGGTCGGCCGGCCACTCGGCCCGTACCGTCACCTCGTCGATCGGGTTCGCCGCACCCGGCAGCGGCTCCGGCGCCCAGTGGTCCACCACCCCCGCGCCGGCCAGGCAGTCGTCGTGGATCTCCTTGAGGAACACCGACGGCCCGCGGTGCCGTTTCACCCCGGCACCCCACCAGTAGCCGGAGCAGAGCAGCAGCCGGCGCGGCCGGGTGACCGCCACGTACGCCAGCCGCCGCTCCTCCCGCTCGTCGTGCTCGCGCCACCGCTTACCGAACTCGGTCAGCTCCCGCTCCACCGCCTTCTGGTCCTCGGCGTCGTCGAGGTCCAGCGCCGGCAGGCCGTCCGCGTCGCCGCGCAACGGGAACGGCAGCACCCCGAGGCCGTACAGGTAGTGGTCCGAGCCACGCACCGCGCCCGGCCAGACGTCACGGGTCAGCCCGGCCACCGCCACCACGTCCCACTCCAGGCCCTTGGCGGCGTGCGCGGTGAGGATCTGCACCGCGCCGGATACCACGTCGATCTCGCCGGGGCTCAGCCCGCGTTCCTCGTCCTCGGCGGCGTCCAGGAACGCCAGGAACGCCGACAGGGTCGCGGTGTCCGACTCACCGGCGAACCGGGCCGCGACGTCACCGAGCGCGTCCAGGTGCCCGCGGGCCAGCCCGGCGTCACCGCCGCCGGCCCCGCCGGCCCGCACCGCCACCTCCACGTCCAGGCCGGTGGTCCGCTCGACGTCGGCGATCAGGTCCGGCAACGACTGGTCCAGGCGTTGCCGCAGCAGGGCCAACTCCCGGCCGTACCCGCGCAGCCGGGCGTAGCCCTCCGCCGAGTACAGCTGGGCCGGCCCCGGATCGGCCAACGCCTCGACCAGGCTGGCCTCGTCGAGCCGGTCGACGACGATCTCCGGCTCGGCCGCCCCGGCCCGGGGCAGCTCCCGCCGGGCGTCGGCGATCGCCCGGGCCCGCCGGTGCAGCGCCACCAGGTCCCGGGGACCGATCCGCCACCGGGCCCCGGTCAGCAGCCGCAGTAGCGCCGCGCCGTCGGTCGGATCGGCCAGCACGCGCAGCGTGCTGACGACGTCGCGGACCTCCGGGGTGTCCAGCAGGCCGCCGAGACCGACCACCTCGACCGGCAGGCCGCGGGCCCGCAGCGCCGCCTCGACCGCCGGGATCTGGCTGCGCACCCGGACCAGCACCGCGCTGGTCGGCCGGGCATCGACCGGGATCTCGTCGCCGCGACCCGGCTCGACGCCGGCCGCCCCCCGCCAGGCCGCCAACATGCCGTCGGCGATCCACTCGGCCTCGTCGAGCACCGTGTCCAGCAGCGCGCAGTGCACCGTCGCGGCCGGCGCGCCCCGGGCCGTGCGGCCCGGGATCGGCGGGGCGACCTTAGCGGCGGCGGCCAGCGCCGCCACCCGGGCCCCGGCGGTCCGCAGCGGGCCGGACAGCTGGTTGGCGACGCTGAGGATCTCCGGCCGGTTACGCCAACTGGTGGTCAGCGTCAGCGACCGGGCCGGGGTGCCGTCGGCGCGGGCGAACTCGCCGGGGAACCGGTCCAGGGTGCCGGCGCTCGCCCCGCGCCAGCCGTAGATCGACTGGCACGGGTCACCGACCGCGACCACCGGATGCCCGCCGCCGAACAGCGACCGCAGCATCACCACCTGGGCGTGGCTGGTGTCCTGGTACTCGTCGAGCAGCACCACCCGGTAGCGGTCCCGCTCCAACTCGCCCACCGCCGGATGGTCCCGGGCCACCTGCGCCGCCCGGGACATCTGGTCGGCGAAGTCCATCGCCTCGAAATCGGCCTTGCGCTGCTGGTACGCCCGGACCAGCGGCAGCAGCCGCAGCCGGATCTGCTGGATGGTCAGCGCCCGTTTCACGTCGGCGTACACCCGGCCGGGCCGGGACTGCACCTCGGCGAAGAACCGGCCGGTCCAGCCGGCCAGCTGGTCCGGGGTGACCAGGTGCTCGGCCAGCTCCCCGGCGAGCGCCAGCACCGCGTCGGTGACCGTGCCCGGCGCCCGGTCCACCTCGGACATGTCACCGTCGTAGTTGCGGACCAGGAAGTCGACGATCTGCCAGCGGGACGCCTCGGTGAGCAGCCGGGCCGACGGCTCGTAGCCGGCCCGCAGCCCGTGTTCGGTGACCACCCGGGCGGCGTACGAGTGGTAGGTGGCCACCATCGGCTCGCCGGCCAGCGGATCCTCCTCCGCCCGGCGGCCCTGCCGGCCGAGCTGGCGGACCAGCTGTCCCAGCCGGGTCCGGATCCGGTGGGCCAGCTCACCGGCGGCCTTGCGGGTGAAGGTCAGGCCGAGCACCTGCTCCGGGCGTACCTGGTCGTTGGCGACCAGCCAGACCACCCGGGCGGCCATCGTCTCGGTCTTGCCGGACCCGGCCCCGGCGACCACCAGCAGCGGCTCCACCGGGGCGGCGATGATCGCCGCCTGCTCCGGAGTCGGTGGCGGCAGTTTCAGCAGCCGGGACAGCTCCTGCGGGGTGTAGCGGGGCCCGGCGTCGGGGCGGCGGCGCGGCGGCGGCGCGGCGGCGAACAGCGACTGCTGGGTCATCCGTGCTCCCCGGGTGGCTCGGCGGCCGGCGGCCCGCCCGAGGTTGGCCCGCCGGCCGGCGGCTCGACGACCTGCCGGCCCTTGCCGGAAACCGGGCAGCTGGTCTTCACCGGGCAGACCCGGCAGCTGGAGTTGGCCACCGCGGAGAACGTCGACGCGGCCATCGTCTGGGCGGTACGGCGGACCATCGCGCTCGCCCAACCGGCGTCGTCGGTGTCGGCCAGCGGCTCCTGCTGCTGTTCCTTCGCCTCCTTCACCGGGGTACCGAGCTGGACCAGCGCCGCGCCACCGGCGTCGTCGCCGTACTCGGCGAACGCCCCCGCCTCGACCGCCGCCTGGTAGGCGCCGAGCTGCGGATGCTCGGCCAGCTCGGCGGCGGTGACCGAGGTCGACTTGCCGGTCTTGAGGTCGATCACCACCAGCCGGCCGTCGGCGTCGATCTCCAACCGGTCCACCCGGCCGGTCAGCTCCACCGGCTGCCGCGGGTCGTCCAGCCGTACGGTGAACTCGTGCTCGATGGCGAGCAGCCGACGCGGGTTGCTGGCCAGCCAGCGCAGCAGCTTGTCGACCATGCCCTCGGCGCGGGCCAGCTCCGGGCCGGCCATCCAGCGGGCGGCCAGGTCGATCGCGTCGAACCGGGCGGCGACGTACTCCAGCAGTTTCGCCCGGTCGACGCTGGCGTCCTCGGCGAGCATCGCCGCCGCGTGCACCAGGTTGCCGACGCCGGCCGCCGCGCTCGGCTCGCCCCGGCCGCCGTGCCGCTCCAACAGCCAGCGCAGGCTGCACCGCAGCGCGCTCTCCATGGTCGACGGGGTGACCCGGACCGACTCGCCCTCGTCGACCAGCGGCCGGTCGTCGGAGAGCGGCCGCAGCCCCCACCAGTCATCCGGGTGGGCACCGGGCACCCCGGCGACCGCCAGCCGGCCGAGCACCGCCGCCGCCTCCTGCCGGCGCTGCGGCTGCGCCGTCTGGTCGGCTACCACGGTACGCAGCTCGGCGACCAGCGCCGGCAGGGTGAGCGACCGGGGCGGCCGGCCGACCGGCAGGGTCGGCAGCTCCTCGCCGTCGGCGTCCACCGTCGACACGCCCAGCTCGTGCAGGAACCGGCTCGGCTGCTCCTCGTGGTCCAGCCCGCCGACCCCGGCGGAGGCGACCGCGGTGACCAGCAGCCGCCGGCGGGCCCGGGTCACCGCCACGTAGAACAGCCGCCGCTCCTCGTCGAGCAGCGCCGACGTCTGCGCGACCAGCGACGCGGTGAGCCCGGCACCGTCGACCCGGCCGGTCAGCACGTCGACCAGCCGTTCCGAACCGAGCAGGCTGCCGCGCAGCCGCAGGTCCGGCCAGACGCCCTCCTGCACCCCGGCGACCGCCACCACGTCCCATTCCAGGCCTTTCGCGGCATGCGCGGTGAGCAGCCGGACCGCCTCGCCGCGATCGCCGCTCGGCGCCAGTGTGTCGGCCGGCAGCTGCTGGCCGAGCACATGGTCGAGGAAGACCTCGGTGCGGGCACCCGGCAGCCGGTCGACGAACCGGGCAGCCGCGTCGAACAGCGCCATCACCGCGTCGAGGTCCCGGTCCGCCGCAGCCGCCCGCCACCGCGCCCCGGCGTCGGTCACCCCACCGACCGGTACGGTGCCGGCCGGCCCGGCCGGGGTCCGGCCGCGCAGAATCGCGCCGAACCACCGGTCGGCCAGCCCGCTGGTCTGCCACACCGCCCAGAGCACATCCTCAGCGGTCGCACCCGGCCGGGCCGCAGTGTCCCGGGCGGTGGCCAGCAGCGCCGCGACCGCCTGCGCCGGTGCCGCCCAGCGGCGTTCGATCGCGGCCAGCTCCGCCGGGTCACGCAACGCGTCGACCAGCAACTCACCGGAGGGACGGCGGTCACCGGCGGCCAGCGCCAGGGCCCGCAGCCCTTGCCGCAGCCGCCGCTCGGCCAGCGGGTCCGCCCCGCCCAGCGGGGAGTGCAGCAGGGCGACCGCCGCCTCCTCGTCCAGCCGGTCCGGCTCCAACGCGCAGCGCAGCAGCAACAGCAGGGGCGCCACCGCCGGCTGCCGGTGCAGCGGCAGGTCCTCCGCGTGCACCACGGTCGGTACGCCGGTGACGTGCAGCGCCCGCTGCAGCGGCGGCAGCTGCAGCGTGGTCGAGCGCACGATCACCGCCATCCGGGACCACGGCACCCCGTCGATCAGATGCGCCACCCGCAGCGCATGCGCCAGGTAGCCGGCCTCGCTGGTCGACGAGCGGAACACCCGTACCGCCACGGCGTCGCCGCTGTCCGGGTCCGCGCCGTCAGGCGACGGTGGGTCGGCCGACGACCGACCGACCGCCCCGCCGGTCGGGGCGGGGCGCAGGTCGCGGTGGCCGGCCGGGCCGCGCAGCCGCCGGGCCACCCTGGCGGTGGCCGCCAGCAGCTCCGGGTCGGTGCGGTAGCAGACCGGCAGCAGGATCTGCCGGGCGGGCGCGCCCGAGGCGGTCCGGAACCGGTGCCCGAACGCCGGCACGATGCCCGGATCAGCACCCCGGAACGCGTACGTCGAGGAGTCCGGGTCGGCGAACGCGACCAGCGGCCGCCCGCCACCGGCGATCAGACCGAGCAGCTCGACCTGCGCCGGGTCCGTGTCGGCCAGCTCGTCGACGTAGACGTAGGACAGCCGGCCGCGTTCGGCCTCCAGCAGCGGCGAATCGTCGGTGAGCAACCCGGTGGCGGCCCGGACCAGCTCGGCGTGGTCGTAACCGATCGAGCCCCGGTTGCTGACGTCGCGCAGCGCGAGCACCGCGACGTACTGACGCAGGAAGCGGGCCGCCGCCGGCCAGTCGGCCCGGCCCAGCCGTTCACCGAGCCGGGCCAGCTCGACCGGCCCGACACCGCGTTCGGTGGCCCGCTGCAGCAGGTCTCGCAGCTGAGTGGCGAACGCCCTGGTGGGTAGGGCGGCGCGCAGCTCCGGCGGCCAGCCGACCGGGTCGCCGATCTGGTCACCGGTCTGATCGCCGGCCGGTCCGGTTGAGCCGGTGTTGGCGGCCGGGCCGTCCGGGCCGACGGCCCCCGGCTGTGGGCCGGCCACGTCCAGCAGCTCGCGGATGATCAGATCCTGCTCGGGGCCGGTGAGCAGCCGCGGCGACGGCTCGCCCCGTTCGGCGGCGGCCCGGCGCAACAGGCCGAACGCGTAGCCGGGAAACGTGCGTACCAGGGGTTCGTGCAGCACCCGCCGGGAGCCGGCGGCGATCGCCGCCTCGATCCGCCGGCGCAGCGCCACGGCGGCCCGCCGGTTGAAGGTGAGCACCAGGATCCGCTCCGGGTCGGTCCCCTCGGCGACCCGGGTGGCGACCGCGTCGACCAGGGTGCTGGTCTTGCCGGTCCCCGGACCGCCGACGACCAGCAGCGGCCCGTCGGTGTGCGCGACCACCGCCTGCTGCGCGGGGTCGTCGAAGCGCGCCGGCTCGGCCTGCGCCGGCCGGCGGACCAGCCGGTACGCCTGCACGCCGCTCATCTCACCACGACGATGGGACAGCTGTCGGCAGCCGGGTGGCCGGCACGCCGGGAGGTGGGCACACCGGACGGCGCGGACCCGGTCAACCTAACCGGGCCTCGATCTCGTCCAGCGCCGCCGGCACCGAATCGACGACGATCAGCATCTCCCGGGCCGACCGCCCGACGAAAGCCGTCTCCGCCAACGCCGTCAGCCAGTCCAGCAGCCCTTGGTAGAAGCCGTCGGTGTCGACCAGCACCACCGGTTTGCGGTGCAGCCCGAGCACCGCCGTGGTCCACACCTCGAACAGTTCGTCCAGGGTGCCGAGGCCGCCGGGGAGGGTGACGAACGCATCCGACTTTTCGATCATCAGCGTCTTGCGGCTGGCCATCCCGTCGGTGACGACGAGTTCGTCGGAGTGGGTGTCGGCCACTTCCAGGTCGACCAGCGACTGCGGGATCACCCCGAGGGTCCAGCCGCCGCCGGCCCGGGTGCCGTCCGCGAGCGCACCCATCATGCCGACACAGCCGCCGCCGGAGACCAGGGTGTGCCCGCGTCGGGCCAGCTCCCGCCCGGTCTCGGCGGCCAGGTCGAGCCACCGCTGCTCGAGAGTGCGCGACGAGGCGCAGAAGACTCCGATCGCGGCCATCCGTGCTACTCCTCTCCTTCCGCCGGCCGGTGGTACCCGGCCGGTGCCCGTTCGCCGGCCTGCCGCTCGGCCTCGATCTGGGCGTGCGCCGTCTGACGCAGCGCCGCCTGCTCGGCGGCGAGTGCGGCATCCGCGTCGACGATGTGCCGTACCGCCTCGGCGACCTCGTCGGTCAGGCAGAGCAGGTCGAGGTCGGCGTCGCCGATCCGCCCCTGCGCCTGCATCGTGTCACGCAGCCAGTCGACCAGTCCGGACCAGTACCCGGTGCCCATCAGCACCACCGGGAACCTGGTCACCTTGCCGGTCTGCACCAGGGTGAGCGCCTCGAACAACTCGTCCATGGTGCCGAACCCGCCGGGCAGCACCACGAACGCCTGGGCGTACTTGACGAACATGGTCTTGCGGGCGAAGAAGTAGCGGAAGTTGATGCCGACCTCCACCCATTCGTTGATGCCCTGCTCGAACGGCAATTCGATGCCGAGCCCCACCGACACGCCGCCGGCTTCGGTGGCACCCCGGTTGGCCGCCTCCATCACACCGGGACCGCCGCCGGTGATCACGGCGTAGCCGGCACCGGCGAGCGCCCGGCCCAGTTCTTCGGCGAGCCGGCATTCAGGGCTGTCCGGCGCGCTGCGGGCCGACCCGAAAACACTGACCGCCGGCGGCAGATCAGCGAGAGTGTCGAACCCTTCGACGAACTCCGACAGGATTCGCAGCGCCCGCCAGGAATCCTTGGTCTTCCATTCGCCACGGGCCCGTGAATCGAGCAGACCCTGATCGGCGGTGCTGCGGCGGACCGCTTCCCGGCGCAGGGTCACCGCGCCCCGGTGCCGCTCCGACCCCGGTTCGTCGGGTGTCGGGCCGACCCGGTCCGGTCCCGGTCGGGATTGGTCGTCTGGCGCGCGATAGTTGTTCGACTGGTCCATCTGGACAACCGTAGTGGGCGGCGTGCCGTGCTTGACGTGGCCGCCCGCGCGTGTCCAGTGCGGACGCCGAACCGCCCCGCTGCGGCACTCACCCGGCCCACGACGAAAAAGGTGATGTCAATCTTGCGTCAAGTGCAACCAAATCGGCTGCGGCTACGTCTCCATTAACAGATACTGGGTGCGCCGGACGGTGGGGAGGACGCCGTCACGGCACCTTCGGGGGGAGGAGTAGTCATGATGACACGTAGCGAACTCATCCGGGTCCGGCGGCAGATGCACCGCCGGATCCGTGTCGTGGTGGCCGAGCGCCGGGTCGCCGGGGGGCGAGCCCATCCGGCCGAGCCGGTGGACGACGCCGTAGAGCAGGAGCCGGCACTGCTGCGGTGATCCCAGCTGCGGTGATCCCGATTCACTCCGGCGTCAACCAACGCCGGAGTGTCTCGGCACCTTGCCGGATCTTGTCGATCTCCACGTGCTCGTCACGGGCGTGCGCCAGGTTGGGGTCGCCGGGGCCGAAGTTGAGCGCCGGGATGCCCAGCGCGGCGAACCGGGCGACGTCGGTCCAGCCCAGCTTCGCGACCGGCGGCGCGCCGACCGCCGCGAGGAACTCCCGCGCCGGTGCCGACGTCAGTCCGGGCAGCGCCCCGCCGGCGCAGTCGACCACCTCGACGTCGAACCCGGCGAAGACCTCGCGGACGTGCTGCTCCGCCTGCTGCCCGTCGCGGTCCGGCGCGAACCGGAAGTTGACCTCGACGTCGCACCGGTCCGGGATTACGTTGCCGGCCACCCCGCCGCCGATCCGGACCGCGTTCAGCCCTTCCCGGTATTCGCATCCGTCGATGGTGACGGTCCGCGCCGAATAGTCGCCCAGCCGGCGCAGCACCTCACCGGCGGCGTGGATGGCGTTCACCCCACGCCAGGACCGGGCCGAGTGGGCCCGGCGGCCGGTGGTGCCGACCACCGCCCGCAGGGTGCCCTGGCAACCGGCCTCGACGACGCCGTGGGTCGGCTCGTGCAGCACCGCGAAGTCGGCCGACAGCCACTGCGGGTGGGCTTCGGCCACCAGACGCAGCCCGTTGAACCGTGAGTCGATCTCCTCCGCCTCGTAGAACAGGTAGGTGACGTCGTACCTCGGCTCGGCGACGGTGGCCGCCAGATGCAACGCGTGCGCCACCCCGGACTTCATGTCCGAGGTGCCGCAGCCGTAGATCAGGCCGTCGACCACCCGGGACGGGAAGTTGTCGGCCAGCGGCACGGTGTCCAGATGCCCGGCGAGCACCACCCGTCGGGAACGCCCCAGCTCGGTCCGGGCCATCACCGTGTTGCCGTACCGCCCGGTGGTCAGCCAGGGCACGACGGACAGCGCCTGCTCCACGCAGTCGGCGATCCGCTGCTCGTTGCGCGACACCGACTCGATGTCGACCAACGCGCGGGTCAGGGTCACCGGATCGGCCAGGACCTCGGGGGTCAGCGGGTTCACCATGGCTGGCACGGTACCGTCTCGGCAGGGTCGACTCGTCCGCTGATCACCCGGATCGCCCGGACGTCGGCCCGGTGGTGACTCGTACCCCGATCGGAAGGCGACAGTTCGGTGACGGTTTCGACGCAGCCCGCCTGGGGCATCGGCCTGGCCACCTGCACGGAGCAGGGGCAGGTGCTGGACACCTGGTATCCGGTCGGCCAGCTGGGGCTCGGCGAGCGTCCGCCGGCCGCGAACGGCAGCACACCGGCCGGGCTGCCCGGCGCTGTGGTCGGCCCCCGGGCACTGCCCGGACTGCGTACCGAGATCGTGGTCGTCGAGATCGGTTCGTTGGCCGACCCGATCGCCGACGCCGCCGACGCGTACCTGCGCCTGCACCTGCTCTCCCACCGGCTGGTCCGGCCGAACGAGCTCAACCTGGACGGCGTCTTCGGCCGGCTGGCCAACGTCGCCTGGACCTCCGCCGGTCCGTGCCCGCCGGACCGGGTCGACGAGCTGCGGCTGATCGAGCGGGCCGCCGGGCGGCACCTGGCGGTGTACGGGGTGGACAAGTTCCCCCGGATGACCGACTACGTGGTGCCGTCCGGGGTGCGGATCGCCGACGCCGACCGGGTACGGCTCGGCGCCCATCTGGCGTCCGGGACGACCGTCATGCACGAAGGCTTCTGCAACTTCAACGCCGGCACGCTCGGCACCTCGATGGTCGAGGGGCGGATCGTCGCCGGCGTGGTGGTCGGCGACGGCTCCGACGTCGGCGCCGGCGCGTCGATCATGGGCACCCTCTCCGGTGGCGGCACCGAAAAGGTACGCATCGGCGAGCGCAGCCTGCTCGGCGCGAACGCCGGCATCGGCATCTCGCTGGGCGACGACTGCGTGGTGGAGGCCGGCTGCTACATCACCGCCGGCTCCAAGGTGACCCTGCCGGACGGTCGGGTGGTCAAGGCCCGCGAGTTGTCCGGCGTCGACGGGCTGCTGTTCTGGCGCAACTCGGTCACCGGCGCGCTGGAGGCCCGGCCGCGTACCGGTGCCGGCATCCAGCTCAACGAGGCACTGCACGCCAACAGCTGACCCCGGACCGGCCGGTGCCCCACCCGCCCCGTGGCGACGGGCAGGGCACCGGCCGGCGCGGGTCAGCGCCGCGCGATCCGGTACGCCTGGACGATCGTCTGCCGTGCCGTGTTGCCGGCCCGGTCGGTGACCGACGCCCGCAGCGACACGTAGCCGTCCCGGTCCGGATGGTGGACCGTGGCGGTCCAGCCGGCCTTGGCGGACCGTACGTCGGCCGGCTGCCAGGTCTGCCCGCCGTCGTAGGACGCCTCGACGGTCGGCCGACGGATCCCGATCCCGACCACTCCGGGCTGGTGGGTGACGGTGAACGGGATCTCCATCGCCCGCCCGGCAACGGCGGTGTTGCCGGCGTCCACCGACGGGGTGAACCGCACCGCCATCACCGGCAGGGCCGCCACCTGGTCACGGGTCACCGGACCGGACGGGAAGGTCCACGCCCCGCTGACCGACGTGGAGAAGTCCCCGATGTCGTGCGTCGCCGACACCTCCAACCGGTAGTCGGCCTGGGCCCGTGGCACCGGGAACCGGCCGTAGCCCGGCTCCGGGCTCTCCCCGATCAGCTTGCCGCTGCGGTACAGCGCGGTCCGCGCGGTCTCCGTCACCACCCCGCCGGGGTGGCCCTGCGCGTCGCCGAACATCGGCACCTGGACGTCGACGACGTTGCCCCGCCGGCTGACCCAGGCACCGTCGCCCGAGACGGCCGGGAACACCGGCCCGTACGGTGCCAGGTTCCAGGTGTCCAGGGTGCGTTTGCCGGGCTGGTGGCGGCTCGGCGGCGAGACCAGCACGGCGGTGTACTCCGGCCAGAGCTGACCGTCCACCGTCCGGCCGAACTCCAGGGAACTCTCCCAGGTCGACGTGCTCGACACGCTGTAGTGCTCCACCCGCACGCTGGGCAGCTCGACCGGGGTCACCAGCGCCCATCCCCCGATGTCCTGCTCGCCGTGGCCGGGGAAGACCAGCCGGTCGGTGCGGTCGCCGTGGCTGACCCCACGGAACCGGTGCCGGACGGTGGCCAGGTCCCGGGGACGGTAGTGCCGGGTGAACCCGGTGGGCAGCCGGTCGGCGAAGAGCTCGCTCAACCCGTAGAAGTACGGGCTGGCGGTGAAGCCGTCCGCGCCGTCCGGTCGCAGCCACTGGCTGGCGATGCTGGCGGTGAACTCGCCCGCGCCCGACGGCCCGCCCTCGTGGGCGGCGGCGAGCCCGTCGAAGGTGTCAGCCAGCACCCCGATCCCGGCACCGGTGTCCGGGGTGCGGTACTGGAAGCTGACGTCGACCAGCGCCGGACGCGCGGTCGACTCGGGCACGGTCATCCGGACCGGGCGGGCGGTACGGGCGTCGAACAGCAGGGTGCGGTCGCCGTCCAACCGCAGGTTCGACCGGACCAGGACGGCGAGCTCGTACTCCTGTTCGCCGGTCTGGCGTTGGATCACGCTGGACAGTCCGTACCGGCCGGCGGGCAGTCGGGTGGTGACCCGGCCGGAGCCGTCCGAGGTCCACGGCATCGCGTCCACCGGCTGGTCCAGGCCGACCGCGACGGTCCAGTAGTCGTCGGTCGCCACGCCGGCCTGGTCGACGTGGACGAAGGTCAGGTCGTAGCTCTCCACCTCGCGGTGGACGCCGAACGGGGTGACGACGCGCTGGCCGGCGCCGGTGGCGACCAGATGGCCGGAGTAGTAGCCGTTCGGGCCACCGACGCTGGTGTCCGCGGTCAGGGTGACAGCGGCGGTGCCGCCGGCCGGTACGGTCAGCGTGTCGGCACCGGCCCGGAACATTCCCGCCGGTGCGCTGCGGCCGGTCGGGCCGACGGCTTCGACGGAGAGGGTCAGGGTCTGCGGCTTGCTGCCGGTGTTGCGGTAGGTGACCTTCTCGACGATCGCCGGGTCGTCGTGGTGCGGCCAGTCGGCGCGGCCGAACGACACGCTGGCCGGTCGGCTGATCAGCTCCTGGGTGACGGCGCGGGCGACGTCCACCCGGCCGGCACCCTGCGGGTACGCGCCGACGCCGGAGCGTGGTGCGGCCGACGCCATCAGGCCGGCCTTCAGCCGCACGGCGGTCCAGTTCGGCCGGCGCTGGGCGAGCAGCGCGGCGGCTCCGGCCACGTGCGGCGCGGCCATCGAGGTGCCGGAGGCGGCGACGTAGTGCTCGTCGACCGGATCGGCGAGGGTGGTGCCGGCGGCGCGGGCCGCGACGATCCCGACGCCCGGGGCGGTGAGGTCCGGTTTGACCGCGTCGTCACCGGTACGCGGGCCACGGCTGGAGAAGTCGGCGAGCGTGTCGTCGCGGTCCACCGCGCCCACGGTCAGCGCCGCGTCGGCGCTGCCCGGCGAGCCGACGGTGCGGTCCGCGCCGGAGTTGCCGGCTGAGATCACGAAGAGCGCGCCGGTCTGCGCGGTAAGCGTGTCGACCGCCTTCTCCAGCGGGTCGGTCTGCGCAGTGTCCGGGCCACCGAGGCTGAGGTTGACGACGGTGGCCCGCTGGTCGGTCGCGGCCCACTGCATGCCGGCCAGGATCGCCGACTCGGTGCACCAGGACGACTCGCACACCTTGCCGGAGATCAGGGTGGCGTCGGGGGCCACACCACGGTTCGCCCCGCCGGAGGCGGCACCGCTGCCGGCGATGATCGAGGCGACGTGGGTGCCGTGGCCGACCCGGTCGGCCGGGTCCGGATCGTCGGTGAAGTTCTCCGACCGGGCCACCTTGCCGGTCAGGTCGGGGTGGTCGGCGTCGACCCCGCTGTCCAGCACCGCGACGGTCACCCCGGCCCCGGTGAATCCGGCGTCGTGGGCGGCCGGCGCACCGATCTGCCCGACGCTGCGGTCGAGCAGCAGTCGCCGTCGGCCGTCCAGCCAGACCCGGGCCAGGCCGGAGGCGGTGGCCAGGGCCCCGGCGCGGCCGGTGGCCTCGCCGGACGCGGCCGGGTCGGTGCCGGTGACCGCCGCCCAGAAGTCGGTCGCCGCATGCTTGTCGGCGGTCAGTGCGGCACCGCCGATCGCCGGCAGGTCCCGGGTGATCCGCGCGCCGGCAAGGCCACCGGTGTTCCGGCGGGCGGCGTCGGCCGGGGCGGCGTACTCGACGAGCAGCGGCAGCCGAGCGGTGGCGGCGTCGTGGTAGCCATACGAGATCAGGTCGGTGACGTTGAACAGTCGCCGGTCCAGCACGCCGGTGCGGATCAGCGGCTGCGCGTCGGCTGGTACGACGTACCGGCCGTCGGAGCTCTGGTAGGTGTGGAACCGCAGGTGGTTGCGGCCTGGGGCGGGTTGGACGGCGGTGCCGGCGCTGGTGACGACGACCCGGTCCCCGGTGACCAGGGTGACCGCGGTCGCGGGGTCGGTACGGACCCGGCTGACCGGGTCGTCGGGGGTCGGTGCCGGGCGGGCGGCGGCCGGTCCCGGCCGTCCGACACCGATCAGCGTCGCGGCCAGTACGGCGACGAGAGCGGCGGCTTGGACTCTCCTGGATGGATTGGACATCGTGAACCTCCCCGGTAGACGCCGCAGCGGCGTCAGGGTCGTGATTCCGAAGCCCCAGGATTGCATACCTGGTATGCATCGACCCGGCCCGAAACTCGGGGCAATATGGACATGATTTGCACTCTAAGTCGCCATGCGACTACTTATAGATCATCTATGGGTGGGTCAACCCGACCGGCCGGCCACCGGCCAGCCAGGCCGCCGCGTCCGCCTCGGCGAGCGGCCGGGAAAACAGATAACCCTGCCCGAAGCCACAGCCCAGATCACCGAGCAGGTTCCGGTCGGCGACTGTCTCGATGCCCTCCGCCACCACCTGCAGCCCGAGCGAGTGCGCCAACCGGATGATCCCGTCTACCAACGACCGCTGCCGTTGCGAGAAGGCCATCTCCGCGGTGAACGAACGGTCGATCTTGAGTACGTCGATAGGCAGCTGACGCAGGTAGCTGAGCGAGGAGAACCCCGTACCGAAGTCGTCGATGGCCAGCCGGACACCGAGCTCGCGCAGCTGTGCCAGGTCCGACCAGACCTGGTCGTCGTTCTGCAGCAGCAGACTCTCGGTCAGCTCCAGCATCACCGAGTCCGCCGGCAACCCGGCGGCGATCAACTCGCGACGGACCTTGCCGGTGAAGCCGGCCACCCGGAACTGCCGGGCAGAGACGTTGATGCTGACATACGGAGCCTCACCCACCGGCAGAGCGGCCCGCCACTGGGTGACAGCGGCGAGCGCCCGGCCCAGCACCCAGTCGCCGATCGGCTCGATCAGCCCGGTCTCCTCGGCCACGTCGATGAACTGGTCCGGCCGCAGCAGCCCCAGGCTCGGGTGCCGCCACCGCAGCAACGCCTCCAGCCCGACGGCGTTGCCGCTGGCCAGCTCGACGACCGGCTGGTACACGACGGCGAAGTCGGACTCCGGCGCCGACCGTTCCAACGCGGTACGCAGCTCCATCCGCCGGATCAGGCTCACGTGCAACGCCGGCTGGTACCGCCGCCAGCGTCCCTTGCCCGCACCCTTGGCGACGTAGAGGGCGAGATCCGCGTGCCGCAGCAGCTCGTCGGTGCCCTCGGCGTCCGAGGTGGTGGCGACCCCGACGCTGACCGCGCCACCGACCATCCGGCCGGCGAGCCGGAACGGCTCGGTGAAGGCCGCCACCACCCGCTGCGCCGTCTGCTCCACCTCGGCCGGGTCGGTCGCGTCGTCGACCAGCGCGGCGAACTCGTCACCGCCGAGCCGGGCGGCCGCGTCGGCCGATCCCAGCGTGGCCGCCAACCGGTTCGCCACCGCGACCAGCAACTCGTCGCCGGCCTGATGGCCCATCGTGTCGTTGACCACCTTGAAGTCGTCAAGATCGATGAACAGTACGCCGACCGCGTGCCCGCCGCGCTGGGCGCGGGCCACTGCCTGCTGCACCCGGTCGTGGAACAGCACCCGGTTCGCCAGACCGGTCAACGAGTCGTGGAACGCCCGGTGAGTCAACTCCTGCTCCAGCCGACGTCGCTCGGTGACGTCCCGCAGGGTGAGCACCAGACCGCGTACCGCCCGGTCCGACCGCAGGTCACGGCAGCTCACCTCGACCTGCACGGTGCTACCGTCGGCGTGCCGCAGCCGCCAGTCCGGCCAGTCGTGCGGCTCACCGGAGGAGCGGACCAGGGCCAGCCCTTCGAGCACCCGCCCGTGGTCCGGCGGATCGACCAGGTCGGTCAGCGGGCCGCCGTCCGGTGCCGGCCGACCAAGCACCGTCTGCACCGCCGGGCTGGCGTACCGGACCGCGTCGCCGTCGTCGACGATCAGGATGATGTCCACGCTGTTCTGCACCAGGGCCCGGAAGTACACCTCCGCGTCCCGCCGGTTGATCTCGTCACCCAGCCGGATCCGTTCCAACGCCATCGTGGCGTGACTGGCCAGCACCTCGATGGCATCGCGCAACGCGTTGAGGACGCCGGTCTCGGCTGAGACCAGCAGCACCCCGGCTCGCGGACCGGTCACGTCGGGCCGCGGCTGTGCCGGCACCGGACCGGGTGGCCGCTGCTCCGGCAGCACCAACGGGCAGAGCAACGCGAACGGAAACGACCCGAGCTGGTGGGCCAGCATCGGGGTCAGGGTCGGCCGACGCAGCAGCCGGGTACGCCGCACCGCGGCGGTCGACGGCAGCAACGTGCCGGTCGCCGTCGCCGGCACCGACGGACCCCAGACGCTGCTGGCCAGCGCCGGTACCCCGCCGGTGCGGTTGAGCACCAGCACCAGGCGGTGGTCGACGCCCTCCGGCACGATCCGGGCGAGCCCGGACCGCACCGCGCGATCCACCTGCGCCGCGTCGGCCGCCGAGACCAGGGCGGCGCACGCGTCCCGCAGCCCCTGCTCCCGGCGGACCGTCTGACGGTGTGCCGCGAGCACGTCACCGAACCGGCTGAGCACCAACGCGAAGACCACCGCCGAGGTGATGGCCAGCATCGCCCCGTCGCGGATCCGCCCGGTCATCGCCTCGATCAGCAGAATCGACGGCGAGATCATGGTTGCCAGGACCAGCAGCACCGCCCACGGCCGGCTGATCTTGCCCGGCTCGATCTCCGCCGGCTCGGACAGCTGCGCCATCGACGGATGCAGCCCGGCCGCTCCCCAGGTCAGGTACGTCAGCAGCCAGCCGAGTTCGATCGGACCGCCCGGCTGCCACTGCTCGCCGAGCGTCGTCAGTCCGTACAGGATGTCGCCGGTGAGCATGCCGGCGCCCCCGACGAGCAGCAGTACCAGGGCCGGGGTCCGGGGATTCGTCGCCAACAGGCGAATCATCACGGCCAGAATCAACAGATCACCGAGGGCGTACGCGGCGAGGATCGACCGTTCGAACGGATCCATCCCGGGAGCGGTGATGTACGGACCGATGATGAAGATCCAGGCCAGAAGCGCGGCGGTGCACAGAAATGTGAGGACGTCGAGCAGCCGCGACCGGTCGCCGAGCATCCGGTTGCCCCGGGTCAGCATGAACAGGCCGACGGCGGTGAGTGCGAATACCGTCAGATAGCACAGCTCGGTGACGATTGAGCCGGGAAGAATCGCGTATGTCGTGTCGCCGGCGGCGAGCATCACCACTGCGGCGGCGAGACTCCACCACGCCGCGGCCCGTTTCGGCCGGTAGCGGCGGATACCGAAGAAGATTCCACCGGCGCTCATCAGACCGAGCGCCGGCCACAGCACCGGATGCCAGCCGGGGGCGAGGAGGATCCCGGCGGACAGCAGGATCATCACCGTGGCATATCCACTGGTGAGCTTCCGGACCGACACGGGCCTCCCCTCAGGCCGGACGTTGACGCGTGGCAACGCCTACAACTGACCCGTCGACGCCCGAGCGATCCATTCACCGCCGGGCAACACATCCACCGCTCGGTTTACCAGTCCGACAACGCGTTGGCCATACTTCTGCCGGGCAATGGTCGGCAACGATGAGACGTCGATCCGGATCGGGCAGTTCGCCGGTCACGTTGGACGCAGTACCGCCGGAGCAGAGATGGTGAATCGGGCCTCCACGACCGCCTGCACCGTCTGCACCTGCGGGTCGAGGTCGAGCTGCGGCGCGGAATCCGCCATCTCGGTCGCGGCGAACGCCCGGGGGGCAGCGCGCAACGTCACCGGCTGCGGCGCGGACATCCCGTGGTCGGCCAATTCCACCAGGCCGGTCACCTCCGCCCCGAGCGCGTCGGCGTAGTCGCGTGCCCGGGTGATCGCTTCGGCGATCGCCGCCCGACGGGCCTGGCCCAGCTCGGGGCTGGTCGGCCGCAGCGACCACCACGGCCCGCTGACCTGGACCTGGTCCTGACCGGCCAGCCGCATCATCAGCTCACCGAGCACAGTGAAGTCGACAACCGTGACGGTGGTGGTGACGCTGGCGTGGTAGGCGACGACCCGTTCCCCGGAGCGTCGCCACTCAGGCCGCACCAGCAGCGCGCCGGACTCCCGGCGCTCGATCGCCGACCCGTACCCGTCGATCAAGGTACGGACCGCGTCGCCCCGCTCGGCGAGCCGGGCGAGGGTGCCGGAGCGGTCCTTGCCCCGGGCGACGGCGGTCACCCCGAACCGGGCCAACTCGGGTGGGACCTCCCGGGTCACCTCACCGCGCACCGCCACCACCGGAGCATCCATCCGGCCAGCCTAGTCGAGCCGGGCGACCGCCGCCGCCACCCGCTCGTCGGTGGCGGTCAATGCCACCCGCACATGGCGCTGCCCGGCCGGGCCGTAGAAGGCACCCGGCGCGACCAGGATGCCGCGGGCGGCGAGCCAGTCGGCGGTCGACCAGCTGTCCTCGTCCCGGCTGGCCCACAGGTAGAGACCAGCGGTCGAGTGGGAGATGGTGAAGCCGGCCGCGGTGAGCGCCCCTCGGAGCCGGTCCCGGCGGGCCGCGTACCGCCGACGCTGGTCGGCGACGTGCCGCTCGTCGGTGAGCGCGGCGACCATCGCCGCCTGCACCGGAGCCGGCACGATCATGCCAGCGTGCTTGCGCACCGCGAGCAGGTCGTCGATGAGCCGCGGCTCACCGGCGACGAACCCGGCCCGGTAGCCGGCCAGGTTGCTCCGCTTGGACAACGAGTGCACGGCGAGCAGACCGGTCGGATCACCGCCGCAGACGTCGTCGCTGAGCACCGAGACCGGCTGCGCCTCGAAGCCGAGGGTCTGGTAGCACTCGTCGCTGGCCACCACCGCCCCGCGCTCGCGCGCCCAGTCGACGACCTTGCGCAGATGCCCGCTCGGCAGCACCTGGCCGGTCGGGTTGCCCGGCGAGTTGACCCAGACCAGCCGGACCCGGCTGGCCGGCCCGAGCGCGGTCAGCGAGTCGGTCCGTACCACCTCGGCCCCGGCGAGCCGGGCACCCACCTCGTAGGTCGGGTAGCAGACGGACGGCACCACCACCACGTCACCGGGACCGACCCCGAGCAGGGTGGGCAGCCAGGCGACCAGTTCTTTGGAACCGACCGTCGGGAGCACACCGATCCGGTCGCCGACGGCACCGCACTCGCGCACGCACCAGTCCCGGATGGCCTCGCGCAGTCGCGGGCTACCGGCCGTCATCGGATAACCCGGGGTGTCCGTGGTGGCAGCCAGCGCCTGCTGGACCACGGCCGGCACCGGGTCGACCGGTGTACCGACCGAGAGGTCCACGATGCCGTCGGGGTGCCGGGCGGCACGCTCCTTGACCGGGGCCAGCCGATCCCACGGAAAGTCCGGCAGGCCGGCGGCCGGTGACCCGCCGCCGGTCGGCGCGGACCGCCCGGCGGCCAAGCCCGCCCGCGCCCCGGTCAGTGCGCGTCCCCGCGCGGCGGCTGGGCCGCGACGAACGGGGTGTCCTTCTCGATCTTGCCGACCTTGGAGGCACCGCCCGGCGAGCCGAGATCCTCGAAGAACTCGTAGTTCGCGGTGGTGTACTCCTTCCACTGCTCCGGCACGTCGTCCTCGTAGAAGATCGCCTCCACCGGGCAGACCGGCTCACATGCACCGCAGTCGACGCACTCATCGGGGTGGATGTACAGCATCCGATTGCCCTCGTAGATGCAGTCGACCGGGCATTCCTCGATGCACGCCTTGTCGAGCACATCGACGCACGGCTCGGCGATGATGTAGGTCACTGGCCTTCCTTCCCGCACGACATGCCGCGATCGCCCGCGGCACTGACGAGCCTAGTATCTCGCCGGGGAGGGGGTCGATCGTGCTCCGGCCACAAGATGTGGGACACCGCGTGGTAGTCCGAAAAATTATAGGTGTTGGCGGAGATCGTCCGCTCTATACCGACCTACTCGGCCTGCTGGCCGAGCTGACCGAGACCGAACTCACGGTGCTGACCCGCAACGGGCCACGCCGGGTCGCACTCGCCGACGTGCACCGCAGCAAGCTGGTGCCGCCGACCGCCAATCCGGCGGCCCGTCGCGCGGCGGACCGCGAATCCGCCGCCGTCGCCGAGCTGGAACGGGCCGCGAACCAGACCTGGGCGGCGCCGGTGCAGCAGCGGCTCGGCGACTGGCTGCTGCGCGCCGCCGACGGCTGGACCGGCCGGGCGAACTCGGCGCTGCCGCTCGGCGACCCCGGCTGCCCGCTGCCGGAGGCGGTGGACGCGGTCACCGCCTGGTACGCCGAGCGTGGCCTGCCGGCACAGGTCAACGTGCCGCTGCCGGCCGCCGCCGAGGTCGCTGGCGAACTCGCCCGCCGAGGTTGGCGCAGCGGACCGTTGGTGCTGGTGCAGACCGTGCCGCTGGCCGACCTGCTGGCCCGTACCGCCGGGCCGGGCGAGGACCCGGCGGGCGGTTCACCCGACGGTTCACCCGACGGCGCAGGCGGTTCACCCGACGGCGGGCCGACGGTACGGCTGGACCACGCGCCGTCGCCGGAGTGGCTCGCCCTGGTAGCGGCCCGCAAATCGGCCGGCGACCCGCTGCCGGCCGCCGCCCGCCGGCTGCTCACCGACGCACCGCAGGTGCGCTTCGCCCACCTGTACGCCGACGGCCAGCTCGTCGCCATCGCCCGGGGCGCTGTCGACGCCGACCACCGGTGGTGTCAGATCGCGCTGCTGGAGGTGCAGCCGGCGGCCCGGCGGCGGGGGCACGCCACCCGGGTGCTGCGGGCCGTCGGCCGGTGGGCCGCCGACGAACTGGCCGCGCCGACCGCGTTCCTCCAGGTCGAACAGCATAACCCGGCGACCGCCCTGTACACCCGGCTCGGCTTCACCACCCACCACGTCTATCTGCCATGGCAGCCGGCGGTCAGCGACGAACCACCCGACGGGGCTTGTTGAGCTTGGTCTCGGCGTACCGTTCCAGCGACTTGGACCGATGGTCCCAGCCGAGTGTGATCAGCACCAGATAGCCGAGCAGCACCCCGCCGATGGAGAAGGCGCCGTACAGCCACACCTGGGAAAAGAACGCGCCCGCCCCGGCCGAGAACGGATGGTCGCCGTTGATGAACGGCCCGACGAAAACGGTGAGCACCAACGCCGCCAGGATCGCCGCCGCGACGTCACCGCTCCACCGCTCGACCGGCCGGTCCCGCCCCCAGACGAAGGCCACCGAGCCGAGCACGACGCCGATCACCACGAACATCGCCAACGAGAGCCGGTCCTGCATCTGCGGGTCGGCGTCGAACCAGAAGCGGACCACCAACCGGGCCACCACATTGGCCGCGAACAGCACCCCGGCGAGTACGCCGACCGGCAGCCAGCGCTGCCTCATCTCCACCTCCCGCACCTAGACCCGCACCGCGTCCACAGCACGCCGGACCGCACAGGTGTCCTCCGGAACAGACCAGAATTTTCGTACCGAAGATTGTAGGAGCCGGCAGCCGGCCGCGTCAGCCTCCGTCGCTGCGGCGGGCCGGCTGGGCCGGCTGGGCCAGGATCATCCGGAACGCGAGTACGGCGAAGGCGATCGCCCCGGTGAAGATCACCGCGAAGCCCACCCAGTTGTCGCCGGCCAGCAGAATGTCTCCCTCGGTGGTACCGCCAGCGGCCAGCACCATCACCGCGAACCAGGCCGCCGCCGGCAACGTCATCGCCCACCGGGCACCCACCGCGCGGATCGCGAACCAGCTCACCAGCACGTTGCCGGCGATCGCCAGCAGCACCGACGCTCCGACCAGGTGCCCCCCGACCCGTACCGTGGCCAGCAGCAGCTCCAGGACCGCGGACAGCACCGCCGCGACCACCGCGACCACCCCGCCGACCGTCCGTAGCCCCAGGTCCACCAGCTCACGCAGGCGGGTGGGGGCCGGAGCCGTCGCCACCGGCGGCGACGGCTCCACCGCCGACACCTGGCCGGAGACACCGGGCGAGGTCACGGCAGCGGCACCTCGGCGGCCGGCAGCCCGGCGAACAGGTCGGTCTCCCAGCTGTACGGGCCGTCGCCCGGACCCTGCCGGCCGGCACCGAGGACGAAGTACTCGTAGCCCATGAACTCGCCGCCGACGTTGCCGGCCAGCGCGTAGAGCCACGAATCGGCCGGGATCTGGCTGGCATGCGCCCGCATGGCGGCCTGCTTCGCCTGGTAGTGGGCGGTGCCGTCGATCCGCGCCGCGATCTGCGGATCGGGGGTGCCAAACGGCAAATCGTCGACGTGTTCGACGCCGGCGAACGGGTTGTTCGACGCGCCCCGGAACGCGTCGATGCCGGCGGCTAGCACGCTCTTCGGCATCGCGGTGAAGTAGATCTTGTCGGGGGCGACACCCTCGGTGGCGGCCAGTTCGGCGGCGCGCATCGTCACCCGGTGGGCCTGGATGTGGTCGGGGTGACCGTAAAAGCCGTTGTCGTCGTAGGTGACCACCACCTGCGGCCGGGTCTCCCGCAGCACCTCGAGCAGCAACCCGGCGGCCTCGTCCAGGTCGGCCTGCCAGAACGCCCGTGGGTGGTCGTTGGTCGGCAGGCCCATCATCCCGGAATCCCGGTACCGGCCGGCACCGCCGAGGAACCGGTGATCGGTCACTCCGAGCGCCGCGCAGGCGGCGTCGAGCTCGGCGATCCGGTACCCGCCGAGCTGGTCGGCCTGATCGGGGGCCAGCCCGGCGAGGCGCGGCAGGTGGATCTCGCCTTCCTCGCCGAGGGTGCAGGTGACCAGGGTGACCTGCGCTCCGGCGGCGGCGTACCGGGCCATCAGGGCGCCGGTGCCGATCGTCTCGTCGTCCGGATGGGCATGAACCAGGAGAAGCCGTCGCGCGGCGGCGGGGTCGGTCACTCCGGCAACTTTACGCCGGATGGGCACCGGAGTGGATTACTGGTCTCATCGCTGATCAGCCGGTTCTACGATCCGAGAGTGGAATCTCCGGAACCTGCCGCCCGTACCCGTGGACCCGTCCGGGGCGCCCCGCACGCGGTGACCGTGGGCGCCGACGGCGCCCGCGTGGTGTTCCTGCGCTCCACCGGCCCGCACGACCCGGCCGCCGGTCTCTGGTCGTTCGAGGTCGACAGCGGCGAACACCGCCGGATCGCCGACCCGACGGTCCTGCTCGGCACCGGGAACACCGCCGGTGCCGGGAACACCGCCGGTGCGGGAATCACCCGGTACGCCACCGACCCGGCCGCCCGGGTCGCCGTCTTCGTCCTGGCCGGCCGGCTGTTCCGGGCCGACCTGGTGACCGGCGACGTGATCGAGGTACCGGTGGTCGGCTCGGTCACCGACGCCCGGCCGGACCCGACCGGCAGCCGGATCGCGTACGTGTCGGACAGCGACGCGGATCCGGTCGGGCCGGCCGGCGCGACCGGCGGATCCGGCCGCGATGGAACGGCCCACGACGGATTCAGCGGCAACGGGCCGGGCGGCGGCCCGGACCGCGACGGATCCGGCAAGCTCCGGGTCGTCCACCCGGACGGCCGCGACGTGCTGCTCGCCGGCGAGGACGGCGACATCACCTGGGCGCTGCCCGACCCGGCGGCGGCCGACTTCGGCCGGGACCGTGGCTACTGGTGGTCACCGGACGGCCAGAGCATCCTCGCCGCCCGGACCGACCGCACCCGGCTGCCCCGCTGGCAGTACGCCGACCCGGCGCAGCCGCAGCTGCCGGCCCGCAGCCGGCCGTACCCGATGTGCGGTGGCCCGAACGCCGAGGTGACCCTGCACCTGCTCGACCTCGACGGCGGCTGGGTCGACGTGCACTGGGACCGGGAGACCTACCCGTACCTGGTGTCGGTCGACTGGTCCGACGGCGGTCCGCTGATCACCGTGCTGCGCCGGTTGCAGCAGCACGGTCTGGTGCTGTCCATCGACCCACGCACCGGGGAGACCCAGGTGCACGCCGAGCTCGCCGACCCCCGGTGGGTGGAGCCGATCCCCGGCACCCCCTGCCACCTGTCCGACGGCCGGGTGCTGGTCGGCGGGGAACTCGCCCACGACGGGTACGACGCCCGCTGCCTGTTCGCCGACGGCACCCTGCTCACCCCGGCGGCGCTGTACGTACGCCGGGTGGTCGGCCGGCTGCCCGGCCGGCACACCAGCCCGGACCTGCTGATCGAGGCGAGTGACGGGGAACCCAGCGAACAGCACCTCTACCGGGTCCGCACCGCGGCATCCTCGGGTGGTCTGGACGCGGTCCGGCTCACCAGCAGCCCCGGCTGGCACGTCGCCGCGGTCGGCGGTGCCGTACTGGCCGTCGGTTCGGCCACCCTGGACCAGCCCGGGGTGCGTTGGACGATCTGCCGGGACGACACCGAACTCGGCGTGCTGCGGAGCCTGGCGGCCACTCCGGCGGTGACGCCCCGGCCCACGCTGCAACGGGTCACCGACCGCCGGCTGCCGTCCGGTGTGCTGTACCCGCAGTCGCATGTCGCCGGCCGGCGGCTACCGGTGCTGCTGGAGGTGCACGGCGGACCGGGCCACCAGCAGGTCCGGGCCGAACGGGCGGGCTGGCTGGCCCGGCAGTGGTGGGCCGACGCCGGCTTCGCCGTGGTGATTGTCGACAACCGGGGTACGCCGGGTGTCGCGCCGAGTTTCGAGAAGGTGGTGCACCGGCGGTTGGCCGACGTGCTGCTCGCCGACCAGGTGGACGCGCTGACCGCGATCGCGGAGAAACATCCCGACCTCGACCTGGACCGGGTGGCGGTGCGGGGCACCGGGTTCGGCGGCTGGCTGGCCGGGCTGGCCGCGCTGCGCCGCCCGGACGTGTTCCGGGCCGCCGTGGCACGCGACCCGGTCACCGACTGGGCGTTGCTGCGCAGCGGGTACGCCGAACGGTTCCTCGGCCTGCCCGAGGAGGGCGGCGAGATCTACCCGCACCACAGCCTGGTGGAGGTCGCCGCCGAACCGGTGACCGGCAGCGACCAGCTCCGCCCGCTGCTGCTGGTGCACGGGCTGGCCGACGGCGCCGTGCCGGTGGCGCACACCCTGCGGTTGTCCGCCGCGCTGCTGGCCGCCGGCCGACCGCACGCGGTGCTGCCGTTGGCCGCCGGCACCGACCCGGACGCGGCCACCGTGCTGCGCGCCGAACTCGGGTTCGTCCGGCAGGCGTTGGGACCGCTCGGCTGAGCGGGGTCGCCAGGGGGCATTGGAGATGCTCGGCTCGGCGGCCGCCAGCGGGCGTCGGGATCGCCCGGCTCGGCGGCCGCCAGCGGGCGTCGGGATCGCTCGGCCGAGCCGATGTCGCATAAGGTCACAGGGTGACCCAGTTCGAGGTGGCGACGGCCGCCGTGCAGGCGGCACTCGACGCCGGTGCCCGGTACGCCGACGCGCGGGTGATGCACCGCCGTTACGAGTCGATGACCGCGCGCAACGGCGAGATCGAGGCGCTGGTCCAGCACAGCGACGCCGGTCTCGGCGTCCGCGCACTGGTCGGTTCCAGTTGGGGCTTCTACGCCGTACCGGATCCGTCGCCGGCAGCGGCGCGGGCCGCCGGTGGTCGGGCGGCGAAGATCGCCGCGGCCAGCGCTCAGGTGCCCGGGCCGCCGATCGACCTGGTGCCGGCCGGGGCCGGCACCGCGAGCTGGTCCAGCCCGTGCCGGATCGACCCGCTGTCGGTGCCGCTGCCGGACAAGGGCGATCTGCTGGTGTCGGCCACCCGCACGATGCTCGACCACGGCGCCGACCTGGCCGAAGGGCTGTACCAGATCTGGGACACCGAGAAGTGGTTCGTCTCCAGCGAGGGGCACCGGATCGACCAGCGGATCCGCGAGTGCGGTGCGGGGTTGTCCGCGACGGTGATCGGTGACGGGGAGACCCAGCGCCGCTCCTATCCGAGCCACCGCGGCCAGTACGGCACCAGCGGCTGGGAGCTGGTCGACAGCCTGGACCTGCCGGCGCACGCCGCCCGGATCGCCGAGGAGGCACGGGCGTTGCTCACCGCGCCGGCCTGCCCGGCCGGGGAGACCACGCTGATCCTCGGCGGGGAGCAGATGGCGTTGCAGATCCACGAGTCCGTCGGGCACGCCATCGAACTGGACCGGATCCTCGGCTGGGAGGCCGCCTTCGCCGGCACGTCCTGGCTGGACCTGGCCCAACTCGGCAGCCTGCGGTACGGATCCGAGCTGATGAACGTGACGATCGACCCGACCATCCCGGGCGCGCTGGGCAGTTTCGGGTTCGACGACGAGGGCAGCCCGGCGGTCAAGCGGGACGCGGTCCGGCAGGGCCGGTGGGTCGGCGTACTGGCCGGTCGGGACTCGGCCGCCGTCGCCGGCCTGGACCACGGCGGCAGCGTACGGGCGGACGGCTGGTCGCGGCTGCCGATGGTCCGGATGACCAACGTCGGTCTGGAGCCGGGGCCGCACACGTTGGACGAGATGATCGCGGCGACCGACCACGGGGTGCTGATGGACATCAACCGGTCCTGGTCGATCGACGACAAGCGGCTCAACTTCCAGTTCGGGTGTGAGATCGGCTGGGAGATCCGCAACGGCAAGTTGGGGCGGATGCTGCGCAACCCGACGTACACCGGGATCGGCCCGGTGTTCTGGCGGTCGATGGACATGCTGTCGTCGGAGAGCGTCGCCTGGGGGACGCCGAACTGCGGCAAGGGCCAGCCCGGCCAGGTCGGGCACACCGGGCACCCGGCGGCGCCGGCCCGGTTCACCAACGTCCGGGTGGGGGTACGCGGGTGAGTCTGGACGCGGGGCTGACCGGCGCGGCGACGTCGCCCGCCGAGACCGATCTGGCCCTCCGGGTGGTGGCGGCGGTCCGGCGGGCCGCCGGGCCGGGCGCTCAGGCCGAGGCGTACGTCAGCCATCGGGCGCTGGCGCTGACCCGGTTCGCCAACTCGTTCATCCACCAGAACGTCGCCGAGGCGGTCACCACGGTGTGGCTGCGGTTGCACGTCGACGGCCGGACCGCGATCGGTTCGACCACGCTGACCGGCCCGGACGGGTTGGCCGACCTGGTCGAGCGCACTTTGGCGGCGGCCCGGCTCTGCCCGCCGGATCCGGCCTGGCCGGGGCTGTCCGGGCCGGCGCCGCTGCACGCGGCCGGGTCGTGGGACGAGGCGACCGCGCAGGCCGGTCCGGCGGAGCGGGCGGCCCGGGTGCGGGACTTCGTCGCGGCCGCCGGCGGTCTGGAATGCGCCGGGTTCTGCCGGACCGTGCACCGGTCGACGGGGTTCGCCAACAGCGCCGGGCAGACCGCCGGCGGCCGGTCGGCGGAGGCCGCGATGGACGGGATCGCCCGGACCGACGGCGCCGACGGGGTGGCCCGGCAGGCGGCCGACCGGCTGACCGAGATCGACGGCGCGGCGCTGGGTGCCCGGGCGGCGGTGAAGGCCCGGGCCGGCCGGCACCCGGTCGACCTGCCGCCGGGGCGCTACCCGGTGGTGCTCGAACCGACCGCGGTGCTGGATCTGTTGCAGATGCTGGCCCGGCACGGCTTCGCGGGCAAGGCGCACCACGAGCGGCGGTCGTTCGTCCGGCTCGGCGAGGCCCAGTTCGACCCGGCCATCTCGCTGGTCGACGACCCCGCCACCGGCGGCGGGCTGCCGTTCGACGCCGAGGGCACCCCGACCGGCCGTACGGTGCTGGTGGACGCCGGCCGATCGACGGCGCTCACCCACGACCGACGGACCGCGGCGGCGGCCGGCACCGCTTCGACCGGACACGCGGCACCGGGCAGCGTCCCGTGGGGGCCGGTGGGTCAGCATCTGCGGCTACTCCCGGCCGATGGCTGGCAGTCCGCCAGTGGCGGTGGGCCGGCGGCTGGGGGCAGTGCGGCGCTGCTCGGCGGGGTGGAGCGTGGTCTGCTGGTCACCGACCTGTGGTACACCCGGATTCTCGATCCACGCAGCCTGGTGGTGACCGGCCTGACCCGTAACGGTGCGTGGCTGGTCGAGTCAGGCGAGATCGTGGCGGCGGTCCGCAGTCTGCGGTTCACCCAGTCGTATCCGCAGGCGCTCGCGCCCGGTGCGGTGCTGGGTCTGGGCTCGGAGTTGAGCCGGCTGCCGGACAGTTGGGACGACACCTCCTGGCACGCGCCGGCTCTGCACCTGGCGGACTGGCAGATCACCGGCGGTGCTACCGGCTGACCATGGCGAAATTGCGAGATTGACGACGCTACGCGGATTGCTTAGGTTAGGCATACCTCACTCCTGGTGGGTCCGCGATGGGCGGTGCGGGCTGGTCGACCGCACCGCCCGTCACCCCTGACGACGCGTTCGCTGTCAATCTGTGACCGACGCCGCTCAGGATCCAGTGAGCTTCTGCACATCCACCCCCGTAGCGGCGGGCCGGGCTTTCGTAACCGACGCGATACCGGCGAGACTCCCTTGCGCATACGGCCGCCGGTACTGGGCGTAACGTGTGCACCGGACCAGCGCCCGCCGATGCGTGTGGTGCGGGTTCCGGAGCACGCGGTCGCACGGCAATCTGGGCTCTGCCCTGCTCCGCCACAGACCGGCCGAAGATATCCGGGTCCACCCTTGCGCGGGTCGGGCCCCGTCAGGGAGACAGGATGACGACTACGGCAACGATGCCGGGGCAGGCGCGGGCGCGCGCCGCCATCGCGGCGAAGACGTTGCGCACCGACCGGTGGTGGCTACCCCCGCTGATCACCGTGATCGGACTCGGTGCCTGGGTCACCTACGCCACTGTCCGTGTTTTCATGCACGACTTCTACTGGGTCCAGGAGCACCACTACCTCACCCCGTTCTACTCACCGTGCGTCACCGAACGCTGCGTACCGGAGGCGGCGCACTTCGGGCGGTTCCTACCCGGCTGGTGGATCATCCCCGACGCGGCGATGACCCTGCCGTTCCTGCTGCTGTTCCGGCTGACCTGCTACTACTACCGCAAGGCCTACTACCGGGCGTTCTGGCTCTCCCCGCCGGCCTGCGCGGTCCCGGACGGCCACCAGCGCTACACCGGTGAGACCCGCTTCCCGCTGATCTTCCAGAACGCGCACCGCTACGCCTTCTACGCCGCGGTGATCATCTCGCTGATCAACAGCTGGGACGCGGTGCTCGCCTTCGACGGGGAGAACGGCTTCGGCGTCGGGCTGGGCAACGTCATCCTGCTCGGCAACGTGGTCATGCTCTGGGCGTACACCCTGTCCTGCCACTCCTGCCGGCACATCGCCGGCGGCCGGCTGAAGCACTTCTCCAAGCACCCGGTGCGGTACCGGGCCTGGACGTTCATCTCCAAGCTCAACGTCCGGCACATGCAACTGGCCTGGATCACGCTCGGCACCCTGGCGCTGACCGACTTCTACGTGATGGCGCTGTCCGCCGGCTGGTTCAGCGACCTGCGGTTCTTCAACTGAGGGCTTGGACGATATGACTACCCGAATCGAACGACACCACTACGACGTCGTGGTCATCGGTGCCGGCGGCGCCGGGCTGCGGGCGGCGATCGAGGCCCGACTGGCCGGCAAACGCACCGCGATCATCTCCAAGTCACTGTTCGGCAAGGCGCACACGGTGATGGCCGAAGGCGGCGCCGCCGCCGCGATGGGCAACGTGAACAGCCGGGACAGCTGGCAGGTGCACTTCCGCGACACCATGCGCGGCGGCAAGTTCCTGAACAACTTCCGGATGGCCGAGCTGCACGCCAAGGAGTCGCCGCAGCGGATCTGGGAACTGGAAACGTACGGCGCGCTGTTCGACCGTACGAAGGACGGCAAGATCTCGCAGCGCAACTTCGGTGGCCACGAGTACCCGCGACTGGCCCACGTCGGTGACCGCACCGGCCTGGAGCTGATCCGCACCCTGCAGCAGAAGATCGTCTCGCTGCAGCAGGAGGACAAGCGGGAGTACGGCGTCCACGACGCCCGGATCAAGGTCTTCGCCGAAACCACCATCACCGAACTGATGCTGGAGGACGGGCCGGACGGTCCCCGGGTCGCCGGTGCCTTCGGCTACTACCGGGAGAGCGGCGAGTTCGTCCTGTTCGAGGCGCCGGCCGTGGTGCTGGCCACCGGCGGGGTCGGCAAGTCGTACAAGGTCACCTCGAACTCCTGGGAGTACACCGGCGACGGGCACGCGCTCGCCCTGCGGGCCGGCGCCACCCTGATCAACATGGAGTTCCTGCAGTTCCACCCGACCGGCATGGTCTGGCCGCCCTCGGTGAAGGGCATCCTGGTCACCGAGTCGGTCCGGGGCGACGGCGGGGTGCTGCGCAACACCGACGGTAAGCGGTTCATGTTCGACTACGTCCCCGACGTGTTCCGCAAGCAGTACGCGGAGACCGAGGAGGAGGCGGACCGCTGGTACACCGACCCGGACAACAACCGGCGTCCGCCGGAGCTGCTGCCCCGGGACGAGGTCGCCCGCGCGATCAACAGCGAGGTCAAGGCCGGTCGCGGTACGGAGTCCGGCGGCGTGCTGCTGGACATCGCCAGCCGGCTGCCGGCCGAGGAGATCCGCCGCCGGCTGCCGTCGATGTACCACCAGTTCAAGGAGCTGGCCGACGTCGACATCACCAAGCAGCCGATGGAGGTCGGGCCGACCTGCCACTACGTGATGGGTGGCGTCGAGGTCGACCCGGACACCGCCGCGGCGGCCGGCCGGATCAGCGGCCTGTTCGCCGCCGGTGAGGTCTCCGGCGGGATGCACGGCTCCAACCGCCTCGGCGGCAACTCCCTGTCCGACCTGCTGGTCTTCGGCAAGCGGGCCGGCGAGCACGCGGCCGCGTACGTCGGCGGGCTGGACCGACGGCCGAAGGTCTCGGCCGACGAGGTCGAGCAGGCCGTGGACCAGGCCCTGGCGCCACTGTCACGCGACACCGGGGAGAACCCGTACACCCTGCAGCAGGACCTGCAGGCGGTGATGGGCGACCTGGTCGGCATCATCCGGCGCGAGGGTGAACTGGCGGATTCGCTGGTCAGGCTGGCCGAGCTGCGCGAGCGGGTGGCCAAGGTCAGCGCCGCCGGCGGCCGGCGTTACAACCCGGGTTGGCACCTGGCGCTGGACCTGCGCAACATGCTGGTGGTGTCGGAGTGCACCGCCAAGGCCGCGCTGGAGCGCACCGAGTCCCGGGGCGGACACACCCGCGAGGACCACCCGACCATGGCCCCGACGTGGCGCACGGTCAACCTGGTCTGCTCGCTGGACGGCGACACGGTCAAGCTGGAGCACCAGCCGCTGCCGAAGATGCGCCCGGAGCTGATCAAGCTCTTCGACCGGGCGGAGCTGGCCAAGTATCTGACCGACGAGGAGTTGGCGGAGTTCGACGCGCTGGCGCAGGACGCGCTCGCTGAGGAGGCGGACAACTGATGGGCACCAAGCGCCACTTCAGGGTGTGGCGGGGCGACGAGACCGGCGGCGACCTGCAGGACTACCAGGTGGAGGTGAACGAGGGCGAGGTCGTCCTCGACGTCATCCACCGGCTGCAGGCCACCGAGGCTCCGGATCTGGCCTGCCGGTGGAACTGCAAGGCCGGCAAGTGCGGCTCCTGCTCCATGGAGATCAACGGCATGCCGAAGCTGGGCTGCATGACGCGGATGTCGACGTTCGAGGAGAACGAGACGATCAGCGTCAGCCCACTGCGGACCTTCCCGGTGATCCGCGACCTGGTCACCGACGTCTCGTTCAACTACCAGAAGTCGTTGGAGACGCCGGCGTTCAGCCCGCCGGAGGACCTGGCCCCCGGCGAGTACCGGATGCAGCAGGTCGACGTGGAACGCTCGCAGGAGTTCCGCAAGTGCATCGAATGCTTCCTCTGCCAGAACACCTGCCACGTGGTACGTGACCACGAGGACAACAAGACCGCGTTCTCCGGTCCCCGGGTGTTCATCCGCGCCGCCGAGCTGGACATGCACCCGCTGGACACCAGGACCGACCGCAAGCAGTACGCGCAGGCGCAGCAGGGGCTCGGCTACTGCAACATCACCAAGTGCTGCACCGAGGTCTGCCCCGAGCACATCAAGATCACCGACAACGCGATCATCCCGATGAAGGAGCGCGTCGTCGACCGGCGGTACGATCCCCTCGTGTGGCTCGGCAGCAAGATCTTCCGGCGGGGGCAGAACGGCGCGGCGGCGAGTGGGCCGGCGCTCGGTGAGTCCGGGCTGGACCAGCCCGCCGCCACGACGGCCGGGCTGCCGGCCGACGGTGACCACAGCGCGGCGGCCGACGCCGAGCGCGGGGTCAACTGGCACCGGCAGGTGCCCCGCCCGCAGGCGGCGGCGGTGGACGAGAAGGGCCACCTGCCGATCAGCGAGCTGGCGTTCGACAAGCCGGCCGCGCCGTCGCCGTTCGGCGAGGACGTCACATTCCCGCTGCCGGACAAGTCACTCAACTACCACCACCCGGACCAGGACCGCTGACCCAGTCTCATTTGGACCGGGACCGCTGACTGCGGTTCCATCCCGCTGACCGCCCCTTCCGGTGCTGCTCGCGCCGGGAGGGGCGGCTGCTTTCCGGGGTTGCCGGCTGCTCCCCCGGGTTGCCGGCCAGCCATCGACGGTCGTAACATCCTCTGCGGAGCCGGGAACGGACCTTGTCCACCGTTTCCGTCGTGGGGCGGCGTAGGGCCGCCGGGCCCACGGCACCAGTCCGTACTACGGGCTGCTCGCCGAAGGACTCAGCCACCATGATCCCGCTCCGACTCCGGCGCCACCGCCTGCCCGCGCTCGTCGTCGCCGCCCTCGTCGTCGCCGGCGTGACCGTCGTCTGGCTGGCACCGGACGCCGACGCTGGCGAACTCTGCGGGCGGGCCGACACGGTCGACATCACCGACAAGCGGTACGTGGTGATGAACAACGTCTGGGGTGCGGACACTCCGCAGTGCCTGACGGTCGACGCGGCCGGCCGGTTCGAGGTGACCCACACCGAGCACGACAAGCGGGACGGCTCCGCCGCCGCCTACCCGACCATCTACCAGGGCTGCCACTGGGGCAACTGCACCGTCGGCAGCGGCCTGCCGATCAAGGTGACGCAGTTGCGCTCCGCCCGGTCCAACTGGGCCATCGATACCAAGGGCGCCACCGGCCGCTGGAACGCCACGTACGACCTGTGGTTCCACACCGACGCCAACGCCCACCGCTCCCCCGACGGCGCCGAACTGATGGTCTGGCTGGACCGGGCCGGTGGGGCCGAGCCGGCCGGGACGCTGGTGGCGCGGGGAGTGACCCTGGCCGGGGCGACCTGGGACGTCTACTACGCCGACTGGCACTGGAAATACGTGGCGTACGTGCGTACCACGCCGGTCGACGAGGCGCGGGACCTGGAGTTGGCGGCGTTCACCCGGGACGCGGTGGGCCGGGGTTACCTCGACCGGGACTGGTACCTCAGCGGGGTCGAGGCGGGTTTCGAGATCTGGCACGGCGGTGCCGGGCTCACTTCGCGGTCGTTCCAGGTCGCGATCAACCTCTGATCGTCCGTCGCGCCGTCGGTCATCGAGCTGAGAGGGAGAGTGTCGCGCCGATGTGGTCGTCGTTCTCGACCGACTCCGCCAGGAGCCACGCGACCTGCGCGCGGGCCACCTTCATACTGCGGGTCGCACCAGTGGTCGAGACGAACGGCGGCTCGGTCGTGTCGTCGTCGGTGAGGTTCACCGGTTGAACGGCGGTCCAGTCCAGGCCGCTGGACCGTACGATCCGCTCCTGCCGCTCGGTGTCGACGATCTGCGGTCGCAGAAGCGCCCAGAAGACCAGACGCTGGAGCATGGGCAGGTGCGTTCGGGTGGGTCCGACGCCGTACGACGTCTGCACCACCAGCCGGCGTACGCCGTGGCGGCGCATCGCCTCGACAACGACACCGGTCCCCCGGGAACGGACATCCAGCGACGTGTGCGCCGGACCACGCAGCCTGACCCGCACCGGGTTCTCGCTGATACCGAGCGTGACGATCACCGCGTCCTGACCACGCACCGCATCGTCGACATCGCCAGGGTCGGTGGCGTCGCCGTTCAACCCGCGCAGCGAGCCGCCATCGACCGGACCGGCCACAGTCGACGCGTTCCGCGAAAACGCGGTGACCTCGTGACCCCGGCGGCCAAGTTCCCGTACCGTGGCACGGCCGGACCCACCGGACGCACCGACCACCAGTACCTTCATCGTTTCTCCCCTGTCGTCGCTGCCGCCAGCGAGCGGCTCCCCATCGACAAAATCAGTTCGGGGCCGGCGAGGATATGATCGGGAAACGCGAAAGTATGCTCGATCGTCCAGGGACCGCGATGGCGAAACTCGAGGTCGATGCGCCGTGGGTGTCGGTGGACCCGGTCGGGGAAGCGCTGCACCTGCTGCGGATGACCGGGATCTTCTACTGCCGGACCGAGGTCAGCGCCCCATGGGCGCTGGAGATGCCGCCGTTCGGTGATTGTCTGAGTTTCCATGTCGTGACGTCCGGTGGCTGCTGGCTACGTGTCGGGGACGCACCACCACGACAGCTGAGCGCCGGTGACCTCGCGCTCGTGCCGCATGGCCGTGGACATCTGCTGCTCAGCAGCCCACAGGCCGGACAGGCTGGACGGGCCGGACGGGTCGATCTGCTACCACAGGAGCATCTCAATGCGCACTACTCGATACTCCGTCACGGTGGCGGCGGCGAGACGTCCACGCTGGTCTGCGCAGTTGTGTCGTTCGAGGGGCCGGCCGCCCACCAACTCGTACGGCTGCTGCCACCGGTCATCCATGCGACCGGGTCGGACCCGCGGACCAGTGGCTGGATCGGTGCCACCCTCGCGTTGCTGACCAGCGAGGTGTCGGACCTTCGCCCGGGCGGGGAAGCCGTCACCACCAGACTCGCTGACATCCTGGTGATCCAGGCGATCAGGTCATGGATCGACAGCGACGACCCGCAGGCGCGAGCCGGATGGCTCGGCGCGCTGTCAGACCCACTGATCGGGCGGGCCATCGCGGCGATCCACCGCGAACCCAGCCGTACCTGGACCGTCGCCTCGCTGGCGCGCGTAGCCGCGATGTCGCGGTCGTCGTTCGCGGCCCGGTTCACCCGGCTCGTCGGTGAACCGGCACTCCAGTACGTCACCCGGTGGCGGATGCACGTCGCGCTCGCCAGGCTCGAACAGGGCCAGACGACGGTTCGTGAACTGGCCGGCCAGTCCGGCTACGGATCGGAGGCCGCGTTCAGCCGGGCGTTCAAACGCATGATCGGAGTCGCTCCCGGCTCGGTCCGCAGTGGCCGCGACCCGAGCGCCAGCCCATACTGAGCCGCAGCCTGTACTGGACACCACAGCACCCGGCCGCATCAGCCGTCGTGCGGCCTGCTGCCGGCATGCAGCAACGGACGGAGCTCGGCGACGATCGGCTGATCTGCGGGCAGCCAGGTGACCTGATCGAGTTCGTCGGCCGCCAGCCAGCGCAGAGCTGAGTGCTCGAGCGCGGTCGGCTGCGCCGGCCCGAGCAGTCCGGCGAGGTAGACCCGCAGCACCGACCGGCCGTGGCCGAGCGGCTGGTCGGGGCCGACCCGGTCACCCACCGTGATCGCAACCCCGAGTTCCTCGCGGCACTCACGGATCAGGGCATCGGTCTCGGTTTCGCCGCTCTCCACCTTGCCGCCGGGAAACTCCCACTTGCCGGCCGCGCCCGGTGGATGGGTCCGGGCACACGCCAGCACCCGACCGTCAACGACGATCGCCGCCCCGACCACCACCTGACGCCTCGCCCGCCCGCTCCGCACAGCAGATGAGCCTGCCAGATCAATCAGCATTTCGGGTAACCCTGCTGACTGCTAGGACAGCAGATGACGGAAGGGTGGACGTGGACACACCAACCAGTTAGCGGCCAGACTGGGGACCACCGACCAAGACACAGGATGGCGACGATTTGGCCACAAGCCGGCAACGACGCCTGGGAGGTGTGGCTTTGCGAGCACTCTGGTCCAGCCGGACCGGCCGCGACTACCTTAGCGATGCCCTTACCCAACTGGACGGGTGGACGCAGGACGGCCACCAGCTCCGGCGAACCCTGCTGCTCGACGACAGCCAGCACGCCGAGCTCACCGAGCGGATCAAGGTAGCAGCCGACGCCCTGCACCTGCGGCCCGATGTACGCCGGGCCGACGGACAGACCCAGATCCGGCTCGGCTCCCCCGACGGCGACAAGATCACCGACGGCGATGTCGCACTCGCGGCCCGCATCGAGGACGCCTACCGTACGGTCGTCGACCTTCGCTGACCCCGCATCCTGCGCTCGGACCACCGCTGGCCGCAGCGACCTCGCGCTTCGCTGGCGTGGTTGTGCCCGCCGCCTACCCTCGGACACATGGCGAACGTGGCGTACGACCGGCGGGAGCAACTTCGGCAGATCGAGAGCGGGCTGCTCGACGGGGAGCAGGTGATCGCGGTCTACGACGCGATCGGCACCGGCACCGGCTTCATCGGGCTGACCAACCGCCGCGTGATCATCCAGGACAAGTCGTTCGTCGGTAAGAAGGTCGCCATCACCAGCATCCCGTACTCGAAGATCACCAGCGTGAGCGTGGTGAGCAACAAGTCCTGGGGCGGCTCGTACTTCTCGTCCGGTGCCATCGCGATCAACGTCGGCACCCACACCTACGAGGTCGAGTTCCGTGGCGACCAGAAGTCCCACCACGTGCACAACGTGATCCTGCACTACATCTCGTGACCGACTGCGGGACCGACGGCCAGCAGGGCTGACCGCTCGATCATGTCCATCCCGCGCTCAACCTAAGCGGTTTCCGGCTTCTCCGGCTCGACACCGCCGGCTCGCAGGATCCGCCGGACCTGTTCCCGGCCGTAGCCAGTCACCCGAGCGATCTCGCCCACGCGGGCACCGCCTCGGTATGCAGTCACGATTGCGGCCGCAAGCCGCTTCCGTACCTGTGGCACCTCGGCACGCGCTGAAGCGACCTCCGCGAGCCCATCCTGCACGCGTTGGAGCGCAGCCCGGTACGCCTGCGCTGCCGCCTCAAGGTCACCTGCCACGGCGGAAGGTGCCTCAGGGCTTCGGGTCTGGCGTGACGAACGTGCCGCGACCGGCGAAGGTGACCACTCGGCCTTCCTCGCGTAGCACGTCGAGCGCGGCCCGCACGGTGCCACGCGCCACGCCGTACGTCTGCGCCAACGTCACCTCACCAGGCAGCTTGCGCCCCGGCAGCCAATCGCCGCTATCGATCTTCGCCTTGAGCGCATCGGCCACCTGCTCGGCAAACGAACGCGGCGACCACGGGTCGACCATGCTCACAGGCTGCCACCTGTCCAGCCGACCGATGCTGTCCATTCAGTTCACTTGATGGACAGGATGAACCTGGTGGACTAGCGTTGGATCGGCAGACAAAGGCGGCCCTCGGCTCGCGTGGCAGCGCTCGCCGAGGGCCTTGACGCGAAGCGAGGTCGCGCCCGTGAGTATTTTGCCCGAGACACCGCCACCCGACGACCAGCCCAAGACCCACCCGCACCGCGAATCCCCAGGCGAAGCGCTCGGCGGAGCGACGACTCCTCAGGAGCCGGGGATCCTGGTGGTCGGTCCGAGAGTGCTGCCGGGGCACGGGACGGTGCAGATCTGGGCCGACGCCGGCTCAGGCGGAACCGGTCAGCGGGTGGATGTTGCCGTCGACCGCCTCCGGCTGGCCAATATCGACTCCGGTGAAGGCGTCAAGGCCCTATACCGGCTGGAGACGTCCCACCACCGAGGCTGACCCCTCCGTTCAGCGTCGAGGTGAGGCTCACCCACCTTAAAACCGCCTCGTAAGGTGTCTGAGCCTCACCTCGATACGGCGCAGACATCGAGACTGAACGACGGTAGGTCAACAGAAGCCGGATGTTACGGTGAGGAACATGACCGCGGTGCCCGAGTGGATGCGACCGCCCCGCCCTGAAGGGTGGTACGCCGACGACCTCGACCAGCTCCCGCAGGCGCCGCGTCACACCGAGCTGATCGACGGAGCACTCGTCTTCATGATGTCCCCCCAGCGGGCTTGGCACGGCCGAGCTGTCTCCGCTTTGCTCTTCGCCCTCATGGAGCAGGCGCCAGCAGGCGTCGAGATCGAGCGGGAGATGACGATTCGGCTCGACGAACGGAACCGCCCCGAGCCCGATCTCCTCGCCACGCGGGCTCCCTACTACGACCCGGACTGCACCTTCTACACACCCGACCAGGTGCTGTTGGTCGTCGAGGTGGTCTCGCCGGAGTCGGCCCACCGCGACCGGACGGTCAAGCTGCGCAAGTACGCGGAAGCCGGCATCCCGCACTACTGGCGCGTCGAAGACGAGGGTGGATCACCGGTGGTCCACGCATACGAGCTCGACGAGCCCACCCGGTCGTACGTCGCGACCGGGATCCACCGCCACGAGCTGCACACCACGACGCCGTTCGAGCTCAAGCTGAATCTGGACGGGCTTGTGCCCGGTCGCAAAAGCTGAGCCGGGCAGCCGCTCAACTGCCTGACACGTCCCTGCCATGCCCGCAGGGCCGGCCTACAGCCTGATGACCCGAACCCGATGCCCGCACAACTTGGTCATGTCGTCGACATCCGACGTCAGGACCGCGACCGGCGCGGGTAGTCGTAGCGCCATCTCGGCGACCATGGCATCGATGGCGTACTTGTGCCCGTGCAGCCCCGCCGCCTTCAACAGCCCCGCACTGCGACGGGCGCTTTCCTTCGTCACCGCCTCCACACGAATGCGGGACAACAGCCAGGTCAGCCGAGCGGTGTCCACGCCGGTGTGGGAAACCTCGATGATCGTGGCAGCCGACATGGCCAGATCAGCCCCGTCACGCTCCGCCTGCTCCAGCAGTCGCATCACCATGCGATCCCGGCCGATCCATCCCGAGAAGCCTTGCGAGTCGAGCACAAGCGATTCGAGCCTCACGCCGCCCGGTCCGTCTCCCTGGTCCCGTACAGAAGCGCCTGGGCCTCGGCCATCTCCTGATCGGTGAACGCCCCGGACTCAGCTTGATAGCGGTCCAACTCCTCCCGGAGAAGCCTTCGCCGCTCAGCCCGCTCGGCCAGCTCGGTGAGGTAGCCGGAGACGTTGTCGGTGTGCGACTTCATGCTCTCCAGCAGCTCCACCGGCAGCGTGATCGTAACCTTCCTCGTCCTCGCCATCCAGCAACCATACCACGGTATTACCGCGAGCTGGGCACAGCTGCTACCCCCTGGCAGACACCGCGAACCTTGGGACGCGCCACACGCCGGATCGTGCCCAGCATGCCGGAATCAGACGTTGAAGCGGAACTCGACGACGTCGCCGTCCTGCATGACGTACTCCTTGCCTTCCATCCGGACCTTGCCGGCCGCCTTGGCCGCCGCCATCGTGCCGGCCGCGACCAGGTCGTCGTAGGAGACGATCTCGGCCTTGATGAAGCCGCGCTGGAAGTCGGAGTGGATCACCCCGGCGGCCTCCGGCGCGGTCGCCCCGACCGGGATGGTCCAGGCCCGCGCCTCCTTCGGCCCGGCGGTGAGGTACGTCTGCAGCCCGAGGGTGCGGAAGCCGACCCGGATCAGCTGGTTGAGCCCTGGCTCGCTCTGCCCGGTCGACTCCAGCAGCTCCATCGCCTCGTCGTCCGGCAGATCGATCAACTCAGACTCGATCTTGGCGTCCATGAAGACCGCCTCGGCCGGGGCGACCAGCGCCCGCAGCTCGGCGAGCAGCTCGGCGTTGCCCAGCTCGTCCTCGTCGACGTTGAAGACGTACAGGAACGGCTTGGTGGTGAGCAGGTGCAGCTCGCGCAGCTCGGCGACGTCAATGCCGGCGGCGGTGGCACCCGCGTACAGCGTGGTGCCGCCGTCGAGCAGCGCGGCGGCGGCCTTCGCTGCGGCGTGGATCGCCGCCCGGTCCTTGCGCAGCCGGGCTTCCTTCTCCAGCCGGGGCAGCGCCTTCTCCAAGGTCTGCAGGTCGGCCAGGATCAGCTCGGTGTTGATCGTGGCGATGTCGTCACCCGGGGAGACCTTGCCGTCGACGTGCACCACGTTCGGGTCGGAGAAGACCCGCACGACCTGGCAGATCGCGGCGGCGTCCCGGATGTTGGCCAGGAAGGCGTTGCCTCGGCCCTGCCCCTTGGACGCGCCCCGCACCAGACCGGCGATGTCGACGAACGACACCGCCGCCGGAAGGATCTTCTCCGAGCCGAAGATCTCCGCCAGCCTGCCCAGCCGCCCGTCCGGCAGCCCCACCACCCCGACGTTCGGTTCGATCGTGGCGAACGGGTAGTTCGCCGCGAGAACGTCGTTCTTGGTGAGCGCGTTGAACAGGGTGCTCTTGCCGACGTTGGGCAGGCCGACGATGCCGATGGTGAGACTCACGTCGGTCGAGTCTACGCAGCGTCCGGTGGCGGGTCAGGCGCAGGCGGTCTTGAGCTTGCCGGTCGCCTCGGCCAGCAGGTCGGCCACCTGACCCATCGGGGTGTTGTCGTCCGGGTCGTTGATCTGGGCGACGACGTCGGCGGCCTCGGTCAGCGCCTGCTGCACGTCGGCGTCCACCGGGTCGACGGCGAGCGACTGCAGCATCCCGGACCAGCCGGCGAGCTTGCTCCGGAACTCGGACTCGGCGGTCTCCGCCGCCGATCCGCCCTCGACCGCAGCGGCGATCAGCTTGCCGAAGTCGTCCTCAATGTTCGCGGTGTTCTCCTCGCTGACCGGCACCGCCATGTCACACGCCTCCTTCGTGGCCGCAGCGGCCCCGTCGTCGGCGGAGCCGGCCGACTCCGCGTCGGCCGACGCGGTCGCCGCCGGCGGTGATGTCTGACCGGAAGCGGCGTCGACATCGCTGTCGCCACCGCCGCAGCCGGCCAGGGTGAACGCGAGCGCCGTCGCAGCGGCGGCGGTGATCAGGGTACGTCGCATCGAGAATCCGTCCATTGAGAGGCGAGCAAACCGGAGCAGGTTAACGGACGCCTGCTCCCGGCCCGCCCGGCCCCTCGTGGACGTCACTCGCAGACGGCGCGGAAGTTGTCCGGGATCGCCACCACGGCGGCGACCTGCTCGTCGCTGAGCGGGGTCTCACCGATCTCGGTGGCGGCTTCGATCGCGGCCGTACTCTCGGTCAGCACCGTCCGCAGTTCGTCCGACACCGGGCCGGTGGCCAGCGAGGTGAGCGTCGCCGACCAGCCGCGCATCTGTGCCTCGAAGTTGTCCTCGGCGTCCGCCGGCGCCTCCGCGCTGGCGGACGGGTCGGCGAACTGGTTGACGTCACGCTGGAAACCGGCGGCGAAGTCGCTGCTCATCGATACTGCCTGATTGCAGGCGGCGTTGGTGGCGGCGAGGATGTCGGCCTCGCTGGCGGTGGTGCTGCCGCCGGTCGGCGACGGCGTGCCCGTCGGTGGCA